>Ga0075370_10000894_pt1 | contig 12218 bp, 10 predicted proteins | sample EndMethybrTD3035_FD_71398 | JGI IMG/M metagenome (GOLD analysis project Ga0075370, IMG submission 71398) | Populus endosphere microbial communities from Tennessee, USA - Endosphere MetaG P. TD hybrid TD303-5 | ecosystem: Host-associated > Plants > Roots > Endosphere | place: USA: Tennessee... | reverse complement strand
CGTAAAGATCGTGCCAAAACCGCAGGTCAGAAAATCAGTTGTCAGTTTCGCCTGTTACGCTTAGCCTCAAGATCGCACACATCAGCCGTGTGCTTTGTCGTGTGAAAGGAGGGTTCCGAGAACATGTTGAGCATGAATGCGTTTGACGGCGTACGCATTGCCGGCGGTTCGTGGACCCTCCATGTCCCCGCTGCCGCTGCCGCGGCGCATCCCGCCAAGGCGCACGCCGCCGCGGGAGTCGCAGCTGCTATTTCCCCGCAGCGCAAGCGCCGCACCGCCACCGCGACTGGAATGTCCGTGAATCGGGGCACCATCTAGGTAAGCCACGATTTCGCCCCAAAGGCCACGGACCCGCAGTCACCGGATCCGTGGCCAGAGTTTTTTGGGACACCGAAAGACCTGGTCGGGATCCATCGAAAAGACCGATGAGATACGAAACCGACGACCAGGAAGCAGAGGACTGGACATGTCACTCGGGACATGCCGACAACGGACGAAGCTGGCGGTGCCCTGTCACCTGAACGACCCCGACCTGTGGTTCGCCGAGAATCCTGTTGAGCTGGAACGCGCCAAGTCGCTGTGCGCGGAGTGCCCGATCCGGCGCGAGTGCCTGGCGGCCGCGCTCGAGCGCGAGGAGCCGTGGGGCGTTTGGGGCGGCGAGATCCTCGACCGCGGCACGGTCATCGCGCGCAAGCGTCCGCGTGGACGGCCACGTAAGAACACCGAGGGAAACCCGGCAGCTGCCTAGGCGCTGCCGGGTTCTTCCCGACCCAAGGGTTGGATCAGGCCGCTTCGTCGGCGAAACCCGGGATCAGCTCTGTAGCAAGGCGTCTGGCCGGAACACGCGCGTCGAGCTGGCATGAAATCGCGACGTTGGATGCGATCACCCGCATCGGAATCGCCAGTTTGGCCGGAATGTCCATCTGGCGCGCTGCCTTGATCTGTCCCGCAGCGCGGTCGGGCGTGATGTTCATCGTGGTGAGCCGCTGCAGCCACTTACGTGTGTAGTGGAATTCCTCGACCTCCAGAGGCTCCACGTATTGCTTCATCATGTCGTCCATCTCGCGCTTGGACACCTGCTCACCCTTCTGGATGAACCCGATCTTCTGCATGGTCGCCTGCAGGTTCTCGTACTCGTCGTCCAGCGCGTAACGCGTCGCCAGACCGATTTCGGGCGGAATCCCGCCGGGCATCGGGGCTACCGCGCCGAAGTCGATGACGCCCATCTTGCCGTCGGGCAGCAGCATGAAGTTCCCCGGATGCGCGTCACCGTGCATCATCTCGAGGCGTTTCGGCGCGTCGTACGTGAGCTCGAATAACCTGGTGCCCATCAGGTCGCGCTGTTCCTGCGTGCCCTCGCGAATGATCACCGACATCGGAATACCCTCGATCCATTCCTGGATCACCACCTTCGGCGCGCTTGCGACGATGTGCGGCACCACGAAATGCGGGTGTCCCTCATAGGCTTTGGCGAAGGCCCGCTGGTTATCGGCCTCCAGCCGATAGTCGAGTTCCATCTCCGTGCGCTCGATGAGCTCGTCCACGATCCCCTGCACATCGGCGCCGGGGGAGAGCTGCTTGAACACACCGACCAGCCGCTGAATGGTCTTGAGATCGGCGCGCAGCGCCTCATCTGCACCGGGGTATTGAATCTTCACCGCGACCTCGCGGCCGTCGGCCCACACTGCCTTGTGCACCTGGCCGATGCTGGCGGACGCCACGGCATGGTCGTCGAAAGAGGTGAACCGATCGCGCCACTTGGTGCCCAGCTGTTGGTCGAGGACCCGATGCACCTTGGCGGCCGGCAGTGGCGGGGCTTCTCGCTGCAATTTGGTGAGCGCCTCACGGTACGGCTTGCCGTATTGCTCAGGGATCGCCGCCTCCATGACGGACAGCGCCTGACCGACCTTCATCGCGCCACCCTTGAGCTCACCCAGAACGGTGAACAGCTGCTGGGCCGCCTTGTCCATCAGCTCCGCGTTGACCTCGTCTTTGTCTTTGCCGGTCAGCCGTTTACCGAAGCCCAGCGCAGCCCGGCCGGCCATCCCAGCACCCAGGCCCGCCAGCTTGGCGTTTCGCGCCGCTCGCCCCCGCTTGATCTCGCTCACCAGACCATCATCCCTGATGGTGCCGACGGCCTTCCAGCGACTTGCCTACACGCGTTGTCAACAGCTACAGCGTGGGTGCCGCGGCCACCGACGCGCTTCGATGGAACCGACGTTGACGTCGAACTCCAGCGTGGTGTTCAGCGTGGGTGGCGGCTCAGGGGTCTGGGCCGTGGCATGACCGTCGGTCACCGCGCGCACGACGCGGTCGACCTGGTTGAGCGCCAGCGCGGCGGTCGCGAGGACGGTCGCCCGGTCGGCGCTGCCGACGGTGTCGCGCAGCTGTGCCGCGACCGCAGGCCAGGCCGAATCACGGTCGCTGCGATGCAGATCCGCGCATTCCAGGCATGACGTCACGCCGGGGATGACCAACGGTCCGACGAGTCCGACACCGTCGCGCACCCGCACCGGAAGGTAGGGCACCCCGGCGGCGTGCAGGTCGCGCACCACGTGGGGGTCGGACACCAGAAAGTCGGTCAGCACCGCCAGGTCGGCGGTCGCCCCGGCATGCGTGCGGCTGCTCTGCGAGACGTGGGCACCCGAGCAGCGCAGCGCCGACGCGAGCAGGTCCGACAGCGGACCCCGCCCGTGGATCCGGATGGACGCCGCGCGCGTGCGTCGTCGCGCCGTGCCCGTCACGACTCCGGCATCGACCAGTGACGTGACCAGGTCGGCGATGGTGGCCGGTGCGACGTCCTCGGCACGTGCCGCGAGCTGCGCGACGGTCGCGCCCGACTGCAGTTGCCGGAGCAGATCGGCGAGCGCCCGTGCTGTCATGCCCGACGGCGGACGGACCAGTACCGCTCGCCGCGGATCCCAGCCCACCTGCACGACGCCGTCTGGCCGCAACAAAACCGGTCTCGCAGGGTCGAGGACGTAGCCCTCCATGCGTGGAGTCTGACACGTCAACGCCCAACCCTGTGGAGTTATCCACAGGCTCCCGAATCAGCGCTCGGAATCGTCTGTGCCAGAGTCTTTTTCGAGATCGGCGAGCGCTTGGTCCATGCCGCTGGTGTCGCCGCCGATCATGCGGTCGATGAAGCCGGCCGGTTCGTCGAGGTCCTCTGCACTGGGCAGCAGGTCGGGATGCTGCCATACCCCGTCGCGGGCGTCGGAGCCGACGGCCTCGGTCAGCCGTTCCCACAGGGCCGCGGCCTCGCGCATCTTGCGTGGCCGCAGTTCCAGCCCCACGAGGGTGGCGAAGGTCTGTTCGGCGGGACCGCCGGTGGCGCGTCGCCTGCGCAGGGTCTCGGCCAGCGCCGACGTGCCGGGGATCCGGTCGCCCAGCGCATCGGTGACGACGGTCTGTACCCAGCCCTCGATCAGCGCCAGCAGCGTCTCGAGCCGCTCGAGCGCGGCCGTCTGCTCCGGCGTTGCCTTCGGTTCGAACATCCCCTGGCTCAGCAGCTGTTCCATCTGAGCCGGGTCGGTGAGCGCCGCGGGGTTGAACCCCTGCGCGAGCTCTTCCAGGCCGCTCATGTCGATCTTCATGCCCTTGGCAAACGCCTCGACGGCGTTCATCAGCTGGCTCGACAGCCACGGGACGTGACTGAACAGGCGGTGATGTGCGGCCTCGCGCGCCGCCAGGAACGTGATGATCTCGCTGCGCGGCTGCTCGAGTCCCTCGGTGAGCGATTCGACGGCGGCAGGCATAAGGGCCGCAACGCCTTTGGGGCCCAGGGGCAATCCGATGTCGGTGGACGTCAGGACTTCCTTCGACAGTGTGCCCAGCGCCTGACCCAGCTGCGAGCCGAAGGCCATGCCGCCCATCTGCGTCATCATCGACAGCAGTGGCCCGGCCATGGATTTCGCCTCTTCGGGCAGCGATGACGCCCACACCGTGGAGATCTGCTCGGCCACCGGATCGCACAGGCGTTTCCACGTCTCGAGCGTGTTGTCGACCCAGTCGGTCGGTGTCCATGCCACGGCTTTGGTGGTGCCGGCGGGCAGTGCCGTCACGCCGTCGAGCCAGGTCTCGGCCAGGTGGACGGCGTCGGAGATGGCCGAGCTGGTGTTCTCGCTGACCGGTGCCACGAAACCGATCGAGTTCGACGCCAGCTGGCGAGCCAGGTCGTAGTTCACGGGGCCCGACTTGGTGCCGTCGGCCATGACGTTGCCTGCACCGCTGAACATCTCGCCGAGACGGCTGAAGATCTGACCGAGCTGGGACATGTCGAACTCGGACCCGCCCCCGAACCCCATGCCGAACGGGTCGCCGGGCGTGGGGCCGCCGGCATCGCCGGACCCCGAGTCCGGGTCCTTCTTACGTTTGTCTCGCTCGGGGTCGTCCCCGGGGGAGAAGCCGAAAGGCAGGTCAGCCATGCCCTCAACGGTACCCACAGGTGCCGCGCCATGTGAGAAGGCAGGTCACGCCGAGAGCGAAGTCCAGGCCAACCTCTACATTGGCTGGCGTGAACAGGCGCATTTTGACGTTGCTCGTCGCGCTGGTCCCGATCGTCGCGTTCGGAATTGTGCTGTCGGTGGTGACGGTGCCGTTCGTATCGCTGGGGCCGGGACCGACGTTCGACACGCTCGGCGAGGTCGACGGCAAGGAGGTCGTCGATATCGAGGGCACCGAGGTCCACCCCACGTCAGGCCACCTGAACATGACCACGGTGTCCCAGCGCGACCAGCTGACCCTCGGCCAGGCCCTTGCGCTGTGGATGTCGGGACGCGAACAACTGGTGCCGCGCGACCTGGTCTACCCGCCGGACAAGTCCAAGGACGAGGTCGACGAGGCCAACAACACCGACTTCCGCCAGTCCGAGGACAGCGCCGAGTACGCCGCACTGCTCCACCTGAAGTACCCGATGGCCGTGACGGTGGAATCGGTCACCGAGGACGGCCCATCGGCCGGCAAGCTGGAGGACGGCGACGCGATCGACTACGTCAACGGAAAGCCGGTGGCTGACCTGGACGGCTTCCAGGCCCTGATCAAGGACACCAAGCCGGGGGACGAGGTGGTTCTGGACTACCGCCGCAAGAACGGGGACCTCGGCGCCGCCACCATCACGCTCGGTAAGCACCCGGACAAGGATCAGGGTTACCTCGGGATCGGTGTGCTGGACGCGCCCTGGGCGCCGTTCACCGTCGACTTCAACCTCGCCAACATCGGCGGCCCGTCGGCCGGGTTGATGTTCAGCCTCGCAGTCGTCGACAAACTCACGACCGGCAATCTCAACGACGGCAAGTTCGTGGCGGGTACCGGAACCATCACCGGCGACGGCAAGGTCGGCCCGATCGGCGGCATCACCCACAAGATGCTGGCCGCCAAGGATGCGGGCGCGACGATCTTCCTGGTCCCCGCCGAGAACTGCGAGGAAGCCAAGACGGCTCATCAGGACGGACTGGAACTGGTGAGGGTCGAAAACCTCGATCAGGCCGTCGCCGCACTCGAGACGCTCTCAGCCGGTGGCGAACGGCCCGCATGCTGAGCGATCGCTGTACGACGCATGCGTAGAGTTGGGGCACGTCGGCACCGACGTGTGGAAACGGTTAGAAACTGGAGTTGACGAGTGGGTATGCGGCCAGCGGCAAGAATGCCGAAGCTGACACGACGTAGCCGGGTCCTCATCGCGATTGCCGCGGTATTCGTCTTGATCCTGTTGATCGGGCCGCGACTGATCGACACGTACGTCGACTGGCTCTGGTTCGGCGAGCTCGGATACCGCTCGGTGTTCACCACGCAGCTGTTCACCCGCCTCGTGGTGTTCCTGATCGCCGCGGTGTTGATCGGAGCGATCGTGTTCGCCGGGCTGGCACTGGCCTACCGCACCCGCCCGGTGTTCGTCCCGACCACCGGCCCCAACGACCCGGTTGCGCGCTACCGCACCGCCGTGATGTCGCGGTTGCGGCTCGTCGGGATCGGTGTTCCGGCGTTCATCGGCGTCCTCGCGGGCATTGTGGCGCAGAGCTATTGGACCCGCATCCAGCTGTTCTTGCACGGCGGCAGCTTCGGTATCACCGACCCGCAGTTCGGTATGGACCTCGGCTTCTACGCGTTCGATCTGCCGTTCTATCGGCTGGTGCTGAGCTTCCTGTTCGTCGCCACGTTCCTGGCGTTCATCGCGAACCTGGTGGGCCACTACCTCTTCGGTGGTATCAGGTTGTCCGGTCGCAGCGGAGCACTGAGCCGTGCGGCGCGCATCCAGCTGATCACCTTGGTCGGCATCCTGATGCTGCTCAAGGCCGCCGCGTACTGGCTGGACCGCTACGAACTGTTGAGTCACACCCGCAGCGGCAAGCCGTTCACCGGCGCCGGCTATACCGACATCAACGCCGTGCTACCGGCGAAGCTCATCCTGATGGCGATCGCCATCATCTGCGCTGCAGCGGTCTTCTCCGCGATCGTATTGCGCGACTTGCGGATTCCCGCAATCGGCGTGGTTCTGTTGCTGTTGTCGTCGCTGGTGATCGGCGCCGGGTGGCCGTTGGTGGTCGAGCAGTTCAGCGTCAAGCCGAACGCCGCGCAGAAGGAAAGCGAATACATCAGTCGAAGTATCACCGCCACCAGACAGGCGTACGGGCTGACCGACGAGACCGTCACGTACCGCGATTACAGCGGCGATGCGCAGACGACCGCGCAGCAGGTGGCCAACGACCGTGCCACTACGTCGAATATCCGGTTGCTCGACCCCACGATCGTCAGCCCGGCGTTCACGCAGTTCCAGCAGGGCAAGAACTTCTACTACTTCCCAGACCATCTCGCGATGGACCGCTACACGGCGCGCGACGGGAATCTGCGCGACTTCGTCGTCGCCGCGCGCGAACTCAACCCTGACCGCCTGATCGACAACCAGCGCGACTGGATCAACCGGCACACGGTTTACACGCACGGCAACGGCTTCATCGCCTCGCCGGCCAACACCGTGCGCGGAGTCGCCAACGACCCCAACCAGAACGGCGGTTACCCGGAGTTCCTGGCCAGCGTCGTGGGTGCGAACGGCAGCGTCATCTCGCCCGGTCCCGCCCCGCTGGATCAGCCGAGGATCTACTACGGTCCGGTGATCGCCAGCGCGGCGGAGGATTACGCGATCGTCGGCAAGAACGGCGACGCGGACCGCGAGTACGACTACGAGACCAACACCGAAACCAAGAACTACACGTACGGCGGGTCCGGTGGCGTGCCCGTCGGCAGTTGGCTGGCACGTTCGGTGTTCGCCGCCAAGTTCGCCGAGCGGAACTTCCTGTTCTCCAACGTGATCGGCGAAAACAGCAAGATCTTGTTCAATCGTGATCCGGCCAAGCGCGTCGAAGCGGCTGCACCGTGGCTGACCACCGATACCACGGTGTACCCCGCCATCGTCAACAAGAGGATGGTGTGGATCGTCGACGGCTACACCACCCTCGACAACTACCCGTACTCACAGCTGACGACGCTGTCGAGCGCCACGGCGGATTCCAGCGAGGTCGCGGTCAACCGGCTGCAGATCGACAAGCAGGTGTCCTACATCCGTAACTCGGTGAAGGCGACGGTCGACGCGTACGACGGCACGGTCACGCTGTACGCGCAGGACGAGAACGACCCGGTACTGCAGGCGTGGATGAAGGTGTTCCCGGGAACCGTCAAGCCCAAGGGCGACATCACTCCTGAACTGCAACAGCACCTGCGCTATCCCGAGGATCTGTTCAAGGTTCAGCGCGCGCTGCTGGCCAAATACCACGTGGACGATCCGGTGACGTTCTTCTCGACGTCGGATTTCTGGGACGTCCCCCTGGATCCCAATCCTACGGCCAGCAGTTACCAACCGCCGTATTACATCGTCGCGAAAAACCTTGCGAGTAACAACAATTCGGCGTCATTCCAGCTGACCAGTGCGATGAACCGGTTCCGGCGCGACTTCCTCGCGGCCTATATCAGCGCCAGTTCAGACCCCGATACGTACGGCAAACTCACGGTGCTGACCATTCCGGGCCAGGTGAATGGTCCGAAGCTGGCGTTCAACGCGATCAGCACCGACACCGCAGTAAGCCAGGATCTCGGTGTCATCGGTCGTGACAATCAGAACCGAATACGGTGGGGCAACCTGCTCACCTTGCCGGTGGCCCAGGGCGGTCTGCTCTATGTCGCGCCCGTTTACGCGTCACCGGGCGCCAGCGACGCGGCGTCGTCGTACCCTCGCTTGATCCGGGTGGCGATGATGTACAACGACAAGGTCGGTTACGGCCCCACGGTGCGCGATGCGCTCACTGAGCTGTTCGGCCCTGGCGCTGACGCCACCGCCACCGGTCCCGCGCCGACGGGTCCGGTGAACGGGCAGCCGCCGGCAGCCACGCCGGCGACCGACGGGCAGCCTCCGGCCGCGCAACCGCCCGCCAATCAGGGCGCACCCCCGACGCAGGTCCCGGCCGCGGCGGTACCCCCGGGTGGCCCCGTGCAGTTGTCGGCGGCCAAAGCCGCAGCGCTGCAAGAAATCAACACCGCGCTGGAGGCACTGCAAGGGGCTCAGACGGGTGGCGACTTCGCCCAGTACGGCGAGGCGCTACAACGCCTCGACGATGCGGTGAAGAAGTATCAGTCGGCCCGCTAGCGGCCGTCTATCGCGACTGACCGTTTCTGTACGCCGCCACGCCGTGGCGGGATGTACAAAAGCGGTCGCTCGCGGCTTATGGATCACGCTCGCAAGGTGCTGAGCACTCGATTTGGAGGTGCACCTGCGCCTTCGGTAACCTTGCGTTCACCCGTCGCGGGGTGGAGCAGCTCGGTAGCTCGCTGGGCTCATAACCCAGAGGTCGCAGGTTCGAATCCTGTCCCCGCTACTAAATGAAACGGCCCCCCGGAGGAAACTCCGGGGGGCCGTTCTCATGCCATCCCTAGGGCATCAGTAGCGCAGCGTTGGTGACGAAGAACTTCTCGATGACCTCCGGACCGAACCTTGCGAGCTTCTCGGCGAACTGCGCGCTGGGGTCCTTGCCGCCTTCGTAGTGCGGGTAGTCGCTGCCGTACACGAGCACGTCCTGCAGCCACGGGAAGCGGTCGAAGTAGGCGTCGATCGGCTCCCAGAGGAATCCGGACACCCGCACGTTGCGCTGGATGTACTCCTCGGGGGTGAGGCTCAGATGGCTCGTCAGGCGCCGGAACTGCGATCCCACGTTGCGCATGTTCTCGGCCATCGGACCGACCCAGTGCGCGCTCACCTCGATGGCGCCCAGCGCCAGCGTGGGGAAGCGTTCGAACGCACCTCCGAAGATCATTGCCGAGATGAACGCCTGGGCACCCAGATGCATCGAGGACCATATCCACGGATTGAGCAGACCTTCGGGGCTGTCGATTGCCTTCGGGGCCGAGCCGTTGGTGTGCCCGTAATCGGCCCAGGCCGGTGAGTCGAGGATTCCGTAGTCGCCGCCGGGGTGGAACAGCACCGGCAGGTTGTGACGAACCATGGCGTCCCACAACGGATCCGCATCGGGATGGCCCGGCGAGATACCGCCCGGCGGCTCTCCCTGGGGTATGGACACCGCGCGGATCCCGTTGGCGGCGACCCGGTCGATCTCGGCGATCGCCAGGTCGACGTCGCTGGTGTCGATGAAGGCCACCGGCCGCAGACGTGGGCTGATCTTCGCGGTCTCGATGCACCAGTCGTTGTAGCCGATCAGCATGGAGCGCCCGCATTCGAGCAGCTGGTCCTGGGTCATGTTCAGATCGCCCATCAGCTGACCGACGCGCTCGGGGACCTGGATGAACATGTAACCGATGACGCCGGGACCACCCGCGAAGAGCAACGTTTGGTCGACGCCGTAGGTGTCCATCACCTGGACGCGCCGCCGCATGTTGATCGCACCGGGGGCGACCGCGCCGACCGGCGGGCGTTTGGTTCCCCAGCCGTGCTCGACGAGCTCTCTACTCACCGGACCCTCGTCCTCGTAGACCGGGGCGCTGAAGCTGGACAACGCGTTCGGGTCGTGTTCGCGCATGAAGAATTCGGCGATGGGTCTGGATGCCTCACCGAACTGTCCGGGCCACATGTGGGCGGGCACGTATTCGTGGTTGTCGGTGTCGATTATCCGACCGGACACGGTGTCCAAGACGGTCATGCCCGAGGCTCCTTTGCGATGAGGTTGAGTGGAAGGTACTGCATTTGCGACCGGTCCGATACCCGCATTGGTGCGCAACGCGGACGGCCTCAGGGGGCCAGACGCAACACGTTGAAACGGATCAGTGGGGTGATGATGCCGATCCTCTCGTCTGCGGTGAGGTCGCCCGGGAGTTCGCGCACATAGAACGCTGCGTTCTGGGCAATGAAAGTCAAGGCTTCACAAGCCAATTCATTGACAGCGAGCACGGTGTGCCCCGTGTCGTCCCGCAACTCGACGACATGGTCGTCGACGACGACAGTCATGTGCTCGGCCTGGCCGTTGATGACGCGGCTCGATGGAGCGACGCTGCCGTCGTCGTACCAGACGGCCGGCAGGGGTTGACCGTACAGATCCTCATATCGCTGACGAAAATGCTTGAAGGAAGAGGTATTTGGTGTCTGACCACCCGGCTCGCCCTGATCGTCGGCGGGCTCATGGTGGACGTAGCGGCGCTGGGGTGTCGACGACCCGGTCCTTGACGAGTCGATCGATCACGTACGGGGCGTTGAAGGCCAACGCCTCTTGAAGTTGGCCTTCAAGCGCCACGTCGTCTACCGGATCCGTGGAAGGCAGAAAACGGGGCGGGTCTGCTCGGCGGGGCCGGCGATGGTGAGCCTGCCGACCTTGACCTTCTCGGTGGTGTTCTTTGAGGTGTTCACGCTATCGGTCCTTCTTGTTGGCGGGCGCCGCTGTTCGGAGCCCGTGTGCAGGACAACCATCGCCCGCGACACGACCCCGGTCTGTCCGCTCGTCGGCCCATCCGCCGGGGGAATCGTTGTCGGCCAATCGGATGACGGCGGCGTCGACTCGGGTAGTACCGTCCCAGCGTGGTGAACCTGGCCTACGACGACAGCGGCAGCGGCGAGGCGGTGCTGTTCATTTCCGGCCAGGGTGGTGTCGGACGCACGTGGCAACTCCATCAGGTGCCGGCATTTCTGGACGCCGGGTATCGCGTCGTCACGTTCGACAACAGGGGAGTGGGCGCGACCGCGAATGCCGGCGGGTTCACGACCGCAACCGTCGTCGCGGACACCGCGGCGCTCATCGAGCAGCTCGACCTGGCCCCCGTGCGGCTGGTGTCCGTCTCGATGGGCTCCTTCGTAGCGCAGGAATTGATGCTCGCCCGTCCCGACCTGGTGAGCCAGGCTGCCCTGATGGCCACTCGCGGCAGACATGACCGCGCGCGCGAATTCTTCGGACGAGCCGAAAAGGATCTCATGGACGCCGGCGTCCGGCTACCCGTGAAGTACTCGGCGAAACTTCGTGTCATGGAAGGGTTTTCACCGAAGACGTTGAACGACGACATTGCTGTCCAAGACTGGATCGATACGTTCACGATGTGGCCGACCACCTCGACTCCGGGGGTTCGTGCCCAGTTCGGTATCGCGCCGGCGAGCAACCGGCTGCCGGCGTATCAGGCGATCACCGCGTCCGTGCTGGTGATCGGGTTCGCCGACGACCTTGTGTTGCCACCGCACCTCGGCGCTGAGGTCGCCAGTGCCATCCCCAACGGCCGGTACCTGGAAATCGCCGACACCGGGCATCTCGGATTCCTCGAACGGCCGGATGCGGTGAACGCAGCGATCTTGGATTTCTTCGCCAACGGGTGACGCTCGTCTGAGCGCCCATCGGCCCGAACTGGCCGCCACCTGAGCGGCCCAGCCCCGCTTAGCTTTCGTGGAAATCGACGAGCAATCGACACGCGTGCCTCCGAACTCGCCAGTGCGCTGCTCCTGGTTGTTCCGGTGCCGGCGATGCTGCCGGCCAGCAAGGGGAAACGTCAGAAGGTGACGCCGCGCGTGCGGCCCGCCGCCTGGGCGATGTGGACGTTCTGTCAGATGTCGGAAGAAGACCAGCGTCAGATGGTTCAGGACAACCCGCTGCTGAGCGCGCTTGCTCAGAGCGTCGCACAACGAGGGCAGGCGAAGGGTCAGCAGGGCCGCTCCTGGGGCGCCTAGATCAACGAGTCCGTGTCCCACGGGTAAATCCGGGCAAACCCACAGGACGTCGCTGAGCCGGAACGGTGCGCCCACCCGT
>Ga0075370_10000892_pt1 | contig 12223 bp, 12 predicted proteins | sample EndMethybrTD3035_FD_71398 | JGI IMG/M metagenome (GOLD analysis project Ga0075370, IMG submission 71398) | Populus endosphere microbial communities from Tennessee, USA - Endosphere MetaG P. TD hybrid TD303-5 | ecosystem: Host-associated > Plants > Roots > Endosphere | place: USA: Tennessee... | reverse complement strand
AACCATCGCGGACCTGATCGCCAGGAACAGTTCGGCGCAGGCCCCCAAGGCGACCAAGCACTCGTCGATCATCATCCTGACCAGCGGTACGACCGGCACCCCCAAGGGCGCCAACCGCAGCACCCCGCCGTCGCTGGCGCCCATCGGCGGTGTGCTGTCGCACGTCCCGTTCAAGGCCGGCGAGGTGACGTCGCTCCCGGCGCCGATGTTCCACGCGCTGGGTTTTCTGCACGCGACGATCGCGATGATGCTGGGCTCCACACTCGTGCTGCGCCGGCGATTCAAGCCCGCGACAGTCCTTGCGGACATCGAGAAGAACAAGGCCACCGCGATCGTGGTCGTGCCGGTGATGCTGTCGCGTCTGCTCGACGAATTGGAGAAGACCCAGCCGAAACCAGACCTGTCGTCGCTTCGGATCCTGTTCGTGTCGGGCTCGCAGCTGGGAGCCGAACTGGCCTCGCGTGCGCTCAAGGATCTCGGGCCCATCGTGTACAACCTCTACGGCTCGACTGAGATCGCGTTCGCGACCATCGCCCGTCCCAAGGACCTGTCCATCAACCCCGGAACGGTCGGACCCGTCGTCAAGGGCGTCAAGGTCAAGATCCTCGACGACAACGGTAAGGAGCTCCCGCGGGGAGAGGTCGGCCGAATCTTCGTCGGCAACACCTTCCCGTTCGAGGGCTATACCGGCGGCGGGCACAAGCAGATCATCGACGGGCTGATGTCGTCCGGCGATGTCGGCTACTTCGACGAGAACGATCTGCTCTACGTCAGCGGTCGGGACGACGAGATGATCGTGTCCGGTGGCGAGAACGTGTTCCCCGCCGAGATCGAGGATCTCGTGAGCGGCCATCCCGAGGTCGTCGAGGCGACCGCCCTCGGCGTGGAAGACAAGGAATGGGGACACCGGCTGCGTTGCTTCGTGGTCAAGGTCGAGGGTGCCTCCGTCGACGAGGACGCCATCAAGACCTATGTGCGCGAGAACCTGGCCCGCTACAAGGTTCCCCGCGAGGTGATCTTCCTCGACGAGTTGCCGCGCAATCCGACCGGCAAGATCCTCAAGCGCGAACTCCGGGAAATGGCCGTCGGCGGAGACGACGAAAAAGCCTGAGCCGACGGCTCGGAATAGTTCGGTCGCCGCGGTGGTAGTACGACAGCGTGAAGATTGATCTGGCAGGAAAGACCGCGCTGGTCACCGGCTCCACCCAGGGCATCGGATTGGCGATCGCGCAGGGACTGGCCGCAGGCGGTGCCCGCGTCGTCGTCAACGGGCGCGCACCCGAGCGCGTCGAGCGGGCCGTCGAGATGCTGGGCGGTGACGCCATCGGTGTGGACGCCGATGTGGCGACCGAGGACGGCGTGGCCGAACTTCTGCGGCAGCTGCCCGACGTCGACATCCTGGTGAACAACCTGGGCATCTTCGAGGCGGTTGGAGCCCGCGAAATCACCGACGCCCAGTGGCGCACCTACTTCGAGGTGAATGTCCTTGCCGCAGCACGACTTATCCGTAATTACCTACCCGGCATGACCGAGCGCGGCTGGGGCAGGATCATTCAGATCGCCAGCGATTCAGCCATCGTGATTCCCGAGGAGATGATTCACTACGGCGTCTCCAAGACAGCCCTGTTGGCGTTGTCACGAGGCTTCGCCAAGGACGCGTCCGGCACCGGTGTCACCGTGAACTCCGTCATCGCGGGGCCGACGCACACCGCGGGCGTGGAGGACTTCGTGTACCAGCTCGTCGACAAATCGTTGCCGTGGGATGAGGCGCAGCGCGAGTTCATGCGCAAACACCGGCCGCAGTCGCTGCTGGAGCGCCTCATCGAGCCCGATGAGATCGCCAACATGGTCACGTACCTTGCGTCCCCGCAGGCGTCGGCGACGACAGGGGGCGCCCTACGTGTCGACGGTGGCTACGTCGACTCGATCCTGCCCTAGGCCGCCATGATCGCGGCGCCCGGAATCGACAGGCACACCAGCATCAGCACCAGCAGGAACCACCCCGCACCCTGCCAGGCCACCCACGGGCCCTGCGCCTTCCACTCTCGGTAGGTCCTGACGAACGCGCCGATACCGCCGGCGAACAGGATGGCGGGCACCAGCGACGCCGCGATCACCGATTCACGCGCGGCCAGTGCGTAGACGGCGAAGACGAGTCCGGCGACCGCCACGACGGCGCCGACATAGATGGCCGCGGCGCGGAAGCCGGCCGGCCGGTCATAGCGTTTCTCGACGTCGTTGGTCACCTGCGTCGGTTTCCCACGCCCGGCGCATGGAAACGCCGCGCGTCAGATCTCAGGGACCGTTGACGTACCAGGACAGGCAGCCCGGGATATCCCTGCACGCGATGATCGCGTTCGCATCGGGCGCCGATCCGCGGATCTTGTGGAGCGGACCCGGAATCGTGCAACTGCGCCCGTACGGATTCGGGAACGTCGTGCCCATGTAGCAGGGGACCGCGACGGACTGCGAGTCGTCGGCGTCCTGCGACGTCAGCAAGGAGGGCGCGATGAGAAACGCCGCCGCGGCCGCGCCGGAAAACAGCAGCGGGACCACCCGATTCTTGACAACGCGCATACGTATCACCAACCGAAATAGGCAAACACCTATTCCGATGGTAGACCCGAAACCCTCGGTTTCCTACGGATCGCGGGGCAAGCCGAGCAGGCGCTCGGCGATGATGTTGAGCTGCACCTCCGACGTGCCGCCGTAGATGGTCGTCGCCCGGCTGGCCAACAGGAACTCGGCCCACTTGCCCTGGGGTGTCTCCGGGTTGCCCACCGCACCATCGGTGCCGAACGACGACACCGCGAACTCGGCGTACTTCTGACCCGTGCGCATCGACAACAGCTTCGAGATCGCCGCTGCGGGCATGGGATCTCCGCCTGCCAGCGTCAGCAGGGTCGACCGCATGTTGAGCACCTTCGCGGCGTGCCCTTCGGCGATGAGGTGCCCGGCGTGATTCTGTCCGATCTGATCGAACTGGCCGTCGCGGACGAAGTCGACGAACCCGTCGAGCGTCGGCAGGAACGGCGGCTCACTGCTGCCGATGGACACCCGCTCGGCGGTCAGCGTGGTGCGGCTGACCTCCCAGCCGCGGTTCACATCCCCGAGCACCATGTCGTCGGGCACGAAGACGTCGTCGATGAACACGGTGTTGAACATCGCGTTGCCGGTCAGCTCGCGCAGCGGTTTCACCTCAACGCCGTCACTGCTCATATCGAGCAGGAAGTACGTGATGCCGTTGTGCTTCGGCGCGCTCGGATCGGTGCGGGCCAACAGCATGCCCCACTGCGAATACTGCGCGCCGGTGGTCCAGATCTTCTGGCCGGTGATTCGCCACCCGCCGTCGACCTTCGTGGCCTTGGTGGTGAGGCTGGCGAGGTCCGAACCGGCACCGGGCTCGGAAAACAGCTGACACCAGATCATTTCGCCACGCAGTGTCGGGGGCAGGAAGCGCTGCTGCTGTTCCTCGGTGCCGAACGCGACGACCGACGGGATCAGCCAGGCAGCGATGCCCATCGCCGGACGACGGACCCGCCCGGCGCTGAACTCCTGGGCGATGATGATCTGTTCGACCGGGCCCGCGCCGCGACCCCATGGCTTCGGCAGGTGGGGGACGACCCAGCCGCCCTCGGCGATCGCAACGGTGCGCTCTTCGCTCGGAATCGCCTTCAGCGCAGATACTTCCGCGCGGATCTCGTCACGCAGTTTCTCCGTGTCGGGGTCCAGGTCGATGTTGAGCTTGCGGGTTCCGGTGCTCGTCGCGATGTCGACGACCTGCTGGGGGTAGTCGCTCGTGCGGCCGAAACATGCGGCCAGCAACAGTGCGCGGCGGTAGTAGACGTTGGTGTCGTGCTCCCAGGTGAAGCCGATGCCGCCGTGCACCTGGATGCAGTCCTGAGTGGTGTGCAGCACCGCCGCGGGAGCCAGTGTGGCGGCGACGGCGGCGGCGAACTCGAAAGCCGTCTCGTCGGAGGGGTTTTGGCCGTGCTCATCGATGGCGCGAGCGGCATCCCACACTGCGGCGGTCGCGCGTTCGGTGTCGGCGATCATCTGGGCGCATTTGTGCTTGATCGCCTGGAACTGACCGATGGGGCGACCGAACTGTTCACGGATCTTGGCGTATGCCGTGGCGGTGTCCGACGCCCATCGTGCGACGCCGACGCACTCCGCGGACAGCAGCGTCGAGATGATGGCCCGCGCGTGGCCGCGGCTGAGGTTGCCCAGTACGCGGTCGTCGCTGACCTCGACGGCGTTGGCGCGGATGTCGGCCAGCGGGCGAAGCGGGTCGACGCTCTGGACTCCCTCGATCTCGAGGGCCTCAGCGTCGAGGACCACCCATTCCTCGCCGCTGTCGATCGCGACCGGCAGCACCAGCACGGATGCCTCGCCCGCGGCAGGCACAGCGCGCACCTCGCCGCGGATGACCAGGCCGTCACCCTGTCTGGTTGCCGTCAGCCCGGAGTCGATGGCGTAGGTCGCGATCACCGACCCCGAGGCCAGGTCGTTGAGCAGCTTGGCATCGGGGTCGTTGGCGGAAACCAGCGCACTGGCGATCGCCGAGGGGACGAACGGGCCGGGCACCGCGCCGTATCCGAACTCCGCGAGGACGATCGCGAGTTCGAGAACGCCGAACCCCTGTCCACCAACGGATTCCGCCAGGTGTACACCCTGCAGACCTTGTTCCGCCGCGGACTTCCAGTAGGGCGGCGGATTGGATATCGGCGTCTCCAGCGCTTCGTGCAGCACCTCCGCGGGCGCGACGCGCGCCACCAGGGACCGAACCGAATCGGCCAGGTCGTTGTGCTCGGTGTTGATTGCGATGGGCATAGCTGTTGCACCTCATTGTGGCGGCGTTGCGGCGGCGATCATTCCCTATTAACCGGTCGGTTGGGAGCCACGATACCGTTCACCACATTCTCGAGATCTCGGCCGTCCCGCATGCGCCGGCAGTTGTCGACCGCTTCGGCCAGATAGCGCCGCATGGTGTCGCGCGTGTACCAGGTGACGTGCGGGGTGAGCACCACGTTGGGCTGGGTGAGCAGCACATTGCCCGCGGGTATCGGCTCGGCGGCGAAGACGTCCAGCCCTGCCGCTGCCAACCCGCCCGATTGCAGCGCGGCCACGAGTGCGTCCTCATCGACGACCCCGCCGCGGGAGGTGTTCACCAGCACCGCATCGGGGGGCATCGACGCCAGCGCGGCGGCGTCCAGCAGGCCCACGGTCTGATCTGTCAACGGGATGTGCAACGAGACGATGTCGCTGGCACTCAACAGCTCGGGTAGCGGCCGCCAACTGTCGAGACCGTCGTCGCGGGTGCTGGTGTGCAACACCCGCGCCCCCATGGCCGACACGATGGTCTCCACCCGCTTGGCGACATTGCCGTAGCCGACGAGCCCGACGGTGCAGCCGCCGATGTCACGCACGGTCTCGCCGAGGCTCGGATCCGACGGCCAGCCCATACCGTCGCGGGTGGCGCGGTCGAGCTCGGTCAGTCGCCGTAGCGCCGCGAGCATCAGCAACACCGCACCCTCGGCGACCGACGGAGCGTTCGCGCCCGGCATGTTCGCCACCGCGATGCCCAGCCGGGTCGCCGCCTCGACATCGATGGTGTTCACGCCGGCCCCCAGTTTGTGCACAAGCCGGCAGCGCGGCGCCATCTGCAGGTCTTGCGCCGAGATCGGTCGCAACACGTGCCAGACGACATCGGCCTCGGCCAGCTCGCGGTAGAACGTGGCATCGTCGTCTTCGGCGCAATAGCGAATGTCGAGCCAATCCGCTTCTGCTGCAACGAACTGCGAGACCTTGTCGCCGGGAACGTAGTGAGCCAGGACTCTCACGATGTGGGGGCACCGCCCGCCCGAAGGGTAGGGGGACGCTTGCGCGAAGAGCCTCCGGCTAACGCCACCGCTTCGCGATCCACTTGGCGATGGTATCGGCCTTCTCGCTGCGCGCCCCCGGGCTCAGGAAGTAGTGATCCGTGTCGATCGAGCACCGTGACTTGTCTTCACTGGCCAGTGCGTCGTAGATGCGTTGGGCATCGGACGGATACACGCCGGTGTCCTGCTCTGCGTTGATGACAAGCGCAGGACAGTGCAGGCGTGCCAGGTGTGGTTCGGCGCGGGTCTGCGCATGCCGCAGGCTCCACATCCCGATCCAGCTGCGGACCGTGCAGGCTGCGGCGATGCCGTGCGCCGATCTGTTGGCTTTGACGGGAACGCCGGCATAACACATGTTGGGCGGGCGTTTGGTGGGCTCCAGTGTCGGGTCGACCATGCGGGGATCGGCCCACGTCCGCAACACCGTGAACGGTCGATCGGAGAACCCGGCTGCGTGGATGCGCTTGAGTTCGGCCTCGGCCCAATTGGTTATGGCGTTGTTGCGTTCGACCTGCGCTGCTCGATAGCGCTCGACGAACTCAGTGGAGAAGGGTGGTCCGTTCTCCCCACTGAACAGATCGAGATCGGGATCGCTGGCGACAGCGTCGTTTTCGTCCACGACCGATCCGTCCATCCACGCGGTGAGCACGTCGGGCCGACCCGGATGTGCGGCGCTCGCGATGTAGCCGTCCGCGGGTAACAGGTCGTTCAGGCCGGCTGCGGGTCGCATGCCCTCCATCGGAGTCACGTGCGGGGCGACGGCCTGCGCCTGATAGGCCGCCATGAGTGAGCCGCCGCCGGAGTTACCAAGCAAGACAACAGTTTCCACTCCCTGAACCTCGCGGAGCCAACGGACGCCGACGCCGATGTCGACCAGAGCGTGGTCGAGCAGGAAGCTGCTCTCATAGCCGCGGTACCGCGTGTTCCATCCGAGGAAGCCGATGCCACGCGTGGCCATGTAGTCGGCGAGGTAGTGCTCGGAGAAGTCGATCTGGTAATGGGTGGCGATCATCGCCACCTTCGGTTTTCGCCCCACGCCCCGGTAGTAGAGCCCCTGGCACGGGTTTCCGCCGGCACCCGCCCGGCGCGCGGTCGGCGATTGCATGCCGACGAATTCCCGGGTGACGCCCGGTGTTCCGCCGCTTGCCGGTGCCCTCGTCATGCCGCCCCCCTGTGGTAGATCACCCGGTAGAAGATATTGCCCAATGTGGTGATGCAGGCATCGTCGTCGACGGCATCGCCCGATCTGGCCTTGCCGCCGGCGAGCTGGGTGTAGCAGAACTGATTGAGCATCGACAACAGCGCGACCGCAATCAGGTGCGGATCGTCGTCGGTACAGAAGCCTTGCTGCTGAGCGTGTTTCACCATGCGGGTGATCAGGTCGATCGGTAACGCGCAGATGTCGTTCCAGTACTGGGCGAAATCGTCGTTGACCATCGCCAGCTGGGACACGCTGATCATCTCGGCGAGTCGATGGCGATAGGTGCGCCAATGGGCGGCGGCGGCCTCGTGACAGCGGTCCCAGTCCGAGAGGCCCGGTTCGGCCGCTGCGCAGGCCCGCTGTCCGGCCTCGTCACGGAATCGTTGGGCCCACTCGCGGACCATCGCTTCCTTGGAGTCGTAGTAGTTGTAGAACGACGCGGCGGACCTGCCGGCTTCCGCGGCGATATCCGAAATCGTGGTCGCGAGAATGCCTTTGCGGGCGATCACCGATCGGGCCGCCGCATCGATCGCCGCCTGTGTCTGCCGACCGCGCACAGTCGGCAGGTGCTCGCGCGGACTCGCGGTCACGGCCTCTCCTCGACCATTGATCCAAACTGAACCTGATGTTAGATTCAGAAATCGAGCTTGGCCAGAGGAGCAGCCAAAGATGATCAAGCCGAACAATCCGAATCCCGAATTCGAACTCGGCGGTATCAACCATGTCGCGCTCGTGTGCTCGGACATGGCGAAGACCGTCGACTTCTACAGCAATGTGCTTGGCATGCCGCTGATCAAATCGCTCGACCTACCGGGCGGTATGGGACAGCATTTCTTCTTCGACGCGGGCAACGGGGACTGCGTGGCGTTCTTCTGGTTCGCCGACGCCCCCGACCGCGTCCCCGGCATCTCATCGCCGGAGGCGATTCCGGGCATCGGCGACATCGTCAGCGCGGTGAGCACCATGAATCATCTGGCGTTTCACGTCCCTGCGGAGAAGTTCGACGAGTATCGGCAGCGTCTCAAGGACAAGGGAGTGCGCGTCGGCCCGGTGCTCAACCACGACGAGAGCAAGCAGCAGGTCTCGCCGACGGTGCATCCAGGTGTGTACGTGCGGTCGTTCTACTTCTTCGATCCCGACGGCATAACGCTCGAGTTTGCCTGCTGGACCAAGGAATTCACCGATGCTGACACCGACACCACGCCGAAGACCGCGGCGGATCGTCGACCGAGGGTGACTGTCTAGGACCGCGGTGGCATGGCGGCCAGCTGGTCGATCAGCGCGGCCAGTGCATCGATGAGTGCATCGTGGTCGAGGGCGACTTCCTTCGACAGCCACGCGCTGATGGTCTGTCCGACACCGCCGACCGCGAAATGCGCTGCGGCCTTGACGTGGTCGTTGTCCAAGGCGCCGTGGGCGCCTGCGTGCGCAAACAGCAGGGCGGCGAATAAGGCGGTGGACTCCGCACGTTTGCGCACGATCACCGTGTTGGACAGCTCGACACTGAACAGCAGACGACCCGTCCGGGGGTCGGCGGAGACGGTGCGCACGATGTTGGCCATCGCGGCCCGGGCCTGCTCGTCGGGTGGCGCCGCGGCGACCGCGGCCTGGGTGGTGGCGGCGATGTCGGCGATCACCGAGTCGAACACCGCGCCGACGAAGTGGTCCTTGTCGGTGAAGCTCTCGTAGAAGTAGCGGACACCAAGGGCGGCCTGCGCACAGATGGCCCGCACGGTCAGCTCGGCGGGATCTTTACCAGCGGCGCCCAGTAGCTCCAGGCCGGCGTTCAGCAACTGTCGCCGACGATCGGCGACGCGCTGCGCCGCGTCGACGCCCCGGTAGGGCCGCACCTGTGCCATGAATGCCATCTTGACACCCGTCAGGTCGCAGGGCAATATCAGGAAACACACGTTCTCACATTTGCGATAGGGGCGACCAATGACGGTCTCTGTTCCGATCGACCACGTCGGGCGTCCGCTCAACGATCCCGTTCTTCCCGGCGGCAGGCGACCACCGCGGTGGATGCACAGAGCCGACGATGCGGCGTTCATCGGGCTGCTGTCCGGAGGCGCCAACGTGATCATGGAACTCGCGCGCCCGGGTGTCGGCTACGGAGTCAAGGACAGCCGCGTCGAGACCGGACGTGCGGACCGTCATCCCATCAAGAGGGCGCGGACGACGTTCACGTATCTGGCCGTCGCGCTGTCGGGCACCGAGGAACAGAAGGCCACGTATCGTCGCGCGGTCAATCGCTCGCACGCCGAGGTCTATTCACGGCCCGACGACCCGGTGCAGTACAACGCCTTCGACAAAGACCTGCAGATGTGGGTGGCCGCGTGCCTCTACAAGGGCTTTGTCGACGTGCATCGCATCTTCGTCGGGGAGATGGACGATGAAACGGCCGACCGTCACTTCCGCGAGGGTATGACGCTCGGTACGACGCTGCAGGTTCCGCCGGAGATGTGGCCCGCGGACCGCAAGGCCTTCGATGAGTACTGGGAACAGTCGCTGGAGCAGATCCACATCGACGACGCCGTCCACGAGTATCTGTGGCCGATCGCTGCGGGCCGACTCGGCAAGGCCACGCTGCCGAGGCCGTTGCAGAAGCGGCTCGACGCCGTCAATCTGTTCATGACCACCGGCTTTCTGCCGCAACGGTTTCGCGACGAGATGCGGTTGCCGTGGGACAAGGCCAAGCAGCGCAGGTTCAACCGGGTGATGGCCACCATCGGCACCGTGAACAAAGTGATGCCGCGGTTCATCCGGCGGTTCCCGTTCAACTGGATGTTGGCCGATCTCGACTGGCGCATTCGCACCGGACGTCCGCTGACTTAGCGGGCACTGACCCTGAACACCTCGAGGTCTTCGGGCAGGCCCTTGAGCCGTTGTAGCCCAAGGCTTTCGAAGACGAGGCCGGAGCCGGCCGAGAGGTCACGCACCGTCCGGCTGGCCAAGACCTCGCCTTCCCCGGATAAGGAGCCGACTCGGGCGCCGGTGTGCACGGCGAGACCGCTCCATTCGGTCCCTCGCCGTTCGCATTCCCCCGTGTGGATACCGACACGGATCGGGATGTCGCGCGCGGCAAGGGCGGGCACCAGGTCAAGAGCGCAGCGAACTGCTCTGGTCGGCGCATCGAATATCGCGAATATGCCGTCGCCGGTGTGGTTGGCGCGGTGACCACCAAACGTGGAAACGATGTGCTCGACGAGGCTGTCATGAGTGTCCAACTGATGGCGCCAGCGGGTATCGCCCTGTGCCGTCAGTCTTTCCGTCGAACCGACGATGTCGGTGAACATGACGGTCTTGAGAACGCGTTCGTCTGGTGGCTGGGTCGGGCTCTTGCCGATGAACTGGAACACCGCGTCGCAGAGTTCGTCGAGCACGTCGAAGCCGTTGTGCGAGCCCGGGGGTAAGCGCTCGAACCGCGCATTCGGTAGCGCGGCCGCCAGCGCCTCCGCCGCTTCGATGGGTACGAACAGGTCGTCTGGCCGAGCGAGCACCAACGTGGGGATATGCACCGAAGGGAGGACGCTGCGCACGTCGACGTCCATGAACGTCCGCCAGCGCAGCTTGGCCATTGCTGGGCTGGCGATCGAACGTTGCAACTTGCCGAACATCTCGCGCACACCGGGTTTATCGGCGACCTGTCCGTAGAACAGATCGGCGAGTGCGCCCTCACCCCAGTGTCGATCGATCTCCTCGACCTGTGCTTCGACTTCGGTGGCGTTGAAGCCCCATGGAAAGTCGGGAAGATCCTGGGAAAACCGGGCGGCCGTCGCGTAGAGGCACAACAAGCTGATCCTCTCCGGATAGCGAGCGGCGAAGAGGATGCTGATCGAACCGCCTTCGCTCGAGCCGAGCAGTATCGGGCGGTCGACACCCACTGCGTCGACGACCGCGCACAGGTCGTCGACCCGGTCATCGAAGGTGAGGATGTCGCCAGCCGGGTCGGACAGGCCTGTGCCGCGCCGATCCCACATGACGAACTGCGTCGACCCGGACACGATGTCGATAAGCCGCTTGTAGGGACTGTTGGGTTCGTCGATGGTGTCGACATTGCTGACGACCCATCCGGGTGACCAGACCATGACCGGTCCGGAATCTCCGAAGACCCGATACGCCAGGCGAACATCACCGTTGCGTGCGTAGTGAACCCGCCCGTCGCTCACGTCAACATGGTGTCACCTCGCAGCTCAGCAAGCTGTCAGATTGGCCGCGTAGAAACGGGTACATGCGTACCGATCACGACACCTGGGACATCACGACGAGCGTCGGGTCGACGGCCTTGTTCGTCGCCGCGGCACGGGCACTGGAAGCGCAGAAACCCGACCCGCTCGCAATCGACCCATACGCCGAGGTCTTCTGTCGCGCCGTCGGCGGCGTCTGGGCGGACCTGCTCGACGGCGCGGCCCTCGAGCATGAACTGAAGTCCGAGTTCGGCTCCCACTTCGTCGACTTCCAGGCCGCCAGGACAAAGTTTTTCGACACGTACTTCACCAAGGCTGCCGCTACCGGCGTCCGCCAGATCGTCCTGCTCGCCGCCGGCCTGGATTCGCGTGCATACCGGCTCGACTGGCCTGCCGGCACCGTCGTGTTCGAGTTGGATCAGCCCCAGGTCCTGGACTTCAAGCGCAATGCCCTGGCCGGTTGCAAACCCGCAGCGCAGCGTCGCGAGGTCGCAGTCGACCTGCGCGACGACTGGCCGCGGGCACTGCGGGAGCACGGATTCGATCTGTCGTCGCCGTCGGCCTGGATTGTCGAAGGCCTACTGATCTATCTGCCTGCCTCCGCCCAGGTTCAACTCTTCACCGGCATCGACGCGCTGTCGGCGCACGGCAGCCACGCCGCACTCGAGGAATCGGCGCCGATGGACGCCGCGGAGTTCGCCGCCAAACAGGAGGCGGAGCGTACCGGCGTCATGTCGGAGCACCGAAGCCCGTTCTTCCAGCTCGTCTACAACGAGCGGTACGAGCCGGCCGCCGACTGGTTCGGAGCGCGCGGGTGGCAGACCGATGTCACTCCATTGCCGGACTATCTGCGGGCGCACCGCCGCCCGGTGCCCGCATCCGACTCTGAAGCGGGCTCGATGACGTCGACGATCAGCCTGATCAGCGCCGTCAAGGGGTGAGGGCCGTCACCT
>Ga0075370_10000890_pt1 | contig 12225 bp, 10 predicted proteins | sample EndMethybrTD3035_FD_71398 | JGI IMG/M metagenome (GOLD analysis project Ga0075370, IMG submission 71398) | Populus endosphere microbial communities from Tennessee, USA - Endosphere MetaG P. TD hybrid TD303-5 | ecosystem: Host-associated > Plants > Roots > Endosphere | place: USA: Tennessee... | reverse complement strand
TCGAGATCGCCGGCGAGACCATCCGCGCCGGCGAGGGCATCATCATCGACCTGGCCCCGGCGAACTGGGACGCGGCCGCCTATCCCGAACCGGACAAACTCGACTTCACCCGCGATGCCGGTCAGCAGCTCGGCTTCGGCTACGGGCGACATCAGTGCGTCGGGCAGCAGCTCGCGCGCGCGGAACTGCAGATCGTGTTCCACACGCTGCTGCGCCGTATCCCCACGCTCAAGCTGGCAATCCCGTTCGACGAGGTCCCCTTCAAACACGACCGCCTCGCCTACGGCGTATACGAACTTCCGGTGACCTTCTAGCACCGAACAGCCCGCCCCACAGCCCGATTGGAGTACCAACGATGTCCACCCCAACAGCTACTCTCTATCCACCGGAGGGCTTCGGCGCGCCGAAGAACCGACAGGGGCACGCCTCAGCGGACGGCTTGACCGGGCTTCCCAAGGGCACCGAGATCTTCTCCGCCGACAACCACATCTCGGTCGCCGACGACATCTTCTACGAGCGGTTCCCCGAGGAACTCAAGGGTGCTGCCCCGCGCATCTGGTACGAGGACGGCGCCTACATGGTCGGCATGAAAGGCAAGGCGTGGACCGGTGGCGACTTCGGCCGCGTCCTCATGCAGTACGACGACCTCGCCGGTGCCGCCTCCAACAACATCGAGGCGCGTATCCGTGAACTCAAAGAGGATGGCATCGACAGGGAGCTGGCCTTCCCGAACGCGGTCCTCGCGCTGTTCCATTACCCCGACAAGTCCCTGCGCGAACGAGTGTTCCGGATCTACAACGAGCACATCGCCGACTTGCAGGAACGTTCCAACGGCCACTTCTACGGCGTGGGTCTGATCAACTGGTGGGACCCCAAGGGCACGAGGAGCACGCTTGAGGAGCTGAAGGCGTTGGGGCTCAAGACGTTCCTGCTGCCGCTCAACCCCGGCAAGGACGACGAGGGCAACATCTACGACTACGGCAGCACCGACATGGATGCGGTGTGGGACGAGATCGAGGCGTCCGGCGTGCCGGTCAGCCACCACATCGGCGAGACGCCACCCAAGACTCCGTGTCAACACAACAGTGTCGTGGTGGGCATGATGGTCAACGTCGACTCGTTCCGAGAGCAGTTCGCCAAGTACGTGTTCTCCGGAATCCTGGACCGCCATCCGTCGCTGAAGATCGGCTGGTTCGAGGGCGGAATTGCTTGGGTGCCAACCGCACTGCAGGACGCCGAGCACATGCTGGCTTCCTACCGGCACATGTTCAACCACGAGCTGGAGCACGACGTCCACCACTACTGGGCCAATCACATGAGCGCTTCATTCATGGTTGACCCGTTAGGTCTGCGGCTGATCGACCGCATCGGCGCCGACAACGTGATGTGGTCGTCGGACTACCCGCACAACGAGAGCACCTTCGGCTATTCGGAGAAGTCGCTGGCGTCGGTCGTCGAGGCGGTGGGCCCGGAGGACGCGGTGAAGATCGTCAGCACCAACATCAAGAACTTCCTGGGCATCTCGTGACGACCTTCGCGTCGGGTACTTCGCTTCTCGATATTCCAGACCTCCCCGACCGCGCCAGGATGTACCGCGAATGCGGCGCCCGGCTGCGGGCCTCCATGAAGGACAAGGGCGTCGACGCGCTCGTGCTGCTCGGCAACGGCAACGTGGTGTACGCGACCGGCGCCAGCTGGCCGCTGCTGGACGCCGGGTTGTCGCACGTCGAGCGTCCCGTTGCGGTCGTCCTCGCCGACGACGAGCACCCCCACCTGTACATGCCGTTCTCCGAGGGCAGCGCGTTCGACACAGAGGTTCCCGCGGATCATGTCCACGGTCCGCTGTACCTCGAATTCGACGAGGGCGTCGAGCATTTCGCGAAGGTGCTCGCGAGCCTCGTCCCGCCGGGCGCCTCGATCGCAGTCGACGAGCTCACCGGGGCGATGCGACGAGCCGCCGGACGGCTGTTCCCCGCCGGGTCCCCGACGGATGCCGCACTCGTCGTGGGCCCGGCCAAGCTGGTCAAGACAGTGGACCAGATCGCCGCTGTCCGAAGGGCCTGCCGCATCACCGAGCAGGCCCTCGTCGACGTCCAGCCGTCGGTCGCCCCCGGCGTGAGCCAGATGGACCTCTCCGCGCGATTCGTCCGGCGGGCCTTCGAGCTCGGTGCCACGACGAACATGATCGAGGCCATCTGGCAGGTGATGCCGACAACCCGCAGCAGCGGTGCGGTCTGGACCACTACAGGTGACCTGGCGCTGCCGTTGTTGCCCACGGAGAAGCCGTTGGCCAAGGGCGATGTGCTGTGGACCGATATCAGCATCACCTTCGAGGGGTACTGCTCCGATTGGGGGCGTACGTGGGTGGTGGGGGAGAACCCCACACCGGAACAGAACGCGAACTTCGCCAAGTGGCGATCGATTCTCGACGCCGTGCTCGCCGTAACGAAGGCCGGCGCCACCGCAGGCGACCTGGCACGCGCGGCCATTGCGGCCAACGGCGGCACCAAGCCCTGGCTGCCGCACTTCTACCTCGGCCACGGCATCGGTACCAACGCCGCCGAAATGCCGATGATCGGAACGGATCTCGGTCAGCAGTTCGACGACAACTTCGTGTTCCCGGCCGGCATGCTGCTCGTGCTCGAGCCCGTCGTGTGGGAGGACGGCACCGGCGGCTACCGCGCCGAGGAGATCGTGATCATCACCGAGGACGGTTACCAGTCCATCACCGATTACCCCTACGCGCCCTACGGACTGAGTTGAGCTGAGGCTTGAAAAATGGCAGATGAAATCATCCCCGATGACCTGTCCCTGCGCACCGGGCGGCGTGAGCGCGCCATCGCTGCGATGGATGCCCACGATCTCGACGTCCTGGTGCTGGGGCGTCAGGCCAACGTCCGATATGTGACCGGGGCGCCTCAACTCTGGGTCGCGGGCACCCGTCCCTTCGCGCCGATCTGCGTCGTGGTGCGCGCCACCGGTGAGATACACCTCAACAGCACATGGGATGAGGGCATCCCCGAGGAGATCGGCCACGACCATCTCTACGGACTGGCCTGGAACCCCATGACCATCATCGAGGTGCTCAAGGGCATCGACGGTGCAGCGACGGCGCGGCGGGTCGGAACCGACGCCATGTCACCGTCGTTCGCGCAGCTGCTGCCGATCGCGTTCCCCAACGCGGAATTCGTCGACGCCGAGGTGGCGATGAAGGCTGCGCGGCGGACCAAGACGCCCGACGAGATCCGGGTCCTACGAGGCGCACTCGGCGTGGCCGAGCGGGGGCTCGCAGCAGCGGTGTCGGAACTCGCGGTGGGCACCACCGAGCAGGCACTCAACGGCGTCCTCATGGAGGCGATGACCGCGGGTGGGTACAGCACCTCGGCGACCCAGGACGGGGCGTGGATCACGTCGCCCGACCACGCGTGGCGCGTCGGTCGGCGCGACCGCAGGATCGCCGAAGGCGACCTGGTGGCCTTCGCCGCCGGTGCGCTCGCCGACGGTTACGTGGGTGAAGTCGGCAGGACGTGGCCGGTCGGTGACGTTCCCGGTGCGGATGCGCTCTTCGGTCGGTCGAATGATCTGTGGGAGAGGCTGATCGACGCGTGCCGGCCGGGCGCGTCGGCAGGCGGTCTGCTGGCGGCCTATGACGCCGCGGGTGAGGCGCTGCCGCCGATACCCGTGGCGCACGGTCTGGGTCTGGGTTTCGATCCCCCGGTGATCTCGCCCGACCTGCCGCAGACCTCGGCCGACGAACATCTGGATCCGGGCTCGGTGTTGGCCGTCACGGCGTACGTGTGGGAAGCAGGCGTCGGCGCGGTGTTCCGCCGCGACGCCGTGCTCGTCACCGACACCGGAGCCGAAGTGCTCACGTCCAGCCCCTCACCGGCGCAGGCCGCCGCCGAAATCAGCTGAAGGAGAACCCATGTCTGAGAACGGCAGTCGGCCGTCCCCCGAAGAGCTCATCCTCTACGAGAAGGACCCGAAGACCAAGATCGCGACGATCACATTCAATCGTCCCGAGTTCCTGAACGCGCCGACGTCGATGGCGCGCCTGCGGTACGCCGACCTGTTGCGCGCGGCGACGGTCGACAACGACGTCAAGGTCGTCGTGATCCGCGGTGTCGGCGACAACCTCGGCAGCGGCGCCGACCTTCCCGAGTTCATGGAGGGTTACGACAACACGGATCTGCGGCTGGCCGAGTTGCGGCTGGAGGACGACGGCGTCGGCGAGGTCAACTATCCGCCGTCGGGCACATTCCGCAGCGGGGCGACGATCAGCGCGTGGTACGCAAACGTGCAGGCGGGCAACCGGCCCCTGCAGGAATTGAAGAAGATCAGCATCGTCGAGGCCAAGGGTTACTGCTACGGCTGGCACTTCTACCAGTGCGCCGATGCGGATCTCGTGATCTCCTCCGAAGACGCCCTGTTCGGGCATCCCTCGTTCCGCTATTACGGCTGGGGACCGCGGATGTGGACGTGGATCCAGATGATGGGGCTGCGCAAGTTCCAGGAGATGGTCTTCACCGGGCGGCCGTTCACCGCCGCTGAGATGTACGACTGCAACTTCCTCAACAAGGTCGTGTCGCGCGATCAACTCGAGACCGAGGTCGACAAGTACGCACGGGCGTGTGCGCGAAACCGGCCTGTGGACACCGTGTTCCAGCAGAAGGTTTTCTTCGAGGTCTACAAGCAGCACCAGGGCGAGTACATGGGCAGCCTGCTGTCCGCGTTCTTCGAGTCCATGGGCAGCGGTGTCGCCAACGACGATTCGGACGACCTCGACATGATGGAGTCGATCGACAGCGGACTTTCCGCCGCGGTCAACGACAACGACAGCAAGTTCCCGCCCGACTTCCGGCTGAGCAAGTCGAATCGCAAGAAGGACAAGTAGCGGCTCGTGGGGCCGCTGAACGGCTACTCCGTCATCGACCTGTCCGTTGGTATTGCCGGCGCCTACTGCACCAAGTTGCTCGCCGACGCCGGCGCCACGGTCGTCAAAGTCGAGCCCCCAGAAGGGGATCCACTACGCCGATGGTCGGCATCCGGGGCCGAGATCGCGCCGGGCGACGACGGGGCGTTGTTCAGTTTCCTCGCGTGTTCGAAGCACAGTGTGGTGGCGGACCCGGACGACGACATCGACTACGTCAACGCGTTACTCGACGGCGCCGACGCGGTCGTGTGGTCCCGCGGGTCGACCGTCGCCGACCATGTCGTGCTCGCACCCGCCGCGATCCTGTCCGCACACCCGCACCTGACCGTCACCGCGATCACCCCGTTCGGGCTGGACGGGCCCTGGTCTGACCGTCCCGCAACGGAGTTCACGCTTCAGGCGTGGTCAGGTGGCATCGTCGGCCTCGGCCGCGGCTCGGCCGACCGCGCACCCGTGTATGTCGGGGGGCAGGTCGGCGAATACCTGGCCGGCGCCTACGCGAGCGCCGCGACGTTGGCGTCGCGGTGGCGCGGTGGTGCCGAACTCGTCGACGTGTCGATGCTCGAGACCCAGATCCTCGGTCTGACCTACTATCCGGTGGCTTACTACGAGATGTTGGGCAGGCCGTGGCGCGATGCCAGACGGTTGACGGTGCCCGGGATCGCCCGCGCCAAGGACGGTCTCATCGACATCGGCTGCGGCACTGCGCAGCAGTGGTTCGACCTGTGCGCGATGACGGGCCACCAGGACTGGATCGACGAGGATTCACCGCTGTCCATCACGCAGCAGGCCAACGAGAAGGCCGACGAACTCTACGCGTGGGTCGAGAGTCAGACCGTCGACGAGATCAGGGACCTGGCGACCGCGTTCCGGATCCCGAACGCCCCGGTTGCCAACGGCGCCAACGTCACCGGTCTCGACCATTTCGTCGAGCGCGGTTCGTTCGTCACCAATCCCCGCGACGCATTCGAGCAGCCGGGCCATCCCTATCGGACGACACCCGCGGTGCTGCGCGCGCCGGAACCCGCTCCGCGGTTGGGCGAACACACCGAGCACTACCGCTCGCGAAACGATGTTCCGGTCCATCGCGAGGACCCTTCGGCTGGACTGCCGTTCGAGGGCCTACGCGTGCTCGACATGACGACATTCTGGGCGGGGCCGTCATGCACACACATCCTCGCGATGCTCGGCGCCGAGGTGATCCATGTGGAATCGACCCGCCGGCCCGACGGCACGAGGCTGATCGCGGGCATACCCGTCACCGAAGAGCTGTGGTGGGAGAAGTCGCCGATCTTCTCCGGGCTCAACACGAACAAGAAGGGGCTCACCCTCGATCTGCAGAGCGCTGCCGGTCGCGATGTGCTGAACCGCCTCATCGCCACCTGCGATGTGATCGTCGAGAATTTCACACCCCGGGTGATCGATCAGATCGGTCTGAATTTTGCTGCTGTGCAGGCTATTCGGCCCGATGTCGTCATGCTGCGGATGCCTGGCTTCGGTCTGGACGGCCCGTGGCGCGACAATCCGGCGTTCGCCTACGTGATCGAGGCGGCATCCGGGATCAGCTGGCTGACCGGTTATCCGGACCGCAACCCGTATGAGCCCTATTCGGTCGGCGATCCGAACGCGGGTATCCATGCGCTCAACGCCCTGCTGGTGGCGCTGGAGCACCGGCGCCGAACCGGGCAGGGGGCGCTCGTCGAGGCGGCAATGGTCGACGCCGCGCTGAGCGTGGCCGCCGAACAGCTGATCGAGTTCTCCGCCTATGGTGCGCTACTGGAACGCGATGGCAATCGCGGACCGACCGCGGCACCGCAGAACCTGTACCGCACCAACGAGATCGACGAGTTCGGCCGCGCCGATTGCTGGGTCGCGGTCGCGGTGGCGACCGACGAGCAGTGGGCGGGTCTGTGTGAGGCCATCGAGAGTAGCGACTGGGCGTCCGATCCCGAGTTGAGCACCGCGGCGGGCAGGCGGGCCCGTCATGACGACATCGACGAGCACCTCGCCGCGTGGTGCGCAGACCGCACCGGTGACGACATCGTCGACGCACTGTGGGAACACGGTGTGCCGGTGGCCAAGGTCTTGCAGCCGCACCGCCAGACCGAGATTCCGCAACTGGCAGCCCGCGGCTTCTTCGAGGACGTCGGGCATCCCGTCAATTCCCGCACGCCACACAGCACCTTGCCGTTCACGTTCTCGCGGGGTCCCGAGCGCGTCCACACCGAACCCGCGCCGCTGCTGGGCCAGCACAATCACGAACTGCTGTCCGAGCTGGGTCTCACCGACTCCGAGATCGCCGAGCTTGAAGCTGAGGGCGTGATCGGAAATGCGCCTGCGATGGGGCCGAGCAAAGCCAAGGCGTGACCGCCCCCGAATCATTCGAGGATGACCGGCAATTTGGCTGCGAGGCTGCCGAGGTGAGCCGATTCCTGTTCAGTCGGACGTCGTCGACCGGTGCCGATCAACAGCGCATCCTTATCGGAGAACGATTCAGGGATCGCACTGCCGGCGATAATCTCCAGCATCCGGCGTGATTCGACGAGCCCCTGCGCGGGCGGGTCTGCCACGTCCGGCAGATACGCGATCAGATCCAGATGATGCAGCGTCCACTCCAGGACATAGGCCGAGAGGTAGTCACCTGCGGTGAGGACCTCATCGCGCGTCCTCACCGCCAGCGCCGGGTCACACATTTCGGCGGCCCGCCCGGCGGCCGAGCCCAAGTCATCGAGGTGAAACTTGAGCAGCCACGGTTCCTCGTAGGCGTTGGCCAGCCGGACGATCAGCTTGCCGAGCGGGTCGTCGATCGCCGGCCTTTCGGCGACATTCCAGTACGTCACTGCGTTGCGCGTCGGTTCTGTATCCGCGGGAGTCACCAGGGTGATGAGGACGTCCTGGGCATCGATCACCAGGTGGCACACCAAATCCCGAACGAGCCAGCCGGTGCACCCCGACGGCTGCCCGAAGCTCGCATCGGGCAATTCGGCCACCGCGGTACGCAACGCAGTCCAACACTGCGAGAACAGGTGCATTGCCGCAAATTAGCAGTCGACCGTGGCTTCAGCCGTGCGCCTTGCTGAAAAAGGTTAGCCTCGAGCGGTGCCCATCGATCCGTCGGACATCCTGCTCACCGGCCGCGTCGCGGTCGTCACCGGCGGGGGAGCGGGGATAGGGCGGGGCATCGCCGATGGGTTGACGAGGTTCGGGGCGCGGGTGGTGATCTGGGAGCGCGACTCCGAAAGCTGCGCGTCCGCCGCGGAAAGTATTGGCGCGCTGGGCTTTGCGGTCGATGTCCGGGATAGCGACCAGGTCGACGCGGCATTGCAGCGCACCGTCGACGAACTCGGCGAGGTGTCGATTCTGGTGAACAACGCCGGCGGAGTGTTCAAGTCGCCGCTGTTGGACACCACGGAGAACGGCTGGGATGCGCTGTACAAGAGCAACCTTCGCCACGTTCTGCTGTGCACGCAACGGGTGACGCGGCGCCTGGTGGCCGCCGGCCTGCCCGGCAGCATCATCAACGTGACGTCGATCGAGGGCGCCCGTGCTGCACCGGGCTACGCGGCGTACGCCGCGGCGAAGGCCGGCGTCATCAACTACACCAAAACGGCCGCCCTCGAGCTGGCGACCCATCACATTCGCGTCAACGCCCTGGCCCCCGATCTGACGTTGACCGAGGGCCTGATCGCCCTCTCCGGCGGCAGCTTGCAGGACGCCGACGCTCCCGGCATCCCGATGAACCGGCCGGGCCACGTCGATGAGATGGCCGGTGCCGCAGTCTTTCTCGCATCCGAGATGTCCAGCTATATCACCGGCCAGACCATCCACGTCGACGGCGGGACGCAGGCCGCGAGCGGTTGGTACCACCACCCGCAGACCGGCGAATATCAGCTCGGGCCCGGGTGATCGACGAGTGGCCAGTTATGCGACGTTTTCAGAGCGAAAGCGTCGGATAACTGGCCACTCGACGCCGAATTCAGTGCGTCCAGCCCTCGGCGATCTGATCATCGAAGGCACGGTCGATGCGCTCGAACCTGCGCTGAATCGAGCCGCGTGAGGCCTGGTGCGGAATAACGTAGAGACGGTTGGCGAGGATCGCTTCGGCCGTCAGCCGCGCGACGTCCTCCGCCTGTACCTCCGGGTCGGTCGCTGCGGATGGCAGATCCTGCGGGGGGTGGTCCGACGACCCGGGGCCGTAATCCGAGCTCCTGACCGCCTGGCTGTTGGCCATCAAGCCGGTGTCCACGATCATCGGGCAGAGCACCGAAACCCCGATCCCGTTGGCGCGTACCTCCCGCGAAAGCGTCTCCGCCAGTGCGACGACGCCGTACTTCGCGACGCAGTACGGTCCGAGACCCACATTGGGTATGAGTCCGGCGAACGACGACGTGAAAATGATGTGGCTGTCCTCCTGCTGCGCGATCAGCCGCGGCAGGAATGCCTCGACGCCGTGGATGGGGCCCCACAGGTCGACGTCGATCACGAAGCGCCAGTCGTCGTGGCTGGTGTCGGCGATCAGCCCCGCGTACGCGATGCCCGCATTGTTGAACACCACATGCACGGTGCCGAACACCCGGAACGCCTCGTCGGCGAGGTGGACGACGTCGTCGAGCTTGCGGGTGTCGCAGACCACCCCGTGCACGTCGACCCCCTCGTCGCGCAGTGTCGACACCGCCTCCTGTAGCCCGGCTTCGTTGATGTCGGCCAGCATCAGGCGAGCGCCGCGGCGCGCGAACTCCTGTGCGGTGGCGAAGCCGATTCCGCTCGCCCCTCCGGTGATGACTGCCGCGCGCCCTTGGAAACTGTCCACGGCGCGACCCTATGCCGTCAGCGCGATCCGTTCGGCGGATCCCACGACGGATCGCCCAACTTCGCGCGAATGACGCCCCACGGATCGGCGTAGATGCCCGGGGCTTTCCAGTACGCGCCTTTCCGAGTCATCACCGCACGGACGACAGGCACGATCAGGCGCGCCGGGTGCCGCTTCCAGCCGAACGCGGCGGTGAGCTCAGCCATCATCTCCGACCACGAGTAGTGCTGAAACTGCAGCGCTTCCTGCGCCCGCGTGGTGTCCATCCAGTCGGTGACGAACCAGTCGTTCTCGCTGTCCGGGTTGCCGGGACGTCCCGGGGGTATCGCGCCCGCCATGCCCAACGCCTCGACGAGGGCCGGCGCGAGGTCGCCGTAGCAACGGCGATGTGACTCGTCACCGGCGATCAGGAGGATCTCGCCGGCGGCGTCCGCGGTCGTCGCCGCGGCACACGCCCATGCGACGTCGCGGACGTCGACGGTCTGCACCCTGTTGTCGCTCGGCAGGGCGCTCGCGAAAAGCATCGCGTCGGCGCTGAGCGGGAGCGCCGACATGTCGGCACTGAGCACGCCGCCGAACCGCAGCACCACCCATTCCAGGCTCGACGACCGCACGATCTCCTCGGCCTCCGCTTTGGTTCCGCTGTAGATGTCGACGGGCCGCATCGGGTCGTCGGCCGTCAGCGGCAGGGGAGTGAGGTGCGGATTGCGCGGACCGAACACCGCGTTGCTGGACGCATGGACGAACCGGGGCGGATTCGGTTGCGTCTCGGCGATGCGGACCAGGGTCGCCGTCGCGTCGACATTGACGCGTCGCGCGACCTTCGGGATGCGATAGATCGCGGGGGCGATGATCGCGGCCAGATGAATGATCGCGGACGGGTCGGTCTCGGAGACCAGGCGCTGAACCTGCTCGGGGTCGGTGAGATCGGTCCATCGGAACTCGACACCAATGGGGAGCGTGGTCGAGGCTTTGACGTTGGCCGGTGTCTCCAGGTCGGCTACCACCACCCTGCGGCCGTCGGCGGCCAACCGCCGCACGGTCTCCGTCCCCACCAGGCCAAAGCCGCCGGTGACGAGCACAGTGTCAGACATATGTCTCCTACCTGCGGATATGCTATTCTCTTTTTTGGAGAGTACTACTGCTCAGTTCGATGCCGGGTAGCGGGGCGCAAAGTTGGGAACAAGCACATCATGAGCGACGGGGCGGACAAGAAAGTCGCCAAGTGGGATCCCGGTTTCACGCGGCAGATCGTGGGGCGGGTCGGCCCCCTCATCAAGCGCTACTTCCGCGCCGAAGTGCGCGATCTGGATCGGGTGCCTGCGGCCGGGGGCGCGCTCATGGTGTCCAACCACTCCGGCGGCATGCTGACGCCCGACGTGTTGGTTTTCGCGCCCGAGTTCTACAACATGTTCGGCTACGACCGTCCGATCTACACGCTCGGCCACGACATGATCTTCCTCGGCCCCGTCGGGGACTGGTTGCATCGTCTCGGCGTCATCGAGGCGAACCGCGAGAATGCCGCCAAAGCACTGCGGGACGGCGCACTCGTCCTGGTGTTCCCGGGCGGCGACTACGACTCGTATCGTCCGACCTTCACCGAGAATGTCGTCGATTTCAACGGCCGCAGGGGATACGTCAGGACGGCAATCGAGGCGGGGGTGCCGATCGTGCCCATGGTGTCGATCGGTGCCCAGGAGACTCAACTTTTCCTCGCCCGCGGTGACTCGATCGCTCGACGCTTGGGTCTGAGTCGGCTGCGCGCGGAGATTCTGCCGATCAGCATCGGCTTCCCGTTCGGTCTGTCCGTATTCTTCCCGCCGAACGTCCCACTGCCGTCCAAGATCGTGACCCGGGTACTCGATCCCATCGACATCGTCGCCGAGTTCGGGGAGGACCCCGACGTCGACATGGTCGATCTCCACGTTCGGGCAGTGATGCAGGAAGCGCTTGACGAACTCGCCCGCGAACGCCGCTTCCCTGTGCTTGGCTAACGGATCGTGGCCGACACACTGGGACTCCTTCAAACGCTCTGGCGCGCACGGCTGATAGCCCCGATGCGCCCCGACCGGTATCTACGGATGGGCGCCGCGGTGCGCAGGGTCGGGATGACCGCCACCTCGGGCTTCGCCACAGCCGCCCAGCGGTGTCCCGACAAAACCGGACTGATCGACGAGCGCGGCACGCTGACCTGGAAGCAGATCGACGACCGCTGCGACGCCCTCGCCGCGGCGCTGCAGCCCCCGGCCGGGGCGGCTCCTAAAACCATTGCGGTGATGTGCCGTAACCACCGGGGATTCATCGAGGCCCTGGTGGGGGCCAACCGGATCGGCTCCGACGTCCTGCTCCTCAACACCTCGTTCGCCGGCCCCGCGCTGGCCGAGGTCGTCGAACGCGAAGGCGCCGACACCGTGATCTACGACGAGGAGTTCACCGAGATCGTTGACCGGGCGCTCGAAGGCAGGCCCGACACCACACGCAT
>Ga0075370_10000889_pt1 | contig 12230 bp, 11 predicted proteins | sample EndMethybrTD3035_FD_71398 | JGI IMG/M metagenome (GOLD analysis project Ga0075370, IMG submission 71398) | Populus endosphere microbial communities from Tennessee, USA - Endosphere MetaG P. TD hybrid TD303-5 | ecosystem: Host-associated > Plants > Roots > Endosphere | place: USA: Tennessee... | reverse complement strand
GGAGTGCAGACATCGCGCCCGACACACGCGCCATCGAACAGGTCCGCGCCATCGGCGCCCGAACCGTGATCGCCGTCCAGGTGCACTCGTACGAGAGCGGCTTCGAGCTGCGCTACCAGTTGCATGGCGAGACGCGGCTCGCGCACCCGGCCCCGTTGCGCGGCGGCGACCTGACGCAGTTGACCATCGCACTCGGTGCGAAGCTGGCTCTCGAACTCGTCAGCGAGGCGCCGGCACGCATCGCCACGGACACCTTCACGCATGAGGCATTCACGCGCGCCATGTGCGCAGCCAGGGAGCAGCGCTACCAGACGGCGCAGGACTACCTGCAGGTGTGCGTCGCTTCGGAGCCGCACGCGCTCGAGGTGGACGTCGAGCACGTCGAAAGCCTGGCTGCGATCGAGCACCCTGAAACTTCGTCGAAAGCTCAGAGCCTGCTGGCGCGCGCAGCCGCGTCGGCCGATGTCCCGACACAGGCGCGCGTCCTGCGCGCCCTCGCCGCCTACTACCGCGCTCTCGACAACAACGAGCTCGCCCGGACCCTCATCCACCAGGCCCTGACGCTGCTCGAATCGAGTGGCGACGATGCCCTCAAGGCGACGGTGCTGCTGGAGCGCTGCGAGTTGGCGATCGCTGATCGCGAGTTCGAGCTCGCGCAAATCATCGGCCGGCGCGTGCTGGCAGCGGCGCAGAAAGGGGACCAGGACCGCCTGACGGCGCAATGCCTGCGGCAGGAAGGCGTGATCGCGCACCTGCGCGGCGATGCAGCGCGCGCACTCGAGATCCTGCACCGATCGGCGCAGCTCAGCCGCATTCCACACCCGCAGCATGCAGACCTCGCGCGCGCTCTCCACCGTATCGCGATCATCCACCGCGAGGCCGGGCGTTTGCGCGATGCGGCCACGGCCATCGACGAAGCCGTGGACTGCGCGAAGCTGGCCGGCACGCCGGCACGCCATGCGCTCACGCTTGCGCTGCAGCTGATGGTGCACAGCTATGCAGGAAACCAAATTGCCGCGGAAGCGGCCCAGGCCACGCTGGAATCCGAGTCGATGCAGCAGTCCCGCGCCGGCCGCTTTCTATCGCAGGCCACGGCCGCATGGCTGAGCTGGCGCTGCGGTCGCATCGGCGATGCGCTGCAGCGCATGGAGGGGGTGCGCAAGCTCGGACGCGAGGTGCGCGATTTCTGGCTCGGCTTCGCGATCCCCATGAACGCGGGCATGGCCATCGTCGGCGCGCGCTACGAGCTGGCGCGCGACCTGATCGCCGAGATGGAGGCCCACCGGCGCTTCTACCAGGGCACTTGCCTGTACGGCTTCGCGGAGTTCTCAAAGGCCGCGCTGGCCCATGCGCGCGGGGACAGGGCACAGGCCTGGCGCATGCTCCGCGAGACGATGGCGGCGTCATCACCCGGCATGGTCCGCTCGAACGCATGCCTGGCAGCAGCCTGGCTCGCCTGCGAAGATCGCGCGTTGCAGGAGGTGCAAGGCTGGCTTGACCAGGTACCCGCGTGGACCGCGGAGCATCCGAACGGCATGATGGTGCTGGCGCGCTACCGTTTCGAGCGAGGGGACTGGGCCGCGGCCGTGGACCTCCAGGCACGCTACGTAGAGCGCTGGCCGGCCGATGAAGTCAGCTTGTACCAGCGACGTCTTCTCGACACCTATCGCGAGGCGATGCGTACCGGAAGAGCCGTCGCAATGCCGCGCCTGCCGCACTTGCTGAGCCTGCGCTCCTGAGACGGCGCAGCCGGTGACGGCAGCCGCAGCGGCAAGCTGTCGCAACGACGAGCTCAGGCCTCGGTCAACGACTGCGCCGCCACCACAGCCTCCGTGCGGTTGCGCACGTTGAGTGCGCGGAAGATGGCCGCCAGATGGATCTTCACCGTGCCCTCGCTGATGCCGAGCGCGCGCCCGATCAGCTTGTTGGGCTTGCCTTGCGACAGCAGCTGCAGCACCTCGACCTGGCGCTCGGTGAGCACCGAACGCAGGTGTTCGAGGGTTTGCGCGGTCGCGGCGGAGGACGCACGGTGCGCGGCCTCGCCGGCACCGGGCGGCACGCCGGCCACCACGCCCGGCGGCACCGCCGACAGCAGCATCGGCGGCACGTAAACGCCGCCCGCCAGCACCAGCCGCACGGCCGACAGCATGACCTCGGGCGAGTAAGCCTTGGGAATGAAGCCCAGCACGCCTCGCTCGAGCGCGGCGCGCATGATGGCCGGGTCCTCATAGCCCGAGAGCACGATGACCGGCACGGCCGGATGGCGGCGCCGGATTTCGTCCACATGGGCCTGGCCCTCGGCACCGGGCATGTTGAGATCGATCACGGCCAAGTCGATGTCGTCGGAGGCGCCGGCGAGCAGTTCGTCGACGCTCATCGCCAGAACGAACTCGATGCCCGGCTCGATCTCCGACAGCTTGGCCTTGACCGCCTCGATGACGAGCCTGTGGTCATCGGCGATCAGAATTTTCATGGCAGGCCCTCAAGAATTAAGCGTGAGTGCACGCAGTCAACGCGACAAAGTAGCACGAAAGATAAAACGGATCGCCAAGCACGGCAAGGCTCGCCGGCTCCACGAACGACATAGTCCCCAAGCGGTATGGCCGCTGTACGGGGGCATTGAAAGAATGAATCCAAGATCCACCGCTTCAACAGGGACATCGGCATGTGCCAACCATACAGGCGCAAACCCAAGGCTCCCGTTGCCACCGAAGAATAGCGCGAGCGCTTCATGGCTCGGCTGTTCGACTGCTTCAGCACCCTGTTCACATTCGGTCTCGAGCTCGATGCGGCCATCGCGGCCGGCCGGACCGCCATGCCGCCCGAGGCCGCACAGCAGCGCGCGCTCCAGCTGCTCGAACAGGCGCGCGCCGCGGCCCGTGCGGCAGGCAGCACGCAGGCGCACATCGAGTCGGCCTCCTTCGCGGTCGTCGCCTGGCTCGACGAGGTGATCGCGCGCCATCCGGCACGGAGCACCGACGCGACGCCGCTGCAGGTGCAGCTCTTCAATTCCAACAATGCGCACAGCGAGTTCTTCCATCACCTGTCGGCCCTCCAGCCGGACGAGGGCGAGGTGCGCGAGATCTACTGGCATGCGCTGGTCCACGGCTTCAAGGGGCAGTACTACTTCGAGCGCGGCGACCACGGCGAGCTCGGCAAGCTCAAGGAGCTGCACGGGCGGCAGCTGCCGGTGCGCCCGCTGGCACTCGACGCGCTCGCCGAGGACCACATCACGCCGCAGCCCTACGCCATGCCCGATCCGCCGGGCCCGCGCATGGCGGAGCGGCGCGAGCGTGCGCTGCTGCGCGCCGCGGGCGCGGCGGCGCTGCTCATTCCGCTGGTCTACCTGCTGTGGTCCATGCTGGCCGCGCGCGAGGCGGCGCCCACACTGGCGCAGCGCGTCGAGCAGCGGCTGCAGGCCGTTGCCTGCGCCGACCTCGCCGTGGCGGTAGGCGATGACGGCACGGCGCGCGTGAGCGGCTTCGTCCCGACCGCGGAAGACATCGCGCGCGTCGAGCGCGAGGTGCGCGCCATCCCCGGCGTGGGCGCGGCGAGCTTCGCCCTGAAGCTGCGCATCTGGCCCCACTGCGAGGTGGTAGCCATCCTCAAGCCCTACCAGGCGCGCAACGAGGAGAAGCGGCATCGGCTGAAGATCGACGCCCTCAGCTCGCGCGAGGGCCGGCTGCGCGAAGGCGACACGGTGGTCCTGCGCGTCATCAATGCGGACCACGAGGGCTACCTGCGCGTCGACTACTACACGGCCGATGGCGCCGTCATGCACCTGCATGCGAAGCACGGTCCGCAGCCCCTGCGCGCGGGCGAGGCCGTCGAGCTGGGCCGCGACATTCCCTCGAGTTGGCTCGTGAGCCCGCCCTTCGGCACGGTGCTGATCACCGCGCTGTCGTCGAGCACGCCGCTCGGCGACGGCGCCGACGCGCCGCCTTTCGAACTCGCCTCCGCCTACCTGCAGCGCCTGCGCGAATCGCTGGCGGCCAGCGAAGCGGCGGGGCGCCCGATCGCCGATTTCGCGTTCCTCCAAACCGTGACGCGCTGAGTCTCGCGCGAGCGAACCGCATGAGCCACCGCCCGGCCGTTCCGAAGGGGCTCGTACCGCAGCCGAAGGCGAAGGTACTCCAGTGAAGGCCTTGTACCCGCTGCCCGCGCACTACGGCGCCCTGCTGGCGCTGTGCCTGGACCGACGAGAAAACGCTACTTGCTCTCGATGCGGATCTGGCGCGCGCCGAAGGTGGTGGTCAGCACCAGCGCCTTGCCGGGTTCGACCACGCGCACCTCGCGCCAACGCGCGCGATCCAGGTCGCGGTAGGCCGCCATCACACCGATGGCCTTGATGTCGGCGGCCAGCGTCATCTCCAGCTTCTTGCTGTCGCCGGGACGCAGCAGCAGTTCCTCGCGCTGCGCCATCTCTGCGCCGAGCGTGGCCTGGTCCTTTTCGAAAAGCGAGAAGAAGTCGGCCGATTCGAAAGCGCCGCTGGTCTTGAGCGCATAGACGCGAACCGTGAGCGGCGAGGCCCGGCCGCGCGCATCGGGATTGGCATCGTCGGCGGCCACCAGCGTCATGGCCACCGGGGTGGTGATCGGCTTGGGCGGCGGCGGGCTCGAACAACCGGCGGCGCCCACGAGCCACAGCAGGATGCCGAGCCTGGCAAGCCGCTGCCGGCCCCCCGCATTCGAGAGTCGTCCATAGGGCGAACGGCGTGGTCCGGGCTCTTCCATGCTATTTCCTTCGTTGCATTGACCCGTGCAGGGGCATCTTTGATTATCGACAGTCAATTCGAACAGGCAACATGCTGACTCCTGAACTCGTCGATGCCCTGCAGGCTCCCGTCAGCGAGGCATCGCCCTGCGGCGACGATCTGGAATACGACCCGGCCTTCACCGCGCTGGAGGCGGCCGCGCAGGGCAAGCCCGAGCAGCAGTTCGGCGACACGGTGATCCCCGCCGTCGATCCGGATTGGCGCACCGTGGCCCAGCATGCCCAGGCGCTGCTGGGCCGGACCAAGGACGCGCGCGCGGCCGTGCTGCTGCTGCGCGCCAGCACCCGCACGCAAGGCGTGGCCGGCTTCGCCATGGGCCTGCGCCTGCTGACCGGCCTGCTCGACCGCTACTGGGAAGGCATACACCCAAAGCTGGATGCCGACGACGACAACGACCCCACCATGCGCCTCAACGCACTGGCGCCGTTGACCGACGAGGGCATGGTGCTGCGCGACCTCTACGACGCGGGCATCGGCACGGCGCGCGGCATCGGCGCGATCCGCGTGCGCGACATCGCGATCGCGCACAACGCGCTGGTGCCGGCGGGCGCCGAAGCCGGCTACAGCGCGGCGCAAGTCCAGGGCGGACTCGAGAGCATCCATGCCGAGACCCCGCAGCTGCTGCAGTCTCTGATGGAAGCGCCCGCCTTGGTCGCGACCCTGCAGTCGCTGATCGTGGAGCGCACCGGCCGCGCGGACTCGATCGACCTTGCGCCGCTGCGCACCATCGCCAACGTGCTCGGCAAGGCCGCCGCCGCGGTGGCGCCGCAGACGCAGTCCGGCGAGGCAGCCGCCCCGGCGGCCGATGGCGCAGAACCAGGCGCCACCGGCAGCGCGCGCGCCGCCGCGCCCGGCGAGATCCGTAGCCGGCAGGACGCGCTGCAAACCCTCGACCGCGTGATCCATTACCTGGAGCAGGCCGAGCCCGGCAATCCCGCGCCGCTCCTGATCGCCCGCGCCAAGAAGCTCATCGGCGTGAGCTTCTTCGAAATCATGGCCGATCTGGCGCCCAACGCGCTGGACACCATCGAGACCGTGACCGGCAAGCAGGTCACCGAATAGGGCCTGCGTCGCGCGGCCTCCTCCACTTACCCCTCGCAAGGAGCACGTCCATGTCCAAGAGCAGCCAGAAATTCATCGCCCGCAATCGGGCGCCGCGGGTCCAGATCGAATACGACGTCGAGCTGTACGGCGCGGAGAAAAAGGTCCAGCTGCCCTTCGTGATGGGCGTGCTGGCCGACCTCTCCGGCAAGCCGGCCGATCCGCTCGCACCGGTGGGCGATCGCAAGTTCCTGGAGTTCGACGTCGACAACTTCGACACCCGCATGAAGGCCATGAAACCGCGCGCCGCCTTCTCGGTCCCCAACACGCTGACCGGCGAGGGCGAACTCAAGGTCGACATCACCTTCGAGAACATGGACGACTTCTCGCCCGCCGCCGTGGCCCGCAAGGTCGATGCGCTCAACAAGCTGCTCGAGGCCCGCAACCAGCTGTCGAACCTCGTGACCTACATGGACGGCAAGGGCGGGGCCGAGGAATTGCTGGCCAAGGTGCTGGACAACCCCGAGCTGCTCAAGACGCTCGCCGCCAGCAGGAAGCCGGAGGAAGGCACCGGCACCCCGGCCGCCTGAAGCCCACCCCATTCGAACACGAGGAGAAAGCACCATGGCCACCGAAGCACTCGACGCCCAGAGCGCACTGAAGGACGTCGCCTATGAAGGGAGCGACTTCGCGTCGCTGCTGCAGAAGGAGTTCAAGCCCCGCAGCGACGAAGCCAAGAGCGCGGTCGAAGCCGCAGTCCTCACGCTGGCGCAACAGGCGCTGGCCAACACGCAAGTCATCGGCAAGGACGTGACGCAGTCCATCCAGGCCATGATCGCCGCGATCGACCGCAAGCTCACCGAGCAGGTCAACAAGATCCTGCACAACGAGGAGTTCCAGCAGCTCGAGAGCGCCTGGCGCGGCCTGCACTACATGGTGAACAACACCGAGACTGACGAGCAGCTCAAGATCCGGGTGATGGACATCTCGAAGAAGGAGCTGCACAAGACCTTGAAGAAGTTCAAGGGTGCGGCCTGGGACCAGAGCCCGATGTTCAAGAAGGTCTACGAGCAGGAGTACGGCCAGTTCGGCGGCGAGCCCTTCGGCGCGATCGTCGGCGACTACCACTTCGACCAGAGCCCGCCAGACGTGGAGCTCCTCGGCGAGATGGCCAAGATCGCCGCCTCGGCCCATGCGCCCTTCATCACCGGCGCCAGTTCGAACCTGATGCAGATGGAGTCGTGGCAGGAGCTCGCGAACCCGCGCGACCTGACCAAGATCTTCTCCACGCCCGAGTACGCGGGCTGGCGCAGCCTGCGCGAGTCCGACGACTCCAAGTACATCGGGCTGTGCATGCCGCGCTTCCTCGCGCGCACGCCTTACGGCGCCAAGACCAATCCGGTGGAGGAGTTCGACTTCGAAGAAGACGTCTCGGGCGCCGACCACAGCAAGTACAGCTGGGCCAACGCGGCCTATGCAATGGCCACCAACATCAACCGCTCGTACAAGCTCTACGGCTGGGGCTCGCGCATCCGCGGCATCGAATCCGGCGGCGCGGTCGAGAACCTCCCGCTGCACACCTTCCCGAGCGACGACGGCGGCGTGGACCAGAAGTGCCCGACCGAGATCGCCATCAGCGACCGTCGCGAGGCCGAGCTCTCCAAGGCCGGCCTGCTGTCGCTGATCCACCGCAAGAACTCCGACTTCGCCGCCTTCATCGGCGCCCAGTCGCTGCACAAGCCGGCCGAATACGACGACCCGGACGCCACTGCCAACGCCAATCTCGCAGCGCGCCTGCCCTATCTCTTCGCCTGCAACCGCTTCGCGCACTACCTGAAGTGCATCGTGCGCGACAAGGTCGGCAGCTTCAAGGAGAAGGCCGACATGGAGCGCTGGCTCAACAAGTGGATCACCAACTACGTCGACGGCGATCCGTCCACCTCATCGGAAGAAACCAAGGCCCGCAAGCCGCTGGCCGCGGCCGAGGTGGTGGTCGAGGAGGTGGAAGGCAACCCGGGCTACTACAGCTCGAAGTTCTTCCTGCGCCCGCACTACCAGCTCGAGGGTCTCACCGTGTCGCTCCGGCTGGTGTCCAGGCTCCCGTCCGCCAAGGGCGGGAAATAGTCCGACTCAACCACTCCTCCACGTCCCAACTGAAAGGTGCACATCATGGCAGTAGACATGTTCATCAAGATCGGCCCCGTCGACGGCGAGTCCTCCGATGCCAAGCACAAGAAGGACATCGACGTCCTGGCCTGGAGCTGGGGTGCGTCGCAAAGCGGCACCACGCACACAGGCACCGGCGGCGGCGCGGGCAAGGTGAACGTCCAGGACCTGTCCTTCACCAAGTACGTCGACTCGGCCTCTCATGCGCTGCTGCTGGCCTGCTGCAAGGGCACGCACTACGACAAGGCCGTGCTGGTGGTGCGCAAGGCCGGCGACGATCCGCTGGAGTACATCAAGATCACGATGGAAGACCTGATCGTCACCAGCATCAGCACCGGCGGCAGCGGCGGCGAGGACCGCCTGACCGAGAACGTCACGCTCAACTTCGCCAAGGTGAAGTTCGAGTACGACCCGCAGACGAAGAAGGGTGGCGGGGAAGGCGTGAAGACGGCCGCGTGGAATATTGCGGAGAACGTGGCTTACGGTTGACCTGCCACCCTCATCTTTGCCAAGGATTGATTACTGCGGCACCGGCAGCTTCGAAGGGGCTGGTGTCCCGGGTGGCGACCGCAAAGCCGTTGGCTGCGGCGATGGCTGCGATGTAGCCGTCGGCCGTTGCGATGGCGAGGCCTGCCGCCCGCGCCTTGGCCATCAGTGCAGCATAGGCTCGGGTGCAAGCCAGATCGAAGGGGAGGACGCGGCCCGCAAACAGTGGCAGCACCTGCTTTTCCAGGTTCTCCTGCAAGCCGGCTCGCCGCTTGCCGGCGGGCAGCAGAGCCACGCCGGCGCGAAGCTCGGCGACGGTGATGGCAGAAAGGAAGAGCGTTTCCAGCGCCTGCGCATCGATCCATTCGATCACCCGCGTTTCGGGCGCAGATCTCAGCGGCTCCGACACCACGTTGGTGTCCAGCAAGATCATTCGAAGCTCACCGGGTGAGCCGGGGCCTTGTCGCGCACCTGGTCGAAAACAGCAAACTCCTCATCGGTCAGCTTGGCCTTCCGGCCGATGCCGGCCAGCATGGAGCCCAGCTTTACCCGGCCCGCCGGGCTGAGCGCTGACGCCAGGATCTCGCGCACCTCGGCTTCCATGCTGTGACCATGTCGGGCGGCACGCACCCGCAATGCGCGATGCACCTCATCCGGAATGTTGCGTACCGTCAGTATGGCCATGTCAAAACCTCACAACGCATTCGATGCATGCATTCTATTGCTTTGCATGCATGCGAGGACCGTCGGATCTCTTGCCCTCGGGCCTTGGCGGGGAAGGGACATCCGGACGCAGAGGACGCAAAGGTTTCGCAAAGGACGCAAAAGGAAAACCGGAGAGCCTTTCTTGTTTTCTTTTGCGTCCTTTGCGCTTCTTTGCGTCCTCTGCGTCCGGATGTCCGCCTTCAGCAGGCCTCAACTCTCCGGCATCGGTTGCGTCGTCTCGTCGTCCGCATGCGCCCACAACGCCAGCGCGGTGTAGTTGTCCTGCCCCGGCTTGGCCAGGGCCCGGATCTGCGCATCGAGTTGCTCGACCCAGCGGCTGGGCGTCGGCGAGCTCTGCAGCGTCTGCCGCAGCGACTCGTCGCCCAGGGGCTCCCAGACGCCGTCGCTGCACAGCAGCAGCACATCACCCTCGGCCAGGGGCATGGGCGCGGAAACGGTGATCTCCGGCAACTCCTCCATCGAGCCCAGCGCCGACAGCAGCATGTTGCGTTGCGGATGAAGGCGCGCACCTTCCTCGTCGAGCATGCCGCCCTCCACCATCTGCTGCACCAGGCTGTGGTCGACGGTGCGCGCCACCAGCACACCGCCGCGAAACAGGTAGGCGCGGCTGTCGCCGCAATGAGCCCAGGCGATCTGCTGCTCGTGCAGGTCGATGGCGGCGAGCACCACGGTCGAGCGCATCTGCGCCAGCGCGCCGCCTTCGGCCTGGCGCGCCACGATGTCGAAGTTGGCGCGCGCGACCAGGCCACGCAGCAGCTCCGCGTCGAGCCCGGGGCAGGCCGCGAAGCCGTCCAGCACGCTGGTGCGGGTGATGGCCGCCGCCACATCGCCGCCGCCATGGCCGCCGGCGCCGTCGGCAACCACGCAGGCGACGAAGCGGCCGTCGTTCCATTGCCCGAAGACATCCTCGTTGTAGCGCCGGCTGCCTTGCCTCGACAGGGTGACGATTTCGATTTCCACAGGCCCTCTCCTCTTCTTGATTTTTTCGATCAGCTGCCGCCGGACTTCAGCCGCGCCATCTGCGCCTCGTAGGCCTCGAGAAAGGCCTTGCCGAACAGCGCATGGAAGTCGTCCTCCGCTTCGCTCGCGATGCCGCCGTAGAGCGCGATGAACTGGTCCCACAGCTTGGCTTTGCGGTTGGCGGCGAACAGGCTGTCGAGCGCCGACTTGGCCGCGATCTTCTTCTCCAGCTCGGCCGGCGCGAAGCGCTCGATGACCCGCGCCAGGGCCGCGCGCATGCCGACCATGACGCCGAACTGATGCGCGCGCAGGTCGTCGAAGGCATCGCGCATCGCGGCCTCGGCCGGCATGAAGCCGCGCATGCCGGGGCCCAGCAAATGCGCCAGCGCGACTTCGGCCGTGGGCGAGAACTTGAGCGGGTTGTTGGCCTGGGCCGCGATCATCGTGACCTCGGCGCGCAGCTCGCGCTTGAACTCCTGGCGCGTGAGCAAGAGCTGCAGCGTGCCCTCGGTGGCCGAGCGCAGCAGCACGCCGATGCGCTCCATCAGCTCGGGCGTCAGCCGCTCCGGCGCCTGGTGCGTGCTGCCGAGGCCGCGCAGGAACGCGGCCAGCAGCGCGTCGGGCGGGGCGGCCGGCGCCGCTGCGGGCGGCGGCGCTTGCGGCACCGGCGCTGCGGGCGCGGCACGGATCGCCTCGCCGGTCATGTCGTCGAAGCGCGGCGCCGCTGGCGGCGCCACTTCGCGCGGCGGCGTGTACGCGAACTGTCCGACCGGCAGATGGTCGCTGCGCGGCTTCGCTGCCGGCGACGCCGTGCCCTGCAGCGCCGCGAGCGGATCGGATGACGAGGCGGTGTTGGGCTGGCGCAGGGGATCGGCGAGCGGCGAGCGTGCCAGCGGATCGCCGCCATCGGCACCGCCGATGCCGAAGAGCTCGTCGATGCCAGGCCCTTTTGATGCGCCGGAGGACGACAGGCCGAGGTCCGAGAAGTCGTCCAGCGGCAGGCCGCGCGCGGGCGTGGCTGCGCCCGGCGCGGGCGCGGCGGGTGCGAGCAGGTCCGCGAAAGGATCGTCCACCGACGCCGATGGCGCCCGCGCAGCGCCGAGCGGATCAGGAAAAGGGCCGGCCGGTGCCGGTGCCGGTGCCCGCGCCGCGGGCGCTGCGGGCCCCAGCCCGGCCAGCAGGTCGGCGAAGGGATCGTCGTCGGTGGGCAGCGCAGCCGACGTGTGCGCCGGTGCCGCGGCCGACGCCGCATGCCCCTGCGCGGACAGCAGCTCCACCACCAGCTCGAAGCCGCCGATCACCAGCCGGTCGCCCTGCGACAGCGCGGCCTCGTGGCCCGCACCCAGCGGATGCCCGTTGCACAGCATCGGGTTGCTGCCGCGATCGACGATGAAGAAGCGGCCACCGCGGCACAGCACCTGCGCGTGCACGCGCGAGACGGTGCGGTCCGGGTCTTCGAGCACCAGCGCGTTGGTGGGCGCGCGCCCGATGGTCCCGCCGTCGGCGCCGAACTGGGCCGCCAGCGCGCGCGGCGCGGGCGCGCCCTGGTGGGAAATGACGGCGATGCGGATCACGTCGTGCCTCCCTCCGGTCTCGTCTGGACTTGAGGATGCGATCGGGATCGCAAACACGTTCTAATGGCTGCCATGCTTCGATCTCCCGTGCTGAGCTTCAAGGTCCACATCATGATCCTGGCGTCCCTCGCTGCCTACCTGTCCGCCTGCACCGGCCGCCTGCCCGAGCAGCCCGGCGAGCTGCCGAACGAGAAGCTCGCCGAGATGATCAACGCCGGCTTCGACGAGGAGATCCGGCGCATGAACCCGAGCTGGTCGCCCGGCCTGCTGCCGCAGGCGCCCGAGCAGGCGCGGCAGTGGCTGCGGGAGATCGCGGAAGTCGTGGCGCGCTGCCGCTACGGCCCCGCCAACCGCTCGAAGGGGAATCTGCTCGAGTACGACATCACGCTCGGCAGCGGCGAGCGCATCGAAGGCGTGCACAGCGGCCAGCGATGCCTGTACGACGTGGCCCGGCCGCTGGTGATGCGCGTGCGCTTCGACAGTGGCCGCGCCGCAACCGTGA
>Ga0075370_10000886_pt1 | contig 12236 bp, 14 predicted proteins | sample EndMethybrTD3035_FD_71398 | JGI IMG/M metagenome (GOLD analysis project Ga0075370, IMG submission 71398) | Populus endosphere microbial communities from Tennessee, USA - Endosphere MetaG P. TD hybrid TD303-5 | ecosystem: Host-associated > Plants > Roots > Endosphere | place: USA: Tennessee... | reverse complement strand
CACGAGCGCCGCGCCGCGCAGCACGCGTCGCACGAGATCCGCATTGTCGGCGGCCAGTGGCGCCGCCGCCTGCTGCCGGTGCCCGACCTGCCGGGCCTGCGTCCCACGCCCGACCGCGTGCGCGAGACGCTGTTCAACTGGCTGGGCCAGGATCTGGCCGGCTGGAGCGTGCTCGACGCCTTCGCGGGCACGGGCGCACTCGGCTTCGAGGCCGCCTCGCGCGGCGCGACGACGGTGCAGATGCTCGAGCGCGAGACCCGGCTGGTCGCCGGCCTGGCCGCCACGAAGGGCAAGCTGGACGCGAGCGCCGTCACGATCACGCAGGCCGACGCGCTGGCCTGGATGAAGCGCGCGCCGGCGCGCTTCGACCTGGTGCTGCTCGACCCGCCGTTCGACGCCGACCTGTTCGAGCCGGCGCTGGCCGCATCGCTGGACTGCGTCGTGCCGCAGGGCTGGATCTACCTCGAGTCCCCGGCGCGGTTCGACGCCGCGTCGCTGGCCGAACGCGGCCTGGAGCTGTACCGCCACCTGCGCGCCGGCAACGTCCACGCCCACCTCATCCGCAAGACCTGAAGCGGCTCGCCGGCCCTACGCAACATCGCCTAACCCGCAGGCCTCTCGACTGTGGAATGATTCCCGGCAGCGCCGCCGCGAGGGCGATGCCACGAGACAGCGCGGTTCGCCCGCGCCCAGCAAGGCTCCTCATGTCCAAGCTCACCGCCGTCTACCCCGGAACCTTCGACCCGATGACCCTGGGGCACCAGGACCTGATGCGCCGCGCCAGCGCGCTGTTCCCGCGCCTGATCCTGGCCGTCGCCGCCGGGCACCACAAGCGCACGATGTTCCCGGTCGAGGAGCGCCTGGACATCGCCCGGGAGCTGGCCAGGCCCTACAAGAACGTCGAGGTGGTGGCCTTCCGCGGCCTGTTGCGCGACTTCGTCGTGGCCAACGGCGGCAAGGTGGTGGTGCGCGGCCTGCGCGCCGTCAGCGATTTCGAGTATGAATTCCAGATGGCCGGCATGAACCGCCAGCTGATGCCCGACGTCGAGACGCTGTTCCTCACGCCGTCCGACCAGTACCAGTTCATCAGCGGCACCTTCGTGCGCGAGATTGCCGCCCTCGGCGGTGATGTCTCCAAATTCGTGGCACCCTTGGTGCTGTCGAGGCTGAAGGACAAGATCGCCCAGCCGCGTGAAACCGAGTAGGTCTGGAAAGCCGCCATGGCCCTGATGATCACGGACGAGTGCATCAATTGCGACGTCTGCGAACCCGAATGCCCCAACGAGGCGATCTCGATGGGAGCGGAGTACTACGTCATCGCGCCTGACAAGTGCACCGAGTGCGTGGGCCACTTCGACACGCCGCAGTGCGTGCAGGTCTGCCCGGTCGAGTGCATCCCGATCAATCCGGAGCACGTCGAGTCCAAGGACCAGCTGATGACCAGGTACCGCCGGCTGCTGGGGCTGGACGCCCCCGCGCCGGCGCCGGCGTCCGAACCGCCGTCGAACTAGCGCGGCCGCCTGGCCAGTGCGGGGCTGGACGCCCCCGACGACGTCACGGTGCGCGTGCGCGGCTTTCGCGGCACGCAATGCATCATGGTCGTGTCGACGCACGCCGGCGGACCCGCGACGACGCGCGCGGCGGCCGGTGCCGAGGCGACGCTCTCGCGCTGCCTGCGGCCGGCCTCGTACCAGGCGGCCAGGCGCTTGTCGCGCGCGGCGAGGTCCGCGGACTGGCGGCGCTGCGCGTCCGAGCGGGCGTCGGCGATGTCCAGCGGTTTCGCGTCCGCGTCCGGGCAGGGGTGCGCGGAGTAGCTGCTGCCGCAGCGCCAGACGCGCCGGTCGGGCGGCAGCGCGTCCGGCACGGTGGCGGCCGAGGGCGCGAGGATCTGCTCGGTGGACGGCGCCGACGCGGGCTTGTGCGCGTGCGGCGTGCGGGCCTGGGCGAGGCCGGCGCACAGCGCGAGCATGCACGGCAGCGTGGCGGCCAGCGCCGGCGCCGGCGCGCGTGGGCGGGACGGGCGCGCGTCACGCGCGAGGGTGCTCGCGCGCGCGGGGCCCGAGGTGATCGGACGGTTCGTGAAGCGAGGAATCGATGGCGTCATTCGGCGGGCTCCTGCGTGCCGGCCGAAGCCGGCCCCGCAGGGCTCGCGGGAGACGACGGCGACGGCGTGGCCGCCGGCACCTTGTTCATCAGCGACGACAGCAGCGGATTGAGCTGCGGCGGGCGCGGGGGCTTGGGGCGCGGCGGCTTGGCGTGGAGCTTCATCGTCGCCTTGTCCATGTCGCCCGCCAGCAGCAGATCCAGCGCTTTCAGGCTCTCGTCGACATTCTTCTCGATAAGTTCGCGTTCGGCGGCCGGCGGCTTGCGCAGCACGTAGGCCGCGACCTCGTCGCGGTCGCCCGGATGCCCGATGCCCAGCCGCAGGCGCCAGAACTCGCCCGTGCCCAGCTGGGCCTGGATGTCCTTCAGGCCGTTGTGGCCGCCGTTGCCGCCGCCCTTCTTGAGCTTCATCTGGCCCGGCGGGATGTCGAGCTCGTCGTGCACCACGAGGATCTCGTCGGGCAGGATCTTGAAGAAGCGCGCGAGGGGCGCGACGGCCTTGCCCGACAGGTTCATGTAGGTCAGCGGCTGCTGCAGCCACACCGGGCCCTCGGGCCGGTTCACGCGCGCGACGAAGCCGTGGTACTTCGGGTCGTGCACCAGCGAGCCCTTGAGCTGCCGCACGGCGCCGTCCACCCACCAGAAGCCGGCGTTGTGCCGCGTGTCCTCGTATTCCGCCCCGGGGTTGCCGAGGCCGACGATCAATCGAATCATTCCGCGATTATCCGGTCACGCCGCAACGGCCGTCGCGTCGTCCGTCCACATGAGCGACGCGATCTTCCAGCCGCGTTCGGTGCGCACGAACTGCAGCGCCTTGGTGCCGGAACCCTCGAAGGGCTGGCCGTCGAGCGCGCCGCGCTTGGCGTAGCGCAGCCAGCGCTGCGCGATCGCGCCGCGGATCTCGGTGCGCGATTCGGTCTCGTGCTCCTCGAAGTCGACGAGCCGGCCGCGGGCCAGCAGCTCCGCGCGCGGCGCGATGAAGCCGTGCAGGTCCGTGGCGGTGACCGTGCCGATGGGGTCGGCCACGCGCACGGTGGCGTCGAGCACGAAGTAGTGCGGCAGGGCGGGCAGCGTCGGGATGGCGCCGCCGCGGTTGGTGAAGGCGGCGAGGAAGCGGCGGGTCAGCGCGTCGATCTGGGCGCGATCGTCGCCGGGATCGACGCGCGGCGACTTGAACAGCCACGTCTCGCGTTCCTCGCCGACCAGCCGCGTGATGCCGGCGTCGCGCAGGCCGATCTGCTGCAGCACGCCGGCGGACGCGGCGTTGGCCGGGCCGGTGATGCCCCAGACCTCGGCCACGCCGAGGACGTCGAGGCCGTAGCGCACGCAGGCCGCGGCGGCTTCGCGGGCGTAGCCCTGGCCGCGGAACGCGGGCATCAGCGCGTAGCCGACGTCGGCCTCCATCAGCGTGTCGCGCTTGATCAGGCCGCACATGCCCAGCAGGCGGCCGTCGGACTTGCGCTCGACCGCCCAGAAGCCGTAGCCCAGCCGGCCGTAGACGGCGATGTGCCGCGTGGCGATCCAGGCGCGCGCCTGGCGCCGGGTGCGCACGTTGCGCTCGCCGATGTTGGCGAGCCAGCCGGGGTCGTTGAGCAGTGCGCGCAGGAAGTCGGCGTCGGCGGCGGTGTCGGTGAACCAGCGCAGGCGCAGGCGTTCGGTCTCGAGGATCAGCATGAAGTCGGTTGGATGGTGAAAGTCTTCAGGCGGGCAGCAGCGCCGCGCGCGCGCCGGCGATCAGCGCCTGGCCGATCTGCTCCATCAGGCCGGAGCGCGCGATCGGCGCGCCGCCGTCGGCCGCGTCGATGCCGGTGCCCAGCTTCCACTGGTGCCAGTACAGCGCGACGTCGATCGTCACCTCGGGCCGGATCGCCACCAGGGCGCCGGCGTCCAGGTGCGGGCGGGCGAGCAGCTCGGGGATCACCGCGACGCCCCAGCCCATGACCGCGGCGCGCGCGCCGGCCTCGCTGGACGGCACGAAGCGCTCCTTCAGCCGCGGGTCGCGCAGGCCCATCGCGCGCGCCACCCACTGCGCCTGCATGTCGTCCTTGCGGTTGAACACGATGAAGGGCAGGCGCGCGAAGTTGGCCTCGTTCAGGCCGCTGGGCATCGCCAGTTCGATGAACGCCGGGCTGGCGACGGCGATATAGCGCATGTGGCCCAGCGGCTGGCAGGTGCAGCCGCGCAGCGCCATGGACACCGTCGACACGCAGCCCAGCACCTCGCCCTCGCGCAGTCGGTCGTGCGTGAAGTCCTGGTCGTCGACGATCAGCTCCAGGCCGTAGCCCTCGCGCTGGCCGGCGTGCACCAGCGCGTCCAGCGCGCCCAGCACCCAGGTGGCGAGGCTGTCGGCGTTGATGGCGATGGGCAGGCGCTCCTCGCGCATCTGCGCGGCGCCCAGCTCGCGCGCGGCGTCGGCGCGCAGCGCCTGCAGCTGGCGCGCGTAGCGCAGCAGCACCTTGCCCGGCTCGGTCATGCGCAGCGGACGCGAGCGCACCACCAGCAGCTGGCCGACCTGCGTCTCGAGCGCGCGCAGGCGCTGCGACACGGCCGACTGCGTGATCGACAGCAGCTGCGCCGCGCGCTCGAAGCTGCCGGCCTCGGCGAGGGCGGCCAGCGACTCGAGCGCGGCGGGGTCGAGCAAGTTCATAAGTAACGCTACTGTAATCGCTGCAATTTCGATGAATCTTCACACTTTCCCTCGACCGGCCTACGCTGGACCGACCACGAAAACGTCCAGACGGAGACAACCATGCAGATCGGCGTTCCGAAGGAAATAAAGAACCACGAGTACCGCGTCGGCCTGACGCCCGCCAGCGTGCGCGACTACGTCGCCCACGGCCACGCCGTGATGGTGCAGGCGGGCGCCGGCGCCGCGATCGGCCTCGACGATGCGCAGTACCGCGCCGCCGGCGCGACGATCGTCGACGGCGCGCAGGAGGTGTTCGCCAGGGCCGACATGGTCGTCAAGGTCAAGGAGCCGCAGCCGCAGGAGTGCGCGATGCTGCGCCCCGGCCAGCTGCTGTACACCTACCTGCACCTGGCGCCGGATCCCGCGCAGACGGCCGCGCTGGTGAAGTCGGGCGCCGTCTGCGTCGCCTACGAGACCATCACGGGCGCCAACGGCGGCCTGCCGCTGCTGGCGCCGATGAGCGAAGTGGCGGGGCGCATGTCCATCCAGGCCGGCGCCGCGCATCTGGAGAAGAGCAAGGGCGGCATGGGCGTGCTGCTGGGCGGCGTGCCCGGCGTGGCGCCGGCACACGTCGTGATCCTGGGCGCGGGCGTCGTGGGCACGCATGCCCTGCAGTGCGCGGTGGGCGCGGGCGCGCGCGTGACGGTGCTGGACAAGAACGTCGACCGCCTGCGCCAGCTGGACCTCGTGTTCGGCAACCGGATCACCACGCTGTACTCCAACGCGCAGTCGGTCGAGGACTCGGTGCTGGCGGCCGAGCTGGTGGTCGGCGGCGTGCTGATCCCCGGCGCGGCGGCGCCCAAGCTGGTCACGCGCGCGATGATCTCGCGCATGAAGAAGGGCGCGGTCGTCGTCGACGTCGCCATCGACCAGGGCGGCTGCTTCGAGACCTCGCATGCCACCACGCACGCCGAGCCCACCTACGTGGTCGACGGCGTCGTGCACTACTGCGTGGCCAACATGCCGGGCGCGGTCGCGCGCACCTCCACCTTCGCGCTGAACAACGCCACCATCGGCCCGGGCCTCGCGCTGGCCGACCAGGGCTGGCAGGCGGCGATGCGCGGCAACCCGCACCTGAAGGCCGGCCTGAACGTCGCCCACGGCAAGGTCACGTTCGAGGCCGTCGCGCAGGCGCTGGGCTACGACTACACGCCGGCCGACGCGCTGCTGAACTGACGGCCCCGAGGCGGGCCAGCCGGTTGCCGTGCGGCATGACGGCGGCGTGACGGCCGCCGGATAAAATTCCGGCCATGTCCCGCCTCGCCGTCCTGCCCCAATACGTCTACCCCAAGCGCCTGCTCACGAACTTCGCGGGCTGGGTCGCGGGCAAGGAGCGCGGTCGCATCACCACGCGCCTGATCCGCAACTTCATCCGCGACTACGGCGTCGACATGGACGAGGCGCTGGAGTCCGATCCGCTCGCCTACAAGACCTTCAACGCGTTCTTCACGCGCGCGCTCAAGCCGGGCGCGCGGCCGATCGCGAACGCCGACCTGATCTGCCCCGTCGACGGCGCGATCAGCCAGTTCGGCCGCATCAACACGCACACGATCTTCCAGGCCAAGGGCCACGAGTACACGACGCAGGCGCTGCTGGGCGGCGATCCGGCGCTGGCCGATCCGTTCCTGGACGGCAGTTTCGCCACGATCTACCTGAGCCCGAAGGACTACCACCGCATCCACATGCCGTGCGATGGCCGCCTCGTGCGCATGATCCACGTGCCGGGCGAGCTGTTCTCGGTCAACCCGGTCACCGCGCAGGGCGTGCCGGGGCTGTGGGCGCGCAACGAGCGCGTCGTCTGCCTGTTCGAGGGCGCGCGCGGCCCGTGGTCGCTGGTGCTGGTGGGCGCCACCATCGTCGGCAGCATGGAGACCGTGTGGCACGGCGTGGTCAACACGACGCGCCCCGGCAAGATCCGCGAATGGCGCTACGACGAGCAGCGCATCGAGCTGAAGAAGGGCGAGGAGATGGGCCGCTTCCTGCTCGGCTCCACCGTCATCATGACGTTCCCGAAGGACGATCTCGCCTTCAATCCCGCCTGGGCGCCGGCGAAGCCGGTGCGCCTGGGCGAGGAGATGGCGAACTACCGCGGTTGACCGCGACGGCCCGATCGCCTCGACAGGAAAGCCGCGATCCATGGCATCGAGCACGCGGCCCCCAGTGACCTTGCGTCCGATGTCCCCCGGCGACCTGCCGCTGCTGCATGCGTGGCTCCAGCGCGACCACGTGCGGCAGTGGTGGGGCGACGAGCGCTTCGACACGCTCGAGAGCGTCGCTGCCAGATACCTGCCGCGCCTGCTCGCCGCAGACCACGTGACGCCCTGGATCGCGCTGCTCGGCGCCACGCCGATCGGCTATTGCCAGTCCTACGTGGTCGCCGGCGATGACTTCTGGCCGGACGAGACCGACCCCGGCGCCCGCGGCTGCGACCAGTTCATCGGCGAGGGCGACCTGCTGGGGCGCGGGCTGGGGACCGAACTCGTGTGCCGGCTCGTCGACACGATCTTCCGCGACCCTGCCGTGACGAAGATCCAGGCCGATCCAGCCCCGGACAACGCGCGCGCCATCCGCTGCTACGAGAAGGCCGGGTTCCGGCCCCTGCGCCGCGTCGCCACGCCGGACGGTCCGGCCTTGCTGATGATCCGGCAGCGCGTCAGCCGGCGCGACGGCTGAGCCCAGCGCGCGCGTAGCCGACCAGCTCGCGCGCGACGAACCAGCAGATGCCCACCACCATCACGGTGACGATGTAGAGCGTGCTGCCGGGCAACTGGTGGACTTCCACCGCGACGCCCGAGCGCTGGAACACCCCGCCGAAGAAGAATTCGCGCGGGCCGCTCCACAGCCCCACATGCTCGGGGTCGATGGCATGCCAGACCGCCGTCACGGCCACCGAAAGGCCGGCCAGCGCGACGAGCGCGGCGGCGACGAGTTGGCCGAAGGCCTTGAGCTTGTTGAGTGTCATGGCAGCGGGGGCTGTCGAATCACAAAGACTCCAGTGTGGCTGCGTCGCAGTGCGGACAGCCTCGCCATCTTATGCGCACGAAGCCGCGCATCGTGTGCTCACACCACCGGCTCGCGATCGCCCGGAAATGAAAAAGCCCCGCCGAAGCGGGGCTCTCCAGAGAGACCTCGACGCGGCCGTCGCCGCGCGGGATCACTTCTTGGCGGCGGGGGCAGCAGCCTTGGCGGCCGGAGCGGCCTTGCCACCCTTGCCCTTGGCGGGCACGGCGGCGGCGGCAGCAGCAGCGGCCGCGGCGGCTTCCTCAGCGGCGTCTTCGGCGGTGACCTTCGGCTCGACGACCGAGACGACCACCGGGTTCTGCGTGCCGTGGCGCACGGCCTTGATGCCGGCCGGGAACTTCAGGTCGGACACGTGCAGCGACTTGCCCTTGACCAGGTCGCCCAGGTCGACCGAGATGAACTCGGGCAGCGCGGTGGCCAGGCACTCGACTTCCACGTCGGTGGCGACGTGGTTGACCAGGCACTTGTCGGTCTTGACGGCCGGCGAATTCTCTTCGTTCGCGAAGTGCAGCGGCACCTTCTTGCGCAGGCGCGTCGTGGCGTCGACGCGCTGGAAGTCGATGTGCTGGACGATCTGCTTCCAGGGGTGCATCTGGAAGTCACGCAGCAGGACCTGCGAGGCCTTGCCGCCCAGGTCCATCTCCAGGACGGACGAGTGGAACGCTTCCTTCTTCAGGGCGAAGTAGAGGGCGTTGTGATCGAGCTCGATCATTTGCGGCTCGCCGGCGCCGTAGACGATGCCGGGAACCTTGCCGGACAGACGCAGGCGGCGGCTCGCTCCGGTCCCCTGCAGGCTGCGCTCATAGGCGGTGAACTTCATGAAAAACTCCATTTCTTGGGCCCCGCGACCAGGCACCCGGTTGAAACGATCCAGCGTCCGCTTCTCCGCTCGTGGGCGGACGGCCGAAGGATCGGGCAATGCGGATCAGAAGTTGTTGTTCTGTTCCGCAAAAAGGGAGGTGACCGACTCGCCGTCGGAGATGCGGCGGATCGTCTCGGCGAACAGGAAGGCCACCGACAGCTGGCGGATCTTCTTGCAGCCCTTGCCGGCGTCCGACAGCGGCAGCGTGTTGGTGATGACGACCTCGTCGAGCGCCGAATTCTTGATGCGCTCGACGGCCGGGCCGGAGAACACCGGGTGCGTGCAGTAGGCGTAGACGCTCTTGGCGCCGCGATCCTTGAGCACCTCGGCGGCCTTCACGAGCGTGCCGGCGGTGTCGATCATGTCGTCCATGATCACGCAGTTGCGGCCGTCGATGTCGCCGATGACGTGCATCACTTCCGAGACGTTGGCCTTCGGGCGGCGCTTGTCGATGATGGCCAGGTCGCAGCCGAGCTGCTTGGCCAGCGCGCGGGCGCGCACGACGCCGCCGACGTCGGGCGACACGACCATGAGGTCCTGGTAGGCCTTGGACTTGACGTCGGTGAGCAGCACCGGCGAGGCGTAGATGTTGTCGACCGGGATGTCGAAGAAGCCCTGGATCTGGTCGGCGTGCAGGTCCATCGTGAGCAGGCGCTCGACGCCGGCGGTCTGCAGCAGGTTGGCGACGACCTTGGCCGAGATGGGCACGCGGGTCGAGCGCGGGCGGCGATCCTGGCGGGCGTAGCCGAAATAGGGGATCACGGCGGTGATGCGGCGCGCGCTGGCGCGCTTGAGCGCATCGACCATGATCAGCAGCTCCATCACGTTCTCGTTCGTCGGCGCCCCGGTGGACTGGACGACGAAGACGTCGCGCGCGCGAACGTTCTGCTGGATCTCGACGTCGCACTCGCCGTCCGAGAAGCGGCCGACCTTTGCCTTGCCGAGCTCGGACCCGAGTTGGGTGGCGATCTCCTGGGCCAGGACAGGATTCGCGTTGCCGGTGAACAGGACCGTGTTGAACAGCACAGCGAAGACTCCGTGGTGGCAGGTGCGGCAAGAACGAAAACCGGCCTTGCGGCCGGTTTTTCAGGGCCGCGGCGTTATCCCGTAACGCCGGGCGGGATCATTTGGCAGGGGAGGAAGGACTCGAACCCTCGCATGTCGGAATCAAAATCCGATGCCTTTACCAACTTGGCGACTCCCCTACACAGGATCCGGCCGCAAAGCCGAACCCTCCAACCTTTTCAGTCGGCCCACCCCTTCAACGGGTGCCGAGCCAGACTCCGGCACAGCCGCGCGTTCCAGCCGTCGGGCACATCGCCTTCCAGCCACGAACCAGCGTCCGCACCGACCGTTGCGAACACCGCGCTGCCCGAACCGGTCATCCGGCTGTTGCCGAACCGCATTTCCAGCCAGCCTGCCACCTGCGCGATGGGCGGGCACAAGGCCTGGGCCACCGGCTGGAGGTCGTTCCGACCGAACGCCTTACCGTTTTCGTGCTGCGCAGCCAACTGTGCAACAGAGCCCGCTAGTGTAGCAGGCTCCGTATTGCGTGCCAAGTCCGGATGAGAAAAGATGCCGGCGGTCGCCAGGCTTTGCGCGGGTTTGGCCACGGCGTAGCGGCGCGGCGCCCACTCGATGGGCGTCAGCTGCTCGCCGATGCCTTCGACGAACGCGTTGTCGCCGCCGACGAAGAACGGCACGTCGGCGCCCAGCGTCGCGGCGAGCGCGAGCAGGCGCTGGCGCGGCAGGTGCAATTCCCACAACCGGTTCAGCGCCAGCAGCACGGTGGCTGCATCGGAGCTGCCGCCGCCCATGCCGGCGCCCCAGGGCACGGATTTCAGCACCGAGATGTCCGCCCCGAACGCGCAGCCGCTGGCCTGCTGCAGCGCGCGCGCCGCGCGCAGGGTCAGGTCGGCGGCCGGCAGCGCGGGGCCGAGGTCGTGCCGGCGCAACAGGCCGTCGGCGCGGCGCTCGACGTGCAGCGTGTCGGCCCAGTCGATCAGGATGAAGACCGACTGCAGCAGGTGGTAGCCGTCGGCGCGCCGCCCCGTGATGTGCAGGAACAGGTTCAGCTTGGCCGGTGCGGGCAGGTCGTAAAAGGCTTTGACGGCCATGGGGCGCGGATTCAGGAAGCGGAGGCGGCGGAGGCGGCGGGTTCGATGGGGTCGAGCTTGACGCGCACGTGCAGCGCCGGCGCCGGTTGCGGACGCTGGGCGTCGATCAGGCGCTTGTCCGCGAGCTGCGAGAGATCGACGTGCCAGCCGAGCTGGTCGAACGAGACCGGCGTGCCGGCTGTTACCGTCGCGAGCGGCCAGGGCTTGCCGTCCAGCCAGTCGAACATCGCCGCCAGCGGCAACTGGTCGCCGATCGCGCGCTGCATCATGTCCTCCAGCGTCGCATAGCGCGAGGTGCGGCCGTCGGCCTCGAGTTCTATCCTCGACGGCGTGCCGTGCACGCCGACCGGATCCGACCAGCGCGCGCGGGCGATCGTCGTGCCGATCGGGCTGGTGAGGATCAGCTGGCCGCTGGACGCGGTGCCGCTCAGCTCGAACTGGCCGCTCATCGAGCGCGCGGGCTGGTCGGGTGCGGCGTCGGTGCGCACGCCGAGCCGGCCCGACCAGACATGGCCCGGCAGCGGCGGCGGATGGGTGGCGCAGGCCTGGAGCAGCAGCGCGAGGAGCACAACGCTCGCGCCGCGGAACGACAGCTTCACGGGGCGACCTTCAGCCGGTTCATCGTCTTCCTGAGCACCTCGTTGCCCGCGTCCAGCCGGTGCGCGTCGCGCAGCACGCGCGCGGCCTCGTCGCGCCTGCCGCCGGCCCACAGCGCCTCTCCCAGGTGGGCGGCGATCTCGGTGTCCTTGCGCGACGAATAGGCCTGCGCGAGCAGCGAGGCGGCCGCGTCGAAGTGGCCCATGCGGTACTCGACCCAGCCCAGGCTGTCGACGATGAACGGATCGGCCGGCGACAGCTCGTGGGCCTGGCGCACCATCCGCAGCGCCTCGTCGAGACGCAGGTTGCGGTCGGCCAGCGAGTAGCCCAGCGCATTGAGCGCCTGCGAGTTGTCCGGCTGCAGCGCGAGGATGCGGCGCAGCAGGCTCTCCATCTCGTCGAGCCGGTTCAGGCGCTCGTCGACCATGGCCTCCTGGTAGACGAGTTCGACGTCGTCCGGGTTCTCGGCGTTGGCGCGGTTGAGGACCTCGCGCGCCTCGGCCAGCCGCTTCTCGTCGATCAACAGCTGCACCTCGGTCAGCAGCTTGTAGCGCTGTTCCGCGGGCGTGCTGGCGCTGGCCGCGCGGATCAGCTTCAGGGCGTCGCCCAGCTTGCCCTGGCGTGCGAGCAGCGTGGCGCGCAAGGAGACCACCTGCAGGTCGGCGTCCTTGGCGTCGATCTGGGCCAGCCACTTCGCGGCCGTGGCGTCGTCGTGGCGCTGCTCCGCGGCACGCGCCAGCAGCAGCTGCACGTGCGACAGCCGCACCGGGTTGGCGCCGGCCTGCGCATCGGCGGCCGGCGCGGCGGCGGGGGTGTCGTCGTCGTCTTCGCTGCCCGGGGTGTCGGC
>Ga0075370_10000885_pt1 | contig 12240 bp, 12 predicted proteins | sample EndMethybrTD3035_FD_71398 | JGI IMG/M metagenome (GOLD analysis project Ga0075370, IMG submission 71398) | Populus endosphere microbial communities from Tennessee, USA - Endosphere MetaG P. TD hybrid TD303-5 | ecosystem: Host-associated > Plants > Roots > Endosphere | place: USA: Tennessee... | reverse complement strand
TCCTGGTTCTTGCTGCTGACGAGAATCACCTTGATGTGGCGCGTCTCGCGATCGGAGCGGAGCTGGCGCAGCACCTGGTAGCCGTTCATCTTCGGCAGGATGATGTCCAGGACGACGAGCGGCGGGGGATCGGCGGCGATCTTCGCGAGCGCGTCCTCCCCGTCCACGGCGGTCGTCACGTCGTAGCCCTCGCGCTGGAGGAGATCAGACAGCGCTTGCCGGTTCGTCGGGCTGTCGTCGACGACCAGAACTCGTTTGTTCACCATCGCGCACTCCTTGTCCCCATCGCTATACGTCCACCTGCTGCACGGCCGTCCACAGGCCCTCGATGAACACGTCGAACGTGCTGCGCCACTCGTCGCGCAGCGGCGCCGCGTGGAAGAAAGTGCTGAGCGTGTCGCCGTAGATGACCAGCACGTCGAGCAGGGCGTAGGCCAGATCGTGGAAGAGCCGGCGGCGATCGCCGGTCACCGAGTCGAGCGCGTCGAGCACGCTGATCGCCGTGCTGATCGAGATCTCCTCGTCCTGTTCGCCGAGCAGCTGCGTGTAGGGCTGCGTGTCCGCCATCCGGAGCAGGACGCGCGAGGGCAGCACGGTCGGATCGCCGCACCGGGCCTTGACGAAGCGGATGACCGCGTTGACCAGCGAGGCCAGGACGAGCAGCGCCGGCACGCCGCCGGGATCGAGCTTGCCCTCGGTGAGCCGCGAGCGATCCGGCTCGAGCCGCGCGAGCAGCGCCATCAGCGCCTCGAGCAGCTGGGTGTCGGCGTCGCCGCCGCTGGCGGCCTCGTCGGTCTGGCCGTCACGCGCCTGGTTCCGGTCGCGCAGGAAGTCGGCGACCGCCTGCGTGACGGTGTGCGGCTGCCGGTCGGCGTCGCGCACCAGGCGGAACCGTCCTTCGTGCCAGTGAATCAGATCGCGCACCGCGTCGTCGCCCGCGCGCCCGCCCGAGAGGGCGTGCACGAGCGTGCCTTCGCGGAAGAAGAGCTCCCCCTGGCTGTCGCCCCGCTGGACCTTCAGGACTGCCGTCGACCCTTCGCACGACAGCGCGTGCAGCAGGGTGGGCACCGTCAGATCGACGAGATCGCCTTCAACCATGGGCCGCACCCGTTTCCGGCTCGAACATGCGGCCGACCGCCGCGAGCACCGCCGGGGTCGCGAAAGGCTTGGTCAGGTACTCGGTGGCGCCAGCCATGCGCCCCTTGACCTTGTCGAAGAACGCGTCCTTGCCCGAGAGCATCACGACCGGCACGTGCGCGGTCCGCGCGTCGGCCTTGACGCGCTTGCACACTTCGTAGCCATCGAGCTTGGGCATCGAGATGTCCAGCAGGATCAGATCCGGCACTTCGTTCTGGAGCGACTCGAGCGCCGCTTCGCCGTCGGCCGCCGAGAGGACGCCGTAGCCGGCGCGCTCCAGCGTCATCGACAGGATCTTCCGCACCGTCGGGCTGTCGTCGACGATCATCACGGTGCGCTTGCCGCCGGAGGCGGCCGCGGCTGCCGGCGCCTGCGCCGGCGGCGCGGCTGGAGCCGCCGGAGGCGCGGGCGCGGCCGGACGCGCGGCGAACGGCGCCAGCGACGGGCGCGGCATCGGCGGCGGCGTGAACGTCCCGAAGATGTCGTCGGCCGGCGTGGCCTCGGATGACGGCGCCGAAATGGGAATCGGGGTCGAGACCGGAATCGGGGTCGCCACCGGAATCGGCGCGGCCTGGAACGGCGAAGGCGCCGGCGGCGGCGTGATCGCGAACGGCGAGGGCGAGGGCAGCGGCGTCAGCGTGAAGGGGGACGGCGCGATCGTCGACATCTCGTCGGACTGCCAGCGCGCGCGGAGCGCGGCGACTCGCGGCTCGTCGATCCCTGCCCGATCGAGAACCGCGAGCGCGCGCTGCGCCTCGTCACGATCCTGGGTGGCGCCGGCGAGGCCGAGCCACAGCGCCGGATCCTGATCGTCGAGCGAGACGGCTTCACGCCACCGGTCGACCGCGTTGCCGGTGGACCCGGCGGCCGCGTTCGACTCGGCGTCGGCGACCAGCGCGCGCTTGAGCGCGGCGCGGATGCCGGGCCGTTCGGGGGCGAGCTTGAAGAGCTCACGGTGCGCGGCGAGCGCCTCGGAGGCGTTCGAGGCCATGCGCGCCAGCGCCTGCCAGACGCGCGGGTCCGACGGATCCACCGTCGAGGCCTCGCGGAAGAGCGTCCGGGCCGCGTCGGCATTGGTGCCGGCCGCGGCGATGCCGCCGTGCAGCAGCGCGTCGCGGAGCGTCACGCGGATCTGCGGCGAGTACGGCGTGATCTCGTGCGCGCGGCGCAGCGCGTCGAGCCGTTCCTGCGGATCCTCGACGATCCCCGCCAGGGCGATCCAGACCGCGTCGCAGTCGGGCGCGAGGCCCGCGGCTTCGCGACCGAGCGCGATGCCCTCCGCCTGCTGTCCGCCGGCGGCGAGGCCCGCCGCCTGCGCCGAGAGCAGCCGCGCGAGCGCCTGCTGCGCTTCGGCGTGCTCCGGCTCGAACACGAGTACGCGCCGCAGACACGAGATGGCGTCGGCGGGGGTCGGGCTCGCGACGGCACGCCACAGCCAGGCGTGAATGTCCGTCGGGCTTTCGGTCGTCGCGCGCTGGAGCAGTTGATGCGCGGCGTCGAAATCGCGCGCCAGCGCGGCGGCCATGCCGTCGCGCAGCGCGCGGGAGGCGCTTCCTATCATGACGTGGACTCCTGGTCGGCCACCGGCGCGGAGCTCCGCGCCATGGCGGCGATCTGGACGCGCAGCCGGTCGATGCTGCCCGTGGTGGCGCAGCACACATCGGCGCCGAGCGCTTCGAACAGCCCCGTGGGCATGCTCTCGGCGTCGGACCCGAGCGCGACGATCCGGGTCTGCGGGTTGAATTCGCGCGCCCGGGCGATCACGTCGAGACCCGCGTCCCCGGTTCCGGCATCGAGATCGAGGTGAATGATCACGAAATCGTAACGGTGGCGGGCGAGCAGGCGTCGTGCTTCGCCCGGTCCGGACGCGCAATGCACTTCGAATCCGGCGGCGACGAGCGTTTCGCGCAGGGGAGAAAGGATCAGGAAGTCGCTCTCTACGATCAGAGAACGCCTCGAGAGCGGGGCGGTCGTCCGCGACGACGTCGTACGAAGGACTTCCATAGTCGTCTTCCTCTATTGGCAACGGCCGTGCCGGACATCGCTGGACAAACCGCTCACGCGCAAGTAGTAGAAGACGCATGACTTGCGGGAGTGTGCGCGGCGGAGCACGTCGCGGCGCGTGCGTCCCGCAGTCCGAGCGCCGGACGAGCGTCCGGCATCTGGACGAGTGGAGTGCGGCTGCTGCGCGTGTCCAACGGACGGACGGCGGTCCGAGACCTGGACGAGACGGGCCCTCTCTTCTGGCTCCCGGCGCGCGGCGCCAGGCGAAAACGCGCGCGCAACTCATTTGACTTCCATCACTTGCGACCGGCGCTCAGTGCCCGCACACCGAGGGCACGGCCCTTGCCATTGCAGGGGCGGCCGCAATGAAGAAAGCCAAAGTTCTGATCGTGGACGACGCGGCGCTGATCCGCCGTCTCGTGAGCGACGCGCTCGCCGAAGACCCGCACATTGAAGTGGCGGGCCAGGCCGGCAACGGCCGGCAGGCGCTGCAGATGATCCCGCAGCTCAATCCCGATCTCGTCACGCTCGACGTCGAGATGCCCGAGATGGGCGGGCTCGAGACGCTGCGCGAGCTGCGCAAGCGTTATCCGCGGCTGCCCGTGATCATGTTCAGTGTGCTGACCGAGCGCGGCTGCGTCGACACGCTCGAAGCGCTGTCGGCCGGCGCCTCCGACTACGTCGCCAAGCCGGCGACGGCCGGTGGACGCGAGGCCGCGCAGCAGCGCATCCGCGAAGATCTCGTTCCGCGCATCAAGTCACTGTGCCGCGTCGGCACCGCCGTCCCCGGCGTCACGGCGCCGGCGGTTGCGCCGCGGCGGCCGGCACCTGTCTATCCGCTCGGCACGATCGCCAAGGGCGGCGACGCCGAAGTCCGCGCCATCGCGATGGCGCTCTCGACCGGGGGGCCCGGCGCCCTCGCCGACGTGCTCGGCGCGCTGCCGCCGACCTTCGCCGTGCCGATCGCCGTCGTGCAGCACATGCCGCAGGCCTTCACCAAGCTGCTCGCCGAGCGGCTGAACAACCAGGTGAAGGTGCCGGTGGTCGAAGCCACCGACGGCGGCGTCGTGGTGCCCGGCACCGTCTACGTCGCCCCGGGCGATCGCCATCTGAGATTCAAACGCCGCGGTCCGCAGATCGTGACGACGCTCGATCAGGAAGCGCCCGAGTGCGCGCACCGGCCGTCGGCGGACGTGCTGTTCCGATCGATCGCCGAGCTGTACGGCGGCCACTCCCTCGCGCTGGTGATGACCGGCAGCGGGGAGGACGGCCTCCAGGGCAGCGAGGCCATCGCCAAGGCGGGCGGGCGCGTGCTCGTCCAGGACGAAGCCACCAGCGTGGTCTGGGACATGGCCGGACGCGTCCATCGCGCCGGCCTGGCGGACGCGGCGCTGCCGCTCGCCCAAATCGGTCCCGAACTGCTGCGGCGCACGCGCTCGGCGAGCGCGCCGGCGCCTGGAAGTGCGGCGCGCGCATGACGAACAGAGGCATGGGTTCATCGGATCGCGAGATCGCCGAGAAGGCGCTCGACCGCGTACGGGTGGCCGTCGACGACGGCATCCCGCTCGAGGACGTCCGCGTCGCGCTCTTCGACCTGGGGGCCGCGATCGACGGCGACAGCGAGCTGGCCCCGGTGGCGGACCGCATTTCCGTCCTCGCGGCGGCGCTGACGGCCGAGAACGTCCACGAGATGATCGAACTGGTGCGTTCGCTCCTGGCCAATGCCGCGCCCGACGAGGCCGGCGAGCCGTCAGCGAGCGGCGCCGAGGACGCGTACGCGTCCGAGCCCTACACGACTCAGTCCTACACGCCCGAGCCCTACGCGACGGAGGCCCCCGCGGCGGCAGTTGATTACGGGTACACGCCGGCGGCCTACCAACCCGCGGACGTCCAGGCGTCCGCCAGCTATGCGCAGGCCGAGGAGCCGTCGGTGGGATACGACGCGTCGATGGACTACACGTCCGCTCATTATGTGGAGACTCCGGCCGCGCAGGCGGCGCCGGACGACGTCGTGGCCTACGCGGCGGATCAGGAGCTCGGCGCGATGTTCGTCGCCGAGGCGCTCGACCACCTCGCCACGATCGAGTCGACCATCCTGCAGCTGGAGATCACGCCGGACGACGTCAAGCTGCTGAACGACGTGTTCCGGCCGTTCCACACGGTGAAGGGGAACGCCGGCGTGCTCGGCCTCATGTCGATCCAGGAGGTCGCGCACAAGATCGAGACGCTGCTGGATCTGGTCCGCTCGGGCAAGCACGCGATGGGACCGGCGGAAGTGGACGCGGTCCTCAAGGGCGTGGACCTGCTCACGCTGATGATCCGCGAGCTGCCCGCGCGGGCGGCCGGCCACGTCGGCACCGACGTCACGCGGCGCCGCGCCGATCTCCTCGACTTCGTCACGATCCTGATCGAAGGCGGCCCCGGCCCCGAGCAGTTCGAGCCCGCCGCCGCGATCCCGTCGGCGCCCGTCGCCGGCATCCCGGCGGCGAAAGGGGACCGCCGCGAGGAGAGCCAGAGCACCGTCAAGGTCAACACGCGCAAGCTCGACGCGCTGCTCGACATGGTCGGCGAGCTCGTCATCGCGCAGTCGATCCTGGCCGAGGATCCGGTGCTGGTGCGCTCGCGCGACGAGCGCCTCAACGATCGCCTCGGGCAGCTGAAGCGGATCACCAGCGAGCTGCAGCGCAACGCCATGGCGATGCGCATGGTGCCGATCCGCCAGACGTTCCAGAAGATGGCGCGGCTCGTGCGCGACCTGGGCCGCCAGTCCGACAAGCCGATCACGCTGGTGCTCTCGGGCGAGGAGACGGAGCTCGATCGCAAGGTCGTCGAGCACCTCAACGATCCGTTGATGCACATGATCCGCAACTGCATCGATCACGGCATCGAGCCGGCGGCCGAGCGTGCCGCGGCGGGGAAGCCGATCACCGCCGAACTGCGGCTGAGCGCCTCGCACCAGGCCGGCAGCATCGTCGTCGTCATCGCCGACGACGGGGCGGGGCTCAACACGGAGAAGATTCGCGCCAAGGCGGTCGAGCGCGGGCTGATCGCGGAAGACGCGGCGCTCTCGACGGCGGAGATCCATCAGTTGATCTTCCACGCCGGCTTCTCGACCGCCGATCGCGTCACGGAGATCTCCGGACGCGGCGTCGGGATGGACGTGGTGCGCCGGAACGTCGAGGCGCTCCGCGGCCGGATCGACATCCAGACCGCCGCCGGGCGGGGCACGATCTTCACGATCCGCCTGCCGCTGACGCTCGCGATCGTGGACGGACTCGTCCTGCGCGTCGCCAGCGAGCGGTTCGTGATTCCCACCTTCGCGGTGCGCGAGTCGATGCGGCCGCAGTCCGACCAGGTGCACACGCTGCAGGGGCGTTCGCGGATGATCCGCGTGCGCGAGAAGCTGATTCCGCTGCTGCACCTCGGGGACACCTTCGGCATCCAGGGCGCCTGCCAGCAGGTCACCGACGCGACCGTCGTGATCCTGGAGGACGCGGATCGCCAGCTGGCGCTCGTCGTCGACGAGCTGGTCGGCAAGTATGAAGTCGTGATCAAGTCGCTCGGCGACGCGTTCGGCAACGTGCGCGGCGTGGCGGGTGGCGCGATTCTGGGGGACGGCCGCATCGGGCTGATTCTCGATGCGGGCGGCCTGCTCGCGCTCAGCGCGGGTATGACGGACGCGGTAGGGACCGCGGCCTGAGGACGGGCAAGGAGTGAACATGGAAACGACACTCGGCATGGCTGGTTCGGGAACGGATGCGCGGCGTCAGACCGACACCGGCGGCAAGTACCTCACGTTCGCGCTCGGCGGCGAGGAATACGGACTGCCGGTCCTGAAAGTGCGCGAAATCATCAAGGCCATGGACATCACGCACGTCCCGCAGGTCCCGATGCACGTGCGGGGCGTGATCAACCTGCGCGGCCGGGTGATCCCCGTCATCGACCTGCGGCTGAAGTTCGGCTTCGCCCCGCAGGAGAACACCGACCACACCTGCATCATCGTGGTCGACGTCGTCCACCTCGGGATGATCGGCGTCGTCGTGGATTCCGTGTCGGAAGTGCTGAACGTCTCGGGCAACGACATCGACCAGGCGCCCGACTTCGGCGATCGCGTGACCACGGACTACATCCTCGGCCTCGCCAAGGTCAAGAACAGCGTCAAGATCCTCCTGGATCTGGATCGCGTGCTCGGCGCCGAGGGTCCGATCCTGGCCGAAAGCTTCTGAGCGCATGGACTCGACGGTACCCTGGACCGTGGAAGCCCCGGAGCTCTCCGATCGCGACCTGTCCTCGATCGCGAGGATGGTGTACGACGCGTGCGGCATCAACCTGCACGAGGGGAAGCGTGCGCTGGTCGCGGCGCGGCTGCAGAAGCGCCTGCGTCACGGGGGCTTTCAGTCGTTCCGCCAGTACATCCGGTTCGTACGGTCCGACGCGAGCGGACGGGAGCTGACCGCGCTCCTCGACGCGATCGCGACCAACCACACGTCGTTCTTCCGGGAGCCGCGGCATTTCGAGTTCTTCGCCGAGACGATCCTCCCGCCGCTCGTCGAACGCGCCGGCCCGCTCGCGATCTGGAGCGCCGGCTGCGCGACGGGGGAAGAGCCCTACACGATCGGGATGATGCTGCTCGAGCAGCTCGGTCCGCAGGCCGGCCAGCGCGTGCGGCTGACGGCGACGGACCTCTCGACCAAGGCCCTGTCGGCCGCCTCGGCCGGCATCTACAAGGCGGCGCGTCTCGACGAGCTGCCGCCCGGGTATCGAAAGTACTTCAGCAAGGGCATCGGCACGCAGAGCGGACTCGTGCGGCTGACCCCCATGGTCCGCAACCTCGTCGACTTCAAGTGGCTGAACCTGCTCGAGCCGGCCGCCGCGCCGGCGTCGCAGGACGTCATCTTCTGCCGCAACGTCATGATCTATTTCGACCACGCCGTGCAGCAGCGCGTCATTGCCGGGCTCGAGCAGCAGCTCGCTCCGGGCGGCTACCTGGTGGTGTCGCACTCCGAGAGCCTCGGAAGCGTCGACCACGGGCTGCGCTGGGTGGCGCCGTCCATCTATCAGAGGGGGCGGCGATGAGTCTTCCGGCACCCGATCGGACCATGACCTGGGGAGACCCCGATTCGGGTCGCCGCATCATCGTCGGCATCGGCGAATTGGCTGTCGCGGATCGTCCCGACGACGTCATCGTCACCTACGCGCTCGGCAGCTGCGTCGCGGTCTGCCTGTTCGACCCGGTGGCGCGCGTGGCGGCCATGCTGCACTTCCTGCTGCCCGAGTCGAGCATCAACTCGAAGCGCGCGATCGAGCAGCCGGCGGCCTTCGGCGACACGGGCATTCCATTGCTGATCGACTCGGCCACCCGTCGCGGGCTCAAGAAGAGCCGGACGACGGTGCGGTTGGTCGGCGGGGCGATGGTGGCCAACAACTCGGGCGGCGCGCTGGCCACGGGCCATCGCAACGTGCTCGCCGCCCGCAGCATCCTCTGGCGGATGGGACTGTTCATCGAGGGGCAGGAGGTCGGCGGCGTGACGGCACGGACGGTTCACTTCGCGGCCAAGGACGGACGCCTGCTGGTGCTCAGCGGGCAGCAGACGAAGGAGATGTAAGGGTCATGCGCATTCTCATCGTAGACGACTCCGCGATGATGCGCGCGCTCATCAAGCGCGTCATCGGACTGACGGAGCTACACGTCGACGAGGTGGTGGAGGCGGCCGACGGCGCCGAAGCTCTCCGCATCCTCGAAAGCCGGGAGGTCAACCTCCTGCTCACCGACGTGAACATGCCGGGAATGACCGGCGTGGAACTGCTGCGCGAGATCGCGCGGCTGGACCGCTGGCCGGACCTGGTCAGGGTCATCATCTCGACGGACGGATCAGCGTCGCGCCGAGACGAAGCGGCGGAGCTCGACGTGCGCTGCTATCTGGAAAAGCCGTTCAGTCCCGAGGTGCTCAGAAATGTGCTCAGCCAAGCTGCCGGATCTCTTCAGTCCTGAAGTGACCGCGCAGGTCGCCGGGGCGATCGCTTCGGTGGCCGAGCGGAGCTTCTACGCCGACTGCCAGCCCTGCGAGCGCGCGAGGTTCGACGAGCTTGCTGCCGTCGGGGCGTGGCTGGTGGCGACCGTCAACTTCCGCGAAGGCGCGCTGGCGGGTACGCTGTCGTGCACGGTGCCGCACGATCTCGCGCGGAACCTGCTCGACGCGTTCACCGGGCGGGATCCGCGCGATCCGGATCCGGACCGCGAGGCGCTCTTCGATCTCGTGGGCGAGCTGTCGAACATGATCTGCGGCACGTGGCTGACCCGCACGGCGACGGAGCAGGCGTTCACGCTCAGCCGGCCGGTGGTCGAGATGCTCTCCGGACGCCCGTCGCTGGGGGCGGCCGACGCGACGCTGGTGGCGGTCAACGACCTGCCGCTCGCGGTCTCGGTCTCGTGCCTCGGCGAGGACGCGGCGGCGTCGGGGTTCTGACATGGCGCCAGCGGATTCCAAAGTTCGCGTCCTGATCGTCGACGACTCGGCGATCGTGCGCAAGATGCTGTCCGACACCATCTCGGCCGAGCCCGACATGGAAGTGGTCGGCGTCGCGGGGGATCCGTTCATCGCGCGGGACCTGATTCTGCGGCATCGTCCGGACGTGCTGACGCTGGACATCGAAATGCCGCGCATGGACGGTCTCACGTTCCTGCACCGGCTGATGGAGCACCGGCCGATGCCGGTCATCGTGGTCAGCTCGGTGACGCCGACAGGCTCGGAAGCGAGCATCGAGGCGCTGGCCGCCGGGGCGATTGACGTCATCGTCAAGCCGGGAGGTCCCTACTCGGTCGCCCAGGTCACCGAGCGGCTGAAGCGCCGGATTCGCGAGCTGCGGAAGGGCCGGCCGATGCGCTACATGGCGCCGCTCGCCGCCGGCCACCCGGGATTGCCGACCACCAAGCTGGACGCCCTGGCCAGGGCGAACGGCCTCATCGTCATCGGGGCGTCAACCGGCGGGACGCAGGCCATCGAGGCGCTCCTGAGCCGTCTCCCGGCCGATGCGCCGCCGATCATGATCGTCCAGCACATGCCGGCGCAGTTCACCCGCGCCTTCGCCAGCCGCCTGAACGGGATCTGCCCGATGGAGGTCATCGAGGCCAACGGATCCGAACCGCTGCGCCGCGGCGTCGCCTACATCGCGCCGGGCGACTTCCACATGGTCGTCGAGGCCCGCGGCGTCGAGCTCCGCGCGATCATCGGCAGCGGTCCCGCGGTGCACTACCAGCGTCCCTCCGTCGACGTGCTGTTCCACTCGGCCGCGCGCCTGCGCGGCGTGCCCACGGTGGCGCTGCTCCTGACGGGAATGGGGACCGACGGCGCCGACGGGATGCTCGCGCTCAAGAACGCCGGCGCGATCACCATCGCGGAGGCGGAGCAGTCGTGCGTGGTGTTCGGGATGCCGGCGGAAGCGATCGCGCGGGGCGCGGCGAGCCACGTGGCGACGCTGCTGGCGATGCCCCGGCTCATCGCCGACTCACTGGCGTCGCTGCAGTCTACTCAGGGTCGATCGAACCCGTCCGGCCCCGCTGGAGCTTCAACTTCTGATACAGGGAGCTCCGAGGAATCCTCAAGCGAGCGGCCGCGCGCGCCACGTTTCCTCCCTCGTCGGAGAGGACCTGGCGGATATGCTGCCACTCGATATCCTTGAGGGAATCGGCCTTCGGCGGCGGCGCCGAGGGACGCGACGCGGCCGTGTTCAGACGCAGATCGGTCTTCCGGATCACCGGCTCGCTGCCCACCAGTAGGGCGCACTCCAGCACGTTCCGCATCTCACGAATATTGCCCGGCCACGTGTGCGCCACGAGCGCGTCGATGGCGTCCTGATCGATCGGGACCGGCTGCTTGCCGATCTCGCGCGACAGCTGCTCGGTCAGCGACCCGGCCAGGCCCGGAATGTCGGCCTTGCGGTGGCGGAGCGGCGGCAGGCGGAGGACCAGCGTGTTGATCCGGTAGTAGAGATCCTCGCGGAAGCGTCCCTCGTCCACCAGCTGCGACAGCGTGCAGTTGGTGGCCGCGATGAACCGGACGTCCACCCGGCGTTCGCCGACTTCTCCGAGGCGCCGGAAGCGCTTCTCCTCGACGACCTTCAGCAGCTTGGGCTGGATCGCCATGTCGGTGTCGCCGATCTCGTCGAGGAACATCGTCCCGCGATGCGCCGCCTCGAGCAGGCCCGGCTTGGCCGCCACGGCGCCCGTGAACGCCCCCTTCTCGTGTCCGAACAGCTCCGATTCCAGGAGGTCGCGCGGCAGGCCGGCGCAGTTGAGGTCGACGAAGGATTCGCTGGCGCGGCGGCTCTCGGCGTGAATCCAGCGGGAGAGCATGCCCTTGCCGGTGCCGGTCTCGCCCTCGATGAGGATGGGGAGGTCGCACTGCGCCGCCGAGTAGGCGTCGCGGGCCAGGGCATGGATCGCGGCGCTGCGCCCGGCCAGCAGGTCGAGCGGGGCGGGGCGCCGGCGCGTCGCGTTCAGGCGGCGGCGGTTCTGCTGATTCTCGATGACGCGATCGAGGACCACGGCCAGCGAGGCCAGCTCGATCGGCTTGGTGAGGAAGTGCTCGGCCCCTTCCTTGATGGCGGTGACGGCCAGCTCGATCGAGCCGTGGCCGGTCATCAGGATGACGGGGACGTCGATGTTGGAGGCCTTCAGCTGGTTCATCAGATCCAGCGCGGTGCCGTCCGGCAGCGCGTAGTCCACCGTCACCACATCGGGCAGGACGGTGTTGATCTGCCTCAGCGCCGAGGCGCAGGTGTCCGCCTCCTCGATCTCGTAGCCATAGGCCTCGAGATAGCTGCGGACGCCAAGACGAACCCCCGGTTCGTCCTCAACAATCAGTACACGGCCTTTCAGCAACCCAGTGCTCGCTTTCGGGGAGGCGTTGCCGAAGGCTCAGATTCGGCAACGCTCCAATAATAGCAAGTTATCGTCCAGGTTCGGTACTCGGCGCGGCTTTATGCTTCCGCCAGCGGGAATTCTTCTTCGGCGGGTGTCGCCGTTTGAGGACGCGCGGACCGCATTCCCTGCGTCCTGCTCATCGCCGGACGGGGCACCGGCGGCGCCAGCTTGCGGCG
>Ga0075370_10000882_pt1 | contig 12250 bp, 13 predicted proteins | sample EndMethybrTD3035_FD_71398 | JGI IMG/M metagenome (GOLD analysis project Ga0075370, IMG submission 71398) | Populus endosphere microbial communities from Tennessee, USA - Endosphere MetaG P. TD hybrid TD303-5 | ecosystem: Host-associated > Plants > Roots > Endosphere | place: USA: Tennessee... | reverse complement strand
ATCCGCGACAACATCCGCTTACACCCAATCATCATTGGGCATGCCGCTGGCCGTTGTAAGGATATCACAGGTGGTTTAGCTCGAGTCGCTGAGCTTTTCGAGGGAACTCAGAAAGAAGGCGCCGTCAAGATCGCGCCTATCGACGGAAGGGTCGATTTCCGTTATTGATGATTTTTACTTGCTGCTTCAGTCAACATGAGGTAGCGCCAATAGGCGCCTAATTGGGGACATTTTTCAGCCAGGGTTTTGTCCAAAGATTCTAAATTTTTCTTTTTATTTTCTATAGAAAGGTCTAACCCTGCTGCGAAAGCTTGCAGTTCAGTTTTTAAGTCTTTATCGGAAATGGACGAATAAAGGTCAGAAACTAAGTTTAGGGATTGCAGGGACTGGATCACTTCCGATTGGAGCTTGGGTAGGTCTTCTTTTAAAATGGCGGCTGTTAGGATATAGGCGATTTTGTCTTTTACGAAGAGCGCCTGGAATTGCTTAATTTCTCCGCCAGGATTGTTGCTGGAGAGTTCAAGAAGCCTTCCTTCGCCTGCCTTCATAGGAAATTTCCCTAGGTCGCGGCATTTGATGCCAGGGTCTGAAAGGTGAATTTCTTTGACCGCTTTCGCATATTCTTTCAATCCTTCATCCACTTCTTCAAAGGCTAAATTAATTGACGGACGAAAAAGGCTTGATCCTTTCCCTAAAAACCCTACTTGGATAAAGGAGGAGGGGTGAAGTAATTGGGCAATTTCCCAGCCTTTCGGCGGGATGAAATAACAAATGGGTTTGGGAGAAGACTGTTTTACCGAAGGGGTTTCCGCATCTCCGGCATAAGACATAGAGGCGGCAAGAATAAATAGGGAAAAGATCCAAGTGCGCACAAAAGACCTAGTTTAATGAAACGAAGTCGATCCTGCATTATTATCGATTAAAGCGCAAATGGCTGCAATTCCTACTGCGATACCAACTCCCCAGCCCATCATTGAAAGAACTGTTGCGTTGCGGCTGCTATAGCCGGCTGCTTCGCCTCTGCTTTTGCGGCGTGCAGGCCCCGTATTATTGTCCTGAGAAAACCCAGAAGAGCAAAGAGCTAAACTTAAGACGAAAATAAGCGTTTTTCTCATTGGGATCCTCATAAGAAGGCTTCAGGCGTTGACTGAAAATTTCGAAGACCCTCTCTAAGTCTTTTATCGCACAAAAGAAGACTTTTAGACAATGCTGTAGGAGGGAAACGGAAGAAAGAAAGTCCCGGCTTTTGAGATCCGGGACAAAAAGACCTTAGTGAGAGGTGCTTTGGGAAGAAGTTCCGGCAGCAACGGAAAGGCCGACAACCGCTCCGATTACAGCCAAAGTTCCTAAGCCGATTCCCCAAGCCCAATCGCCAGCGGTTGTGGTTTGCGACGCTTTTGCGCCTCTGCCCATTGTGTTATTTTGAGCATGTCCAGCTGTTCCAGCTAAAGTCGCGAGAACTGCCATCAAAATTGTCATGTTTTTCATTTGCATCTCCATGGTTAGATACAGGCTAACAGTACCGAGCCCTCATGACTCGGAATAAGTCCTTATATATTTTTTTACTAATTTTTTCTAGTAAATCAAAAAAAAAATCGATTGTTTCAGAGAAGCACGCTAGGATTTATGAAAGTGGCTATAAAAGATATGCATCGAAAATAAGTGGCTGTGTAAAATCTATAGATTGAGTGGGCGTCTACAATCTATAGCCTGGCAGATGGCTCTGCCTACAGTTGTTTTAAACAGCTTCTAAAAGATGGAAGAAAAATGAAAGGCCTTGAAACTGGGAAAGATAAGATCCAAAAAATTTGCGATTCGCTGCGGAAGGAGACACTGGAACCAGCGAAACAAGAAGCTCGAGAAATTATAGAAAACTCTCATCTTCAAGCAGCTGAAGTAGTGGGGGAAGCTCAAAAGAGGGCCGCAGCGCTGATCCAAGCAGCTGAACGGGAAATCGATGAAAAAAGAAAAGTATTCCAAGCCTCTCTTAACCTAGCCTGCCGACAAGGAATCGAACAATTGAAGCAGAAAATCGAAAATGAGCTGTTCGATAAAGAATTGGCGAATCTGATGGGAAAAGAGATGGGGGACCCCAAGGTCATCGCAAATCTCTTAAACGCTTTCATGCGCTCCATGGAAGATAAAGGGGTTGAAGAGGATTTCGTAGCGGTCATTCCTAAGGGAATCTCTCCTCGGTCGATCAATGAATTGCTCACTGCCAAAACTTTAGAGCGGCTTCGCGGCCACACTGTCACAGTCGGGGACTTTGCCGGAGGGGTGCAGATCCAGATGAAAGGGCGCCAAATCACGATCGACATATCGGATGCAGTCGTCAGGGAGCTGATCTCTCAATATATCCGGCGCGATTTCCGCGACCTAGTTTTCAATGTATAAACAGACGGCAGGTTAGGAGTCTTATGGGTGGTTATTATTTTCTCATAACAGCTTTGCCTCCGATCTCTATTGGAAAAAAACCGGAGATCACATTCAAAGAACTCATGGAAATGCTTGCTTTGAATTTGACCGCGAAAGACTTGCGCCTCGTGGAATTGCTTTTGAGACCCATCGATTTATATAATATACGCGCTCTCTGGCTTGGGTTTCCTCTGGACGATAGGGGAAATTATAAGGCTAAGGAGCTGGAAGAGGCTTTGCTTGTTCCGGAAAATCTTCCCCCTTATTTGATCGATTACTTAGCCCAATATGAAACGACTGAGGAACGGCTCCATTACTTCGCCTCTCTGTATGTTTCTCTTTTTAAAGAGGAATCGAAAGGGTTTTTAAAGAGCTATTATCAGCTCGAACGGGAAATGCGTTTAGTTTTGACGGCTCTCCGCTCCAAAAAAACGCAAAGAGATATTGTGAGGGAGCTGCAGTTCGAAGACCCTTATGAACCCTTCATTGTAGATATTCTCGCCCAGAAAGATGCAGCGGATTATACCCCTCCTAAGGAATACGAAGATTTAAAAACCCTTTTTATGGAAAATGGTTCAAGCCCTCAAAAGCTAAATGAAGCTGTTTTGCGATATAAATTCGAAAAAATCGAGGAAATGGAAGAAAATCAAGACTTTACGATTGATCGTGTCCTCAATTACATAGCCCGTTTGCTAATTGTCGAATCGTTAAATCAGCTGGATCAGGAAAAAGGAATCACCGCAGTGGAGCAATTGAGTCAATATGGATAAACCAAAAAATGCAGTAGGAACAGTGGTCCAAGCTTTTGGGAACCTTTTGCATGTCCGTTTCGACGGAGCCATCCGCCAAGGAGAAATGGCGAGGGTCCACGTCGGGGATGAGTCATTGCTGGCTGAGGTGATCGAAATCGCGGGAAATGAAGCGAAAATTCAAGTTTTCGAAGATACCCGGGGGGTGAAACTCAATACACCTGTCCATTTTCAAGGCCATTTGCTTCAGGCGGAACTAGGGCCAGGCCTTTTGAGTTCTATTGTCGATGGCCTTCAAAACCCTTTAGAAAAAGTCGCGAATGCAACAGGGGTTTATTTAGCCAGGGGCGTTTATCTTCCGCCTCTAGATCGGGAAAAGGTTTGGGATTTTATCCCCCTTGCCAAACCAGGGGATGTTTTAAGCCGGGGCGATCACTTAGGTTCGGTCCAAGAAGGGCGATTCCAACACTTTATCATGGTTCCTTTCTCCCAATTCGGCAAAGTGAAAATTACTCACGTTGCCAAAGCAGCCGGATACACCGTGGATGCGCCCATTGCTACAGGAGAAGATGAAAAGGGAAGAGTCATCGAATTTACCATGATGCAGCGCTGGCCCGTAAAGAACGCCTTGATGGAAGGAAAAAAAATCCGTCCGACTCGAATGATGGATACAGGGCTTAGGATTCTAGATACGCAGTTTCCCGTTTTAAAGGGAGGGACTTTTTGTTCGCCTGGACCTTTCGGAGCTGGAAAAACAGTTATGCAGCACCATTTGTCCAAGTATTCGGCTGTGGACATTGTGGTGATCGTCGCGTGTGGAGAAAGAGCGGGCGAAGTAGTCGAAGTCCTTCGGACTTTCCCGCAGCTCATTGATCCCCACACGAATGAGTCGCTTATGAAACGGACTGTAATGATCTGCAACACCTCTTCTATGCCCGTCGCAGCTCGGGAAGCTTCAGTCTACATGGGCGCGGCCATCGCAGAATACTATCGTCAAATGGGTCTTGATGTCCTTCTTTTGGCCGATTCCACTTCCCGCTGGGCTCAAGCGATGAGGGAAATGTCAGGCCGTCTCGAGGAAATCCCTGGAGATGAAGCTTTCCCCGCCTATCTCGCATCCCGCATTTCTTCTTTTTACGAAAGAGCTGGGGTGATTCAGTTGAAACAGGGACGCAAAGGGTCTTTGACTATTGGGGGCAGCGTTTCTCCTGCGGGAGGAAATTTCGAAGAGCCTGTAACCCAAGCGTCGCTGGCCATTGTGGGAGCTTTCCACGGTCTTTCCCGAGCCCGCTCGGACGCCCGCCGCTATCCTGCCATCGACCCTTTAATTTCTTGGACTAAATATCTGAAAGAAGTAGGTCATGAACTCAATGCCCGTTTGCCAGGTTGGACAGAAAAAGTGCATCACGCAGCCCAAATTCTCCGCCGCGGCGACGAGATTGGAAAACGGATGGAAGTCGTCGGGGAAGAAGGAGTTGCCCTTGAAGATATGGTCATTTATCTCAAATCGGAACTCTATGAATTTTGCTATCTGCAGCAAAACGCTTTCGATAAAGAAGATTGCTATTGTCCTTTGGAAAGACAAATCGAACTGTTCCGGTTGATCCAAAAGATTTTCGAAATTCCTTTCGAATTCGATGTCCATGACGCGGCCCGCAGTTTCTTTTTGAATTTGCAAAATGAAATTAAGAACATGAACTTTTTGCCTTTCCATTCGCAGAAATATCTTGATGCAATGGCGTCGGTAGAAGAAAAAATCAATCATAAGAAAATGAAAACCTTGTAAGCCACGAAGTACGGGATACACCTCATGAGAAAAGTCTACGACCGGATCATTGATATGCGAGGCAACTTGATCACCGTTGCAGCGGAAGGAGTTTGTCTTGGCGAAGTAGCCCGAATTCATAAGAGCAATGGAACATCTACCTACGCTTCAGTGCTCCGTTTCGACGAAGATTTAGTGACTCTGCAGGTTTTTGAAAGCACGCGTGGGATTTCCACCGGGGACCGAGTTACTTTTTTGAATAAACAAATCCAAGCCTGTTTTGCAGATTCTCTATTGGGCCGCCGCTTGAATGGGTCCGGCGAACCGATTGACGACGGGCCTGAGATTGTCGGCGAAGAAGTGGATATCGGGCAGCCCTCTTTCAATCCGACCCGCCGCGTTGTACCTCACCAGCTCGTACGGACGAATATCCCGATGATCGACGTCTTCAACTGCCTGGTCAAATCGCAAAAAATTCCGATTTTTTCTGTCGCCGGCGAACCTTACAATGCCCTGTTAATGCGCATTGCCAATCAAACAGACGCCCACGTCGTCATTATTGGAGGAATGGGTCTCCGTTTCGACGATTATCAAGCTTTTATTGATAATGCCGAAAGGGCAGGATCGATCGAAAAAACGGTGATGTTCATCCACCAGGCCACAGATCCGGTCGTTGAATGTCTTCTTGTTCCCGATATGGCCCTTTCGGTCGCAGAAAAATTTGCACTCGAAGGAAAAGATGTCCTTGTCCTGCTGACTGATATGACTGCATTTGCCGATGCGATCAAAGAAATCGCCATTACAATGGATCAAATTCCTTCGAACCGAGGCTATCCAGGATCGCTCTATTCAGACTTAGCGGCCCGCTATGAAAAAGCGGTCGATATCGACGGCAGCGGAACGATCACGATCATTTCCGTCACGACCATGCCCGGCGGCGATGTGACCCATCCCATTCCCGATAATACCGGTTACATTACCGAAGGACAATTTTATCTCCATAGCGGATCGATCGATCCGTTTGGCTCGCTTTCCCGATTGAAACAACAAGTGATCGGAAAAGGGACGCGGGAAGACCATGGCGATTTAGCCAACACTATGATCCGGCTTTATGCCGATTCGAAAAAAGCGCGGGAACGCCAAGGAATGGGATTCCGCCTCTCCCGATGGGATGAAAAGCTTCTCCGCTATTCGATCCTTTTTGAAGAAAGAATGATGAACCTCCAAGTCAATCTCCGTTTGGAGGATGCCCTCGATCTGGGCTGGAATACGCTGGCTGAATGCTTCGAATTGGAAGAAATTGGCATCAAGAAGCAAATCGCAGATAAATATTGGCCTAAGGAGCTTCCGCTAGCACGATGACCGCCGTTAAACTGACGAAAAATGAACTGCGCACTCAGCAAACGCGCCTTTCCCAGTTTCAGCGTTATTTGCCGACTCTGCAGTTGAAAAAAGCGATGCTGCAGTTCGAAGTCAGTTTAGCCATCATTGAAATCGCCAAACTCAAGGAAGATTTCGACCGGATCCGTAAAATGGTAGAAGATTTTTCACCACTGCTTTTAGAAAAAGTCTCTGTCAACATTGTCCAATATGCCGACATCCTTCACGTAAAAAAACATTACGAGAACATTGCAGGCGTTGAGATCCCTCTATTCGATAAGGTAGTGTTTAGGGAACCCGATTATTTCCTTTTCGATAGCCCTGTTTGGACTGACCGGGCCATGGAGATCCTGCGCGATTTTGTCATTGCCCGTGAAAAAATCAGCATTGCCGAAGAAAAAAAACGGGCTCTAGAAAAAGAGTTGCGCGATGTTTCGATCCGTGTGAACCTCTTCGAAAAAATCCTCATTCCCCGATCGCAGGAAAATATCAAAAAAATCCGCGTATTTCTCGGCGACCAGCAGCTTGCCGCCGTCGCGCAAGCCAAAGTGGCCAAGCGCAAAATCGCAATCCGCAAAGAGCGACAGGCGCCTGTATGAATCCAAAGAATAGCAGGATTGTCTCATGATCACTGATATGCACAAATATCTGATCTATGGAAACCGTGACGAAATGGAGCGGTTTTTTACTTTGGCCCAGAGAGCCGGTTTTTTGGAATTCATCGGAATGTCCCACAAAAAAACCTTAGAGCTGCCTGAAGATGCGAAAACCATTTTAGCCGCCATAAAAATTGCAAGACAACACGCCGTACCTCCTGATGAGACCCCCTTATTCGATACGGACCCGCTCAAATTGGCAGAGAGAATTATCGCTACCCATGCAACGGATGAAAAACTTCAGGAAGAAAAAAGAATTTTAACAGCGGAAATCGCGCGGATTAATATTTTTGGCAATTTTTCCCGGTCTGAATTAGACCAAATCGAAAAAGAGGGAAAAAGGGTCGTCCAATTTTTCTGCATGAAATCGGATTTAGCCCGGGAAATCTCTCTTCCTCCCGAGGTGATTTATGTCGGGACTGAATATGATCTCGATTATTTTGTCGCCATCAATCGAGAACGGACTCTCTATCCTAAAATGATTGAAATCCTGATCGACAAGCCCGTAGGAGAATTGAAGGAAAGGCTCCATTTCGTTCTCAGTGAGATAGCAAAAATGGAACGGGAATTGCAAGAGTCCGCCAAAGCGCTCCCTTATTTGCAAAATGGACTGAACGATTTATTGAATGGCTATCATTTGGAACTGGCCAAGCATGCGGCTGCTATCCCTATCAGTTCGCTGTTTGCCATCGAAGCCTGGGTTCCTGAGACTAAAGTAAAAGCTCTTTACGGCCTCTTGAGCGGGATGGATGTCCAATGTGAAGAAATCGCCATCGAACCCAAAGATTCGATCCCTACTTTTCTCGAGAACAAAGGCCCTGCCCGGATCGGCGAAGATCTAGTAGAACTTTATGACACCCCCGCATGGACCGATCAAGATCCTTCCGCATGGGTCTTAGTCTTTTTTGCCATTTTCTTTGCAATGATTGTATCCGATGCCGGTTATGGTTTGATTTATCTTTTGTTTGGATTGTTTCTAAGGTGGAAATTCAAAAAAGCCGCTGGAATGGGCAAGAGGCTCATTAAACTCATTATCATTTTAGGCAGCAGCTGCATTGTGTGGGGCGTTCTCACAACCAATTTCTTCGGCATCGAAGTGGCCCCCGACAATCCTCTCCGTAAGATCTCTTTCATGCATTATTTGGCTGTGCGAAAAGCCGAATACCTTATGGATACCAAAGACAGCGTCTATCAGGATATCGTAAAAGAATATCCCGCAGTAGCCAACGCATCGAACGGACAAGAATTCTTGATGAGCGCCACTTTAGGAAAAGGAGAAGTTCTCAAGTATCCTCTCATGGAAGAATTTTACGACAACATTTTCCTTGAGTTTTCCTTGATGGTCGGCATTTTCCATCTTTCTCTTTCTTTATGCCGCTATATGCTCAGGAACTGGGCCAATATCGGATGGATCCTTTTTATGATCGGAGGCTATCTTTATTTCCCCTCCATCCTCCATGCGACATCGATCGTCAATTTCATGGGATGGCTAGATAAACCTACCGCTTATGCGATAGGCAAGCAGCTAGTATTTGCCGGACCTGCGATCGTTTTGATCTTAGCGCTAATTCAGCATCGGAAACTGAAAGCCATTTTTGAATTGACTCATGTCCTCCAGCTTTTTGCCGACGTTCTCTCCTACCTCCGTCTTTATGCCTTGGCGTTGGCAGGGATGATCATGGCTAGCACATTCAATGACATGGGGATTAAACTGGGACTGATTGGAGGGTTCTTCGTCATTCTCGTCGGACATTTTGTGAATATGAATCTTACGATCATGGTAGGCGTGATCCACGGCCTTCGTCTCAATTTCCTCGAATGGTATCGTTACTGTTTCAAGGGCGACGGCCGCCGTTTTAACCCTCTTCGCCTACGAAAAGCTAAATAAGGAGTTTTATTATGGATATCAATATGATTGGGCCTGCCATCGTTTTGGGCCTGGGTTGCATCGGAAGCGCGATTGGCTGCGGAATTGCGGGCATGGCCTCCCACGGCGTTATGTCCCGCGTTGATGAAGGACATGGTACATTCATCGCCCTTTCGGCCGTTCCATCTTCTCAGTCGATTTTCGGCTTCATTCTCATGATTGTAATGAAGAACTCGATCGCCGCCGGCACTCTTTCGGCAGCCTCCGCTATCGGGATTGCCCTCTCTGTCGGCCTTGCTATCATGACTTCATCCATTCTCCAAGGGCGTTGCGCTGTGACCGCTATTCAGGCTTCGGCTAAAAAACCTGGTATCTCAGGCAAAACGATCATCGCCCTCGGTATCGTCGAATCGTTCGCCCTCTTCGCCTTCGTCTTCGCTCTCCTCCTCATGTAAGCTAACACAAAGAACCTATCTGCAAACACAGATAGGTTCGCATATTCAACGGACAGCTTGGCATTCTCGACAAACAATGAAATGCTGTGTTATTCTTTTTGAAAAAAACATTGAGATGGTTATGGCGACGAAAGTACAGGTAAGTACAATCAGAGTAGGGTCTCAAAGTTCGTATGTCACATATGACCATTATTTCCCGATTACGGGCCTGGTAGAGCTTAAAAAAATAGCTAACAAAGCCGCCATCTTGACTTTTGACACCCCTGGCAATGGGAAAAAATTTTCAAGCTCTATGAACCCGCGTTCAGAATTGACGATTAGAAAGCTTAGCGAATGGTCTTATAAAATTATTCCCACTTCTGAGTATAAAGGCACGGAGCATATATCCGATTATTTAATGACTCTTTGGTCTGGGAATGGTCCCCCAAAATCTGGCTTCGGATATAGGAGTTACGAAAATAAGAACGCGGGGAATTCTTCTTCTCGTACAAACCTTGATTTTCCGTCCCTTTCTCTAAAAAAAGAAGCTGCTACAGCTAGCGTTGTTGTTCCTCCGGCTCCCACTTCCAAATGTACGTCAGAGAGAAAATTCAACTTCCCTGCAACCTCTCAAGCGAGCCATCAACCTGTAAAAATCAAGGCTCCTTTACTAGTCGATGAAGGTAATAAACTTCTTAGGATTTCCGTTTCACAACCCAAATTAGCTCCTAAAAGCAAACCTTTCGTCCAACCTCGGTGGCGCTACTAACCACAGAGACAGACTGTTCCTAAAGTCTTTTCGAATTTGCTTATTGAAGATAGAAGATGTAGGCGAGTTCGGATTTGGGTGAGGGAATTGGTTGAGCGCCGATCCGAAGCTCATGCTCGATTTTTCCGGTGAGCAGGGGAGAACGGGTCATGAGTTCTTTGAACCAAGGTTTTTTCTTCTTGAGTGTGATGACTTGATAGGGTTCATCTTTGGAGATGCCGCTGGCAGCGACTAGCGCGGAGAGGGCAATAGAAAAGTCGCTTTGTCCCTCATCGATAAATCCAAGGTCTGCTGCATCTGGGGCGGAATAAATTTGGGCTCCGATTTCATGAATCAGTTTTTCTTCAGTTAGTTTCGGTCTTTCTTTAGAAACAATTGAAACAAAACGATGGTAAGCATGAGAGAGGAGGTTTTTCAAATCTGCATCTTCTCCTTTGTGCCAAGGCCGGAAAGGATTGAGATGGTCTTTGTGCTTTCCCTGAGAGAAAGTTTTCACGCCAATTTCCCATTTTTCCAATACTTTGTGGACATTGAAAAAGGGAAGCATCCACATGACGCCGACGCTGCCGATGATACTGGAGGGAGTAGCGTAAATTTTATCAGCGGCGCACGCCGCGAAAATACCGCCTGAAGCGCAAGTTCCGTCGACGTAGGCATAGACTGGGATGGAGTATTTTTCTTTATAGGCTTTAATACGGCGGTAGATGGTATCGGAATCAATGGCGCTGCCGCCAGGAGAATCGATATTCAAGAAAATGCCTCGGATCTTTCTCTCTTTCAGATTTCCCTGTTTTGATTCGATAAGCTGAGTCTCGATCTCTTCGGCGGTGAGTGATTCTTTGCCAATGACTCCTTTCAGATTGAGCTGAAGGATAATGGGGGCAGATTTAGGTAAAAATTGTTTGTTTCCTTCCGCGTCGGGAAGAATAGCCATCGAGTTTTGGGATTTCAGCCGTGAGGATCGGTTCATCAATGAGGAAAGGAATGAAAAGAAAAATAGCATAGCTGCAAAGCCCAGCATCAGGCCGGCTATTTGGATGAGTGAATGAAAGAAGGTAGAATGTATTTCCTGCATTGAAATTCTACATATCAAATAAATATTTGTGTCGCAATTTTAAAAAAATATTTATTAAATATATTATTAATAATATAAATTCATTTATGTATACTTATTAACGTAAATTATGTATTATAGATAATATATAATTAATTATTGGCAATTAAATGAGCTCAAGTCTAGTAATACGTCCACATAACGAAACACCTGCTGCGGAACTTCCAGCTCCTCAAGTATTTACGCACTTAGGGAATTTAGATAAATATTTTTCTTTCATTCCTAATTGGGCTAATTACCTAGCTGATGAAAATTATATTATTAGCTCAAGAATTGTTTATGCTCTCTCCGCAATAGTTTGCGCCGTAGCAGTTCCTGTGATAGCTATTTGGGGACTCGTCTATAGCGGTAAGAACTTGTCGCAAGGAAATTTTGAAAAAGCGCGCGCCATTTTTGCAGAGATCCTTCCCCTTGCAGAGAAATATTTGGCCAGTTCCTTCGCTTCATTAGCGGGGGTGTTTGCTGCTAAAACGATTAGTTCCTGGTTTCAGACTACTTTTAAGTTCCATGAACCGAGTGGAATTGATCTATTGGCTGAAGGGTTCGCATACCCTTTATTCGTGGCGAATAAGGCTGCTGCCATGGGAGGTTTTTTCTCTGCGAGAACATTGTATATTACCCAAATCATCGCGAGTCTCTTTGCTATTGTGGTAATCCCTGTGTCGGGAATCGCTTTCAGCGCTGTAGATTTAGTGAAAGGAAACTTTAAGGATTCCTTTACATCGATTGCTTATATTCTTCCAAACATTTGGTTCCATGTCAAAGTTCTGGCAGGGGCTGTATTCGGAGCTGTAATTCCTCTACCTCTGAATCGCGGTTTGAGAGGGATAGAAAAACAAGCCGAACCAACTTCAGTCCCGTCCATCAGACCTCAACAAGCGGACTTTTTAGATAACACGATCAGTCTCGCTCTAGATTTCAGTAACTTAATGAAATGGGCACGCGATAACCAAAGGGGCGAGCCATCTCCTCCCGCTTCGCAAGATTTTTCTTCCCAGGACGCTTTACGTCTTGCTTCGGATTTCCGCGACCTAACGGCATGGACGCGGCAGTCTTAGAAACTATCTTTTTTCGCGTCGATATAATCGCAGAGTGTTCCCA
>Ga0075370_10000878_pt1 | contig 12266 bp, 9 predicted proteins | sample EndMethybrTD3035_FD_71398 | JGI IMG/M metagenome (GOLD analysis project Ga0075370, IMG submission 71398) | Populus endosphere microbial communities from Tennessee, USA - Endosphere MetaG P. TD hybrid TD303-5 | ecosystem: Host-associated > Plants > Roots > Endosphere | place: USA: Tennessee... | reverse complement strand
TGCGCGACGCCGATGTCGACATGGTGGGCGAGCTTGATCGAGGCCCGGTACGCGGTCATCACGACTTCGTCGGGCAGCAGGCAGCTGGGCGGCTGCCACATCAGCAGCACGCCCTTGTCCAGCGTCGATTCGAACGTGAAGTGATTCGGAAAGTACAGGTCCGGGTCGAGGATGATCATCTCGGCGCCGGGGTCCGCGAAGAGCAGCGGATCCGTCAGCTTGCGCCAGCACGGATGCCCCATCCGGAACTGTCGCAGGTTCGCATGGCGCGCGAATAGTGTGTCGGCGCGTTCATCGGCGTCGTGTTGCGAATACACCGCCCAGGTGTGAGGCGCGCGGACCGAGAGCTTGTCGACCGCGACATTGATCTCGGCCCTGTCCGCCTCGCCATCGGTGATCAGCGTCAGCGAGAGCGGCTCGGTCGCATGCGCGAACAGGCTCGCAATGCCCTTTTCGGCGTACGGCAGCGCCCGTGCGCTCAGCACGCAATAGACCTGCCGACGTGGTCGGTCTTGCCAGCTTGTCGTCATCGCACCCTGCCTGTCATGGATCGCGGTATTCGGCTCGCGGCGAGTGTGGGTCGCCGTACGGATGGTCATGCGGAGTCACGATGCGCGCCGGGACACCGACTGCGGTCGCGCCGGGCGGGACGTCGCAGACGACCACCGCATTGGCGCCGATCTTGGCGTGTCGGCCGATGACCACGTTGCCGATGATTTTCGCACCGGCGCCCACATCGACATGCCCCTCGAGCGTGGGCACGCCGCCGTTCGCTTCGCCAATTGTAGCCTGCTGAAAAATGAGGCAGTTCGGGCCGATCGTCGCGTGGGGGTGGATCACGATCCCGTTCGGGTGCGGCATCGACAAGCCGCCGCCGAGCTGCGAGTTCAGCGGGATGTCGGCACCGGTCACGACGCTCCAGAACCGGTGCTGGAGGATGTTCCACCATTGCAGCGCGATGCGCCACGGCGCACGCGATGCGGCGTGACGCTGGTACGCGCGAATGCTCGCGAGCAGCGAACGCGAAGGGGCCCATTGCCACCGGCTCTTGGCTTCGCGCGACCAGTCCGGCTCATCGGCCGACAGCGGCTCGACGGGTTCCGCAGTGGCAGAAGACCGCGGGGCCCGCGGCGTTTCTTCAGTCGGCGCGATCGCGCTCATGCCCGGCTCTCAGCGTGCACGCGAATACCCGAGTGCATCGGAAGTATTCGGTCGGTGGGTTTCGGCTGCGTCGCGATAGACCTCGAGCATCCGATCCACCTTCGCTTCCCAGTCGAACTCGCGCAGCACCTTCTGGCGGCCCGCGTGCCCCATCGAGGCACGCAGCGCTGGGTCGCGCGCCAGCCGTGTCATCGCGTCCGCGAGGCCGCCGACCAGTGCATCGCGCGACGTGGGCGCGACCAGAATGCCGCAGCCGGGGTCCAGGTAGTCTGCCGGACCGCCCCATGCCGTCGCGATCACCGGCAGACCGAGCGCCATCGCCTCGAGCACCACGGCGCCGCCGCACTCCATCAGGCTCGGCAGGACGAGGCAGTGCTGGCTGCGAAGCTTGCCGGCGCATTCGGCCTGCGGAACCCAGCCTGCGAAAAGGACCTTCGAGGGCTCGCCCTCCCGGCTGCCGATCAGATCGAGTCGTGCCGCCTGCTCCTTCAGCGGCGCGGCCATCGCGCCGTCGCCGATGATCAGCAGCGACATCGGGGCTTGGGCGCGCGCTTGCGCAAACGCCGTGAGCAGCAGATCGACCGCCTTCCAGTCGACCAGACGGCCGAGGAACACGAAGCGCGTGACGCCGTCGTCGGGCGCCGGCAAGGGTGCCGCAGGCGCCTGCCACAGCGACAGGTCGACGCCGTTTTCGACCAACTCGACCACCCGCGTCGTCACGCCACGCGGCAGCGCCGCACGCGTTCTCGCATTGGCCACCAGCAGCACCGCCGCGCGGCGCTTGCCCGGGACCAGCCAGTTCAGCACGCTCGATGCCGCGCGACCGACGCCCACCAGCGCTTCGATCAGCGATGACCGATGCAGCCGGATACCGGTTGGGTAATCCATGCCGCCGTTCATCGGCCCGATCACCACCGGCGCGCCGAGCCCATGCAGCAACGAGGGCTCCTTCGGCGAAACGGGCATCGGTTGATGGACGACCGTGATCCCGAATTGCTTGACCAGGGCGCGTGCGAGGCTGCGTTGCGAGCGCTGCGTCACGATGCGCATCAGATAGTCCGTCGTCAGGTACGACATGCGTGCCGGCAGCCAGTGGCTCGCCTTCCACAGCGCGAGATGAACCCAGGTGTCGTCGATGTAAAAGATGCGGTCCGCCGAACCTGGGAACACCGTTTGCAATTCGCGCCGCACACGCCCGTGCGTGATCAGCCAGACGGGGATGCCGCGCGCCAGCAGCACGCGGAAGTAGTGCAGCGGCAGCGAAGCTTCCCCGCCGAAGCGAGCCGATGCGTGCTCGGCCATGATGAGCACGCGCGGCCCGCGTTCGCGTTCATCGTTCGAGGCGCCGGAGTGCGGCGTCGCGGCGGTCATGGCGGCGAATCCGTGGCTGCGGTGGGATGCAGCCCGCACAGCGTCAGCAGCCGGAAGATCCAGCGGTCATGGCACATGATCGTGGGTGTCGCGAGGCCGCGCTGTTCGCAAGCTCCTTCCATCAGCAGCAGCAGCGCCACGATGCCGAGGTCGATCCGCGTGCCGCGTTCGAATACGAGCCGGGGCGCCGTCGGCAGACTCGCGGCGTGGCGCAGCGCCGCACGCAATACCGACGAGTCCTCCGCCCGCCAGCCGCCGGCGATGTTCAGCACGGGCTGCGCTGTCGACTCGAGCAGCGCCACCCGCCCGGGCGCTGGAGCCGACCCTGCCGGTGCGATCCGCAGCATCCAGACCAGCGGCAGCAGTCGCCGCACCAACAGCGACGAGAACACGAGACCATCGTTCCAGTAGCGCCGCCACAGGCCGGGCTCGGTCAGGCAGCGCCAGATCCACTCGAACCCGATCCTGCGGGCCCACGCAGGCGCGCGCCGCAATCGACCACTCGCGAAATTGACGACTGCGCCAAGATGCGTGACGACGCCTGGCGTCAGCGCCGGGCGATTGCGTTCGATCCAGGCTTGACCCTTCTGTGCACCGAGCGCGACGATCAGCATGTGCGCGCCCGAGGCGTTGATGCGGGCGATGTAGTCGTCGTGGCTCAGCTCCGCGACCGACGCGACGCCGGGCGACTCGCCGCCCGCGCCGCGCAGCCCCCGGCCTTCGGCGTTGAGCTGTGCGCTGGCGGTCGGCGCGGCGGATTCCATGCCGCCGAAGAAGTAGGCGTTGAGCGGCGTGCCGGAACTCGTTCGGAGCCGATCGAACAGATCGGAACCGGCGACTCGCTCGCGAATCGGCAAGCCGAGCAAGCGCGCCGCCCAGACGATAGGCGCACCGTCGGCGATGCTGAGATCGCTGTGCACGACCGAGGCGCGAAATGCCGGGTTGTCGCGAGCCGTGACAACCCAATTGACGTTTGGCGTCGAAAGGAACATCGGCCTGCCGGCCAGCGCGGCGGTGCGGACCTGCTCGGCCGCGCGTTCGAGGCTCGTCGCGTCGAAGGGAAGTCCGAAGATGCAGTGGACATCGCGATTGAAGTCGACCGACTGCGGGCCCCGGGCAGGCGCACAGGCTCCCGCGACCGGCGCACCGCGGGTTTCGCGGGCCGGTTTCGAAGGAGGCTGCATCGCCAGATCCAGGGTGTCACTCATGGTCGCGCCGGGTTCTCAGCCAGTCCTTCTGTCGCTTGAACACGAATCGAAGATAGAGCGGAATCTTCCACAAGACGTACAGCGCAACGCCGAGCAGGTCCGCGGATCGCAGCACCGATCGGCCGAAGCGAAACCAGGCCGCCAGGACGGCGCCCGCGAATGCCGCGATCGTCACCACCGAGATCATGAGCGGTGTCGACCAGCCTGCCCATCCCCAAACGCACGCGTTGACGACCACGCCCAGACACTGCAGCGCGATCAGCAGCCCCAGCGGCGGTACTGCAAGGTCCGCGCCGAGCAGCAGCGCCGTTCCGTCGCGGCGTTCGATGGCGGTCTTGAGCAGCCCCGGCAACATCTGGCCGAGCAGCGACAGGTGGCCATGCTCCCAGCGTTGCCGCTGCGCTAGGGCGGCCCGCGCGTCCGACGGGAACCAGCTCGTCACCAGCGTGTCGGGCGCGAAGATGGGGCCGGCACCGCGCAGTGCGCAGTCGACGCCGAGCTTCATGTCCTCGACCAGATGCCCGTTCGCCAACCCGACGTCGGCGATCAAGGCCCAAGGAAACGCCATTCCGGTGCCCATCAGCTGGCACGGTGCGCCGATGCGCGCAAGCCCGACAGGGCGCACCTGGTTCTTGACGATCCAGGCGAACTCGGCCACGCGCATCCGCAGGGTCGGCGACCCGGAGCTGCGCATCAGGTACAGCGCCTGGATCGGGCGCTGGCGCTGCGCACAGCGCTGGGCCAGGTGCACCAGCGTATCGGGTTCGACGCCGCAGTCGGCGTCGAGGACGATCAGCACGTCGGGCGGGTCCGCGGCCAGCTCGCGCACGCCGTAGTCGAGCGCGTAGCCCTTGCCGCGTTTCGCCAGGTCGGTTCGCTCGACGACCTGGGCACCGGCGGCGCGCGCGACCTCGGCCGTCCGGTCGCTGCAATTGTCGGCGACGACCAGCAAGCGCCCGCCCGGCGGCATCGACTGCAGCGCCTGCCGCAGCGTGTTGGTGATGCCGGATTCCTCGTTGTGCGCCGGCACCAGCACGGCGACGCGCACCGCCGACGCGTCGGCCGGTGCGCTCGTCGCCTCGCCCCGCGGTCTGGCTCGCAGTTGGGTCGTCGCGAGCGCGATCTGGACCACCGGGATCGCGGTGAGCAGCGCCAGTCCTATCGTCGGCACCATGACGATCACGAACGCGAGCATGCTCATTGGGCATCCTCCGTGCTGCGCACTGCGGAATTCGCCGAGGTCCACGAAGTGGGCCTCTTCGTGGCCCGCGGAGCGGCCCGGCGGCTCATGGCGACGTGCCGGCCTGCTGTGCCGAGCGTTCGAACAGCGCGGCCAGCTTGGCGGCCTCGGTCTCGATGTCGTGACGCTCGAGCACGCGCTGCCGGCCCTTCGCGCCCATTGCGTCGAGTGCGGCCGGCGCCGCACGCAGGCAGTGACGCATGGCTTCGGCGAGCTCGGCCTCGTCACCGGCCGGGAACAGCCAACCGGTTTCGCCCGGAACGACGAGCTCCGGGATGCCGGCCACATAGGTGCTGAGCACCGGTCGAGCGAGCGCCATCGCTTCCATGATAACGACCGGCAGCCCCTCGCCGAAGCTCGGCAGCACCAGCGCGCGCGCGGCGATCAGCTCGTCGCGAACCGCGGCGGAGCCGATCCAGCCGGTGATGCGCACGTGGTTCGCGAGCCCGAGCGCCTGGACTTCGGCTTCGATCTCGGCGCGCATCTCGCCATCGCCGGCGAGCACGAGCTCGACGGGAATGCCCTCGCGAACGACGCGGGCGAGCGCCGCGACAAGCAGCAACTGGCCCTTCTGCTCGCACAACCGGCCGACGCATACCAGGCGAGGCGACGCCGGCACGGGCGGCACCGGCCCCGCGCGGAATTGCGCGTCGAGCCCGCAATGCACGACCTGTACGCGCGGCCAGTCGCTCAATCGCGCCCAGCGGTACAACTGGCTGCGGCCATACGAGCTGATCGCGACGACGAACGCGGCATGCCGCACCTTCTCGGACAACGAAATCGCCTGCGGCGCGTCGAATTCCTCGGGGCCGTGCACCGTGAAGCTGTAGGCCGGCCCGCCGAGCGCGCGGGTCAGCATCGCGACCTCGGCGGGATTCGTCCCGAAGTGCGCATGCAGGTGCCGGATGCCGGCCGCAGCGAGCCACTGCACCAGCACGCAGGCTTCGGCCAGATACGCGAGGTGATAGCCGAGTCCCTTCGGCGACCGGCTGGCGCAGCCCAGCGCGAGCCGCAAGGCGCCGGCGAACCGGCGCGGTGCCCGCCACGCGACCGCGAGAACGCCGCCGAGCAGCGACACCACGCCGCCTTGCAGCACGTACCGCGTGCGTTCCCGCTCGGCCAGGTCGGCGGGGTCGACCACCTGGTCGCGCCAGCCGCGGATCGCGAAGCGGTGCACCTCCATGCCCTGGCGCTCCAACGTCAGCATCTCGCGACGGATGAAGGTGTGGCTCACCTTAGGGTACTGGTTGACCAGGTAGGCGACCGGCGGCCTCGTTGCCATCTTGGGGGGTTCGTTCACGTCTCGATCCGAGCACCCGCGCGGCGCTACAACAGCGCGGTATGGTGCCATCCTTTCGCGCCGCTCGGCAGCGGCGCCGAATGGCGCCCGCAACTGTGCGCACAGTTGCACGCGACACCCCCGATTCGGGTGTCGTCGTGCGGCGACGCGGCGGTTGCGCGGCCGCGGCTCACGACGCGCCGTTCGAGGATTCCGCGGCGACGATGTCGGCAATCGGCGCCGCGGTGCGAAGGGCGTTCGCGGCGATCGTCAGGCTCGGATTGATCGCGCCGCTGCGCGGCATGAACGAGGCGTCGACGACGAACAGGTTGGCAAGGTCGTGGGCGCGGCAGTTCGGATCGAGCACGCTGGTGGCCGGGTCGGTTCCGAAGCGGCAAGTACCGCACGGGTGGCCGTGGTTCATCGTCAGCGTTCGCGACACGCGCACCACCCGCCACGGTCGCACGTGGCGCGTGAACTCGGCGAACAGCGCATCGGCGCGTTGACGCAGATCGTCGGCAATCCGGTAGCGAAACGCGGCGCCGTCGGGCTCGTTCGGTGCGAGCTCAATGCGGTTGTCGGGGTCGGGATCGTCCTCGCTCATCGCGGCGAACACGCTCGCCTCGCCGAACAACCAGGCACCGGCATGCGAGGGGATCTTGACCAGAAGCTTGAGCAGCAGCTCGTTGCGAATGCCGTGGCGGCGCAGCGAATCCTTCAGAAAGCCGGCGATCTCGCCGCGGCCGGCATCGAGCCCCATGCTTTGCACGTAGCCGAGGCGCCGGCCGCCGCGCACGTAGAAATCGCGGATCGACAATGCCTTCTTCTGCCGCCCGCGCCGATCGAAGCGCTGCGGCGCCCACAGCGCATAGATGTCGGCCGTGTGGAACATCAGATTGCGGCCGACCTGATCGGACGAATTTGCGAGCCCGTTCGGCCAATGCGCATTGCGCGAGCGCAGCAGGATTTGCGGCGAATGCAGCGCTCCGGCGGCCAGCACGACGACGCGCGCCCGCAGCGCGAGGGCTTCGCCGCGACGCATCGCGCGAACGACCCGCACGCGGCTCGCGTCGGCATCGAGGGTCTGCACATCGCAGTCGTCGATCAGCCGGCAGCGCGATTGTCGGAGTGCTTCATCGAGGCACGCGGTGCGTGCGTCCATCTTGCAGCGGCGCGGGCAGATGCGCCCGACGCATTCCTCGCAGTCGCGGTCGTAGCGCATCGCGACCTGCAGCGGCTTCGGATGCAGTCCGTTGGCGCGCATCGCATCCCTCAGCGCACGATCCCACTCGCTCAGGCGCGCGTCAGCCGTCGCCTCGTCATCCTGTGCGATGCGGTAGAGCGCCTCGGCATGCCTGTAGAACGGCTCGAACGCGTCGAACGGCACGGGCCAGGCCGGGACGCTCTGCCCGGCAGTGGTCAGTGCGTCGAAGTCCGATGGCGCCATGCGCTCGAGCGCTGCGGCGTAGTGGATGGACGAGCCCCCGACCGCACAACCGATCGGCGCATCGAATCGATCGAAACGCCCGTCCGCCCTGCGTTCAGTGATCGGCACCGGCCACCAGCCCTGGTCGGTCCGCGACGCCTCGGCGGCATGAGCGGATGGGGCGGCGGCGACGTCGCGACCCTTCTCGAGGAACAGAACGCTCAGGCCGCGCGTTGCCAGTGCGTGCCCGACCGTGGCCCCGCCCATGCCGGTGCCGACGACGATCACATCCCACAGTTGCTCGGCCGCGTTGCCGAGGTCCGAAGCAGAACTCAACGGCCACCGCCACGCAGCAAGGACTTGATGCGGGACCAGCGCGAACGCGCCGGAAGCATCTCGCCGCCGCGCAGGAACACCCGGCCGCCCGGCCCCTGCCGCGACTGCCGCACGACTTCGAGCGCATGGTCGAACGCCACGCCGGGTTCGTCGCCGATGAAGCGGCTCATCTGCGTCTTGTAGATGCCGGGCACCCATTCGTTGACGACGACGTTCGATCCGATCGCGGCCAGTTCGGCCGCAAGCGCCTTCGTGAACGCACCGAGCGCAGCCTTCGTCGCGCAGTACAGCGTGCTGTCGGGCTCCGGCGCGAGGTGCGCGAAGCTGCCGACGTTGAGGATCAGCGTCTTGCGATCCGCCGTTGCGTTGCGGATCGCCGCGCGACAACCGAATGCGACGCCGTTCAGATTGGTTGCGACGCCCCCCGTCCACTCGGCCGCCGGAGTCTGGGCCAGGGGGGCGCGTGGATAGACGGCCGCGTTGTTGATCAGAACGTCGATGCCGCCGCGCTGCTGCACGAGCTGCGCGAACAGCTCGTCGAGAGCCTGCGCATCGGCGACGTCGACGACATGCGTTTCGATGCGGCCGGCCGCATCGGCACCGCGCTGCTTCGTTTCTTCGAGACCCGCCGGGCTGCGGCCGAGCGCGAGCACGTGCGCGCCCTGTTTCGCGAAGCCGAGTGCCAACGCTTGCCCGATGCCCGCCCCCGCACCGGTGATCACGACGGTCTGGCCGGTCAGGTCGCCCAAGCTCGCTTCTCCTTTGGATGAATACGTCGCACAACGTCCCAGGCGCTGCCGCGCGAGCTGATACTCTACACGCGAGAATCATCCCAATGACGTACCGACCCGACATAGACGGTCTGAGAGCGATCGCCGTGTTGGCGGTCATGCTGTTTCACTTCGGCCTGGTCGGCCTGAGCGGCGGCTATGTCGGCGTCGACATCTTCTTCGTCATCTCGGGGTATCTGATCGGCGGCATCATCGTCGACGAAACCGCGAACGGCAGCTTCTCGTACGTGCGCTTCTATGCGCGACGCATCAAGCGCCTGTTCGCCGCATTCCTTGTCGTCGGCCTGGCCGCAACGCTGGTCGGCTGGTGGTTGCTGCTGCCGGGAGACTTGCGCGCATTCGGCAAGAGCGTGATTGCATCGGCGGCCTACGCGCCGAACGTGCTCTTCTACCGGGACATCGGGTACTTCGACAGCGATGCGTCGACCAAGCCGCTGCTGCATACCTGGTCGCTCGGTGTCGAGGAGCAGTTCTATATCTGCTTTCCGCTGCTGATGCGCCTGGTCAGCGGCAAGCATGCGGCGCGAACGCTGGTCTGGCTGATTCTGGCGGCGCTCGTGTCGTTCGCCTGTGCGCAGTACCTGCTGCACGCCGATCCGGCCGCGTCGTTCTACTGGCTGCCGGCGCGGGCCTGGGAGTTGACGCTGGGCACGCTGGTCGCGTTGCCGGCGGCTCGCCAGGCGACGGTCGATTCGCGCCTCGTGCGGCCGATCACGCTCGTCGCGCTGGCCGCCGTGCTGGTGCCGCTGGTGGCCTACACGGAAGCGACACCGTTCCCGGGCCTCGCGGCGCTGCCGCCGAGTGTCGGCACGGCCTGGCTGCTATGGGTGGGGCATCGCGACGGACGAGGCTGGGTCCAGGCTTGGCTGCGATCGACGCCCATGGTCGCCGTGGGCCGGATCTCGTACTCGCTGTACCTCTGGCACTGGCCCGTCTACGTCTACCTCGCCTACTACTACTCGGGCGCCATTCCCTGGCCCGCGCGGTTGCTGTCGGGCGGCGTCGTATTCGGTCTGGCGGCGCTGAGCTGGCGCTATGTCGAACAGCCGGCGCGCTATTCGCGCCGGCCCCCGGCCATGGTATTCGGCGCGGCCGCCGCCGGTTCGGCGGTGCTGATCGCGGCCGGCTTCGCGCTGTACCGCTCGAACGGTGCGCCCGGGCGCCTCGCGCCCGAGACCCGCGAGATCGCGGCCGCCGCGGACGACTTCATCCAGTCCGGAGGTCGGTGTTTCGACGAGCACAACTCGGCGTTGCCGGGGCTCGCTCACTGTCAGATCGGCGCCAGGGACCGGCCGCCGCAGTTCCTGATCTGGGGTGACTCGCACGCCCGCGCGATCTGGGACGGCGCGGATCAGGCGGCGCGCGAGAACGACCTGCCGGGGCTGCTGGTCTGGTCCGGCGGCTGCCTGCCGGCGTTCGATCTGCAGAAGCACGAGAGCGCATCGGGGCCGGTCGCCGACAAGGCGTGCACGGCACAGAACGCCGCGCTCAAGTCGTCGCTCGCCAAGCTGCCGTCGATCCGCAGCGTGATGCTGGTCGGTCGCTGGGCCTACTACACCGAAGGGCGCGGGATCGGCATCGATGCGCATAACCGCATTCGGGTCGAGCCGCTCGACGTTGACGGTGCCGCTGGCGCAGCCGCCGGCGACCAGGCCCGCATCGTCGCCGCTGCGTTGCGTTCGACCGTCGCATGGCTGCACGGCGCGGGGTACAAGGTTTCCCTGCTCGAACAGGTTCCCGAGATTCCGCAGTTCACCGGGCGCAAGCTGTTCCAGACCGTGCGCAGCGGGCGCGACAGCGTGGCCGGCGCGATCGCCGGCTTCGGTACCGTCGAGCGCGCCCAGGTCGAGGCACGCCAGCGTGCGGCGACGCTGGCTTTGCAAGAGGCGGCCGGCACGGGCGCGGCGACGATTCTGCCGACCCACTCGCTGTTTTGCCGCGGGGCGGTGTGCAGCGCGTGGGCGTACTCGCGTCCGGCGTACTTCGACAACAACCACCTCACGGTCACGACATCGCGCGAAATCCGCAGTTCACTGCTGCCCGGCATGACGCCGTGATGGCTGGACCGCGAATTTGCCCACGCGAGGCCAGGCTTCGACATGCCGGCCGGCTAGACTGTCGCGCGTCGTCGGGACGGGCCCCGCGCACTGACACTCGGGAAAAGAGCGCCATGAACGTCGCGATCAGCACCTATGCCTTGATCCTCGCCAGCGTGCTGATGAGCGCGTTGGCGCAGATCCTGCTGAAGACGGGCATGAACGGCGGCACGATACGCGAGTCGCTCGCGCAAGCGCATTGGGCGACGTCCCTGGGGCTGATCGCGTTCAACCCGTGGGTTCTCGGCGGCTTGGTCGTCTACTTCCTCAGCGCCGGCGTTTGGCTCCTGGTGCTGTCGCGCGTCCAGGTCAGCTTTGCCTACCCGTTCGTCGGGCTCGGCTTCATCGTCACGATGATCGCGGGCTGGTGGATGTTCGGCGACAACATCGGCGCCCAGCGAATCGCCGGAACCGCGCTGGTTGGAATCGGGATCGTGCTGATCGCGCGAGGCGGCTGATGGAATCGACCGGCGTTGCGGTTCCGCTGTGCGTCGACTGCGACGGGACTCTCGTGCGGACCGATCTGCTGCACGAGTCGACCATGCTGCTTGCCCGGGCGTCGGTCTGGTCGCTGTTCAAGCTGCCGATCTGGCTGATGAAGGGCAAGGCGCACCTGAAACAGCAGCTCTCGATGCGCGTCGAACTGAATCCGGCATCGCTGCCGTACAACGCCGAGGTCGTCGACCTCGTCAGGCAGGCGCAGGCGCAGGGCCGCGTCACCGTGCTCGCGACCGCGTCGCCGCGCGCCCAGGCGCAAGCCGTCGCGCAACACCTGGCCTGCTTCGACCGCGTCGAAGCGACCGACGACGACACGAATCTCTCGAAAGGAGCGAAGGCCGATCGGCTCGAGCAACTGTTCGGGCGCGGCGGGTTCCACTATGTCGGCAACTCGCGCGACGACCTGCCGGTCTGGGCCTCGAGCGCCGGCGCGATCGTGGTCAGTGCGTCCAAGTCGTTGCAGCGCCAGGCGGCTGCGGCAGCACCCGTGCTTCAGGTGATCGAGCCGCCGGCCGGCTCGCTGAAGACCTATGCGAAGGCCATCCGGGTCCACCAGTGGTTGAAGAATCTGCTGGTCTTCGTGCCGCTGTTCGCCGCGCACCAGCTGACGATGCCGTCGATCGGCGCGGCGATGCTCGCATTCATCGCGTTCAGCATGTGCGCGTCGGCGGTCTACGTGATCAACGACCTGCTCGATCTGCCGTCCGATCGCCAGCACGTGCGCAAGCGCAACCGGCCGTTCGCGTCCGGTGCGATCCCGATCGCGCACGGCGTCATGATCGCGCCGCTGCTGCTGCTGGGCGCCGCACTGATCGCGCTGCAACTGCCGGCGTTGTTCGGCGCCGCGCTGCTGGGATACT
>Ga0075370_10000877_pt1 | contig 12273 bp, 12 predicted proteins | sample EndMethybrTD3035_FD_71398 | JGI IMG/M metagenome (GOLD analysis project Ga0075370, IMG submission 71398) | Populus endosphere microbial communities from Tennessee, USA - Endosphere MetaG P. TD hybrid TD303-5 | ecosystem: Host-associated > Plants > Roots > Endosphere | place: USA: Tennessee... | reverse complement strand
GGCTGCCTCCCCTTCTAAACCGCCTGCGATGCCCGAATCCCAGGGCGCGCGCGCAGCGCGCTTCAAGAACTGACTCGCGACGCCTGTTTGAACGGAGCGTAGCGAAGTGAGTTCGGCGCGGCCCTGGGATTCGGGCATCGCAGGGAACCCCGAAGGGGCGGTTTCGCAGGGGAGAGCTTTTTGCCTACTTTTTGGCGGCGCAAAAAGTAGGTCGCCCGCGGGGGCGAAATCCCCGCTGGGCCTGGCCACAAAACCAAAGCAACGAACCCTCATCACACCAGGAAGTCGCGACTGATCGCCGACCCCAACTCCGCCACCTCCGCCAGGAACCCATCCAGGAACGGATGCAGCCCCTTCGCCAGGATCTCGTCGATGCGCCCGAACGCCAGCTCCGCCTCCAGCCGCCCCACCCTGCGCAGCGTCTCCGCCGAATGCCCGTTGGACACGCGCTTCAGGTTGGCCTGCATGCGCGTGATGCAGTGCGACAGCGACCGCGGCATGTCCGGGCGCAGGATCAGCAGCTCGGCCACCTTGTCGGGCTGGATGACGTTGCTGTAGACCTTGCGGTAGATCTCAAAGCCCGACACCGAGCGCAGCACGGCCGACCAGTAGTAGAAGTCGCGCGCCGCGTCGTCGTGCTGCGACTGGGTCTGCTCCTGGCGGTAGAACTTGACGTCCAGCAGCCGCGCCGTGTTGTCGGCCCGCTCGAGGAAGGAGCCGATGCGGATGAAGTGGAAGGCCTCGTCCTGCAGCATGGTGCCGACCGTCACGCCGCGCGACAGGTGGGAGCGGTACTTGACCCACTCGAACAATTGCGACGGGTCGCGCGCCAGCGCGCCTTCGCGCAGCAGGCGGCGGAACTCCAGCCAGGTCTGGTTCATCGTCTCCCAGACCTCGGTCGTCAGGGAGCCGCGCACGGCCCGGGCGTTCTCGCGCGCGGCGCGCAGGCAGTTGTAGATGGACGAGAGGTTGTTCTCGTCGGCCACCATGAACTCCATGACGTTGCGCGCGTTGATCGACGAGTACTTGGCGCCGTACAGGCCGTTCAGCTCGGAGATCGACACCAGGCTGCGCCAGGTCTGCTCGGACTCGTCGGCCGACTGCGGCTGCAGCGACGTCTGGTAGGCGATGTCCAGCATTCGCGCGGTGTTCTCTGCGCGCTCGATGTAGCGGCTGAGCCAGAAGAGATGGTCTGCGGTTCTAGAAAGCATTCTTGGTCTCCCTCAGTCTTCCAGCACCCAGGTGTCCTTCGTCCCACCACCCTGGCTGCTGTTCACCACCAGAGAGCCCTCCTTCAACGCGACGCGGGTCAGCCCGCCCGGCACCATGCGCACCGACGACCCCGACAGCACGAAGGGTCGCAGGTCAATGTGACGCGGCGCCACGCCGCTTTCGACAAACGTCGGGCAGGTCGACAGCGACAGCGTCGGCTGTGCGATGTAGTTGCCGGGGTTGGCGACGAGCCGGGCGCGGAACGCCTCGATCTCGTCCTTCGTCGCGGCCGGCCCGACCAGCATGCCGTAGCCGCCGGCGCCGTGCACCTCCTTGACGACCAGCTCGTCCAGGTGCGCCAGCGTGTAGGCCAGGTCGTCCTTCTCTCGGCAGACGTAGGTCGGCACGTTCTGCAGGATGGGTTTCTCGCCGAGGTAGAACTCGATCATCTTCGGCACGTAGGGGTAGATGGACTTGTCGTCCGCGATGCCCGTGCCGATGGCGTTGGACAGCGTCACCTTGCCGGCCTTATAGGCGTTCACCAGCCCCGCGCAGCCCAGCTGCGAGTCGGCACGGAAGACCTGCGGATCGAGGAAGTCGTCGTCGATGCGGCGGTAGATGACGTCCACGCGCTTCGGGCCGCGCGTCGTGCGCATGTAGACGAAGCCGCCATCGACGAACAGGTCTTGGCCCTCGACCAGCTCCACGCCCATCTGCTGCGCGAGGAAGGCGTGCTCGAAGTAGGCCGAGTTGTACATGCCGGGCGTCATGACGACGACGGTGGGGTCGGACACGCCCGACGGCGCCACGCTGCGCAGCGTGTCCAGCAGCAGGTCGGGGTAGTGGGCCACCGGCGCAATGCGGTGGCTGACGAAAAGCTCGGGGAAGAGCCGCATCATCATCTTGCGGTTCTCGAGCATGTAGCTCACGCCCGACGGCACGCGCAGGTTGTCCTCCAGCACGTAGTAGTCGCCCGAGCCGTCGGCGTTGCCGGCGCGCACGATGTCGACGCCGGCGATGTGGCTGTAGACGTTCCCAGGCACGTCCACGCCCATCATCTCCTTGCGGAACTGAGCGTTGTTCAGGATCTCGTCGGCGGGCACGATGCCGGCCTTCAGGATTTCCTGGTCGTGGTAGACGTCGTGGATGAAGCGGTTCAGCGCCGTCACACGCTGGGCCAGGCCGGCCTGCATGGACGTCCACTCCGCGTGCGGAATGACCCGCGGGATCAGGTCGAACGGGATCAGCCGCTCGGTGCCCTCGCCCGAATCCTTGTCGCCGTAGACGGCGAACGTGATGCCGACGCGGCGGAAGATCAGCTCCGCCTGCTCGCGACGCTCGCGCATCAGCGACTCGGGCTGCTCGGCCAGCCACCGGGCGTAGGCCTCGTAGTGGGCGCGGGTGGCGCTGCCCCCCGCGGCTTTCATTTCATCGAAGGCGGTCTGCATCGTTGCTCCTCTCAGCGGCACCGACGCAAATTCCGCGCCCGCGCGCAGCGGCAGCCTCTGGTGCACAGGGCACCGCTTGCGTGCGAGCTGCCCGCAGCGGGAGCGCCGAGGCACCAGAGTTATACCCGGCGCCCCGGCCCGGCGTCAGAACCTGACCTGGACACCCGTCCCGACGGACCGGCCGGGTTGCGGCGACAGGTCACGGATGGTGGGCACCGCCGTCGCGTTGTAGGCCAGCTTGTTGCCCAGGTTGGTCAGGCGCAGGTACCACAGGCCGTCCAGGTCGCCGAGCTTGAGCTGCCGGGCGAGGTTGAAGTTGACGGTGCCGTAGCCCGGCGTCGGCGTGTCGAACGCGTCGACGCGGTCCTGGCGGGCCGCCAGGCGCCATTCGAGCCGGCTCGACCATGGGCCGCGGCGCGCCTCCATGCCCAGCATCGCGCGGCGCGGCGCCAGCCGCGGCAGCGGCTCGCCGGTCTGCGTGTTCTCGCCGCGCACCATGTCGAACTGGCCCAGCAGCGCCAGCCACGACACCGCCTGCCAGCGGCCTTCCAGCTCGATGCCGCGCAGCCGCGCCGGCACGCCCTGGAAGACGTAGACCGGCAGCTCGCCACCGTCCGGGTTGGCCACGGTCTGGCCGTTGGCCTGCAGCGCGATGTAGTTGGAGAAGCGGGTCTCGTAGACGTTCACGTGCGCATGGCTGCGCTCGCCCTCCCACTTCAGGCCCACGTCGGCACCGCGCGAGCGCTCCAGGCCGAGGGTGGTGTCACCGCGCTCGTACGCATCGGTGGCCAGGTGCAGGCCGTTCGCGAACAGCTCGTAATAGGCCGGCGCGCGCTGCGTGCGGTTCAGGTTGGCGCTGACGCTCCAGCCGGCGGCGAGCGGGTAGACGCCGCTGAACGCCAGGCTGGTCGGGCTGAAGCGGCGCTGCTGCGGCGAGCCGAAGCGGCCATCGCTGTTGTCGGTGTCGCCCTCGGAATGGACGCGCACCTGCTCGTGCCGCGCGCCGGCCGACAGTTCCAGGTCGCCGAGCCGGTACTGCTCCAGCAGGAAGACGCCGTTGTTGTGCGTGCGCGTGCTCGGCACGAAGGCCTCCTCGCCGAGCGCGGAGAAGTCCAGCGTCTCCCACTGCACGCCGAAGACGCCGTGCAGCCCGCCCAGCGGCGCATGCGTCACCTCCAGGCGGCCGTCCGTGCCGGTGCTCTTGAAGGTCGTGCCGACGGCGCCGTCCTCGATCTCCGAATGCTCGTAACGGTTGCGGCTGAGCTGCCAGCTCACGTGGCGCACCGGTCCGTCCTCCGTGCTCCATTCGCCGGCCGTGGCCACGCGCTGGCGCTTCATCTTGATCTGCGCGGCCTCCTCGACGGTCGTGCCGTAGGTGTTGCGGAAGTCGTCCACCGACACGCCGGCGTAGCCGCCCTTGAAGAACACCGAGCCGCCCAGCGCCGCGCTGTGGTCGTGCGAGGCCGAGTTGCGCACCGTCGTGCGGCTCTCGCTGCCGTCCTCCGTCGGGCTGGAGAAGCGCGGGGCGCGCTGGTTGCCGGCATCACGGCCGGAGAGATCGGCATGCCAGCCCCAGCCGGCATCGGCCCGACCGCCGCCGCCGTCCAGCACCACCGCGCCGCCGCGGTCGTTGGACGGGCCGCCCAGGCGCACCTCGGCCGCACCGCTCAGGCCGTCGATGAGGGTGCGGGGGATGCGGTTGTCCAGCGTGTTGACGACGCCGCCCACCGCGTTGCCGCCGTACAGCAGCGCCGCCGCACCGCGCAGCACCTCGACCTTGTCGATGACGAGCGGGTCGATCGCCACGCCATGGTCGAAGCTGAGGTTGGACGCATCCACCGACGCGCCGGAGTTGTTGAGGATGCGCACGCGGTCACCGTCCAGGCCGCGGATGCTGGGCCGGCTGGCGTTGGGGCCGAAGTTGGTGGCCGCCACGCCGGGCAGGCCTTGCAGCGTGTCACCGAGGTTGGCGGTGCGGGTCAGCACGAGCTGGTCGCCGGACAGGGAATCGCTGGGCTGGGCCAGCACCTGGCTCTTCAGCGGGTTGCCGGTGACGACGACCTTGTCGAGGGACTCGGTGGGTTCGGCGTGAGCGGCCGGGACGGAAACGGACAGGCAGGCGGCCGCCACGGGCGCCAGGGCAAAGAAACGCATGAGGGTACTTCCACGAGAAAACGTAGTACCCGCGCCCCGAAACATCGGGCGCGGGAAGGCTTGACGAGTTCAGGCGGAAGCGGGAGGCCCGCGCGATGGCGGCAGGCCCAGGCTGACGGCGCGCGGCGCGGTGCCACGGGCGATCAGCGGCGCGGCATGGGTGGCCACGCCAGCCACCAGCGCGGGCGGCTCGGCCGTGGGCGCGCCGGCGCCGAGGTCGGCGGCGGTCAGGCACAGGTCGCAGTGAACCAGGTGGGCGATGCCATCGTCCTGGCGTTCGCCGACGTGCGACAGCGCGTGCACACCCGCCATCGCCTGGGCGATGGGGAGCAGCAGGGCCAGCCAAAACAGCCAGGCGCGGACGTTGCGACGAAGGTTCACGGCCGCAATCCTAAACTCAGCCACTTACCGAGCCTGAAGTCATCCTGTCATGAAGCTCATCGACACCATCCTGGCCGACGCGGCCGAGATCACGGCCATCCGCCGCGACCTGCACAAGCACCCCGAACTCTGCTTCCACGAGGAGCGCACGGCCGACGTCATCGCGAAGGCGCTGACCGACTGGGGCATCCCCATCCACCGCGGCCTCGGCACCACCGGCGTCGTCGGCATCGTCAAGAACGGCGACTCGCCCCGCGCGGTCGGGCTGCGCGCCGACATCGACGCGCTGCCGATCACCGAGCGCAACGAGTTCCCGCATGCCAGCAGCATCCGCGGGCGCATGCATGCCTGCGGGCATGACGGCCACACCGCGATGCTGCTCGCCGCGGCCAAGCACCTGGCCAGGAACCGCAATTTCGACGGCACGGTTTACCTGATCTTCCAGCCGGCCGAGGAAGGCGGCGGCGGCGCGCGCGAGATGATCAAGGACGGCCTGTTCGACAAGTTCCCGATGGAGGCCGTGTTCGGCGCACACAACTGGCCCGGCATGAAGGCCGGGCAGTTCGCCGTGAAGACCGGGCCGGTGTTCGCCAGCAGCAACGAGTTCAAGATCACGTTGCGCGGCAAGGGCTCGCACGCGGCCATGCCGCACCTGGGCGTGGACCCGGTGCCCGCCGCCTGCCAGCTCGTCACCGCCTTCCAGACCATCATCAGCCGCAACAAGCGGCCCATCGACCCCGGCGTCATCTCCGTGACGATGATCCACGCCGGCGAGGCCACCAACGTCGTGCCGGATTCGGTCGTCATGGAAGGCACGGTGCGCACCTTCACGCTGGAGCTGCTGGACCTGCTGGAGCGCCGAATGAAGGACATGACCGAGCAGCTCGCCGCCGCCTTCGAGCTGACGGCCGAATTCGAGTTCCGCCGCAACTACCCGCCGACGATCAACCACCCCGCCGAGAGCGACTTCGTGCGCCGCACGCTCGTCGACATCGTCGGGCCGGAGAACGTGCAGGAGTTCGAGCCGACGATGGGCGCCGAGGACTTCAGCTACTACCTGCTGGAGAAGCCCGGCTGCTACTTCCTCATCGGCAACGGCGACGGCGAGCACCGCCTCGGCGGCCACGGCCTAGGCCCCTGCATGCTGCACAACCCGAGCTACGACTTCAACGACGACCTCATCCCGCTCGGTGGCTCCATGTGGGTCCGCATGGCCGAACAATGGCTGAACAACCCACAGAAATGAACCACGAACAAGTCATCGCCGACACCCGCGACTGGGTCGTCAAGGCCGTCATCGGCCTGAACCTGTGCCCGTTCGCGAAGGCCGTGCACGTCAACGAGCGCATCCGCTACGTCGTCAGCGACGCGACCGAACCCGAGGCGCTGCTGCAGGACCTGGCGCGCGAGCTGCTGGCGCTGAACCGCGCCGACCCGGAGGACGTGGACACGACGCTGGTCATCCACCCGCACGTGTTGACCGACTTCCTCGACTTCAATGACTTCCTGGACGCCGCTGACGCGCTGGTGGAGGAGCTGAAGCTCGACGGCATCCTGCAGATCGCCGACTTCCACCCCGACTACCAGTTCGCCGACAACGAGCCCGACGACATCGCCAACTTCACGAACCGCTCGCCCTACCCCACGCTGCACCTGCTGCGCGAGGAGAGCATCAGCCGGGCGGTGGAATCCATGCCCGACACGGCGTCCATCTACGAGAACAACCTCGAGACGCTGGACAGGCTGGGGCGCGAGGGGTGGGACGCGCTGGGCCTCAAGCGCTGAATAGCCTTCCCCGGGTCGCGTGTCCGGGCCGAGTGCCGGGCCGCGCCCGCGCTCAGCGCGGCGAGACGGGACGAGGGGCTCACTCCTTCACCCAGGAGAAAGCGCCGGCGCCCTTCTTGGGTGACGCCGCCCGCGTGCGCAGCACGGCGTCGAAGCCGCTCCTGCCGCCGTTCCAGATCGCCGTCAGCAGGCTGACGACGTCCTCGGCCGTGTAGGCCGCCAGGTCCGGGCGGAACTGCTTGATCGCCACGGCCAGCATGTCGCGCGGCAGCTCCTGGTGGGTGGCCAGCACGGCGAGCATCGCGGCATGCAAGTCCGGCCAGGCCGCGCACAGCGCCTGGATGCGCTTCAGCGCGTCGGCCGGCGCGGCCCGGTGGCCGGGCATCAGCCAGGCCAGGCTGTCGTCGGCACCGTCTTCTTGTCCTGCGGCATCGTCCATGGTTGCCTCCTGCAGCCCGAGATTTCTCACGACGGCGGCTCGGCGTCAATCATTTATCGTCTATCGCCCTGCAAAATCGGCACGCTGTTGGCGCCTGAATGCGTCCTGACGCTTCCGTCATGCGGCAAACTCGCCGGCTGCTTCCGTGCCCCGCCACCATGCAACCCAAGACCCTCGCCCTGATCGACGACGATGCCGAGTACTCGGAGTTCCTGACGCAGTTTCTGCAGGAGCAGGGCATCGCGGTCAGCCGCTATGACGACAGCAACGCGCTGCTCGCCGCCACCGAGGCGTTCTCCTTCGACTTCTATCTGGTCGACCTGATGCTGCCAGGCGTCAACGGTGTGGAGCTGATCAAGATCCTGCGCCGCCGCACCGATGCCGGCATCGTCGTCGTCTCCGGCCGGCTGGGCCCCGAGGTGTTCCGCGAGGTCATCACGGCCGGTGCCGACATGTACCTCGTCAAGCCGGTGCAGTTCGAGCAGGTGGCGCTGGCCATCGCCGCCGTGCAGCGCCGCGTCGCCAAGCCCACGGCGGCCGACGCCGTCTGGAAGCTGGACCGCGCCAGCGGCGAGCTCATCGTGCCGGACGGCACCCGCATCCAGCTCAGCGAGGCCGACCGCCAATTGCTGGAATGCTTCGCAGCCGCCGGCGGCGAGCCGGTCACGCGCGAGACGCTGCTGAACAAGTTGGGCCGCGAGGTGCCCGACGGCGAGGCCGACGACGGCCTCTCGGCCACCATCTACCGCCTGCGCCGCCGCATCGAGCGCGCCACACCCACGCTGGTGCCGCTGCAGAGCAAGTCGCGCGTCGGGTACGTGTTCCGCGCGCCGCTGCAGCTCATCTGACCGCCATCTCGGGGCATTGACGCGACGAAAAAGCGCGATGCCCACGAAGCCCACGAAGCCCAGGCTATCGATCACCAAGCGGTGGCTGCTGGTGGTCTCGGTGCTCGCCGCCACTGTGCTGTTCGGCGTGCTCCATCCTTCGGAAGAGGCGCGGCAAGCAGCGTGCATGAAGCAATGCCTGCCGCGTCAAGGCCTCTGGACGCCCGATCCGGACCTTGCGGCCCGCGATACGTCAGGCCGAGGTGTCCCAAGGGTTTGCCGCTGCCAGTAGGGGAACGTCCGACGCTGCTCCCACTTCAGCGTCTGTCAAACGCCATGATGGCCGCGGCCATCTCCTTCAGCGGCAGCACCTGGTCGACCCCGCCGCGCGCCACGGCTTCCTTGGGCATGCCGTAGACGACGCAGCTGGCCTCGTCCTGCGCCAGCGTGCGGGCGCCGCCGTCGTGCAGCGCGGCCATGCCGCGTGCGCCGTCGTCGCCCATGCCGGTCAGGATCAGCGCGAGCGCATCGCCACCGGTGCAGGCCGCCGCCGAGCGGAACAGCACGTCCACCGACGGTTTGTGGCGGTTCACCGGCGGGCCGTCGGCCACGACAGCGAAATACTGCCCAACCGCCTTGCGCAACTGCAGGTGCTTGCCGCCCGGCGCGATCAGCACGAGGCCGCGCTCCAGCCGGTCGCCGTCCCGCGCCTCGCGCACACGCATCGCGCAGATCTGGTCCAGCCGGTCGGCGTACATGGCCGTGAACTTCTCGGGCATGTGCTGCACGATGGCGATGCCCGGCGCGTCGGCTGGCAGCGCCGTGATGATGGACTCGATGGCCTGCGTGCCGCCGGTGGAGCTGCCGATCAGCACCGGCCGGTTCATCGCCAGCATGGACGCCAGCGGGTTGTGAGCGACCGGCGCGGTACGCGGGGCCGCGGCCGGGCGCGAGACGCCGCGGCGCGGCTTGGCGCGGGCGGCGCTGCGCAGCGTCTGGCACAGCTCGCGGCGCGAGTCCTCCAGGAACTGCTTCAACCCCAGCTTCGGCTTGGCGACGACGGCGACCGCGCCAGCGGCCAGCGCATCCAGCGCGGCGCGGCTGCCGTCGGTGGTCAGCGTGGAGCAGATGACCGTCGGAATCGGGTCGCGCTCCATCTGCTGTCGCAGGAAGGTCAGGCCGTCCATGCCGGGCATCTCGATGTCCAGCAGCAGCACGTCCGGGCGCCGCTTGGCGATGGCCGGGCCGGCGAGCAGCGCGTTGGGCGCGCTGCCCAGCACCTCCAGCTCGGCGTCGTCGCGCAGCAGGTGCGTCAGCGTCTGCCGCATGATGGCGGAGTCGTCGACGATGTAGACGCTGATCGGCATGCTCAACCTGGCATCTGGCGGACTTCGGGCGCGCCGGGACCGACGGTCCACGCGAAGCGGCGGTAGCCGTCGCCGCCCACGTCCTGCGCCAGCACCGGCACGCCGCGGTCGGCCAGTTCGGCCAGCGCCCAGCGCACGTTGCTCAGGCCCACGTGGTGCGTGCCGGTCACGAGTGCCGGGAACATGTTGCCGCCACCATAGACATAGGCCTCGCAATGCTGCGCATTGAAGCCGCGGGCGCCGAGCAGGCCTTCCATCGCGTGCAGCGCCGCGGCGCCGTGTGCGGTCGTGGCACCGTCGCCCGCGTGCACCAGGTGGCAGACCGCCGCGATGCTACGCCGCGCATCGGTCAGCACGACGGCCACGCAGGAGCCCAGCAGCGTCTCGACACGCTCGCCGCGGTCGACGCAGACGACGTCGCCCGGATGCAGCACGTGGGTCATCAGTGGTCCCTTTCCGCCCCGTGGGCAGAAGCCCCTTCGGGCAGCCATGCGGTGCTCATGCGGCCCCCTTGCGGAAGGCGCCCGGCGCGATCGACGTCAGGCCGGTCACGCCCTGAACGCGGCCCTCGGCCGTGCCGATGAAGAACAGGCCGCCCGGGCGCAGCTGCGACAGCACGCGCTCGACGACCGCCTGCTTGGTGGCCGCGTCGAAATAGATCAGCACGTTGCGCAGGAAGACGGCGTCGAACGGCCCCAGCTCCTCGATGGGCCGGCACAGGTTGAGCTGGCCGAAGGCGACGTGCTCGCGCAGCCGCGGCTGCACCTGCACGAGGCCGGTCGAGCCCTCGCTGCCGCGCAGGCAGTAGCGCTTGAGCCGCTCCGGCGTCACGTGCCGCAGCCGCTCCTCGGGGTAGATCGCGTCGACGGCGCTGCGCAGTACGCGCTCGCTGATGTCCGTGCCGAGGATGGACCAGTCGGCACCGATGCGGCCGCTGTGCTGCATGTCGGCCAGCAGCATGGCCAGGCTGTAGGCCTCGTCGCCGAAGGACGACGCCGCGCTCCACAGCCTGAAGCGCTGCGGTCGCGCGTGGCTCAGCTCGGACTCGAGCAGGTCGAAGTGCGCCGGCTCGCGGAAGAAATAGGTCTCGTTGGTCGTCAGCAGGTCGACGGCCATCTGGAATTCGCCGCCGTCGTCCCGGCTGGCGATGAGCGCGAGGTAGGCGTCGTAGCCCGCCAGCCCCAGCCGCTGGATACGCGGCGCCAGCCGCGACGCGATCAGCGGCTTCTTGGCCGTCGAGAAGCTCAGGCCGACGGACTCGTGCATCAGCTGCGCCAGCTGGACGTAGGTGTCGTCGCGCAGTTCCTGCAGGGGCATGTTCGTTCGATCAGACGATCAGGCGGCCAGGGGTTCCCGGGCTTCGCAGAGCCGGGACATCTCCTCGATGTCGAAGGCCTGGTCGGGCTCCAGCAGGATGACGAAGCGGCCGGCCCGCTTGCCGATGCCGCGGATAAAGTCGCGCCGCACGGCGGTGCCGAACTCGGGCACCGGCTCGATCTGCGCGTCGGGGATCTCGACGACCTCGCTGACCGCGTCCACCAGCAGCCCCAGCTCGGCGCGCTCGCCGTTGCGCGTGGCGTCGAAGATGACGATGCAGCTCTTCTTGCCGATGCGCGCCGGCCCGCGGCCGAAGCGGGCGTGCAGGTCGATGACCGGCACGACGGCGCCGCGCAGGTTGATGATGCCGCGCACGAAGTCGGGCATCAGCGGCACGCCGGTGATGTTGCCGTGCTGGATGATCTCCCGCACGGTGCGGATGTCCATCGCGAACACCTCGTCGCCGAGCGAGAACGTGAGGACCTGGATACCGCCCGCCGTCGTCGTCATGACCTGCTCCCGCGTCGTCAGAAGGGGCGGAAGTTGCCGTGAGTGCCGGTGCCGCGAGCCGCGCGCGCGGGCACCGACGCCACGCCGCGCGGCGCGGACCGGCGCGCGGCCAGGTCGCTGACCTCGGCACGGCGGCGCGAGTCGCCCCCCGCGTGGCCGCCGATCTCGAAGAACGCGACCGACTGCTGCAGCTGCTCGGCCTGGCCGGAGAGTTCCTCCGACGTGGCCGCCAGCTCCTCGGACGCCGACGCGTTCTGCTGCGTGGCCTTGCTGAGCTGGTTCATCGCGCTGCCGATCTGGCTGACCGACTCGCTCTGCTCCTGCGACGCCGCCGCGATCTCCTGCACCAGTTCGCTGGTGCGCTGGATGGACGGCACGATCTCGCCCAGCAGCTTGCCGGCGCGCTCGGCCGTGTCGACGCTGTTGCCGGCGAGGTCGCCGATCTCCTTGGCGGCCTCCTGGCTGCGCTCGGCCAGCTTGCGCACCTCGGCCGCAACGACCGCGAAGCCCTTGCCGTGCTCGCCGGCGCGAGCCGCCTCGATGGCCGCGTTCAGCGCCAGCAGGTTGGTCTGGTAGGCGATGTCGTCGACGATGCTGATCTTCTGCGCGATCTGCTTCATCGCCGTCACCGTCAGCGTGACGGCGGAACCGCCGTCGCCGGCCTCGCGGCTGGCCTTGCTGGCCATGCCGTCGGTGACCTTGGCGTTGTCGCTGTTCTGCGAGATGGACGCAGACATCAGCTCGATCGACGCCGTCGTCTCCTCCACCGACGAGGCCTGCTCGCTGGCGGACTGCGACAGGCTCTGCGCCGTGGCGCTGACCTGGTTGGCCGC
>Ga0075370_10000876_pt1 | contig 12275 bp, 9 predicted proteins | sample EndMethybrTD3035_FD_71398 | JGI IMG/M metagenome (GOLD analysis project Ga0075370, IMG submission 71398) | Populus endosphere microbial communities from Tennessee, USA - Endosphere MetaG P. TD hybrid TD303-5 | ecosystem: Host-associated > Plants > Roots > Endosphere | place: USA: Tennessee... | reverse complement strand
TTGTGGAACGCGTCGAACACGCCGAAGGTGGTGGGCGACAGGCGCAGCGCGAACCAGATCGGGGTCGTGGCTTCGGCGCGCGCCATCGCGAGGCCGGCCTCGAGAAACGCGGCGACGTCGGCTTCCTTGCCGGGCTTGGCTTCGAGGCGGGCGAACAGGGCGAGCTTGATCATGGGGTCACTCCAGTGGTTGAGAGGAAGGGAGGACTGGACTCTAGGCTTCGGCCACCTCGAAGGCCATTGTCATCAATGACATCTTCGATATCATTTGCGCCATCATGAAGATCCACGTGCTGGCGCTCGACGGCGTGTTCGATACCGGGCTGTCGACGGTGCTCGACGCGTTCGGCACCGCGAACGAGCTGGGCGCGCTGCAGCAGCTGGATTCGCTGCACTTCGATGTCAGCCTGGTCGGCGTGCGGCGGCGCGTGCGCACCTCGCAGGGCTTGAGCGTGCCGGTCCAGCCCGCCGATGCGGCCGCACGGCCCGACTGGGTCGTGATCCCGGCGATCGGCTTCAAGATGCCCGGGCCGCTGCAGCAGGCGCTCGCGCGCGCCGACGTGGCCGACGCGGGGGGCCTGCTGCGCGAGTGGAGCGCGGCGGGCGTGAACTGCGCCGCCGCCTGCATCGGGACCTTCGTGCTCGCCGAATCGGGCCTGCTCGACGGCCGCATCGCGACGACGACCTGGTGGCTCGCGCCGCTGTTCCGCCAGCGCTACCCGGCGGTGGAGCTCGACGACGGGCACATGCTCGTCAGCTCCGGCAGCATGCTGACGGCCGGCGCCGCGCTCGCGCACATCGACATGGCGCTGTGGCTGATCCGCCAGGCCAGCCCCGAACTCGCGGCGACGACTGCGAACTACCTGGTCGTGGACTCGCGGCCCTCGCAGTCGGCCTATTCGATCCCCAACCATCTCGCGCACGCCGACCCGATGGTCGAGCGCTTCGAGCAATGGGCACGTGGCCGGCTCGCGAAGGGCTTCTCGCTCGACGAGGCCGCGCGCTCGCTCGCCACCAGCAAGCGCACGCTGCAGCGGCGCATCGACGAGGTGCTCGGCAAGACGCCGCTGTCGTACTTCCAGGACCTGCGCGTCGAGCACGCGGTGCATTTGCTGAAGACGACCCGGCTCGACATCGAACGCATCGCCGGGCGGGTCGGCTATGCCGACGGCGTGACCTTGCGTGCGCTGCTGCGCCGCCGGCTCGGCCGCGGCGTGCGGGAGATCCGCGGCGCCGGACTCGGCTGAATCCGGACGCGGCTATGCCGCGATCACCTCCGCCCTGCGCACGCAGCGCTTGCCGCTCTGCTTGCCTGCGTACATCGCCGCGTCGGCCTGCTTGAGCAGCCGCACCGGATCGGCGTCGTTCTGCGGGACGAGCACGTAGCCGATCGTCAGGCCGACGCTGCAGGTCCGATGGTGCGACAGCGCGAACGGCTCGCTGAAGGCATCGAGCAGGTTCGCGCCGATCTCCTGCGCCTGGCGGTCGTCGTGCAGGCCGCTCACGATGACGACGAACTCGTCGCCGCCCAGGCGCGCCACCACGTCGCTCGCGCGCAGGCTGGCCTGCAGGCGGCGCCCGGCGGCGACGAGCAGCTCGTCGCCCACGTCGTGGCCGAACCGGTCGTTCACCTCCTTGAAGCCGTCGAGATCGATCATGTACATCGCGAGCAGGCTCGACGGCGTGCAGCGCGGCAATTCGCGCGCCAGCGCCACGTCGAAGCCGCGCCGGTTCGGCAGCCCGGTCAGCGCATCGGTGTGGGCCATCGAGAGCAGGGTGTCGCGCTCGCGCGTCGCGTGCTGCGCCGCGTGATGGATGGCTTTCATGCGCAGGCCGATCACGCGCATGAACAGCAGCATGTCGAGCGTGGCGCCGAACTGGAACGAGTGCAGCGTCCAGAAGTTCGCGCCGACGTGGCCCTTGATCAGGCCGACCATCACGGTCGTCGCCACGAAGTAGCCGACCCACGCCGCGAGGAAGTACCAGCCCACCCGGTCGCCGCGCCGCGCCCGCGCCACCGCGCCCGGCATGCCGAGCACGGCCGGCGCGAGCCCGAGCGTGCCGACCACCGTGCTCACCTGGTGCACGTGAATGAGGTCGAACGCGTACGCGATGCCGGTCGCGTACAGCAGCGCCGCCCCGGTCCACATCACCCGCGCGAACCAGCGCGGCTGCTGCGGCGTGCGCAGCGCATGCTCGACGAACAGGAAGGTGCTGCCCGACGCCAGCAGCGCCGTCAGCCCGCCGGCATGCAGCTCGATCCAGGTGTTGTCGGTCCAGACGTACTGCGCACCGATGCCGAACTGGAAGATCGAGAACAGCAGGCTGCCGCTCGTGAGCAGCCCGTACTTGAGGTACAGCCGCTCGCGCAGGGTGATCCACTGCATCAGGCTGTAGAGCAGCAGGCACAGGCCCAGGCCCGTCAGCAGGCCCTGCAGGATCTGTTCGCCGAGCGCCCGCTCGATGAAGGCCGACGGCTTGTACAGCATGATCGGCAGGATCATCCCGCCGAGGGTCTCGACCCGCAGGAACAGCTCGACGGCGCTGTCGGAAGGCAGGTTCAGCGCCATGGCATGCGAGCGGCTGGCCAGCGGCCGTTGCGAGAACGGCTGCAGGTTGCCGAGCACGGCCTGCTGGACCACGCGGCCGTTCGCGACGACGTGCACGTCCAGGCGGTTCAGCGGCGGGTACTCGATGTCGAGCAGCCAGCGGCCGTCGGCGTTCGCCGGCACCTGCAGCGGCACGCGCAACCACATCGCATCGTTGCGCAGCCCGAGCGTGGAGCGGGCCTGCTGCGGCGGCGCGAAGCGGCCGGCCGCGGCACGTGCGTCGGCCAGCGTCATGTGCTTGCCGGGGTCGGCGAGCACCGTGACAGCGGGCCAGGGCTGGATGCGACCGGTCGCGTCGTCGAGCACGAGCGGGGCTTGCGCCGCCGGGTCGAGGGCGGGCGCCGGCTGCGCCGCGGGGTCACGGGTGAGCGCCGGCTGCGCCGCCGCGTGAAGCGCCGGCCAGAAGCCGAAAACAACGAGGAGGAATAGGCGCAGGAACAAATCGATCTGGATCGGCATGCCGTCGCGGCGGATGACAACGGCGGGTGCCGGTCGGCGGCTATTGTGGTGCAGGCGCGCCGCTGGGGGCCGTGAGTTTGTCCTCGAGCACATTCATCCAGCGCGGCGCCTTCGGGTCGACGTGCCAGCTCTGCATCGTCGCGCGTGCCCGGCCTGCCACGTGCTCGGGCAGCTTGAGCGGCCGGGTCTGGTCCATCAGCACGCCGGCCAGGAAGCGGCGGCCGATCAGCCGCGTCAAGAAGCGCGAGATCGAGAAGTCGCGGAACACCAATCGCACCGTGGCGTCGATCGCCTGCACGAGCCCGAGCCCGAGCACGAACAGCGTCTTCGACAGCCACGACACGTGGCCGTCGATGCCGATGTCGCGCGCCGTCGCGCGCCCGCACAGGTGGCGCGTCAGCAGCGTCGGCAGCGGCTTGGCCAGGCGCAGCGGGATCAGCTTCTCCATCGTCTGCATCAGCGCGCGGCCGAGCTGCGGGCGCGGATCGGGGACGAACGGCTCGGCGCGGCCGCGGGCCTGCATCTGTGCGAAGAGTGCCTCGGCCTCTTCCATCGTGTGCGCCATCAGCTCGTCGCGGATGCCGAGCACGTGGCCCATCACGTTCCACGCATGGAGGTAGGCCTCCTCGTCTTCGCGCCGCAGGCCGAGGCCCAGCGTGCGCAGGCCGCGCAGGCACACGTAGTGAAAGGTCAGCAGCGTGTAGGCGAGCTCTTCCTGGTTGCAGGGCAGGCCGTCCTTGCCGACGTTCCAGCCGTGGGCGAACAGCGCGTGGTGCATCGTCTTCTCGGCGTCCAGCGCGGCGAGCGCCGGCAGCACGAGCCCATCGGGCACCTTGCGCCGCTCGCCGAGCACGGCCATCGCGTCTTCGGGGGTGCCGCGCAGGATCAGGTGGCGGATCGTCGCGTGGATCAGTCGCACCTTCAGGACCTGGGCGATGCCGCCGCCCTCGGGCCGCGTGAGGCCGCCGTGCATCATCACCGGAAAGATCATCGCTGCGGTGGCGCGGATGCGGTACTCGGTGTGCTGTTCGAGCTGCCCGGTGACGTACAGCGCCTGCGAGAGGTCGGGAATCACGTAGCACTCGGGCAGGCTGGAGCAGAACAGCAGCAGGCACGACAGCACGCCGAAATCCATGAACAGCGCCTCGGCGCGTTCGATCTTGGCCGGGTCCGCCCAGTGCGGCAGGCCGGGGGCGTCGCGCAGATAGGCGTCGATGGCGGCCGCCACCTCGGGGGGCGTGTCGGGGCGCGGCGTCCAGCGCTGGATGCTCGCGTTGTCCTTCCAATCGTCGAACACACGGGTCACCGCGCCGAGCAATTCCCACCGATGCGCGTTCCCCGCGAGCAGCTCGCCGCGCGTCGCGGCAGCATGCACGCCCTGCCACGGGCCGAGGATGGCGGCGATGGTGCGATCGGCGAGCGGGTCGGCCGCGTACTGCATGCGGTCGAGCTGTTCGCTCGTCCAGGGGGTGACGGCGGTGTGATTCATGACGTGCGGGAGCCCTCCGGTGATGTGCCGCGCATTGTCGGGGCTCGAAGGGGCGATTCAGAGAACGCCCACGCCACATTCAACGAAGACTGAAGGCGGATTCCGCGATAGCCGATCCGGCGTTTGCCTCATGGCGCCGAAGACAGGGGCAGCACTTCCAGCTGTTCGCCCTCATCTCCCACGGTGCGCCTCATGTACGCTCGACTCATCGCATCAGGCTTCGCCGCTCTTGCCGCCAGCGCGGCGCTGGCCAACGAACCCGATCCGGCTTCCGGCTCGGTGTGGGTCACGTCAGGCTTCGTGTCGAAGCACACGAGTCGGCAGCATGCTCCGGCGCAAGGTTGGAACGAAAACAACACCGGGATCGGCATCGAATACGGCCTCGGCAGCCATTGGCTCGTCGAAGGCGGCATCTACAGGAACTCGGTCTACAAGACGAGTCGCTTTGCACAGGTCGTGTGGTCGCCGCAACGCGTGACCTGGTCGTCTGGCGACTGGACGATCCGCTTCGGCGCTGCTGCCGGAGTGGTCGACGGTTATCCGCGCATGAATGGCGGCGGCTTCTTCCCGACGCTGCTGCCGGTGGCCTCGGCCCAGTGGGGGCGGGTCGGGCTCAATCTGACCTACGTCCCTTCGATCGCCGGCAACGTGGCCGGAGCGGTCGCGCTGCAGGCCAAGGTCAGGTTGCGTTGAGTCCGCCGCGCCCCTCAGTAGCCCACCTCGTAGCGATACGCCTTGAAGCGGAACACCGCGCTCTTCAGGCGGATCTGCTCGAGCTTCAGCTCGGGGGCGACCGTGTCGCCCTCGTGCATGACCTGACCGCCGATGATCAGCATGCGGTCGGCCGCGTTCTTCGAGTACATCGCACCGCCGATCGGCAGCGCGGGCAGGCTGCGGCGCACGTCCTCCGGCAACTCGCTGACGGCATAGATGCGCTCGACCGCGCTGGCCGGCGCGGCCGGGCTGGCCGCCGATGCGACTGCGGCGGCCGGCGCGGAGGCCGGCTCGGCGACCCGCGCGGCCGGCTTGCTCGCCGCCTTGGCCACGGTTGCCGCGGCGCGTGACGCGGAAGGGACGATCGGCAACGGCTGCACCGGCTGCAGAGGGACCGGCGATGGCGGTGTCGCACGCGGCGCGGCGGGCGTGGCCGCCGTCGGTGCCGGTGCCTGCGCTGGGGCCGGCGGCGGGGCGGTGATAGGCGCAGGTGTCGGTGCAGGTGCCGGCGAAGGTGCCGGCGAAGGTGTCGGCACCGCGGCGCTCACCATCGCCACCTGCTCGCGTGGCGCATCGCCTGCGAACAGCTTCCACGCGAGTGCGAGCACGGCGACGGCCAGCAGTGCCAGCGCGATCCACAGCCACGGCGGCGTCGAACGCGACGTCTCCGATTCGCCGGCCGGCGCTGCGTACGGCTGGGCGTGGATGTTCGGCACCGCGCCGCGCTCGCGCTCGGCGTCGGCACGTCTCAGGGCATCGAGGATGTACGACATCGCGTGCGTCTCACTTCTGCACTTGCAGCTTCGGTTCGTCGACCCCGCTGACACGGTTCAACTGCATGTAGGTCATCGGTCCGGCGAGGCCGTCGGGCTTCAGCCCTTGGGCCATCTGGAAGGCCGAGATGCGTGATTTCAGCGGCACCTCGGTGTCGCGCGCCTCGGGCGTCTGCGGCGACCCTTGCAGTGCGGTCAGCCGTGCGGCGATCCATGGGGTGGCGCCGCCGCCGCCGTCCTCGCCGGCACTCGCTCGATAGCCCTCCGGCATGCGCCACAAGGTGCCGAACTCGCCGCGCCACATCTGCGCAAGCGTCAGCAGCGAGATGCTGCGCCGCGCCGAGCCGGTTTGCAGGACCGCGCTGCCCGGGCCGAGCCCGGTCAGCACGGCGTAGAGCGGCTCGTCGTTCTCGCCGCGCAAGGTGAGCAGCACCGGCCGGTCGAGCTGGCGCAGCGAGGCCAGGCTGCCGCTGCCGCGGAAGCATTGCAGGCGCTGGCGTACCGCAAGCTGGCAGGGTTCGCCATCGGACAGATTGGCGCCCCACGATTGCGCGAGCTCGCGCCAGCCGTCGCGTTCGTTGCGCGCGGCAGGGCCGAGCGCAGCGCGCAGCTCGGCCGGGTCGGTGGCCGGGGTCACCGCGACCCCGTCGCTGGGCGCACTCGGCGTGCTGCCGGCTGCTGCGCTGGCATCGGCCGCGGCGGGCAGCGCCGCCTTCGCGAGTGAACCCGTCGCTGCACTCGAAGCCGCACCCGAAGCCGCGCCCGACGCTGCGCCGGCAGCCTTCGGCGCGCTCGCGGCGTCAGCCAGCGGCGTGCCGGCGCCCGGCCGTTGCCACGCACCGATGGCCGCGGCGCCGATCACGCCCGCCAGCGCGACGCCGGCCAGCGCCGCGACCGCGACGACGACCCGCCGCTCCGGCATCGAGCGCCCGGCCGCGGGCGGCCCGAGCGTGCCGAACACCTCGACCGCCGCCTTGTCGACGATCTCGCGATCGACCCGCGACTTGCCGCTCGCGTACGCACCGAGCAGCGAGCGGTCGGCGAGCAGGTTGATGCGGCGCGGAATGCCACGCGACAGCGCATGGATGCGCGCGCGCGCTTCGCGGTTGAACGGCAGCGGCCCGGTCATGCCGGCCACCGACAGCCGGTGTGCGATGTACTTCTCCGATTCGGCCGGCGACAGTGCCTCGAGATGGAAGCGCGCGATCACGCGCTGCGCGAGCTGCTCGAGTTCGGGCCGCGCGAGCATCGTGCGCAGCTCCGGCTGGCCGATCAGGATGATCTGCAGCAGCTTGCGGTCGCTCGTCTCGAGATTGGTGAGCAGGCGCAGCTGTTCGAGCACTTCGGCCGACAGGTTCTGCGCCTCGTCGATCACGAGCAGGTTGTTCTGGCCGACCGCATGCGTGCGCAACAGGAACTCGTTGAGCGGGTCGACATAGTCCTTCACGGTCGGCGGCACATGCGCGAACTGCGGGCCGCCGTGCTCGTAGGGCACGTGGAACTCGTCGCAGATCGTCTTCAGCAGCTCGACGACGGTGAGCTTCGGGTTGAAGATGTACGCGACGTTGCAGCGCCTCGGCACCTGCTCGAGAAAGCAGCGGCACACGGTGGTCTTGCCGGCACCGATCTCGCCCGACAGCAGCACGAAGCCGCCGCCCCCGTTCACGCCGTACAGCAGGTGGGCGAGTGCCTCGCGGTGGCGCTCGCTCATGAAGAGGTAGCGAGGATCGGGCGCGATCGAGAACGGCTCTTGCTTGAGGCCGAAGAATTGCGCGTACATGGGCGGGAGGATACCTGGGCCGATATCATCGCCCGCCACGTTGATCCGCGCAGTCACGCGGCCGCTCGAAGAATGCTTCTTTACCTGCTCGACCTGATCGGCGTCGCGGTGTTCGCGGTCAGCGGCGCGCTCGCCGCCGGGCGCGTCGGGCTCGATCTGCTCGGCGTGATCGTGCTGGCCTCGCTCACAGCGATCGGCGGCGGCACCTTGCGCGACCTGCTGTTGAACCGGCATCCGATCTTCTGGCTGCGCGATCAGCGCTACGCGTGGGTCATCGTCGCGAGCGCGCTCGCGACCGTGGTCTACGTGCGCTTCCAGCCGGCGCCGCTGAACGCATTGCTGGTGGCCGACGCGTTCGGCCTCGCGCTGTTCGCGATTTCGGGCGCGCAGGTGGCCGAGGCGGCGAAGCTGCCTGCGATCAGCGTCGTGCTGATGGGCACGCTGACCGGGTCGGGCGGCGGCGTGCTGCGCGACATCATGAGCGCGCGCGTGCCGCTGATCCTGCGCAGCGACATTTACGCGTCGGCAGCGATCGGCGGCATCGGCCTCTATCTGCTGGCACAACGCCTTGGCGCGCCGCGCGGCCTCGCGGTAGGGCTCGGTCTCGCGACCGTGGTCGGGCTGCGCCTCGGAGCGCTCGCTTTCGACTGGCAGTTGCCGGTGTTCACGACCCCGGGCTGACGAGATGCTCCGCGAGCACGCGAGCGACGTGCAACGCTTCGCGCCCCGCGCCATCGGCAATCTGATGACGGCAGCTGGTGCCGTCGGCGACGATCAGCGCATCGGGTGCGCCTCGCACGGCAGGCAGCAAGTTGAGCTCGGCCATCTGCATCGAGACGGCGTGGTGCGACGCTTCGTAGCCGAAGCTGCCGGCCATGCCGCAGCACGAGCTCTCGATCAGCGCCACGTCGGCGCCGGGAATCAGCTTCAGCACGTCGAGCACCGGCTGCATCGCGCCGAACGCCTTCTGATGGCAGTGGCCGTGCACGCGCATCGCTTGCGTTGCAGGCTTCAGCGCGGGCGCAAACCGGCCGGCACGCGCTTCGCGAGCCAGGAACTCCTCGAACAGCAGCGCGTGCTCGGCGAGCAGCTCGGCGTCGGCGCCGAGGCCCATCGCGAGCATCTCGTCGCGCAGCGTCAGCAGGCACGACGGCTCGAGGCCGACGATCGCAATGCCGCGCTGCGCGAACGGCAGCAGCGCGGCGAGCAGCTGTTTCGCCTTGGCCTTCGCTTCGTCGGCCCGCCCGGCCGCGAGGTACGTGCGACCGCAGCAAAGCGGACCTTGAGCATCGGCATCGCTCGCACCGGTCGCGTGCACGGTGTAGCCGGCCGAGCGCAGCACGCGCACGGCGGCGAGCGCGTTCTCTGATTCGAAGCTGCCGTTGAAGGTGTCGACGAACAGCACCGCACTCTTCGGGGCATTCAGTGCGCTGTCGCGGCTCGCGAGGCCGAGCGACGGCGCGAGGCGCGCGAAGGTGTCGCGCCGCCAGCGCGGCAGCGTGCGCTTCGCCGACAGGCCCAGCATCTTCTCGCTCAGGCTCGCGAGGCCGGGCACGCCGTCGCGCAGGTTCATCAGCCACGGCACCGCGCTGGCGCTACGGGCATAGTCGGGCAGGCGCGCAATCAGCGCCTGCGCCAGCGTGCCGCCGCGCACGCGCCGCCGCTGCGCGAGCACCTCGAGCTTCATCTTCGCCATGTCGACGCCGGTCGGGCAGTCGCGCCGGCAACCCTTGCAGCCGACGCACAGGTCGAGCGCATCGTGCACCGCATCGCTGGCCAGGCCGTCCGTGCCGAGCTGACCCGGTAGCTGGCCAGAGAGCGCGAGCCGCAGCGTGTTGGCGCGGCCGCGTGTCAGGTGCTGCTCGTCGCGCGTGACGCGAAAGCTCGGGCACATCGTGCCGGCGTCGAACTTGCGGCAATGGCCGTTGTTGTTGCACATCTCGACGGCTTTCGCGAAGCCGCCGGTGTTGTCGCCGCCGCTGCCGGGCGGGGTGGTGGTCTCGGTGGCCGGGTCGTTCTGCACGTTCCACGCCGACCAGTCGAAGACCGGCGTCAGCGGGATCGTCTTGTAGCCGGGCGCGAAGCGGAACAGCCGCGCATCGTCCATCTTCGGCGGGTCGACGATGCGGCCCGGGTTGAACACGTTGCCGGGGTCGAGCTGCTGCTTGATCGCGCGGAATGCCTCGTTCAGGCGCGGCCCGAACTGCCACTCGATCCACTCGCCGCGGCACAGGCCGTCGCCGTGCTCGCCGCTGTACGCGCCCTTGAACTTGCGCACCAGCGCGGACGCTTCGTCGGCGATCGCGCGCATCTTCGCGGCGCCGTCGCGGCGCATGTCGAGGATCGGCCGCACGTGCAGCGTGCCGACCGACGCATGCGCATACCAGGTGCCGCGGCTGCCGTGCTTGCGGAACACCTCGGTCAGCGCGGCGGTGTACTCGGCCAGGTGCTCCAGCGGCACCGCGCAGTCCTCGATGAAGCTGACCGGCTTGCCGTCGCCCTTCAGGCTCATCATGATGTTCAGGCCCGCCTTGCGAACATCCCACAAGGCCTTCTGCGGCGCGTCGGCCGTCATCTCGACGACGCTGTCGGGCAGGCCGAGCTCGCCCATCAGCTCGACCAGCGCGCGCAGGCGTTGCAGCAGCCCGTTGCGATCATCGTCCGCGAACTCGACCAACAGGATCGCATCGGGCGCGCCGACCAGCGCCGCTTCGATCGTCGGCCGGAACGCCGGGTTCGCGCGCGACAGCTCGATCATCGTGCGGTCGACCAGCTCGACCGCGCTCGGGCCGAGGGTGACGATGTGCTGCGCCGCATCCATCGCCGCATGAAAACTCGGGAAGTTCACGACGCCGAGCACGCGTGCGCGTGGCAGCGGCGCGAGCTTGAGCGTCAGGCTGCGCGTGAACGCGAGCGTGCCCTCCGAGCCGACCAGCAGATGGGCAAGGTTGACGCTGCCGTCGCTGGTGTACGGCCGCTCGCTTTGCGGATGGAAGATGTCGAGGTTGTAGCCACCGACGCGGCGCAGCACCTTGGGCCAGCGCGCGTCGATCTCGTCGCGATGGGACAGCGCGAGGCTGCGGACCATGTCTGCGATGTGGCGCTCGCGTTCGCCGAGCCGCTCGACCGGCCCGAACGACACCTCGCCGCCATCGGCCAGCCAGGCAGTCATGCCGAGCACGTTGTGCACCATGTTGCCGTACGCGATCGAGCGGCTGCCGCACGAGTTGTTGCCCGCCATGCCGCCGAGCGTGGCCTGCGCGCTGGTCGACACATCGACCGGGAACCACAGCCCGTGCGGCTTGAGCTGCGCGTTCAGCTCGTCAAGCACGATGCCGGGCTCGACCTCGGCGATCGCCGCGGCGGCATCGACGCGCAGCACGCGGCGCAGATGCTTGCTCGTGTCGATCACGAGCGCGGCGCCGGTCGTCTGCCCGCACTGCGAGCTGCCGCCGCCGCGTGCGAGCACCGGTGTGCCGGTGCTGCGCGCGACGTCGATCGCGGTCGCGACGTCGCGCGTCGAGGAAGGCACGAACACGCCCACCGGCATGATCTGGTAGATCGAGGCGTCGGTCGCGTAGCGGCCGCGCGAGGCGACATCGAACAGCACGTTGCCGCCGGTTTCGGCTTTCAGGCGGCGCGCGAGTTCGTTCGCTTGCTCGTTCATGCTTTGGCTTCGAGCGTCTCGCCCAGACGGCCTTGGCGCATCAACTCGAGCACCGCGTCGCGCTTGTGCAGAAGATGCTCGACGAGCAGTGCGCGTAGCGCGGCGCCGTCGCGCGTGGCGAGCAGCTCGACCATCCGCTCGTGCTCCTTGACCGCGCGCTTCCACTTCGCCTCGTCGAAGTTCGAGCGAAAGCGCAGCGCCTGCAGGCGTGCGTTGACGGTGGTCCAGGTCTGCGTCAGCACGCGGTTGCCGGCCGCCGCATTGAGGCGGGCGTGGATCTGCGCGTTGATGCGGTAGTAGGTCGGCAGGTCGCGGCGTGTGTAGGCGGCGAGCATCTCGTAGTGCAGCGCACGGATCTCGGCCAGCTCGGCCTCGGTGATGCGCTGCGCCGCCAGCTCGCCGGCCTGGCCCTCGAGCCCGGCGATCACTTCGAAGGTGTCGGCGATGTCCTGCTCGGACAACTGCGCAACGACGGCGCCGCGGTTCGGCAGCAACTCGACCAGGCCCTCGGCCGCGAGCATCTTGATCGCTTCGCGCAGCGGCGTGCGCGACACCTTCAGCACCTCGCACAGCTCGCGCTCGTTGAGCTTGCTGCCGGGCGCGATCTGCCCCTCGACGATGCGCTGGCGTAGCCGCACCGCAACCTCCTGGTGCAGAACCTGACGCGGGATCGAAAGAATCTCTGCCATCGGGCTTTCCCTGATTTGTATGCAGATTCTGGAGCAGTTGTTGCGTCTGATTATAGGCAGGCAGTATTGACAATGGAATTTTGTATGCAAAACTTT
>Ga0075370_10000874_pt1 | contig 12277 bp, 11 predicted proteins | sample EndMethybrTD3035_FD_71398 | JGI IMG/M metagenome (GOLD analysis project Ga0075370, IMG submission 71398) | Populus endosphere microbial communities from Tennessee, USA - Endosphere MetaG P. TD hybrid TD303-5 | ecosystem: Host-associated > Plants > Roots > Endosphere | place: USA: Tennessee... | reverse complement strand
GATCAGGATTTGCTCGCCGCCGCGTTCGACATAGCCCGCTCCGCGGTTGGCATTGTTGCGTTCGAGCGCCTCGACGAGATCGTTCAGGGAAAGATCCAGCGCCGCCAGTTGCGCCGGATTGGGCGTGACATGGTACTGCCGCTCGTAGCCACCGATGGTATTGACCTCAGCGACACCGGGAATGGTGCGCATTTGCGGCCGCACCACCCAGTCGGACAAGGTCCTGAGATCGGTCGCGGTCCAGGGGCTGCCATCCGGTTTGGTCGCGCCCGGCCTGGGCTCGATTGCGAACATGAAGATTTCGCCCAGCCCGGTGGCGACCGGCCCCATCTCCGGCCCGATACCCTCTGGCAGCTGCGACTTGACCGCCTGCAGCCGTTCGCTGACTTGCTGGCGTGCAAAATAGATGTCCGTTCCGTCCTCGAACACTACCGTGACCTGGCTAAGTCCGTAGCGAGAGATCGAACGGGTGTAGGAAAGCCCCGGAATGCCTGCGATCGCCGTTTCAATGGGAAAGGTGATGCGCCGCTCGGATTCGAGCGGCGAATAGCCCTCGGCCTCCGTATTGATCTGAACCTGGACATTGGTGATGTCAGGAACTGCGTCGATGGGCAGCTTCGTCGCGCTCCACCCTCCGATCGCGCAAAGCAGGGCGACAATCGCCAGCACGAACCAGCGCTGGCGGATCGAAAAGCCTATAGTGCGGGCAAGCATGTCTATCGCCTCCCGCTCAATGGTCGTGGCTCGCGCCCGACTTTTCGATGTCGGCGCGAATGAGGAAGGAACCCTTTGCGGCATAGGGGGTGCCGGGCTTGATCCCGCCGAGCACTTCGGTCCACTCCGGCGAGGACCGGCCAAGCTCGAGCATCCTGACCTCGTAGTCCTCCCCATAATTGGCGAAGACGACCCTGAAGTCGCGAAAAGGCTGGATCGCTTCGGTGCGGACGGCCAGCGGCACGGTGACCTCGTTCACGACCACGATGCCGCGTAGCGCCATACCCGCGCGCAAGCGGCCGGCCCGATTGGGAACGGAGGCCCGGACCAGCGCGGTCCCGGCCTTGGCATTGCCCTCCGGCAAGTAGCCTCCCAGCGTGCTGGGGGCGATGGGCGTACCATCCATTGTTTCGATCTCGATCCGCATCCCCGGCTGGATCAGAGCCAGGTCCTTGGGAAAGATGTTGAAGACGGCCGAGGTCCGGGCGGGGTCGGTTATGACGTAGAGCGCCCGGTCGCCGGTCACGTCGCCCGGATTCCCGCCCCGCTCAGCGACCACGCCGCTGACGGTTGCGTAGACGGGATAGACTTGGAGGCTTTCACTCGATTCTATTCGCGCCAGCAACTGCCCGCGCTGCACGGCGTCGCCGACAGCCTTTGTCACGCTGACGATGCGGCCTGCGAACTGCCCACGGATCTCCGAACGTGCCGAAGGCGCAAGCTCGACTGTACCGAACAGTTCGCGCGTCTCCCCTATCCTGGCAGGGCCGGCGGTCAGGATTTCGACGCCGCTGGCCTTGGCGGCCGCTGCAGTGATATGCGTGCGGCCTTCGGGGCTTGAATATTTCCAGACATGCCGCTCGCCGTTTTCGGTCGCGATTACTTCGACGTCGAAACTGTGCGGTTCCTCGACAACGCCCTGCCCGGCAAGGAAGGCGCCTTCGGGCTTGAAGTCGAAGGTTTCGACCTCGCCTCCGAGCCGCCTGACCGTCATGGTCAATCGAACGCCCTGGGGATCGATCGGCTTGCCGCCGCGTGAGACAAAGACACGGAACTGGGGTTTTTGCCCGGCTTCGAAGACCGTGATCTCAACCGCGAAATCGCCATCCCTCAAGGCTCGCCCGCCATTGGGACCTTGTTCGCCTTCGCTTCCTTTCCCGCCATGCTCGGCGGGCGGCGGGCCGGATCCGCAAGCGGCAAGCGGGAGGGCGAGTGCGAGTGCCGCGATCGCGGCGGTAAAACGAATGGCTGTCATTGTACTTCCTCCCCGGCGACGGCGGCTTCGAAGCGCCCGGTCAGCCGGTCGATCTGGGACAGGACGTCGCGGTAGCGGGTCATCGCTTCGACCCATTGCGACTGGACCTCGGTGATGGCATCAGCGGCATCTTGCATGTCGCCGAAGCGGAAACCGCCACGCTTGTAGCCTTCGCGCACCTGCTGGAGGGTGCGCGCCGCCTTGGGGTAGACATCGCCCATGATCCCGTCGGCACGAATGCGCGCAGCCTCGGCCTCGGCCTTGAGCGAGGCCAGCAGGCGCAAGCGTTCAAGGCGGATCGCCTCGGCCTGCAGTTCGGTCCGCTGCCGCTCGGCCTGAGCGCGCTCGATGTTTCCTCGGTTGCGGTCAAACCGGCCCAAAGGGATCGAGATCCCGGCCACCAGTGCAATATCGCCGGTCTCGCGCAAGTGCCGCACCCCGGCGCTTATCGTGTAGTCCTGTATGCCGCGCGCCTGCTCCAGCACGACTGCCGCTTGCGCTCGCTCCACTGTAGCGGAGGCGAGCGCACTGTCGGCCATGGCCAGCTGATGAAGGTGATCATCCGGCTTCTCGATTCCGCGCGGCACCTCGACCTCTTCGGGCTTGCCGCCCCAGAAGGAGGCAAGCCTGCCGCGAGCGGCGACACGCCGGGATCCTGCCTCGTCGAGAGCCAGCCTTGCCTGGGCTACACGGGCCTCCGCGCGTGTTTGGACGAAGAGCGGATCCTTGTAGGCGCGCACGCGGCGCAAGGCCTCGATCTGCATCGAGCGCTCGGTTTCGAGGCGTTGCCCGGCAAGCCAGACCAGTTCGTCGGCGATCTGCACATCGATGAAGGCCCGTTGCACGGCCTCAGCCAGGTCGAGCCGGGCAAGCCGCACTGACGCCTCGGCAACGCCGATGTCGCGATCAGCAAAGGCAATACGTGCATCGCGCTTGCCGCCGCGTTCGATGGTCTGGGCATAGGAAACCGTCGTCTCGGCCTGTCGGTAGACATCATATCGACCCGTGCCGGCGATGTTCTCGGCATCGACCGACAGGACTGGGTTGGGTCGAGCTTCGGCCTGGCTTCGGCCCGCCCTCGCCGACCATACGCCCGCTTCCTGGGCCTGGATCGCGAGCGATGCCGCGGTGGCCCGGCGAACCGCTTCGCCCAGGCTTATTGGTTCCGCCCTTGCCGCTATGGGCAGAGCCAGCACCAACCCGGCCAGCAGGCCGGAGCGCAATGTGAATGCCATGGAACATGACTCCTGAAGCTTGCAGATTGAGGGCGAGTACAGACGCCCGCCAACGCGGCAGCTTCAGGCTAGTGGTGGTTCTACCAGGGGCGGGAAGGCTCGCGACACGAGAGCCATGACCTCGCCAGGGCGGAGGATGTCACCGCGCGCCCGTACTGTCTCAGCCCGGTACGAGCAATCGATCGCCATTGCCGCAGGACAGTGGTGATGATGGAAAACTTCCTTGGCGGGATCGGAGGACGTGTCCTCGCGCTCGTGGCCTTGATACGCGTCGCTCACGTGAACGGCGATTTCACCAGCGGCGTCATGGTCCCCATGCGCCGCGGCCGGCGCATGAAGTCCGGCGCAAAGCACCGAAAACAGAACCAGAAGCTGGAGAACCGCGCCCCTCATGCCGCCCCCCTAGCAGAGTGAATCCGGTGCCGCAAACGCTTCACCCGCCGTGCTGTTCGGCCGGCCGCCACGACCAGGCCATGCCGCCGGCGTGACCTTGACCGCCGCAGCCCACGAGGCGGCCTTCTCGGACTCGGCGCACTTCGTCATAACCTTGCGGCAGACCTTTGGCGTGCCCCGGCATCGCTGAGGCTCACCCAAAGCGCCAGTCTTCCCAGTGAATAGCGCTTGGCGACGATGCCTCGCCGTCCCGGATCTCGAGCGCAGACTGCCGCAAGATCTGCCATCCGCCGCTGATGGCCAGCGCCGCCATCACAAAGGCGACCAGCAGGTCCGGGAGCCCGCTACCCGACCAGAGCACCGCAAGGCCTGCGGCAATCACGAGGACATTGTTGATCGCGTCATTGCGCGAGCAGATCCAGACCGAGCGCATATTCGCGTCGCCCGTTCGGTAACGATAGAGCATCAAGGCAACGGAGACATTGACCATTAAGGCGATGAAACCGACGATCCCCATGGCAAAGGGGTCGGGCGAGGCACCATGCGCCAGGCCCCAGATCGCCGACGCCAGAACGCCAAGCCCGAATACCAGGATGGTCAGCCCCTTCAGCATGGCCGTCCGCGCACGCCATTGGAGCGCCAGGCCGGCGACGCCAAGGCTGATCGCATAGCTCGCGGCATCACCGAGGAAATCGAGCGCGTCGGCCTGGAGCGAACGCGAATGCGCCATGAGGCCTGCCACGCTCTCCGCAGCGAACATGGCTGCGTTGAGGCCGAGCGCTATCCAGAGCACGCGCCGCCAGTGCGGATCATTCAGCGTCTCTTTGGTGCCGCATGCGCTCGCGCAACATTCATCGCTCATTGGCAAGCTCCCTTGCGCCATTCGCGTCACAGTACGCCATATGCACCTCCTCGCAGCCAGAAGGTCAAGCGACCAAGCTCGCCTGCGCGCTGCGCGGTCTCCCGAGCGACCAGGCATGGGGCTTCGCGACCCTCGATCCTATCACCTGCCTGCCTCTCGTGCGGACTCGCTCGTACGATCGCCGATCCGGCCGTGTCGAGCCGCAAGCGGAGGTCCCGGCGCGCATCGATCCACCTCAATTCCGAACTGCAGGGGACGCCTGGACCAGGTCGGCGATCACCGTCGGATCGGCCAGGGTCGAAGTGTCCCCGAGGTTTGCGATGTCGCCTTCCGCGATCTTTCTGAGGATACGCCGCATGATCTTGCCGCTGCGGGTCTTGGGCAGCGCCGGCGCGAACTGGACGACATCGGGAGTCGCGAGCGGCCCGATCTCCCGGCGGACCCACTGCACGAGGTCATTGCGCAAGGCCTCGGATTCGATCTCGAGCCTGTTCAACGTCACGTAGGCATGGATGCCCTGGCCCTTGACCGGGTGGGGCCTTCCCACGACCGCAGCCTCGGCAACCTTTTCATGCAAGACGAGCGCGGATTCGATCTCGGCGGTGCTGATGCGATGGCCCGATACATTGATAACGTCATCGACGCGTCCCGTGATCCACCAATATCCATCCTCGTCGCGGCGGGCTCCATCGCCGGTGAAATAATGGCCCGGATAGGTCGTGAAATAGGTCTCGAAGAAGCGGCCGTGGTCGTTCCACACGGTCCGCATTTGCCCGGGCCAGCTACCGGAGATGACGAGGTTTCCTGAACCGGCGCCGGACAGCTCGGTGCCGGCTGCATCGACCAGCCGGGGGGCGACGCCGGGAAGCGGCAAGGTGGCGGAGCCTGGCTTGAGGTCCACGGCGCCGGGAAGCGGCGCTATCATGGCGCCGCCTGTCTCGGTCTGCCACCAAGTGTCGATGATCGGGCAGCGTCCCTCGCCGACCACCGCATGGTACCAGCGCCATGCTTCGGGATTGATCGGCTCGCCGACAGTGCCAAGGAGGCGCAGCGACCGCCGGCTCGTTGCCTCGACGGGCGCGTCACCTTCGCGCATCAGGCTGCGCAGCACGGTAGGCGCCGTGAACAGGGTGTGCACGGAGTGACGGTCGCAGATCTCCCACATGCGGCTCGCCGTCGGCCAGTTGGGAACGCCTTCGTACATCAGCGTGGTCGCGCCATTGGCCAGCGGCCCATAGAGCAGATAGCTGTGGCCGGTGATCCACCCGATGTCCGCCGTACACCAGAAGACTTCCCCTGGCCGGTAGTCGAAGACCATGTGATGCGTCATGGCGGCCCACAGGAGATAGCCGCCCGTCGTGTGGACCACGCCCTTGGGCGATCCCGTCGAACCCGAAGTATAGAGGATGAACAGCGGATGTTCGGCGGCCAGGTCCTCGGGCGCACAGTCGGCGGAAACCTTCGCCGCCTCCTCATGGTACCAGACGTCCCGCCCCGGCTGCATTGCCATGGCAGTGCCCGTCGCAGCGACGACGATCACCCGTTCGATCCACGCAAGCCCAGCGATCGCCTCGTCGACAGTCGGCTTGAGCGCCAAGGTCTTCCCGCCCCGGCGCCCCTCGTTCGCCGTGACGATCACGCTCGAGCCGCAGTCCCTCACGCGGTTCGCGATCGATTCGGGCGAGAAACCGCCGAAAATCACCGAGTGCACTGCCCCGATCCGCGCACAGGCAAGCAGCGCGAAGGCCGCTTCGGGGATCATCGGCATATAGATCGTGACGCGGTCGCCCCGGCCGACCCCGTTCGCCTTCAGCACATTGGCGAAACGGGAAACTTCCTGAAGCAGCTGGCGGTAGGTGATGTGTCGCGCTTCTTCGGCTGGATCGTCAGGCTCCCAGATGATGGCAGTGGCGTCCGGACGCGTCTCGGCATGGCGATCGATGCAGCTCACGGTGGCATTGAGACTGCCGTCGGCAAACCAATTGATGCGAAAATCCCGCGCCTCGAAGGACCAGTCGCCGGCTTCCTCAGGAAAGCGGTACCAGTCGAGACTGCGCGCCTGGTCCAGCCAAAAGCGCCCGGGATCTGCAAGCGATCGCTCATAGAGCAGCTCGCGCTCCGCAGCGTCGAGCCGTCCATTATCCTTCCACCATTGCGGGACCCGATAGACTTCAGCTTCGGCCAAGCCGGGCCTCCTTTCTAAGATATGCCTCGCTGCGACGGGCGCCGCCGCCGCGCTCTGCCGACGGGATCAGGCGACGGCCAGGGCCGGATTGGCGAAGGCGACGCCGTGCTCGTTTGCGACTTCGGCGCAGGTGACGCGCCCGTCCCAGACATTGAGGCCGAGGAGCAGGTTGTCGTCGCGCCGCAGGGCTTCCTTCCAGCCGAGGTCCGCAATCCTCAGCGCATGCGGCAGGGTCACGTTGTTGAGCGCGTAGGTGCTGGTGCGCGCCACGGCACCCGGCATATTCGCCACGCAATAGTGGACGATGCCGTCGACGACGAAGGTCGGCTCGGCATGGGTCGTCGCCCGGCTGGTTTCGAAGCAGCCGCCCTGGTCGATAGCGACGTCGACGAGAACGGCGCCAGGCTTCATCGTCCCCAGCATGGCCCGGGTGACGAGCTTGGGGGCCGTCGCACCGGCGACGAGCACCGCGCCGATTACGAGGTCCGCCTCGGCCACGCAGGCAGCGATGCTGGCCTGGCTGGCGAAGCTGGTCCGTGCGCGGTTTTCGAAGTGGATGGCGAGGCGCTCGAGCACGTCCGGACTGCGATCGAGGATGGTTACATCGGCACCGAGCCCCGTTGCCATCTGCGCGGCATTGAATCCGACAACGCCGCCGCCGAGGATGACGACCTTGGCCGGCAGGACGCCGGGCACGCCGCCGAGGAGAACCCCTCGGCCGCCGTGCGCCTTTTCTAGGGCGGTAGCGCCGGCCTGGACGGCCATCCGGCCTGCGACCTGGCTCATGGGCTTGAGCAGCGGCAGGCCGCCGCGGCCGTCGCCAACCGTCTCGTAGGCTATGCAAACCGCCCCGCTCGCCATCAGCTCGCGTGTCTGGTCGAGATCGGGTGCGAGATGAAGGTAGGTATAAAGAACCTGGCCGTCGCGCAGCATGGCGCGCTCGCTCGCCTGCGGCTCCTTGACTTTCACGATCAGTTCGGCGGCCGAGAAGACTTCGGCGGCCGTGGCGGCGATGGTGGCGCCGACATCGCGATAGGCCTGATCGCTTGCGCCGATGCCGTCACCCGCGCCCGTCTCGACCATGACCTCATGCTGGTGTGCGACCAGCTCGCGGACACTCTCGGGTGTCAGTCCGACACGATATTCGTGGTTCTTGATCTCGCGGACAGTGCCGATGCGCATAGCGGGCTCCTTCTTGATTGCGATGGAGCGGTTCTAGGGCGAGCAAAGACGGCGATCCGGCTGAAGTTGAGCCTTAAACAGGCTGGAAACCGCGAATGCGGGGTCCTTCGCGAAACGATTTGCTCAGGCGGCGGGATCGAGCACGCCCAGCACGCCGACCGCCGCGACGACGCCGAGGCCCAGGGCCATCTCGATGGCGAGCGAACGGCGCAGGCGGCGGCGGGCTTGATCGGATTGATCGGCAAGCGCAGGTGTCAGACGCCAGCGGTTGAGCGCGGCGAGCCCGAGCATTCCCGCGAACAGCACGATCTTGACCGCGAGCATTAGCGTCCAGGCGCTGCCAAGCGGGAGCGGCCATCCGGCGATGAACAAGGTATTGGCAATGCCGGTCGCGACAAGCAGGACAACGACCGCGGAACCCGTCGCCGCGAAACCCGCCAGGCGGCGCCCCAGCTCATCGGGCGGGGTCGATCCCATAACGCAGCCAAGCAGCATCACAAGGGCGCCGAGCCAGGTTGCAGCTGCCAGCAGGTGGATGATGTCGGCCAGTCGGTGAAGATGGCCAAGGGCGCCTTCGGTTGCACCGGCATGCCCTGCCCAGGCACAGGTCGCCAATGCGACCGCGGCCGGGATGGCCATCAGACCGGGCCGCGGTCGCATAACGGCAACGAGCAGGACCAGCGCCAGCGCGGCAAGGCGGATCGCGAGGACCATGCCAAGAGGTGTAGCGGCGAGGACGGCGTTCACTGTCGCGATGTCGAGACCGCCAATGGGAAGAGCCGCCATCGCCGCAACGCTGGCGAGCGCCCACCAGGCCGATGCCGCCGCGCCAGCCAGCGCCAGCACCATTTCGGCAGCCCGAAGACACTGGGGCAGGGCAATGCCGCGCCCCGCCGAAATCAAATAGAGCGGCAGCCCCGCCGTCAGCAGCAGCGCGAGATAGGCGATCGCGCGCGCCGCGACGAGGCCGCCGTCCGTCACCGATCAGCGCACCGTGAAGGTGTAGTGATCCTCGATGCGATGCTGATCGGCCGCGACGGCGTGCCACTTCAGCTCGTAAGTGCCCGCGGGCAGGGCTCGAGGGAGGGTGACCGTCAGGGTCTTGCCGCTCGCCTGGCTGGTGAAGCCGCGGATCGGCATCGGCGCGTGGTTGGCCATGCCGGGCATGCCGGTCATAGTGAGCTCGACCCCGGAAAGCGGGCCGACGAGATTTTCCGAGAAGGTCAGCACCAGGTTTTTCGGCTTGGCGACCGTGGCATTGGCCGCCGGCGAGGCGGAGACGAGGCGGGGGTGAGCGAGGACGGCGGTCGGCAGGACAGCGACCATGGCGACTGCGATGAGGGCAAGACGGCGCATTGGGTTCTCCAGGAATTGCGGGCTCGGTGGTGCCGGCATCCAGCCGGTCTGGGGTCAATACGCGGCCCGTCCGGCCATCCCTCGCCGCTATGAGCAGAATTTTCCTTGCGCCGGCTCTTGCGCAGCGTGAGGGTTGGGCCGGGCCCTTGCGTATACTGCATGGACCACAATGCGAGATGCGAAGATGAGCGACCTCGACGACCTGCTTGCCCGCCTGCGGGAGGCACCGGACCCTGCCGGCCTTGGCGCGCTCGACGGGCCAGTAATGGCCGGCCTTCGACGGAGGCGCGAAGCGCTGGAAGCGCGGCGCGGGCTGGCGCTGGCCGGCGCCATCGCAATATGCGTCGGCACGGCCGCAACGCTGGTGCCGGGCAGTCCGGCGGCAGCCGAGCCGCTGCTGGGCGTGCCAAGTGCAGCACCCTCGCACCTGCTGGCAGATTGATGACGCGGCTGCCCCCCTACCTGCTCGTCGCGGTAGTCGCTTTCGCTGCAGCGCTTGGCGCGACATGGCTGTCGCGAAGCCTTGCCGAACATTCTCATCCCGAGGGCGGGACGCTACATGTGCTCATGCACGAGCAGCTCGACCTCGACGCGGCGCAGCAGGCGAAGATCGAGATCCTCGAGCGCCAGTTTGCCGGGCGCCGCAAGGCTCTGGATGCGCAACTACGCGAGGCCAATAGCCAGCTGGCCTCGGCGATCGCCAACGAGCATCAGTACGGCCCCAAGGTCGCGGAAGCCGTCGACCGCTCGCATATGGCCATGGGCGATCTGCAGAAGGCGACACTCAGTCATGTCTTCGCCATGCGGGCCATATTGCGGCCCGATCAGGCGGCCCGATTCGACACGGCGGTGGCGAAGGCGCTTACCCGGCCGGACGACGAGTAGCCCCGGGGCATGCCCGGGAGCGCCGAGGCACCGGCTGACGCCGAGCTTGTCGCGCAGGCGCTGGCCGGGCGGCAACCTGGCTATGCGGGACTCATGCAGCGCCACCGCGAGGCGGTGTTCCGGCTCGCGCGCAGCCACCTGGGCGATGAGAGCGAAGCCCTCGACGTCACGCAGGAATGCTTCATCTCGGCCTTCGCGGCGCTGCATCGCTACGATACCCAACGATCCTTTCGCACCTGGCTTCTTCGCATCGCGCTCAACAAATGCCATGACTGGGGCAGGCGCCGCGCGGTGCGGCGCTTCTTCTCCTTTGCCCGTCCGCTGGAGGAGGCAGCCGAAGTCGTCGATCACACACCCGATCCTGAGGCGGCACTTGCTTCCGAGGGCGAGGTACGGCGAATCCAGGCGGCGATCGCGGCGCTGCCTCCATCGCTCAAGGAGCCCCTCATCCTATGCGCGCTGGAAGGGCTCAGCCAGGACGAAGCCGCCGCCCTTCTCGCCACCAGCCGCAAGTCCATTGAGACCCGCATTTACCGGGCCCGGCAGAAACTCTCCGCCGCACTTGAGGGCTAGGGCCGGCCCGCGCGTATAGCAGGGATGACCCAGGGACTTTCCTTCGATCGCCGCCACCTCCTGACCGGCGGAGCCGCGGCCGCCACGTCGCTGGCGCTTGGCCGCCTGTTTCCCGCCTGGGCGCAAAGCGGCACGCCAGGTGCGGCAGCCGGCGAGGTCCTCTCGGGCGACAGGATCGACCTTTCCATTTCATCCACGCACTTCGCCGCAGGGGGCCGGGCAAGCCACCATGCGGTCTCTGTCAACGGCACGATCCCCGGCCCGCTGATCCGGCTCAAGCAGGGTCGCCCGGTCGAGATCGCGGTTGCCAACCGGCTGCGCGAGCAGACCTCGATCCATTGGCACGGCCTTCTCGTGCCCTTCCAGATGGACGGGGTGCCCGGTGTCAGCTTTCCCGGCATCGATCCTGGCGAGACCTTCACCTACCGCTTCACGCTGAACCACGCGGGCACCTACTGGTACCATAGCCATTCGGGAATGCAGGAAGCCGTCGGCCTCTTTGGTCCGCTCGTGATCGATCCCGCTGGCCCCGACCCCGTAGCCTATGATCGCGAGCATGTGCTGGTGCTTTCAGACTGGAGCCCGATGCACCCCCACGAGCAGCTACGCAGGCTCAAGCTCGCGGCCGGCTACTTCAACCGCCAGAAGCAGACGCTGTCCGGCCTCCTGGCGGGCAAGGACCAGTCGCTCAAGGACCGGCTCGAATGGGCCAAGATGCGGATGGACCCGACCGACATCTCGGATGTGACCGGCGCGACCTATGGCTATCTGGTCAATGGGCACGGCAGCTCCGAGAACTGGACCGGGCTCTTCGCGCCGGGCGAAAACGTACGGCTGCGTATCATCAACGCGTCGTCGATGACCAACTTCAACTTCCGCTTGCCGGGCCTTGCCATGACCGTGGTCGCGGCCGACGGCCTCCTCGTGCAGCCGGTCGTGACGGACGAGCTGCAGATTGCCATTGCAGAGACCTACGATGTCATCGTCGCGCCGACTCAGCCCATCGCCTACGGTATCGTTGCCGAAGCGCTGGATCGTTCCGGCCTGGTGCGCGCCACATTGGCCCCGCGGCCCGGCATGATCGCATCCACCCCGCGCTTACGCGAACGGCCGCTGCTGACGATGCGCGACATGGGGATGGACATGTCTGCGATGGACATGGGCCAGGGCGGCGAGATCGACCTCAGCAAGCCCGCCAACGCGGCGATGGGCGACCATTCGATGTCGATGCGCGACCCCGCCGTGGCACCCGGCGTAAAGCTCGGCCCCGGCGTCGCTACGCTGTCGCCGATGCCGGCAGACCGCCTGGCCGACCGGCCTACCGGGCTCGAGAACGTCGATCACCGCGTGCTGACCTATTCGGCGCTGCGCGCGCTGGAGCCCAACCCCGACCCGCGAAGCCCAAGCCGGCAGATCGACATCCATCTGACGGCCAACATGGAGCGCTACATGTGGTCGATGGACGGCAAGACGATGTCCGAAGGAGCCGAGCCCATTCCATTCCGGCTGGGCGAGCGCGTGCGCGTTAATCTGATCAACGACACGATGATGCCCCATCCTATTCACCTCCACGGCCATTTCTTTGAGCTTGTGACCGGCGAGCCCGGCCACCGTCCGCGCAAGCATACGGTCAATGT
>Ga0075370_10000873_pt1 | contig 12277 bp, 9 predicted proteins | sample EndMethybrTD3035_FD_71398 | JGI IMG/M metagenome (GOLD analysis project Ga0075370, IMG submission 71398) | Populus endosphere microbial communities from Tennessee, USA - Endosphere MetaG P. TD hybrid TD303-5 | ecosystem: Host-associated > Plants > Roots > Endosphere | place: USA: Tennessee... | reverse complement strand
TGGCGGCGTTGCGGCCACCGCGGCTGTATTCGGTCTTGAGCACGACCATCGGGTCCTTGCCCTGCATGATGACGTTGCCGGCGCGGATTTCCTGAGCGATTTTCATGGGTCGATTCCAGAGCTAGTCGAAAACTGGAGAGCGCGTTACTGTTGAGGCGAGGATGGGGCGCCGGACGCGGGCACCTGGGGCGGTTCCGCGGGGCGTTCGCTCGCGCAGCCGGACTTCCTGCCGCTGACGTAACGCAAAGCCCTTTATTCTACTGCTTTTCGGCCACGAAGGCGAGGAGGCGGGTCGCCAGGTCGGCTGACCCGAGCAATTGCGCACGCCAGGCGCGCGCCGCATCGCCCACGGCCGCCAGCGCCTGCGGCGTCCAGTCGGGCAGCGGGGCGGCGGGGTCGTCGAGCGCGTTCCAGGCGGCCGTCCAGGCGCGGACGGCCTGCGCGGCGTCCGGCGCGGCCCCGGCCAGCGAAAGTGCCAGGAAGGCCGCGACCTTGGCGCCGTGCGCGCCATCGTCCTGCGGGTACGCCTGCCAGACGAAGGGCCGGCCGGCCCATTGGGCGCGCACCCAGGAGTCCTCGCCGCGCACGAAGCTCAGGTCGGCGGCCCACAGCAGGCGGTCGTAGTCCGGCTGCGCGAGCCAGGGCAGGGCGTGCTGGCGCAGCGTCGCGCCGGCGTCGCCGAGCGCCGCGAGCGCCGCACGCGTGGCCTCGGTGGCCGCGCCGGGCGCGGTGGCGATCAGGGTGGGGCGGCCGTCGGCGACCAGGGCGGCGGCGAGGCGAGCCAGCGGTGCGCCGGGATAGCAGAACACGCTCACCAGGCGCTCGTCCGCCGCGAGGGCGAGGCCGTGCGACGCGAGCCAGCCGGCGCGGTCGAACAGCGCCTGCTCGGCGGCCAGTCCGTCCTCGCGCAACAGGCCGCCCGTGCGCGACGTGAAGCCGGGATAGAAGAACCATTTCGTCAGCCCGCGCGCGGGGCCGCTCATCTGCGGCGAGGCGAGGCCGTGGCTGCGTTCGACGTACGGCTCGGCGCTGAGGTATTCGAGGTTGATCCAGACCGGCGCCTGCGCCCGCCCGGCGCGCGCGGCCATGGCCGCCAGGAAGGCCGGCGCGGGATCGCAGCCGAAGGCCTCGACGACGACGTCGCCCGGCGGCGGGAACGCGGTCGACGCGAGCCAGGCCGCCACCTCGACGCCGTCGTGCCCCGCGGGCGCCATCCAGCGCAGCGCGCCCGGATCGTCCACCCACAGCCGCACGCGCTGGCCGCGCTCGGCCAGGTTGCAGGCGAGCCGCCAGCACACGCCGACGTCGCCGAAGTTGTCGATGACGCGGCAGAACACGTCCCACAGCAGTGTTGGCACGACGGGCGGCGGCGAAGCGGCGATCATGGATTCGGGGGTGTCAGGTCTTGAATCTTGCGGTGTCAGGTCTTGAAGTGTTGCATCCCTGGCGAAGTTCAAGACCTGACACCGCAAGATTCAAGACCTGACACCGTCTCCGGACACCGCCCCTGCGACGGCGGCGCGGCACAATGACGAGTCCATGCCTCGTTCCAAGTCACCGAAGTCCTCGCCCGCAGACGCCGGCGAGCCGATCCCGGCCGCCGTCGCCAAAAAGGGCGGTCCGACGGCGTTTCCCGTCTCGTCGTCGCAGCTCGGCAGCGTGGCGGATGTCGAGGCCTGGATCGAGAACCCGGCGCACGAGGACAGCCGCGCCGGCCGCGCCGAGGCGGCCGACCGCGCGGCGGTCGACGCCGCGCTGGCCGCGCGCGAGCGCCTGCTGGGCGAGGTCGCGGCGCTGCCGGCGATGCCCGGCGTCTACCGCTACTTCGACGTCGCCGGCAACGTGCTGTACGTGGGCAAGGCGCGCAACCTCAAGCGCCGCGTCGCCAGCTACTTCCAGAAGGATCACGGCGGCACGCGCATCGGCCACATGATCGGCCGCATCGCGCGCATGGAGACCACGGTGGTGCGCACCGAGGCCGAGGCGCTGCTGCTCGAGAACAACCTGATCAAGACGTTGAACCCGAAGTTCAACATCCTGTTCCGCGACGACAAGAGCTACCCCTACCTGCGCCTGGTCACGCACGCGTTCCCGCGCGTGGCCTACTACCGCGGCGCGGTCGACCGCAAGCACAAGTACTTCGGGCCTTATCCCGGCGCCTGGGCGGTCAAGGAGACGATCCAGCTGATCCAGAAGGTGTTCCGCCTGCGCACCTGCGAGGACACCGTGTTCGCCAACCGCTCGCGGCCCTGCCTGCTGTACCAGATCCAGCGCTGCTCGGGCCCGTGCGTCGGCCTCGTCTCGCCCGCCGACTACGCGCGCGACGTCAACGACGCCGAGCGCTTCCTGCTCGGCGACCACGAGACGGTGATGGCCGAGCTGCAGGCGCACATGCTGCGCCATGCCGAGGTGCTGGAGTTCGAGCGCGCGGCGGAATACCGCAACCGCATCTCGGCGCTGTCGCGCGTGCTGCACCAGCAGGCGATGGACGAGAGCAGCCTGTCGGCGCGCGACAAGGACGTCGACATCCTCGCCGTGAAGGTGCAGGGCGGCCGCGCCTGCGTGAACCTCGCAATGGTGCGCGGCGGCCGCCACCTGGGCGACCGCGCGTATTTCCCGGCGCACGTGGAGGACGCCACCGCGATCGTCGGCGGACTCGAGGCCGACCTCGGCGAGGACGACGACGCGCCCGCACAGGCCGCCGAACCCGCGGTGCAGGTGCTCGAGGCCTTCATCGCGCAGCACTATCTCGGCAGCGCGCCGCCGCCGCAGTGGGTGGTCAGCCATCCGGTGGCCAAGTCGCTGGTGGAGGCGCTGTCGCAGCAGACGGGCCTGAAGATCAGCGTGCAGCACAACCCGCGCGAGCAGCGCCGCATCTGGCTCGAGATGTGCGAGAAGGGCGCCGACCTCGCGCTCGGCCGGCTGCTCGCCGAGGAGGGCTCGCAGCGCGAGCGCACGCGTGCGCTGGCCGACGCGATCGACCTCGCGCCCGACGACCTCGACACGCTGCGCATCGAATGCTTCGACATCAGCCACACCGCCGGCGAGGCGACGCAGGCGTCGTGCGTGGTCTACGAGGGCCACAAGATGCAGGGCTCGCAGTACCGGCGCTTCAACATCGCCGGCATCGTCGGCGGCGACGACTACGCCGCGATGCGCCAGGTGCTCACGCGCCGCTACGCGCGTTTCGGCGTGGCGCCGGCGACGGCCGCGGCGGCGACCGACGACGTCCAGCCCGGATCGCCGGCCGAAGCCGCCGCGGACGCCGCGCAACAGGTGTCGCAGGATGTGGCCGCCGACGCGCAGTCCGATCCGTTGACCGGCGCGCCGCTGGCCGCCGAATCCGCCGGCAGCGAGGAGCCGCTGGTCGACGCGGCGCTCGCCGGGCCGTCCGCCGGGGCCGGCGGCAAGCCGGAGAAGAAGTCCTCCGGCGCCCGCCTGCCCGACCTCGTGCTGGTGGACGGCGGCCGCGGCCAGGTCGCGATGGCGCGCGAGGTGTTCCGGTCGCTGGGGCTCGACATCTCGCGCATCGTCGGCGTGGAGAAGGGCGAGGGCCGCAAGGTCGGCCTGGAGGAACTGGTGTTCGCCGATGGCCGCGACAAGCTCGCGCTGCCGCCCGATTCCGCCGCGCTGATGCTGGTGGCGCAGATCCGCGACGAGGCGCACCGCTTCGCGATCACGGGCATGCGCGCCCGGCGCGCGAGCGTGCGCACCGGCGGCAGCAAGCTGGAGGAGATCGCCGGCATCGGGGCGAAGAAGCGCGCAAAGTTGTTACAACGTTTCGGCGGCGTCCGCGGCGTCGGGGCCGCCAGCGTTGAAGAATTGATGGCCGTCGACGGCATTTCGCGAACCCTGGCCGAGGAGATCTACCGTGCCCTGCACTGATGAACGACAAGAAGGCGTGCCGAACGCGCCCGGACAACTGCGCCGCGCCGCCGCCTGGCTGGGCCTGTGCGCCCTGTCGGCCTGCCAGGCCCCGGCGCCGCAACCCGTGCGCGCGCCCGCGCCCCCCGCGCACGTGACGCCCGCTCCCGCGCCTGCCCCGGCGCCCGCGCCGTACGTGCGCGCCGCGCGCACGGCCGACGAGTACAAGCGCCAGATGGGCCTGCGCCTGGTCGCCGCCAACCCGAAGATCACCTACACCACGCGGGCGCCCGACGTCCTGCTGGCGATCCCCGTCCTCGAGGTCGAGGTCAACGCCGACGGCAGCGTGCGCCACATCACCGTCGTGCGGGTGCCCACGCAGGCCACGGACACCGTGCAGATCGCCATCGACGCGATCAAGCGTTCCGCGCCTTTCGGCGACGCCTCGCAAGTGCCCAGGCCGTGGAAGTTCATGCAGGTGTTCCTGTTCGACGACGACCGGCGCTTCAAGCCGAAGGTGCTGGATTAGCGGACTGGGGTCACCCACATCCGCCCGTCACGCATTGCAAGGCAGAATGGCCCGATGTTCTTCACGATCCCGACCCTGCTGACCTGGGCGCGCATCGTCGCGATCCCGCTGATCGTCGGCGTGTTCTACCTGCCGATCGAAGATCCGATGCGCAACCTGATCGCCACGGTGCTGTTCGTGGCGACCGCGCTGACCGACTGGCTGGACGGCTTCCTGGCGCGCAAGCTCAACCAGACCTCGGCCTTCGGCGCCTTCCTCGATCCGGTGGCCGACAAGTTCCTGGTCTGCGCCTCGCTGCTGGTGCTGGTGCACCTGGGGCGCTGCAACGCGCTGCTGGCGCTGATCATCATCGGCCGCGAGATCGCGATCTCGTCGCTGCGCGAATGGATGGCCCAGATCGGTGCGTCCAGGAGCGTGGCCGTCCACATGCTCGGCAAGTGGAAGACGACGATGCAGATGGTCGCGATCCCGTTCCTGTTGTTCCACGGCCGCCTGTTCGGGCTGATCGACACGCAGCTGTGGGGCACCTGGCTGCTCGTCGTCGCGGCGGTGCTGACGATCTGGTCGATGGTTTACTACCTGCGCAAGGCCATCCCGGAGATCCGCGCGAAAGCCAAGTAGGCCCGTCTTGCGATCAGGGTTTGCGCTGATCGCAGCCTCCGCGGCAGCGCAAGCTTGTGTAACGAAACGCCATACAATCCGCCTCTCGCTTGACACCGTCAGGCCGCAAGGTCTGTAATCATCCGTCGCCAACGAGGCCCGTATTTTTCCAGGCATATCGCCATCCCGATGGCGGTTCGCCGCGGTCGGCCAGTACCGCTTCATCAAACAATCGCCAGCGTATTTTCCAGAGGGGGTCCCTTCGTGAACAAGTCTGAATTGATCGAACACATCGCCCGCCAGGCTGACATCTCCAAGGCCGCGGCAACCCGCGCGCTGGAGGCGGTCATCGGTGGCGTGAAGACCACCTTGAAGAAGGGTGGCAGCGTGTCGATCGTCGGGTTCGGCACCTTCGCCGTGACCAAGCGCGCCGCGCGCATCGGCCGCAATCCGCGCACCAAGGAACCCATCAAGATCAAGTCGGCCAAGGTGCCGAAGTTTCGTCCGGGCAAGGGCCTGAAGGACGCGGTCAACTGATGGCCGGGCGCCGCGCGGCCCGCATCCGGGTCGGCGCACGGCAGCCCGGTCCAGCGGGTGCTTAGCTCAGTTGGTAGAGCAGCGCCCTTACACGGCGTAGGTCGGCGGTTCGAGCCCGTCAGCACCCACCACCTCTCGATCGATCCCCTGTCCCGATCGAACCAGGCGAACTCCGGCAACCGGGTTCGCCTTTGTCGTTATAGCCATAGCGATGCTCGTCCTGTTCCAAGAGGCTTTCCATGTTTGATTTCGTCCGGTCGCACAACCGACTCCTGCAGATCGCACTCGGTCTCCTGATCATCCCCTCGTTCGCGATCTTCGGCGTCTCGAGCTACACGTCGTTCAACAACGAGCAGTCGCAGGCCGTTGCCACGGTCGACGGCCACGAGATCTCGCGCGCCGAATGGGACGCCCAGCATCGCAAGGACGTCGACCAGATCCGCCAGCGCGCGCCGCAGGTCGATCTCAAGTTGCTGGACACGCCCGAGGCGCAGCGCCGCTCGCTGGACGCCATCGTGCGCGACCGCGTGCTGCAGGCCGCCGTCGTGCACGAGGGCCTGGCGGTGAGCGACGAGCGCGCCCTGCACGAGTACCAGACCAATCCGGAGTTCGCCGAGCCGCGCGCGATGCCCAAGCCGCAGCGCGACGCCTGGCTGGCCGCGCGCGGCCTCAGCGGCAACCAGCTGCTGCAGGTCATCAGCCAGAACCTGGGGCGCAACGCGGCCCAGCAAGGCGTGTCGGCCAGCGGCTTCCTGCCGGCCGCCTCGCTCAAGGCCAGCACCGACGCCTGGTTCGACCAGCGCGACATCCAGTGGCAGCGCTTCGACACCAAGGACTACGCCGCGAAGATCCAGCCCACCGACGCGCAGGTCGAGGCCTACTACAAGGCGCACCCGGCCGAGTTCTTCGCGCCCGAGCAGGCGAAGATCGAATACCTGGTGCTGGAGCCCGCGGCGCTGACCTCGCAGGTCAAGGCCGACCCGACGCTGGTGCAGGAGTACTACCAGCAGAACAAGTCGCGCTACACCACGCCCGAGGAGCGCAGCGCCAGCTACATCCTCGCCAAGGTCGCCCCCAACGCGTCGCCCGCCGACGTCGCCAAGGCCAAGGCGCTGGCCGAGGCCCAGCTCGCCGAGGTGCGCAAGAACCCGGCCGGCTTCTCCGAGTTCGCCAGGAAGATCCCGCAGGACGGCGGCCCGCTCGAAGGCGGCGACCTCGACTTCATGCGCAAGGGCGCGGTGCCCGGCGCGTTCGACGACACGCTGTTCTCGCTGAAGCAGGGCGACATCAGCGGCGTCGTGCGCACCGACAGCGGCTTCCAGGTGATCAAGCTCACCGGCGTGCGCGGCGGCGCCGTCAAGCCGTTCGAGGAGGTCAAGAGCTCGATCGAGGACCTGCTCAAGCAGCAGGAGGCACAGAAGCTGTTCTCCAGCGATGCCGAGAAGTTCACCAACACGGTCTACGAACAGCCCGACAGCCTCGACCCGGCCGCCAAGGCGTTCCAGCTGACCAAGCAGACCGCCACCGTGCAGCGCACGCCCGCGCCCGGCGCGCAGGGGCCGCTCGCGTCGGCCAAGCTGCTGACCGCCGTGTTCGCCAGCGACTCGATCAAGGGCAAGCACAACACCGAGGCCATCGAGTCCGGCACCAGCCAGCTCGTGTCCGCGCACGTCGTCGAGTACCTGCCGCAGCGCACGCGCCCCCTGGCCGAGGTGCACGACCAGGTCGTCGAGGCGGTGCGCAAGGCCGAGGCGACGGCCGCCGCCACCAGGGACGGCGAGGCGCGCGTCGCCGAGGCGAAGAAGGATGCCGCGCTGGTCCTGCCGCAGGCCGTCACCGTGAGTCGCCTGGACCGCAGCGGCGCCGTGCCGCCGCAGGTGACGCAGGCCGCGCTGAAGGCTGACCTGTCCAAGGGCCCGGCCGTCGTCGGCGTCGCGCTGCCCGATGGCGGCTACGCGGCGATCCGCGTCCTCAAGTCCACGCCGCACGCACCCGACGCCAACGAATCGGCGCAGTGGAAGAGCGTCGCCACCGACGCCTACGAAGCCGCCGAAGCCGAAGCGGTCTACGACTCGCTGAAGCAGCGCTACAAGACGAAGTACAACGACGAGCACATCGCCAAGGTGACGTCGCGGCCGGCATCGACCCCGAACTGAAAAAGCGCGCTATAATCTTTGGCTCCGGTGGTGGCTATAGCTCAGTTGGTAGAGTCCCAGATTGTGATTCTGGTTGTCGTGGGTTCGAGTCCCATTAGCCACCCCACCCGAACGCACTGAAAAAAGCTCCTGAGATCGTCAGGAGCTTTTTTTTTCGTCCGGATGCCGGTCAGAAGGCGTAGTTGAGCCCCGCCGACGCCGTCCACCGCGGCGCCAGTTGGTAGCCCGCCAGGTGGCTCGCCACGGGCAGCTGCACGAAGCCGAAGGCCTGCCAGTGGTCGCCGAGCGCGCCGCTGACACCGGGACTGAGATAGACGACGGTGCCTTCGCTGTCGGGGTTGTCGGCCAGCGCGCCCTGGTCGGCGCCCTTGTGCGACACGTTGACCTGCAATTGCGGCACCAGTGCCGGCGTCGCCTGCCAGCGCGCGCCCACGCTCACGAAGGTGGTGTTGCCGACGCGGAAGTCCTGGCCGGCGCCGTGCAGGCGGCTGGCGATGGCGGCCTGGAACTGCGCGTTGACGAAGGCCTCGACGTCCGTGCCCACCGGCTGGTGGTAGTACGCGCCGACGATGATGTCGGTGCTGCCGGTGCCGGCTTGCAGGCTGGTGTCGACGAGGTTGTCGGGTGAAGCGTTGGTCGACAGCGGGCCGTGCTGAAAGGCCGCCGGGTGACGGCCGGCGACGCCGCTGCCGTCGGCGTTCGGACCGCCGTAGTGGCCCGTCGGCAGCTTCAGGCCCAGTTGCAGCCCGAGGCCGTGTTCTTCCAGCAGTCCCTGCCACGTCACGAGGAGCCGGATATCGCCCAGGCCCCGGATGCGCGCCGTGCTGAGCTGGTCCTGCGTGACGGGGTTGGTGGCCGACGCGTAGGTCGAGTGGCCGCGGTCTACCCAGGGGACGAGCAGGCGCAGGCCCCAATCCTCGTCCGGCGCCCAGGCGATGCCCAGGGTGGTGGTGCGGGTGACCGTGTCGTGCTCGACTTCCTGGTCGCCGCCGGCGTCGTTGATGGCGGCGACGTCCGCGGTCGACACCGCCTTGCTGCCGTGGCGCAGCTGGCTCTGGTCGATGTGGTCGAACTGCAGGCTCAGGTTCCAGCCGGCGTGCGTCGGGTATCCGGTGGCGGCGTCGGTGGACAGCGAGCAGCCGCAGGTCGCGCAGGCGCAGGCGTTGCCGGCGGCCAGCGCGAGCAGGGCGGCCGCAGCGAGGGCGAGGGCGCGTGCGGGCACCGGCACGGCCGCGAGAGAGGATTTCGTCATGGCGTTGTTCGAGTTCGAGGGCCGGCGCGCCCGCGGGCAATCGGCGAGCGCGTCGGCACGAGATCAGTGGATGCCCGCGCGGCGGCGGGCCGGTTCATGCGGCGGTCGGCATGGCCCAGGGGCCGCTCTCCGTGCCGGATCTCAGGCGAGCGACGGCGGCGCGCGCGCCTGCGCGCTGGCCCAGACGGCGCCGGCGTGCGGAGCGCGCAGGAACGCGGCCGGGCGGGTGTGGAACGCGAGCACCGCGCCGGCGCCGACCTGCCGCGGATCGGGCGGCGGGGCCAGGTCGGCGTGCAGCGCGCAATACGGGCAGTGCTCGAAGGCGTGCGGCGCGGCGGGCGAGCCGCCGCTGTTCGAGGCCGTCTTCGAGACGGCGGGCGACGTGGCCGAGCAGACCTGGTCCCACAGCTGTCCGCGCGAGGCCGACAGCAACCCGGCGATCGAGGGTGCAAACGTCACCACCAGGATCGCGAGGAGGGCGACCCAGTTGGAGACGTGGCGGCGCAGCCGCAAAGTCTCGCCGGGGATCGCGCAGGCGATCCAGCGGGAGACGGAGCGGCGGCCGCGACGGGTGACCATGGCGCGATTCTAGGGTCGGCGTCCCGCGCCTGCCCCCGGCATGGATCAAGCCGCGACGATGCACGTGCACCGGCGAACGCCTTCGAACGAACGACGACCCTGGCCCACCGCTTGCCACGGCCGAGCCAGCCTTCATCCAAGCACGGGAATCCGCATGACTCGCCCCATCGAAGACTACGCGCTGATCGGCAACCAGGAGACCGTCGCCCTCGTCGCGCGCGACGGCTCGATCGACTGGATGGGCATGCCGCGCTTCGACAGCCCGCCGTGCTTCGCGGCCTTGCTGGGCACGCCGGATCACGGACACTGGCAGATCGCGCCGGTGGCGGGCGCGGTCGACGTCAAGCGCGCGTACCGCGACGGCTCCATGGTGCTCGAGACGCGCTTCGCCACACCCGAGGGCGAAGCCGTCGTCATCGACTTCATGGGCCGCCGCGACGGCGTCTGCGACCTGATGCGCATCGTGCGCGGCGTGCGGGGGCGGGTGGCGCTGCGCACCGAGATCGTCGTGCGTTTCGACTACGGCTCCGTCGTGCCCTGGGTCTCGCGCCAGGACGACGGCCGGCTGCACTTCACCGCCGGCCCCGACCGCCTCACGCTTGCGACGCCGGTGGAACTGCGCGGCGAGGATCTGCGCACGGTCGGCGAGTTCGAGGTCACGCAGGGCGCGGAGCTCGCGTTCACGCTGACGTGGCAGCCGTCGTGGCGCACGGACCTGCCCGCGCCCGACGCCGCCGACACGCTTGCGGAGGTCCTGTCGCGATGGGAGGCGTGGTCGTCGCGGCTGCCGCGCGGCGACGAGGTGTCGGAGGCGATGCAGCGCTCGCTGGTCACGCTCAAGGCGCTGGCGCACTGGCAGACGGGCGGCATCGTGGCCGCGGCCACGACGTCGCTGCCGGAGCAGATCGGCGGCGTGCGCAACTGGGACTATCGCTTCTGCTGGCTGCGCGATGCCACGTTCACGTTGTACGCGCTGCTGGGCCTGGGCTTCGTCGAGGAGGCCGAGGCCTGGCGCGCCTGGCTGCTGCGCGCGGTGGCGGGCAGCCCCGACGACCTGCAGATCATGTACGGCGTGGCCGGCGAGCGGCGGCTGGCCGAACACGTGGTGCCCTGGCTGCCCGGCTACGCCGGCTCGGCGCCGGTGCGCGTGGGCAACGCCGCCGCGGCGCAGGTGCAGCTCGATGTCTACGGCGAGGTGCTGGACGCGCTGTACGTCGCGCGCAAGGCCGGCCTCGCGCACGACGCCACCAGTTGGTCGCTGGAGCGCGCCATGCTGCGCCACCTGGAGACGATCTGGCGCGAGCCCGACGACGGCATCTGGGAGGTGCGCGGCGGCCGCCGCCACTTCACGCACTCCAAGGTGATGACCTGGGTCGCGTTCGATCGCGCGGTGCGCTCGGCCACCGAGTTCGGCCTCGAGGGGCCGGTCGATCATTGGTGCGCGATCCGCGACGCGATCCACCAGCAGGTGTGCGAACGCGGCTTCGATCCGGCGCAGGGCTCGTTCGTGCAGTCGTACGGATCGGCCGCGCTCGACGCCAGCCTGCTGCTGCTGGCCGTCGTCGGCTTTCTGCCGCCCGACGACGCGCGCATCCGCGGCACGGTCGCTGCGATCGAGCGCCGCCTGCTGCGCGACGGCCTCGTGCAGCGCTACGATACCGGCGACGGCAAGGACGGCCTGCCGCCCGGCGAAGGCGCGTTCCTCGCCTGCAGCTTCTGGCTGGCGGACAACTACCTGCTGCAGGATCGCGTCGACGAGGCGCAGGCGCTGTTCGATCGCCTGCTGGCGTTCCGCAACGACGTCGGCCTGCTGGCCGAGGAGGTCGACCCCGTCGGGCGGCGCCTGCTCGGCAACTTCCCGCAGGCGTTGTCGCACCTGGCGCTGATCAACACGGCCACGGGCCTCAAGGGACGCCGCGGCACGGCGCACCAGCGCGCGTCCGGCAGCAGCCAGACCGAAGGGGCGACCGTGTCCCGTGCGGGACGGCCCGATGGCGCGGCCGGTGTTTGAATGGCGGCAGCGCGATCGCCCCATCGATCGCCAACGATGGAGCCGACCCCATGACCGCCGACTATTCGACGAAGACGCGCGACCTGCTGCAACGCCTGGGCGCCTTCTTCGACCAGCACATCTACCCGAACGAGGAACGCTACGTGCGCGAGCTCGACGCCAAGCGGCGCGCCGGCGACGCGTGGGTGCCCTCCGAGGTCGTCGCCGAACTCAAGCCGATCGCGCGCCGCGCGGGCCTGTGGAACCTGTTCCTGCCACATCCCTACGAAGGGCAGGGCGGCATCTCCAACCTCGACTACGCGCCGCTGTGCGAACAGATGGGCCGCGTGATGTGGTCCGCCGAGGTCTTCAACTGCTCGGCGCCCGACACCGGCAACATGGAGACGCTGCAGCGCTACGGCACCGAGGCGCAGAAAGCGCGCTGGCTGCGGCCCTTGCTGGAAGGCGAGATCCGCTCGGCCTTCCTGATGACCGAGCCGGCGGTGGCCTCCTCGGACGCCACCAACATCCAGTGCTCGATCCGCCGCGAGGGCGACGAGTACGTCATCAACGGCCGCAAGTGGTTCAGCACCGGTGCGGGCCACCGGCGCTGCGAGATCTTCATCGTGATGGGCAAGACCGACCCCGACGGCCCGCGCCACGCGCAGCAGTCGATGGTGCTGGTGCCGCGCGACACGCCGGGCGTCACCGTCGTGCGTCCGCTGACGGTGTTCGGCTACGACGACGCGCCGCACGGCCACATGGAGGTG
>Ga0075370_10000871_pt1 | contig 12284 bp, 10 predicted proteins | sample EndMethybrTD3035_FD_71398 | JGI IMG/M metagenome (GOLD analysis project Ga0075370, IMG submission 71398) | Populus endosphere microbial communities from Tennessee, USA - Endosphere MetaG P. TD hybrid TD303-5 | ecosystem: Host-associated > Plants > Roots > Endosphere | place: USA: Tennessee... | reverse complement strand
TCGGACATCGTCGAGACGACTCCCCGCGGCTTGTTCAGCACCAGGTAGACGTTCGGCGAGGCCGGGGGCAGGCGCTTGCCGCTCACCCTGATCACCGCGGTGGCGGGGTCGACCTTCGTGCCCAGCCTGGTGACGACCTCGCCGTCGACCTCGACCTCGCCGGCGAGCATCAGCTCCTCGCACTTGCGGCGCGAGGCCACGCCGGACGTGGCCAGCAGCTTCTGCAGCCGGACCAGGCCGTCCTCGTCCGGGGTGAGCGTCACGTGGGCTCGGCGGGAGGCTCGTCCGGGGCCGACTGGGCGCCCAGCGCCTCCTCCATCTCGTCGAAGTCGGCCAGGTCCGGCAGGTACGGCGCCAGCTCGGGCAGCTCGTCGACCGACTGCACGCCGATCCGCTCGAGGAAGTAGGTGCTGGTGCGGAACAGCGTGGCCCCCGACGACTCGTCGGTGCCCGCCTCCTCGACCAGACCGCGGTTGAGCAGCGTGCGCATGACGCCGTCCACGTTGACGCCGCGGATCGCCGACACCCGGGCCCGCGAGACCGGCTGCTTGTAGGCGACGACCGCCAGCGTCTCGAGCGCCGCCTGGGTCAGCCTGGCCTGCTGGCCCTCGAGCACGAAGCCCTCGACGACCGAGGCGTACTCCTCGCGGGTGTAGTAGCGGTAGCCACCGGCCACGTGGCGCAGCTCGAAGCCGCGGCCCTGCTCGTCGTACTCGGCGGTGAGCGCCTCGAGGGCGGCCACCACCTCGTCGACGGGGTAGCCGACCGCGGTGGCCAGGCTGGTCGCGTCGAGCGGCTCGTCGGCCACCATCAGCACGGCCTCCAGCGACGGCGCCAGCTCGGTGGTGGCGACCGCGAGCGTGTCCTGGGTCATGACTGGTCCTCGTCGTTCGGGGTCTCGGGGGTGTCGTCGGGCGCCTCGGGGGGCGCGCCCTCGAACTCGTCCTGGATCAGGTCCTCGGCGTCCGCGTCGTCGCTGCCGGTCCACCGCACCGTGAGCTCGCCCAGCGGGGTCACCTGGTCGAAGGCGACCGCGCCCTCGCGGAAGAGCTCCAGCAGCGAGAGGAACCGGGCCACGGTGGTGAGCGTGTCGGGCGAGTCGCCGCACAGCGCCCGGAAGGTCATCGCGCCGCTGCGGCGCAGCCGCTCGATGACCAGGGCCGCCTGCTCGCGGACGCTGACCCGCGGCGCGTGGATGTGCGCGAGGGCCACCTCGGCCTCCGGGCGGGGCTCCAGGGCCTTCGCCGCGAGCTGCGCGAACTGGTCGAGCCCGATGCCGATCAGCACCTCGGGCAGCAGCGAGGCGAACCGGTCCTCCAGCCCGACGGCGCGCGGGTGCCGCTTCGACTCCCCCGCCAGCCGGGTCTCCAGGACCGCCGCGACCTGCTTGAACGCGCGGTACTGCAGCAGCCGGGCGAAGAGCAGGTCCCGCGCCTCCAGGAGGGCGAGGTCCTCCTCGTCCTCGACGTCGCCCTGCGGCAGCAGCCGGGCGGCCTTGAGGTCCAGCAGGGTCGCGGCCACGAGCAGGAACGACGAGGTCTGCTCGAGATCCCACTGCGTGCCCTCGGGGCCGGCCTTGGCGCCCGCCTTGACGTGCGCGATGAAGTCGTCGGTGACCTGCGACAGCGACACCTCGGTGATGTCGAGCTTGTGCTTCGAGATCAGGCTGAGGAGCAGGTCGAACGGCCCCTCGAAGTTGTCCAGGCGCAGCTCGAAGGCCGGGGCCTCGCTCGACGCGGCCTCGGGACCAGCCGCGGTGATGGTCATCCCTCGCTCAGCCGCTGGACCAGAGAGCTCTTCTCGCCGTTCTCCTCGAGGTCCGCGAGAACCAGTGAGATGGCCTCGCGCAGCAACCGCCCGCGGTCGATGGCCAGGCCGTGCTGGCTGCGCAGCGACAGCCGGGCGTGCTCGATGTCGAAGAGCTCCTGGGAGGTCACGTAGACCGTGACCTTCTCGTCGTGCTTGATCCGGCCGCTGGGCTTCTGAGCGAGCGACTCGGGCGCGGGGTCGGGCACCGCGCGCACGACCCGCTTGGCGCCGGACTTGTCGGCGTCGTCGGTGGGGCGGAACAGGTCGTCGGCGGAGGGCAGGTTCACCCGGCGAGGCATCGGGCGTACACCTCCCTGGCCAGCTGCCGGTAGGCGTCGGCGCCCGGTGAGTCGGAGGCGTACGACGTGATCGGCTCGCCGGCCACGGTCGAGTCGGAGAACTTCACGGTGCGCTTGATGACGGTGTGGAAGACCTTGTCGCCCCACGCCTCGACGAGGCGCTCCATCACCTCGCGGCTGTGCAGGGTGCGCCCGTCGAACATGGTGCCGAGGACGCCGTCGATCTCCAGGGCCGGGTTGAGCCGCTCCCGCACCTTGTCGATGGTGGTCTTGAGCAGCGCGACGCCCCGTAGTGCGAAGTACTCGCACTCCAGCGGCACGAGGACGCCCTGGGACGCCGTCAGCGCGTTGACGGTCAGCAGTCCGAGCGACGGCTGGCAGTCGATCAGGATGACGTCGTACTCCTCGATCGCCTGGGCCAGGGCGCGCTGGAGCGTCTGCTCACGACCCACCTCGTGCACGAGCTGCACCTCGGCGGCCGCCAGGTCGATGTTGGACGGCAGCAGGTCCATCCCGGGGACGGTCGTGTGCACCACGACGTCGTGGAAGTCGACGTCCTTCTGCATCAGCAGGTTGTAGACGGTGTGCTCCATCTCGTGCGGGTTCAGCCCGAGGCCGACCGAGAGGGAGCCCTGCGGGTCGAAGTCGACGAGCAGGACCTTGCGGCCGTACTCGACGAGCGCGGCGCCCAGGTTGATGGTGGTCGTCGTCTTGCCGACGCCGCCCTTCTGGTTGCACATCGAGATGACCCGGGCGTGGCCATGGGTGGCCAGCGGAGCGGGCACCGGGAAGTCCGGCAGCGGCCGGCCGGTCGGGCCGAGGGGTCGCTCCGCCGCGTCTTCGGCGTGCACGACCTCGGGCGTGGGTGGCGCATCGAGGATGGCCAGCTCCTCGGCTGGGGTGGTCGTCGGAGCGTCCTGCTCCTGACGGCGCTGGAAGAGGTGCACGGCGTCTCCCTCGTTCTGCTCCGGAACCGGCGGGCGGACGAGGGGCGGCATGTCCGGGGCCGCTGAACCATGCGCTGGTCCGGTGTGCCCCTGGAACCCGTCGGTCATCCGTTGTTTCCTTTCCCATGCCGGTTGCTGTCTTGCTCGCACCGTAATTTGTCGACATCGCGACATCCGGGAGACGCGCGGGAGGACTGTAGGACTGTCTGGAGAAGGCGAACAACCCGCAGACCCGGACCCACAGGCACTCGTCGCGATCTGTGCAGGAGTTGTGGAGCGCTCCCCCGGTGCGTGCACAGGAATCCGTCGCCTGTGCACGAATCTGTGGACTCAGCCTCGAGTCAGAAGGTCGAGTCGACGAGGTCCTGGTAGTCCGGGTGCTTGTCGATCCAGCCCCTGATGAACGGGCACCGCGGCAGCACCTGCCGGGTGCCGTCGGCGCGGACCGCGTCCAGCGCGCCGCGGGCCAGCGCCGACCCGATCCCGTGTCCCTCGAACTGGTCGGCCACCACGGTGTGGGTGAACATGATGAGGTCGTCGGCGGTCTCGTACTCCGAGTAGCCGGCCAGGACGCCGTCGAGCCGTGCCTCGAAGCGGGACTCCTCGGGGTTGTCGGTCACCTGCACGTCAGCCATGCAGCGACATTACGTGAGCCGCCTCATCGCCTCGGTCGTCAGGACGAGCTCCCCCGACTCGTCGGACGCGTCGAGGTCGACGACCGCGTCGATGACCCAGTCGTGGTGACCCTCCGGGTCGCTCAGCGTCTGCCGGACCCTCCAGGTCCGGCCCTCGGCACCGATGTGGAGCATGACCGGCCCGCGGGCGTCCGCGTCGAGCCCGACGGTGTCGTGCTCCTCGTAGTACGCCTCGATCGCCTCGTCCCACCGCGAGCGCGTCATCACCACCTCGGCCGGCGGGTCGGTGCGGTCCGCGGCCGCCCGCTCCAGCCTCATCAGCCCGTCGAGGTCGTCGCGGGCCACCAGGTCGACCCGCCGCCACATCGCGTTGCGGATCATCACCCGGAAGGCCCGGTCCTGCCTCGAGATCGGCCTCGGCGAGGCTGGAGCCAGGTTCGCGGCCAGCTCCGCGGCCCGTCGCTCGACCGCTTCGGGGTCGGTCAGCGCCTCCCACTCGTCGAGAAGCGACGAGTCGGTCTGCCGGATGGTCTCGCCCAGCCACTCCGAGAGGTCCTCGAGCTCCGGCGTGCGGTGCGACTCCGGCACCGTCTGGCGGATGGTCCGGTAGGCGTCGGTGAGGTAGCGCAGCACCAGGCCTTCGGAGCGCGCGAGCTGGTAGCGGCCGACGAAGTCGGTGAAGCTCATCCCCTGCTCGTACATCTCCCGGACGACCGACTTCGGCTCGAGCAGGTCCTCGCTCAGCCAGGGGTGGCTCTGCCGGTAGAGCTCGTACGTCGCCTCGAGCAGCTCGGCCAGCGGCTGCGGCCAGGTGATCTCGTCGAGCAGCGCCATCCGCTCCTCGTACTCGATGCCGTCGGCCTTCATCTCGTTGACCGCCTCGCCGCGCGCGGCGTACTGCTGCGCGAACAGGATCTGACGCGGGCCCTCGAGGACCGACTCGACCACCGAGACGATGTCGAGCGTGTGCTCCTCGGCCTCGGGGTCGAGCACGTCGAGTGCGGCCAGGGCGAAGTGCGCGAGCTCCTGGTTGAGGGCGAAGTCCTCGGGCAGGTCGACGGTGAGCACATATCGGCGACCGACCTCGTCGAGATCGTCGAGCCGGGTGAGCGTGCCCGACTGCACCAGGCTGCGGGCGAGCCGCAACGCCCGGCGGGCGAGGCGGAGCTTGTCGCGGTCGGACTCGTGGTTGTCGGTGAGGATCCGGCGCAGGACCGGGAAGGCGTCCTCCTCGCGGGCCAGGACGTTGATCAGCATCGAGTTGTCGACCCGCATCCGAGAGACGAGCGCCTCGGGGACCCCGTCGCGGAGCTTCTCGAAGGTCTGCTCGGTCCACACCACCGTGCCGTCGGGCGGCTTGCGCAGCTGGGCCTTCGAGCTCTTCTTCGCCCTCTGAGACGGGCTGAGCGCGGCGTTCTTGGCGGCGGACTTCGCCTTGGCCCGCTCGTTCTCGATGGTGTGCTCGGGCGCCTGGACGACCACGTAGCCGGAGGTGTCGAAGCCGGCGCGACCCGCCCGGCCGGCGATCTGGTGGAACTCCCGGATCCGGAGCACCCGGCTGCGGTTGCCGTCGTACTTGGCGAGGCCGGTGAACAGGACGGTGCGGATCGGCACGTTGATGCCGACGCCCAGGGTGTCGGTGCCGCAGATGACGGTCAGCAGGCCGGCCTGGGCCAGCTGCTCGACCAGGCGCCGGTACCGCGGCAGCAGGCCGGCGTGGTGCACGCCGATCCCCCGGCGCAGCAGCCTGGACAGGGTCTTGCCGAAACCGGCGCCGAACCGGAACCCGGCCAGCCGCTCCTTCAGCTCGTCGCCTTGGTCCGCTCGGGTCGAGCCCGTCGAGACCAGCTTGGCGTTGAGCAGACCGGTGGCGTGCTCGACGGCGTCCTTCTGGGTGAAGTGCACGACGTAGACCGGTGCCTGGTGGGTGGTCACCAGCTCCTCCAGCGTCTCGGCCAGCGGCGTGAGGGCCCACGTGTACGTCAGCGGCACCGGTCGCTCCGCGTCGGTGACCAGCACCGTGTCGCGGCCGTTGCGCCGCGTGATGTCGGCGGCCAGCTCCGTGACGTCGCCCAGCGTCGCCGACATGAGGACGAACTGCGCCTGTGGCAGCTCGATCAGCGGCACCTGCCAGGCCCAGCCGCGGTCGGGCTCGGCGTAGAAGTGGAACTCGTCCATCACGACGAGCCCGACGTCGGCGCGGGGCCCCTCGCGCAGCGCGATGTTGGCGAGGATCTCGGCCGTGCAGCAGATGACGGGAGCGTCCGCGTTGACCGACGCGTCGCCGGTGAGCATGCCGACGTCCTGGGCGCCGAAGACCTCGCACAGCGCGAAGAACTTCTCACTCACCAGGGCCTTGATCGGCGCCGTGTAGAAGCTGACGCGTCCGTCGGCCAGGGCCGCCCGGTGGGCGGCCTCGGCCACGAGCGACTTCCCCGATCCCGTCGGCGTGGCCAGGACGACGTTGTCCCCGGCGAGCACCGCGAGGACCGCCTCCTCCTGGTGCGGGTACAGCGTGAGGCCGCGGTCGGCCGCGGCCTCGGTGATCTCGTCGAGGAGGCCCTCGAGCGGATCAGTCCCTGGCTCGGGGGTGGGCACTGGCGAACACCTCCCGGAGGCTGTCCACGGTGACCAAGGTGTAGATCTGGGTGGTCGTCACCGAGGCGTGGCCGAGCAGCTCCTGGACGACCCGGACGTCCGCGCCGCCGTCGAGCAGGTGGGTCGCGAAGGAGTGCCGCAACGTGTGTGGGGAGACGTCCTGGGTGACGCCGGCCCGCTCGGCAGCCTTCACCAGGATCGCCCAGGCCGACTGCCGGCTCAGCCGGCCGCCGCGGGCGTTGAGGAACAACGCCGGCGTGCCCTTCCCGGCCGCGACCAGCTCCGGCCGGCCGCGGACGAGGTAGGCGTCGACCGCCTCCAGGGCGTACGAGCCGACCGGGACCACCCGCTCCTTGCCGCCCTTGCCGTGCAGCTTCACGACGGTGTCGACCGTGGCCTCGTCAACTTTCCAGTCGTCGACGTCGAGCCCGACCGCCTCCGAGATCCGGGCGCCGGTGCCGTACAGCACCTCGAGCAGGGCCCGGTCGCGCAGGGCCAGTGTGGTGCCGTGCTCGCCCGCAGCCTGGAGGATCGCCTCGACGTCGCTCAGCGGCAGGGCCTTCGGGAGCCGCTTCGCGGGTGCCGGCGGCTTGACCCCACTGGCCGGGTCGGCGGTGGCGAGCCCGTCGGCCATGGCGAACTTGTGGAAGCCCCGCACCGCCACCACGGTGCGCGCCGCGGACGTCGAGCTGAGGGGCGGGTGCTCGGGGTCGCCCTCGCGGAGCCGGACGAGGAAGTCGGCGACGGTCTGCTCGCCGACCGCGTCGAGGTCCTCGATCCCCGCGCCCGCGAGGAACTCGAGGTAGCGGCGGAGGTCGCGCCGGTACGACGACAGCGTGTTCGCGGCCAGGCCGCGCTCGACGGCGAGGTGGTCCAGGTACGTGCGGACCGCGCGCTGCGCGTCAGCCAAGCACGGACTCCAGGGAGACCGTCTCGATGCCGACCGCCTCGCCCACGGGTGCGTTGGTCAGCTGACCGCCGTGCGTGTTGAGGCCCAGCGCGAGGCTGTGGTCGTCGCGCAGCGCCCGCTCCCAGCCCTTGTTGGCCAGCGCGACGGCGTACGGCATGGTCGCGTTGGTCAGCGCGTAGGTCGAGGTGTTGGGCACCGCACCCGGCATGTTGGCCACGCAGTAGAACGTCGAGTTGTGGACCTGGTACGTCGGGTCCGAGTGCGTGGTCGCGTGCGTGTCCTCGAAGCAGCCGCCCTGGTCGACGGCGATGTCGACGAGCACCGACCCCGGCTTCATCCGGCTCACCAGCTCGTTCGAGACCAGCTTCGGGGCCGCGGCGCCCGGGATCAGCACGGCGCCGATCACCATGTCGGCCTGCGTCACGTGCTGCTCGATCGCCAGCTTCGAGGACGCCAGGCCGTGCACCTGGTTGTTGTAGCGCCAGAACGACATCCGGAGCTTGTCCAGGTCCGTGTCGAGCAGGGTGACGTCCGCGCCCATGCCGAGCGCGATGTTGGCGGCGTTCTGGCCGCTGACGCCCGCCCCGATGATGACGACCTTGGCGTTGGCGACACCGCCGACCCCGCCCAGCAGCACACCGCTGCCGCCCTGGGCCTTGAGCAGGGCGTGCGCGCCGACCTGGGGTGCGAGGCAGCCGGCGACCTCGGACATCGGGTAGAGCAGCGGCAGCCCGCCGGACGGCAGCTGCACCGTCTCGTAGGCGATGCCGGTGACCTTGCGGTTGATGAGCTCCTCGGTCAGCGGCTTGTCCGCGGCGAGGTGCAGGTAGGTGAAGAGCACCAGCCCTTCACGCATCCGGTGGTACTCCTCGGACACGGGCTCCTTGACCTTGAGCACCATGTCCACGCCGCCGTCGGTGCCCCACGCCTCCTCGGCGGTGGACACGATGGTCGCGCCGGCGCCGACGAAGTCTGCGTCGGGGATGCCCGAGCCCACTCCGGCCTCGGTCTGGATCACCACCTCGTGACCGTGCGCGACCAGCTCGTGCACGCCGATCGGGGTGATCGCCACCCGGTACTCGTGGTTCTTGACTTCCTTCGGGACTCCGACCTTCACCCGCCCGACACTAGCCCCACCGGGGCTCGCTAGAGCAGCCCCCGGGCGCGAGCCAGGAGCACCGCGTTGACCAGCGGCGCGTCGGCGATCCGCCCCGCCAGCACCCCCGCCAGCAGGTCGTCGAGCGGCAGCCGGTACAGGTGCATGTCGGCCTCCTCGTGCTCGGCCTCGAAGTCCCCGCGGTCGGCCGGGCTCAGGTCCTGGGCGAGGTAGAGGTGGATGACCTCCGCGGTGATGCCCGGTGAGCTCCAGGTCGACCCGAGATGCGTCCAGCGGCCGGCCTCGAACCCGGTCTCCTCCAGCAGCTCGCGGCGGGCGGCCTCCTCCGGGTCCTCCCCCGGCTTGTCGAGCAGGCCTGCGGGCAGCTCGACGAAGCGGCGACGCGCGGCATGGCGGTACTGGACGACGACCAGGACCCGCTGCTCGTCGTCCACGGCGAGGATCACCGCCGCGCCCGGGTGCTCGACCACGATCCGGCGGAACGTCTGGTCCGGGCCGCCGTCCGGGTGGTGGAGCTCGTCCGAGCGCACCGCGAACGGCGCCGCCCCGCGGTAGATGTCCTCCGAGCCGACCACCGGCCACGCCTCGGCGGTGTCCGACAGTCCTGCTGGTGCGACGTCCGGCGACATGGGCGGTGAGGCTACCGTTCGGTGATGGCCGACTCTCCGCGCAGCCTGACCGTGGACGAGGCGCGCGAGCGTGCCCGCATCCTCGAGGTCGAGCGCTACGACATCGCCGTCGACCTCCGCGGGATGGTCGAGGGCCCGGACTGGGTGGCCACCTCGACGGTGACGTTCCGCTGCCACGAGCAGGGCGCCACCACGTTCGTCGACTGCGTCGCGGAGGTGCGGCGCGCCACGCTGAACGGGATCGACCTGGACCTGGAGTCCGTCGACGGGGGCCGGATCCCGCTGCCGCACCTCACCCAGCACAACGTGCTGGTGGTCGAGTCCGTCCAGAGCGACACCGGCCGTGGTGACGCGATCCTGCGGACCGTCGACCCGTCCGACAAGCTCGTGTACGTCTGGAGCTCCTTCGAGCCGGACGGCGCCAGGAGTGCCTGGGCGTGCTTCGACCAGCCCGACCTGAAGGCTCCGCACCGGTTCACCGTCAGTGCGCCCTCCCCGTGGACGGTCACCAGCAACACCGCCCCGGACGACGTCGTGGACCGGGAGGACGGTGGGCGCGAGTGGTTCTTCCCCGACACGCCGCGGCTGTCGACGTACGTCGTCGTGGTCAACGCCGGCCCGTTCCACGAGATCCGCGAGCAGCGAGGTGACCACAGTCTCGGCCTCTACTGCCGGCAGTCGCTCCGGCGCTTCCTCGAGCGGGACGCCGCCGAGCTGTTCCGCCTCACCGAGCAGGGCCTCGCCTTCTTCGGTGAGCGGTTCGGCTCCCCGTTCCCGCAGGAGCGCTACGACCACGTCTTCGTGCCGGACATGGGCGGCGCCATGGAGAACTGGGGCTGCGTGACCTGGAGCGATGCGTCGCTCTACCGCAGCCGGCCGACGTTCGCCGAGCGCGAGTTCGTGGCGATGGTGCTGCTGCACGAGATGGCACACATGTGGTTCGGCGACCTCGTGACGATGCGCTGGTGGGACGACCTGTGGCTCAACGAGGCGTTCGCGTCCTGGGCCGCCACGTGGGCGTCCGAGAACGCGACCGACTACACCGACGCCGACGCGACGTTCCTGGCCACGCTGGAGCGGGCCGGCTACCAGGTGGACATGAGCCCGGCGAGCCACCCGATCCGGTCCGAGGTCTCCGACGTCGCGCACGCGTTCGCGAACTTCGACCAGATCACCTACGCCAAGGGCCAGGCGGTGCTCCGCCAGCTGGTCGCCTTCGTCGGCGAGGACGCGTTCGTCGAGGGGCTGCGCGCCTACTTCCGCGACCACGCCTGGGGCAACACGTCCCTCGACGACCTCGTCGGGGCGGTTGCCGCCGCCTCGGGTCGCGACCTCGACGGCTGGACTGCGAGCTGGCTCGACCGGGCCGGCACCGACACCATCGTCCTGCTCCCTGACCCGGGAGCTCCCCGCACCGCACGGAAGCTGCTCACCACCAGTGCCGACGGTGGCGAGCCGCGCCGGCACCACCTGCGGATCGGGTCCTACCGGCGGGCCCGTGACGGCGGCGCCGCGGCCGCGCCCGTCGAGCTCGTGGCCACGACCGACGTCGAGACGACGGGCACCACCACCGCGGTCGAGCTGCCCGACGCCGACGTGCACCTGCTCAACGACGGCGACCTGACGTTCGCCGCGGTGCGCACCGACGAGGACTCCCTCGAGGCGATGCTCGGCCTCGCCCCGCACCTGCCCGACGCGATCTCGCGCGCCGCCGTGGTCAGCACCGGCTGGGACATGCTGGCCAAGGGCGAGCTGTCGACCGGTGAGTTCCTCGACTGCGTGCTCGCCGTGCTCGAGACCGAGCGCAGCCCCGGCGTCGTGGAGCCGTTCTTCTCGCTGGCCCTGCGCGCGGCCGAGCAGTGGAGCCCGACGGTGCTGGTCCCTCGCCGCCTGTCCCGCGTCGCGGAGGTCGCCGCCCGGCGCGCCGACGAGACGGACCACCGCACCGCGGCCCTGCGCGCGCTGGCCGCGTCGGCCTCGAAGCCCGAGCACTTCGAGCTCCTCGACCAGGCAGCCGAGGCGGACCTCGACCTGGCCTGGACCGTCGCCACCCGGCGCGCATCGCTGGGCCGCTACGACGAGCACGCCGTGAAGGCGCTCGCCGAGCGGGACCCCGACCCCGAGAGCGACGTCCGCGCGCTCGCCGTCGCTGCCGCCCGGCCCACCGAGGAGGCCAAGGAGGAGGCGTGGCACCGGATCTTCGTGGACCGCGCCGTCCCCGCCGGGCCGCCGCTGAGCGAGGTCGCGCAGGCGTTCTGGCGCCCGGTGCAGCACACCCTGCTGGTGCCGTGGGCCGACCGCTACCTCGAGCAGGTCTCCGAGCTGCAGGGCGAGGGCATGATGGCGACGCTCAGCCTCGTCGGGGGGATGCAGCCGACGACGTGCTCCGACGACTGGCCCGACCGGGCCGTGGAGCTCGCGCACCGGGACGACACCGTCCCCGTCGTGCGGAACCGGCTGCTCACCGCGGCGGACACGCTGGCCCGCGTGCTGCGCGCCCGGAGCTAGCCGGAGCTAGACCTCGGCAGGCTCGTCGACGAGCGCGGCCGGCTCGACGTCGATCGGGAACCGGAGCTCCTTCTGGCGCTCGATCGCGGCTCCGACGAGCCCGGCGAACAGCGGGTGCGGCCGGGTCGGGCGGGAGCGCAGCTCGGGGTGCGCCTGGGTCGAGACGTAGTAGGGGTGCACCTCGCGGGGCAGCTCGACGAACTCGACCAGGTTGTTGTCGGGCGAGGTCCCGGAGAAGACCAGGCCGGTCTCCTCGAGCTGGTCGCGGTAGGCGTTGTTGACCTCGTAGCGGTGCCGGTGCCGCTCCTCGATCTCCGCCTCGCCGTACGCCGCTCGCACCACCGAGCCGGCCTTGAGGGCTGCCGGGTAGAGGCCCAGGCGCATGGTTCCGCCCAGGTCACCCGCGCCCTCGACGTAGGCCACCTGCTCCTCCATGGTGGCGATGACCGGCTCCGGGCTGTCCGGGTCGAACTCCGTCGAGTCGGCCTTCTCCAGGCCCGCGACGTTGCGTGCGTACTCGATCACCATGCACTGCAGGCCCAGGCACAGGCCGAGCGTCGGGATCCCGTGGGTGCGGGCGAAGGTCAGCGCGCCGATCTTGCCCTCGAGGCCGCGCACCCCGAAGCCGCCCGGCACGCACATCCCGTCGACGTCCGAGAGGTGCTTGGCCGCGCCCTGCGGGGTGGCGCACTCGTCGGACGGGATCCAGCGGATGTCGACCTTGGCGTCGTTGGCGAAGCCGCCGGCGCGCAGCGCCTCGGCCACCGAGAGATAGGCGTCGTGCAGGTCGACGTACTTGCCGACCAGCGCGATGGTGACCTCCTCCTGGGGG
>Ga0075370_10000870_pt1 | contig 12285 bp, 7 predicted proteins | sample EndMethybrTD3035_FD_71398 | JGI IMG/M metagenome (GOLD analysis project Ga0075370, IMG submission 71398) | Populus endosphere microbial communities from Tennessee, USA - Endosphere MetaG P. TD hybrid TD303-5 | ecosystem: Host-associated > Plants > Roots > Endosphere | place: USA: Tennessee... | reverse complement strand
CAGGGATGCGTCCGACCATTTCTCCAACCTAGCGATGGCGTGCGGGGGCAGATCAAGACGAGCGTGATCTGGGAGGCGGTACCCGCTCCACCTGGTGAGACACGGGCTGTCCCCGTCCGCTGATGCCGAACGCCCCGGTCACCATCGAGGTGACCGGGGCGTTCGCCGTGCGAGGGCTGCGTCAGCCCTGGTGGTGCTTGCCGCGCAGCACCTTGCCGTAGACCTGCAGCTCGGCGGCGTGCACGATCGTGCCGCGGTCCGAGGCGGCACCGCAGTCGGTGTCCGCCGTCGGGTCGTTCTCCTGCTCACCCGCGTAGGCCGGGGCGCCGGTGCACTGGTTCTCCAGCACCACGAGGCGCACCGCCAGGGCGACCACGGGCTTCTTGAGCTTGAACGACCGCAGGGTCAGGTTCGGGGCGACCGGCCGCGGTGCGATGGCCGGGAACGCGTTCGCCTTCGAGGTGTAGACCCGCTTCCACTTCGCCGACCCCGAGGTGCAGCTCTTGACGCACACCTCGAGGGCGAACCGGCGCAGCGCCGTGAACCGCGACCCGGAGTCGGGGTCGGCCGCGAGCGGCACGACCTCCGGCTCGGCGGGCGCCGGGTTGAGCATGGCGCTGACCTGGAGGCGGTTGATCTTCACGGCCTTCTTGCCGGCCAGGTCGACCGCGACGAACGGGTGCGACTTGTCGACGTTCTGGTTGGTGACACCGCCCCAGTTCGTGTTCTCGGTCCCGTCGATCAACGACTCGGCATTGAGCGACCCCGGAGTCGAGCCGATCACCTTGGCACCACCGGCCGCCGCGGCGAAGTTGGTGTAGGAGTTGATCCGCTTGACGACGGTCTTCTTGCCCTTCGGGACGTTGAGCGTGAAGCGCTGGAAGCCGTTGGTCCTCGACACGTACGTCATCCGGTACTTGCCCGGCGTGAAGAGGAGCGTGCTCTTCAGCTTCTTCGTCTTCGGGTCGAGGTCGCCGTACGGCGTCGCGCGGGCCTCGTAGTCGCCCACGAACAGCTCGCCCTTGCCGGCGCCGAGGAACGTCACCTTGGCGTTCTTGCCCTTGGCGCTGGCGAAGCTCGGCACGGTGTCGCCGGAGTCCGCAGTCGGGGTGCTGGCCTTCTTGCCCATGCCCCGGCGCGCGAACGCCTGGTAGAGCGTCTTCTGGTTGGCCTTGCCGAAGCGCATCTTGTCCGCGGCGAGGAACGCGTCACGCGCGTCCAGCATCGACGTCGCACCCTGCTGGAGCAGGAACGCGTCGAACATCAGCTGGATCCAGCGACGGTTGCCGGGGCAGACCTGTGCCGGGAGCGGCGAGGAGGTGCCGTCCTTGGACGCCTTGGCACAGGCGAGCTGCAGTGCCTTGTTCCCGTACTTGAACTTCTTCTGGTACTTGTCGACCAGCGCCTGGCGGGCCTCCCACATGGTGCCGTTCCAGATCTCGCCGTCGGCGTGGACCTCGACACCGGTGGAGTCGAACCCGTAGTCCCCGTAGTTGAGCGGGTTCTTGTTGATGGCGTAGTCGCGGATGCCGGCGCGCGCGTTGCCGGTCGCGTACGGGCCGACGACCCACGGGTTGGTGCCGGTGCCGTAGCCGTGGCTGAACATGATCTCGGCGCCGGTCAGGTCGCCCCACGACTCACCCATGGCGCCGCCCTGCTCGGAGGTGATGCCCTCGTCGGGTCCACCGATCATCCGGTTGCTGATGGCGTGGGTGTACTCGTGGCCGACGATGCTCATGTCGAGGCTTCCGTCGGCGCACGGGCTGTAGAACGCCCCTGCGATCGGCTGGAACAGGTACTGGTTGGTGATCCCCGGCACGCCGTCCTGCAGCGAGATCTGGTTGGCGTTGTCGCGACCGAGGTACGACGGGTTGCCGCCGGTCAGCGCGCCCGCCTGGGCGTTGCCGATCTCCGGGTCGCCCGAGGTGCCACCGCGGCCGAGGTTCTCGACCTGCATGTTGTAGTTCGCCTCGGTGAAGCCCAGGTAGTAGGCGAAGTCGTGCATCCGGTTGTGCGACACGAACAGGTTGGTGACCGACGCGTTGATGTCGGCGCCACCCGGGACGAGCGACTGCGGCGAGCACTTGTTGTTGTTCCAGTCGTCGGTGAACGGCTGGGTGTACTCACGGGTGACCGTCACGGGCGCCTGGAACAGGCCGCCGGGCGCGAGCGGGTTCGCCCACGCCTCGTGGGTGTTCGCGTTGTTGCCCGCGGTCGTCTGCGTGGACGTGCCTCCGACGGTCAGGGTGTCCCACGGACCGGGGGCCGCGATGTTGCGCAGCGCGCCGTTGGGCTCCGAGCAACCGCCGCCGGACAACCAGCAGCCGATCACCGAGTTGGTCGGGACCGCCGCGCCGAACGCGGAGGACAGCGTGGGGTTGGACGTGAAGTAGCGCCACTTCGGGTTGAACGCCGTGTTGCCGGGCGCGCCACCCGCGGTGTTGCTCCAGGTGACCGACAGTGCGTAGGGACCCACGTTCGCCGGGACCGTCGGGTCGTCGAACGGGCAGACCTGGGCGGCGTACGTGCCGGCCGGGATCGAGCTGTTCTGGTAGGTCACGACCTCCGGGTTGGTGGCCAGGTCGCCCGAGACGAGGAGGTTGCCCTTCGGGTCGAACAGCTTGAGCACGTGGTCGTCGACGGGGAGGGCGGCGCTGACCAGGTCGATCTGCTTGGTGGCGTTGTCCGCGATGACGAACGTGTGCTTGGGGCCGCAGCCGCCGGACGTGGTGGCGCCGTTGAACAGCGTCGTGTTGTTCTCGCTGTCGACCTTGTTCTCGCGGTGCAGGATCTTGCCGCTCACGGCGTCCACCATCAGCGTGTAGGCGAGCGTCGAGCCGCCGCTCACGTCGACGACGTTCGCCTCGATGACCGGGCGGACCGAGCCGTCGGCGTTGGCGAGCGCGCGGAGCCTGGCCTGCTGCGGCTGGGCGAAGCCGGGCACGTCGAGCTGGGTGAAGCTGCCGGCGACCGACGAGACGATGTCGCCGACCTGGCCGCCGGGCACCGCGCGTCCGACGTTGGCCGCAGCCTTCAGCCAGCCCTGCAGCGGCGTCAGCGTGGCGGAGGCGGGCGTGGCGGTGGTCTTGGTGATCGACGAGGAGACGTAGGCGATCTGTCCGTGGGCGACGCCGACGGTGACCATGCTGCCGATCGCGGGCACGAGGGTGCCGAAGCGCTGGCGGAACAGCACGGCGCGCGCGTCGCTCTGGGCGAACTTCTGCACGTTCACGAGGTCCAGCGCGGCGACCTTGGCCGCGGTCAGGCCGAAGACGGCGGCGTGGTCGCTCAGCCACCTGCGCGCGGCGACCGCGGCGTCGGGCGAGCTGGCCTTGCCGAGCGAGCCGCCCCTGGGCAGCAGCGAGGACGGCGTGCCGAAGGCGTTCCAGCGGAGGTCGCTGACCCCGAGCTCGGCGGCGGCCAGCACCTGCGCGGCGGACGGCTTCGCCGTGCCGCGGGTGTCGATGTCCAGCAGGCCCGCGACCGCGTCACCGGGGGTCAGCAGGTCGTCGGAGGAGGCGGTAGCGGCGGTCGTCGGGGCGGCGGTGGGCGCACCGGCGAACGCCGGGAGCTGGGCGAGGCCGGGGACCAGGGTGACGGTCAACAGGCCAAGTCCAGCCGCGGTGGCGCGGGCGCGCGTCAGCGCCCGAGAGGAGGGAGAGGTCATGACTGCCTCAACGTGGCGGGGGCCGGGGCGTTATGCGAACGGTGGGCTGGGGGTCGATTCGTCACGTGAACGTCATATGCCGAGGTCGCACCGCGTGTCCCGGAAACGGACGACCCGTGGAGAGCCTGAGGGCACGGTGTTGACGTCTTGGATCGTTCAAAGAAAAGCGCTACTTTTCGCCGGTGCGCGCTATCGGCCGATTCACCGTCCGTCCCGTCCTGCCGGATGCCCTCGCCCCGCTGGGCGAGCTCGCCCAGAACCTGAGGTGGTCCTGGCACCCGGAGTCGCAGGACGTCTTCCGCGAGGTCGACGCCGACCTGTGGGAGTCCACCGGGCGGGACCCGGTCAAGCTGCTCGGCGCGGTGAGCAGGTCGCGCTTCGACGAGCTCGCCGCCGACGAGGGCTTCCTCGGCCGGCTCGGCGCGGTGCGCGCCGACCTGGCGTCGTACCTCTCGGAGGACCGGTGGTACCAGAAGAAGGTCGCCGACGGCCCCGCCGCGATCGCCTACTTCTCGCCCGAGTTCGGCATCACCGCGGTGCTGCCGCAGTACTCCGGCGGCCTCGGCATTCTGGCCGGTGACCACCTGAAGGCCGCCAGCGACCTGGGCGTGCCGATCGTCGGCGTCGGCCTGCTCTACCGGCACGGCTACTTCAAGCAGTCGCTGTCGCGCGAGGGCTGGCAGCAGGAGACCTACCCGGTCCTCGACCCGGACGGGTTGCCGATCTCCGCGCTGCTCGAGCCGAACGGCCTCCCCGCGACGATCTCCATCGACCTGCCCGGCGGCCCGCCGCTCGTCGCGCGCATCTGGGTCGCCAGCGTCGGCCGGGTGCCGCTGCTGATGCTCGACACGGACGTGGAGGGCAACCCCGACCACTACGTCGACGTGACCGACCGGCTCTACGGCGGCAACAGCGAGCACCGGCTGCGCCAGGAGCTGCTGCTCGGCGTCGGCGGCGTCCGCGCGCTGCGCGCCTTCAGCCGGATCACCGGGGCCCCGGCTCCGGAGGTGTTCCACACCAACGAGGGTCACGCCGGTTTCCTCGGGCTGGAGCGGATCCGCGAGCTCACCGTCGCCGAGGGCGGACCCAAGGTCGACTTCGAGACCGCGCTCGAGATGGGTCGCGCGTCCACGGTCTTCACCACGCACACCCCGGTGCCGGCGGGCATCGACCGCTTCCCGCGCACGCTGGTCGAGCAGTACTTCAGCAGCCAGGGCGGCGCGACTCCCGGCGTGCCGATCGACCGTCTGCTGGCGCTCGGCGCGGAGGACTACGAGGGCGGTGACGCCTCGGTGTTCAACATGGCGGTGATGGGCTTCCGGCTCGCGCAGCGCGCCAACGGCGTCTCCGTGCTGCACGGCGAGGTCAGCCGCGGCATGTTCAACGGGCTCTGGCCGGCCTTCGACGAGGCCGAGGTGCCGATCGGCTCGATCACCAACGGCGTGCACGCGCCGACGTGGGTCGCGCGCGAGGTGTTCGGCCTGGCCGTCAGCCAGGGGGCCGACGTGAACAGCGGCGACGCCGACGAGTTCTGGGCGGCCGTCGACAAGGTGCCGAGCCAGGACATCTGGGCGGTCAAGCGCCAGCTGCGCGAGCGGCTCGTCGTCGACGCCCGCAAGCGGCTGCTCAAGTCGTGGCAGCAGCGCGGTGCTGCGAAGGCCGAGCTCGGCTGGATCGACTCCGCGCTCAGCCCCGACGTGCTGACCATCGGGTTCGCCAGGCGCGCGGCGTCGTACAAGCGGCTGACGCTGATGATGCGCGACGCCGACCGTCTCAAGAAGCTGCTGCTGCACCCCGAGCGGCCGATCCAGATCGTGATCGCCGGCAAGGCGCACCCGGCGGACGACGGCGGCAAGAAGCTGATCCAGGACATCGTGAAGCTGTCCGAGGACCCGGAGATCCGGCACCGGATCGTCTTCCTGCCCAACTACGACATCGCCATGGCGCAGCCGCTCTACCCGGGCTGCGACGTCTGGCTGAACAACCCGCTGCGCCCCTACGAGGCGTGCGGCACGTCCGGCATGAAGGCGGCCCTCAACGGCGGCCTCAACCTGTCCGTCCTCGACGGCTGGTGGGACGAGTGGTTCGACGGTGACAACGGCTGGGCGATCCCGACCGCCGACGGCGTCGAGGACATCGACAAGCGCGACGACCTCGAGGCCGAGGCGCTCTACGACCTGATCGAGACCGAGGTCGCGCCGAAGTTCTACGACCACGACCACGAGGGCGTGCCCTCGCGCTGGCTCGAGATGGTGCGGCACACGCTCAAGTCGCTCGGCCCCAAGGTGCTCGCGACCCGGATGGTCCGCGACTACGTGCGCACCCTCTACGCGCCGGCCGCGACCAACGCCCGGGCCCTGAACGCCGACTACTCCGGCGCCGCCGAGCTCGCCGCGTGGAAGAAGAAGATCCGCACCGCGTGGCCGAGCGTCAAGGTCGAGCACGTCGAGAGCTCGGGCGTCGGTGACGCGCCCGAGGTCGGCGCCACGCTGTCGGTGCGCTCGTTCGTCTCGCTCGGCGACCTGACGCCCGACGACGTCCACGTCCAGGTCGTGCACGGCAAGATCGACAGCGAGGACCAGCTGGTCGACACGACCGTCGCTGACCTGTCGCTCGCCGAGTCGTACGACGGTGGCCGCTACCGCTTCGACGGCGACGTCGTCCTCGACCGGTCCGGCGCCTTCGGCTACACCGTGCGTGTGATCCCGCGGAACAACCTGCTCACGTCGGTCGCCGAGCTGGGTGTCGTCGCGGTCGCGTGACCGTGGAGGACCTCGATCCGGACTGGGCGGCCGAGTGGGCCGCCTGGCACGCCGCCCGTGAGGAGCGGCTGCGCGCACCGCACGGCTGGCTGGCGATCACCGCGATCCACTGGCTGACGGGCGAGCCGCAGCGCTTCGACGACGTCCCCGGCGCGTGGCACGACTCCGAGGCAGGTCCCGTCGTCTCGCTCGGCCCGGACGAGGCGATGTCGCTCGACGACCGCGACCTCGGCGCAGGTGACCATCCGCTCGGCAAGGTCGACGACCTCGGCGTCACGGTCTCCTTCGGAGCTGCCGTCGCGCAGGTGGCGGACCGGGACGGCCGGACCGTGGTGCGACCGCGTCACCCGGACTCGCCGAACCAGCGTGCCTACGGCGGGACGCCCTGCTACCCGGCGGACCGGGCGTGGGTGGTGCCCGGCCGGTTCACGCCGTACGCCGCACCGCGCGGTGACGCCGTGGGCGAGGTCGTCTTCGAGCACGACAGCAGTGAGCACCGCCTGGTCGCGTGGGGCGAGGACGACAGCGATCTGTGGATCCTGTTCCGCGACGCCACGTCCGGCGTGACCACGTACGAGGCGCTCCGCCAGCTGGTCGTCGCGGCCCCCGCCCCCGACGGCTCCGTCACCATCGACTTCAACCGGGCCTTCAACATGCCCTGCGCCTACACGGACTTCGCCACCTGCCCGCTGCCGCCGCCGGAGAACACACTGCCGTTCGCGGTGGAGGCCGGTGAGCAGCTGCCCGTCATGGACCGGGAGGGCGGTCAGCTCTCCCGCATCACGACGACGGACTGACGCCGGAGCGTGATCCGGTCGCCGGCCTTGACCGGCGTGCCGACGGGCAGCTGCGGGTCGGTCGACAGGACGACCTCGCCGGACTCGACCCAGTCGTTCTCGGCGAGCGTCACCGGCACGTTCGCCCGGCCCGCGTTGAACCACATCAGGAACGTCGCGTCGAACTGCTGCTCGCCCTGAGGTCCGGGGGAGCGCAACGGGTCGCCGGACACGAACATGCCGAACGTGGTCAAGGTCGGGTCGTGCCAGTCGTCGCCGGTCATCTCGCGGCCGTCCGGGTGCAGCCAGGCCAGGTCCTTGGGTCCGCCGCGGATCGTCGGCCGCCCCTCGAACCAGTGCCGCTGCCGCAGCGCCGGGTGCTCGCGGCGCAGCCGCAGAGCCGCCTTGGTGATCTCGTACACGTCCAGCCACGCGTCGTCCGCGCGCCAGTCGATCCACGAGATCTCGTTGTCCTGGCAGTAGGGGTTGTTGTTGCCCTGCTGGGTGCGGCCGCGCTCGTCCCCGGCGGTGATCATCGGGACGCCGTTGGAGAGGCACAGGGTGGCCATCAGGTTGGCGGCTCCGCGCCGCCGCAGCCGGAGGATCTCCTCGTCGTCGGTCTCGCCCTCGACGCCGTGGTTCCACGACCGGTTGTTGTCGGTGCCGTCGCGGTTGCCCTCGCCGTTGGCCTCGTTGTGCTTGTGGTCGTAGCTCACGAGGTCGCGGACGGTGAACCCGTCGTGCGCGGTGACGAAGTTGACCGAGGCGTACGGCGAGCGGCCGTCGTCGGCGTACAGGTCGCTCGATCCCGCCATCCGGGTCGCCACGTCGCGGATCGCGGGCCGGCCGAGCAGCCAGAGGTCACGGACCTCGTCACGGAACTGGTCGTTCCACTCGACCCACGGCGGCGGGAACTCGCCGACCCGGTAGCCGTCCATCGAGGCGTCCCACGGCTCGGCGATCAGCTTCACGTGCCGCAGCGTCGGGTCCTGGCCGATCGCGATCAGCAGGTTCGAGTGCATGTCGACGGCCTGGCCAGTGCGGGTCAGCGCCGACAGCAGGTCGAAGCGGAAGCCGTCGACGTGCATCTCGGTCACCCAGTAGCGGAGCGAGTCGAGGATCATCCGCAGCCCGAACGGGTGCGACGCGTCGATGGTGTTGCCGCAGCCGGTGACGTCCCAGTAGGTGTCGGGGAACGCCTGGCCCGGCTCGGTCTGCTGCACCCGGTGGTAGACCTTGTCGTCCAGACCCCGGAACGAGAGTGTCGGGCCGTCGGCCCCGGCCTCGGCGGTGTGGTTGTAGACCACGTCGAGGATCACCTCGAGCCCGGCCTCGTGGAACGCCTTGACCATCCGCTTGAACTCGGTGACCTGCTGGCCGCGGTCGCCCGAGGCGGCGTACGCCGCGTGCGGGGCGAAGAAGCCGATGGTGTTGTAGCCCCAGTAGTTCGACAGCCCGCGCGCCGTCACCGCCGGCTCGGTGCAGAACTGGTGGACAGGCAGCAGCTCGACCGCGGTGACGCCGAGGTCCTTGAGGTAGTCCACGACGGCGGGGTGGGCCAGTCCGGCGTACGTGCCCCGCAGCTCCTCGGGCACCCGGTCGTGCAGCAGGGTCATGCCCTTGACGTGGAGCTCGTAGATGACGCTGTCGCGCCACCGGCGCTGGATCGGCCGGTCGTCCCCCCAGTCGAACCGGTCGTCGACGACGACGCTCATCGGCACGTGCGGCGCGGAGTCCTCGTCGTCCCGCTCGGTGGGGTGCTTCGCGTCGAAGCCGAACACGGCCGGCACCGGGTCGAGCTCACCGCTGATCGCGCGGGCGTACGGGTCGAGCAGCAGCTTCGCCGGGTTGAACCGCAGACCTTGGGCGGGCGCCCAGGGCCCGGCGACGCGGTAGCCGTACCGGTCGCCGACAGCGACTCCCGGGACCGCGCCGTGCCAGATGCCCAGCGAGCGCTCGGTCAGCCGGTGCCGGGTCTCCGTGCCGTCGTCGTCGTACAGGCAGACCCAGGCCGCCGTGCCTTCCGGTGCCCAGACCGCGAAGTTGGTCGCCTCCTCGGACCACGTCGACCCGAGCGGGAAGTTGCGGCCCGGCCAGATCGGCGCGGTCTCGCCACGGGTGCGCCAGAGTCCGGGAGCCACCCGCCGGAGTCTAGGTGGCACGATGCGGCGCATGACTGAGCTCGTCCGCCTCGAGGTCCATGACGGCGTCGGCACCATCCGCCTGGACCGTCCCAAGATGAACGCGATCAGCTTCCAGGTGCAGGACGAGCTGCGGACCGTCGCGGCCGAGGCAGCCGACCGCGACGACGTGAAGGCGGTCGTGCTGTACGGCGGTGAGCGGGTGTTCGCGGCCGGCAACGACGTCAAGGAGATGGCCGACCTGGGCTACGCCGACATGGTGAAGCTCGGTGGGTCGGTCCAGTCCGCCGTGACCGCGATCGCCCGGATCCCGAAGCCGGTCGTCGCCGCGATCACCGGCTACGCGCTCGGTGGCGGCTGCGAGCTCGCCCTGGCCGCTGACCTGCGGTTCGCGCACGAGAAGGCGGTGCTGGGCCAGCCCGAGATCCTGCTCGGCATCATCCCGGGAGCCGGTGGCACCCAGCGGCTCAGCCGGCTCGTCGGGCCCAGCAAGGCCAAGGACCTCATCTTCACCGGCCGCTTCGTCCAGGCCGACGAGGCCTTGGCCATCGGCCTGGTCGACCGGGTCGTGCCGGGGGAGTCGCCCGAGGCGGTCTATACCGAGGCCGTGGCCTGGGCCGCCCAGTTCGCCGACGCGGCGACGTACGCCGTCCGCGCTGCGAAGGAGGCGATCGACCGTGGGATCGAGGTGGATCTCGACACCGGGCTGGAGATCGAGCGCGCCCAGTTCGCGGCTCTTTTCGCCACCGAGGACCGCACGACTGGTATGAAGTCCTTCGTCGAGAACGGACCGGGCAAGGCGCGGTTCGCGGGTGCGTAGCAGCAGGTAGGGGTCATGGCCACTGACAAGACGGTCGCCGCGACCGGTACATCGGGGACGCCGGGCAAGGGCCGCGAAGGCATCACCAAGCTCCGCACGGTCGGCGCCCAGGTCATCTGGCTGCTGTTCGTGGTCGCAGCACTGTTCCTCGCCGTCGGGGCCCTGCTCGTCGCGCTCGAGGCCAACACGGACAACGGTCTCGTGAGGTTCGTGCTCGACGGCGCGGACGCCGTCGACCTCGGTGTCTTCTCCACCGACAACGGGATCATGAAGTTCACCGGCGAGAACGCCGAGACCAAGAACGCCCTGTTCAACTGGGGTGTCGGTGCGGTCGTGTGGCTGGTGATCGGCCGGATCCTGGACCGGATCGTCCGGCCGTAGCCGTCACCACCGTGACAGCGGTGATGTGAGGAAGCCGACGCTCCCTCCGGTGCATGGAGGCACCGACCCGGCGGTAACCTCCGAGGCACCATGAACATCATCGTCTGTGTCAAGCACGTCCCTGACGCCACCGCTGACCGCCACTTCGAGGCGGACAAGACCGTCGACCGCGAGGGCGTCGACGGACTCCTCTCCGAGCTCGACGAGTACGCCGTCGAGCAGGCCCTCCAGATCAAGGAGAAGGCCGGCGAGGGCGAGGTGACCGTCACCGCCCTGAGCGTGGGTCCCGAGAAGGCCGTCGACGCGGTGCGCAAGGCGCTGCAGATGGGCGCCGACCAGGGCATCCACGTCGTCGACGACGCCATCGCCGGCTCCGACGCGATCGCCACCTCCCTCGTCCTCGCTCGGGCCGTCGAGAAGGCCGGCGCCACTCTGTCCGATTCAGGGGGCAAGGTCGACCTCGTGGTCTGCGGCATGGCCTCGACCGACGCCGCGATGAGCGTCGTGCCGGCGATGCTCGCCGAGCGGCTCGACCTTCCCCAGGTCACGATGGCCTCGGTCATCGAGTCCCAGGGCGACCAGGTGCGCATCAAGCGCGACGGCGACACCGCGACCGAGGTCATCGGCGCGACGATGCCGCTGGTCCTCTCGGTCACCGACCAGTCGGGCGAGGCCCGCTACCCGTCGTTCAAGGGGATCATGGCGGCCAAGAAGAAGCCGCTCGAGACCTGGTCGCTGAGCGACATCGGCGTCGACGCCGGTGAGGTCGGCCTGTCGGTCGCCTGGACCGCGGTCGAGGACACCACCGCACGCCCGCCGCGCACCGCCGGCGAGATCGTCAAGGACGAGGACGGCTCCGGCGCCACTGCGCTGACCGAGTTCCTCGCCTCCAAGAAGTTCATCTGAGCTGCTGAGAGATAGCGGGTAATACGACATGTCTGAGGTTCTCGTTCTGGTCGACCACGCCGACGGCGCGGTCAAGAAGCCGACCTACGAGCTGCTGACCCTCGCCAAGCGTCTCGGCGAGCCGTCCGCGGTGTTCATCGGCAGCGGCGACAAGGGTGCCGAGGTGGCCGAGAAGGTCAAGGCCTACGGCGCCGAGAAGGTGTACGTCGTCGACGACGCCGAGATCAAGGGCTACCTGGTGGCTCCCAAGGCCGAGGTGCTCCAGCAGATCGCCGAGAAGGCGTCGCCGGCCGCGATCCTGATCCCGTCCACGGTCGAGGGCAAGGAGATCGGCGGTCGCCTCGCGATCAAGCTGAGGTCCGGCCTGATCACCGACGCCGTCGACGTGCAGGAGGGCCCGGTCACCACGCAGAGCGTGTTCGCCGGCAACTACACGGTCACGGCCAAGGTCACCGAGGGCACTCCGATCATCACCGTCAAGCCCAACTCGGCCGCCCCGGAGGAGTCCGCGGGCGCCGGCACCGTCGAGGAGTTCGCGGCGTCGATCTCCGACTCGGCCAAGAAGGCGCAGATCGTGGCCTCGCAGCCGCGTCAGGCCTCTGGTCGCCCCGAGCTCACCGAGGCCGCGATCGTGGTCTCCGGTGGTCGCGGCACTGGCGGTGACTTCAGCCCGGTCGAGGCGCTCGCCGACTCGCTCGGTGCCGCCGTCGGCGCCTCGCGCGCCGCGGTCGACTCCGGCTGGATCGCGCACTCGTTCCAGATCGGCCAGACCGGCAAGACCGTCTCGCCGCAGCTCTACATCGCCGCGGGCATCTCCGGTGCGATCCAGCAC
>Ga0075370_10000869_pt1 | contig 12285 bp, 8 predicted proteins | sample EndMethybrTD3035_FD_71398 | JGI IMG/M metagenome (GOLD analysis project Ga0075370, IMG submission 71398) | Populus endosphere microbial communities from Tennessee, USA - Endosphere MetaG P. TD hybrid TD303-5 | ecosystem: Host-associated > Plants > Roots > Endosphere | place: USA: Tennessee... | reverse complement strand
TTGGTGTCGATGTAGGTGAGGAACGCCAGAACGGCGTTGCGCAGCAAGTCTTTCGGGCTCTGCGTGAAGTCGATCTTGCTGCGAACGTCTTCGACGAATCGCGACAGCTCGCGGTCCAGGCACGCACCGAACAGCTCCTCTTTCGAGCCGTAATAGAGGTACAGCATGGGCTTGGAGATCTCCGCTTCGGCGGCGATGGCGTCCATCGACGTCTCGTGGTAGCCGTTCACCGAGAAAATCTGCACGGCGGCGTCGAGCATCTGCTGCTCGCGCACCGCGCGCGGCAACCGCTTCGTCCCACCTGCCATTACTCAAGAGTAAGCAATAGGCGAACGTTCAGCGTCAGCAGCGTGACTCGCGTCTAATTTCCGCACCGCTGATGCGGGCCTTTGACCGCGGCCATCCGCAACAACGACCCGTCCACCTGGGGCATCGACAGTTCCCCGGCCGAGACCGCCTGCTCCAGCCGGTCCAGTACGGCGGGCACCTCGCCCGTCGTCACCCACAGCGCGGTGTCGGCGCCGGCCTGCAGTCCGCGCAGTGCGGCCTCGGCGACGCCGAAGCGATCCGAGATCGCCTGCATCGAGGACAGGTCGTCGGTGAAGACGGGGCCGTTGAACGGCGGGCCGCCGTAGTCACCGGAACGCAGCAGCGCATAGGCGCTGGGGCTGAGGCTCGCCGGCTCGTTGCCGGTGAGTCCGGGGACCTGCATGTGGCCGACCATCACACCGACCGGCAGCTGTGCGTTCAGCGTCCGGTACGGAACCAGGTCCGCATTCTGCAGATCGCCGATCGGCGGTGTCGTGACGCTGCCGGTGTGCGAGTCGCCCGAACCGTTCCCGTGGCCAGGGAAGTGCTTGAGCACCGGCAGCATTCCCGCGTCGCGCAGTCCACGTGCGTAGGCGCCCGCGTAGTCGGTGACCACAGCGGGGTCCGAGCCGAAGGAGCGGTCGCCGATCACGGTGTCATCCGGGGCGTTGGAGATATCGACCACGGGAGCGAAGTCGATCGTGATGCCCTTACTCCGCATCGCCTGACCACGTTGCAGCGCAACGGCATACACCTGCTCGGGGGTCTGCGTCTGCGCCAACACCCGCGCAGGCGGCTGCGTGCCGATGATCGAGGACAGGCGCGAGACCCGGCCGCCCTCCTCGTCGACACTGACTGCCAGCGGCAGCGGGGCAGCCGAGTTGGCGATGTCGATGAGCGAACCGTCGGTGACCATCGACAGGTCGGTCCAGCTGCCGATCATGATGCCGCCGACGTGCTGGCTCTCGACCACGGCTCGGGCGTCGGCCGCGTCGGTGACGCCGACCATCAGCAGCTGCGCGAGCTTGTCTCGGGTCGAGATCTGCGACAGCAGCTCCGGCCCCTGACCGCAGGCTGGGGGCGGGACGAGTACGGGCGCCTGCGGCACCGCCGTCGCCGCCATCTCCGGGTGCGGGGCCTCCTGATCCGCAGCCGTCGAGCACGCGGACACGAGCACCGGCAGCGCCACGGCGGCGCACAGCACGCGCAGCCCCGAACCAATTGAAACCATGGGCCCCGACCCTAGTAGGAATTGAAGTCGCATTCGATCCCCCGGTCGGCCAACCAGCTCCGCTCGCCGCGCCCCACGATCTCGTCGGCGTGGGCGCAGACGAGATCGACGACGTCAGCATCCGGCTCCGCACCGAGTGTCGCGCGCAGCTTGTCGAACTGATCCGGCCCGACGGTGATCGAGTACTCGTATCCGTCGAGGTAGACGCGGTCCCAGCCGTTGATGACCAGGTCACCGTCGCCGGCGCAGCCCACCCACACCGTGCACGTCTCGGTACGCCATAAGACACGCTCGTCGGCGGGCACGACGAATATTGTCTGCTACTTTGGCCGGATGGATCGGTTTCTCGTGCCCGCCGCGGCCAGCATCGTTGTCGGCCTGCTGCTGGGCGCGGCCGCCGTATTCGGGGTGACGCTCATGGTGCAGCAGGACAGCAAGCCTCCGCTGCAGGCGGGCGATCCAGCGTCGTCGGTGCTCAACAGGGTTGAGTACGGCGACAGAAGTTAACAGCACCACGGCGCCGTTGGCGCGCCGTTGGCTGTGGGTGGTCGCTGCGGCGGCGCTGGTCCTGACGTTTGCGCAGTCACCCGGACAGATCTCACCCGACACCAAGCTCGACCTCACCGCCAACCCGACGCGGTTCCTGTCGCGCGCCTTCAACCTGTGGAACAGCGACCTGCCGTTCGGCCAGGCCCAGAATCAGGCCTACGGCTACCTGTTTCCGCACGGCACCTTCTTCCTCGCAGGTGACGTCCTCGGGCTGCCCGACTGGGTGATCCAGCGGCTGTGGTGGGCGCTGCTGTTGGTCGTCGGATTCTGGGGCCTGTTGCGCGTCGCCGAAGCGCTTGGCATCGGCAGCACCACCTCCCGCGTGATCGCAGCCGTCGCGTTCGCGTTGTCTCCTCGGGTGCTGACCACCATCGGTGCGATCTCGTCGGAGACCCTGCCGATGATGCTGGCGCCGTGGGTGCTGTTGCCGGTGATACTGGCCCTGCGGGGCTCGGGTTCGGTTCGCGTGTTGGCGGCCCGGTCTGCGGTGGCCATCGCGTTGATGGGCGCCGTCAATGCCGTCGCTACCCTGACCGCCTGTCTGGTGGCGGTGATCTGGTTGGCCTGTCACAAGCCGAACAGGTTGTGGTGGCGCTTCACCGGTTGGTGGGCCCTCTGCATCGTGCTCGCGGTGACGTGGTGGGTGGTCGCGCTCGTGCTGTTGGGCCGGATCAGCCCGCCGTTCCTCGACTTCATCGAATCCTCCGGTGTGACGACGCGGTGGATGTCGTTGACCGAGATGCTGCGCGGCACCGACGTCTGGACGCCGTTCGTCGCGCCGAACGCCACGGCTGGCGCCTCACTGGTGACGGGATCGGTGGCGGTGCTCGCGACCACGCTGGTCGCCGCGGCGGGCCTGGCTGGGCTGGCGATGCGCTCCATGCCTGCCCGCGGGCGTCTGGTCATCATCCTGCTCGTCGGGGTCACGGTGCTGGCGCTGGGATATTCGGGTGGCCTGGGATCGCCTGTGGCCCATGCGGTTCAAGCCTTCCTCGATGCGGACGGCACTCCGCTGCGCAACATCCACAAACTCGAACCCCTGCTGCGGTTGCCGATCGCGCTGGGGCTCGCGCACTTGCTGGGCCGCATCCCGTTGCCGGGAAGCGTGCCGCGCGCGGTGTGGCGTGATGCGTTCGCCCATCCCGAACGTGACAAGCGGGTGGCCGTCGGCATCGTCGTGCTGGTCGCGGTGATGGCCGCGACGTCATTGGCCTGGACGGGCCGGCTCACCCCACCGGGCGCGTTCGACGCGATCCCGCAGTACTGGCACGAGACCGCAGACTGGCTCGACGAACACAACGACTCCGGACGCGTGCTGGTCGCGCCTGGCGCCCCGTTCGCCACCCAGGTGTGGGGTAGCAGCCACGACGAACCGCTACAGGTCCTGGGCGATAGCGCATGGGGCGTGCGGGACTCGATTCCGTTGACCCCGCCGGAGACCATCCGGGCACTGGACTCCGTGCAGCGCCTGTTCGCCGCCGGGCGGCCGTCTGCTGGTCTGGCCGATACCCTTGCCCGGCAAGGGATCTCGTATGTCGTCGTACGCAACGACCTGGATCCTGAGACGTCGCGGTCGGCGCGACCGATCCTGGTGCACCGCGCGATCGACGGGTCCCCCGGCTTCGAGCGCGTCGCCGAGTTCGGCGATCCGGTCGGCCCCGGCACGTTGCCCGGGTTCATCACCGACAGCGGTCTGCGACCGCGGTATCCCGCCGTGGAGATCTACCGGGTGAACCCTGCCGCGCCTGCGGTGCCGGTGACGCCCTACCTCGCCGACCCCGATGCGATGGCCCGCGTCGACGGCGCACCCGAGGTGCTGCTGCGCCTCGACGAACGTCGCCGCCTGCTCGGGCAGCCACCGTTGGGGCCCATGCTGCTGACGGCGGACGCGCAGGATGCGGGCCTGCCCGTTCCGCCGGGGACCGGGGTCGTCGTCACCGACACCCCGCTCGCGAGGGAGACCGACTACGGGCGCGTCGACGACCACTCGTCGGCGATCCGGACCCCCGACGATCCGCGGAACACATTCAACCGCGTGATGGACTATCCGACCCCGGGGGCCGACACCGTCTTCGGGCAGTGGTCCGGCGGCCGCGTCTCGGTGTCGAGTTCGGCGTCGGATTCGACCGCACTCCCCAACGTGGCACCCGCGACCAGCCCGGCTGCCGCCGTCGACGCCGACTCATCGACGAGCTGGGTGTCCAACGCTTTGCAGTCGGCGATCGGCCAATGGCTTCAGGTCGATTTCGACCATCCGGTCACCAACGCGACCATCACCGTCACGCCGAGCGCCACCGCCGTCGGCGCGCAGGTCCGCCGCATCGAGATATCGACGGTCAACGGCACCAGCACGTTGCGCTTCGACGAAGCGGGTAAGCCGTTGACCGCCGCGCTGCCGTACGGCGAGTCGCCGTGGGTGCGGATCACCGCCATCGCCACCGAGGACGGTTCGCCCGGCGTTCAGTTCGGTATCACCGATTTCGACGTCACCCAGTACGACGCGAACGGGTTCGCCCACCCCGTCAACCTGCGCCACACCGTGGCCGTGCCCGGACCACCCGCGGATTCGGCTGTCGCGCAATGGGATCTGGGATCAGAGCTACTGGGCAGATCGGGGTGTGCGCAGAGTCCCGACGACATTCGATGCACGGCGACGATGGCGTTGTCGCCTGAGGAACCGGTGAACCTGAGCCGCACCCTCACGGTGCCGGAGCCGATGGCCGTGACGCCGACCGTGTGGGTGCGTGCGCGTCAGGGTCCCAACCTCGCCGACCTCGTCCGGGCACCCGGCAGTGCGATCGCCACGGGCGACGCGGACCCGATCGACGTTCTCGGCTCGGCGTACGCCGCCGCCGACGGCGACCCGGGCACCGCCTGGACCGCGCGCCAGGGCGTCGTCCAACACAAGTCACCGCCCACCCTCACGCTGAAATTGCCCACCACCCGTGAGGTCGCCGCCGTCCAGGTGACGCCCAGTTCGTCTGAGCTGCCTGCACATCCGACGCTTGTCGCCGTCGACCTCGGTGACGGACCGCAGGTGCGCCGACTGGCGGGCGACGCCGGGGCGCAGACCCTCGATCTCAAACCCCGCGTCACCGACACGGTGAAAGTGTCGCTCCTTGACTGGGACGACATCATCGACCGCACGGCGCTCGGCTTCGACCAGCTGAAACCTCCCGGTCTGGCGGAGGTGACCGCGCTTGACGCGCGGGGCGCCCCGATAGGCGGGGTGGACTCCGAGCGCAACCGCGCCCGAGCCATCGAATTGCCTTGTGGCCGTGGCCCCATCATCGGTGTGGCCGGACAGTTCATCCAGACCTCGATCAGCACCACGGTGCGTGCACTGCTCGACGGCAAGCCCGTGACGGCCCAGCCATGCCAGGCCGGCCCGATTCAACTGCCCGCCGGCCAGCAGGAGTTGCTGATCAGCCCCGGCGCAGCGTTCACCGCCGACGGTGTCCAGCTGGACGGGCCGCTGGCGAACCGGATCCGTTCGGCGGCAACAGTTCCCGCACAGATCGACGCCTGGAGCTCAGATCACCGCGAGGTGAGCGTGCCGTCGTCGGAGGCGTCGCGGGTGCTGGTTGTCCCAGAAAGTGTGAACCCGGGATGGATCGCGCACCGCGCCGACGGCACCCAGCTGACACCGGTCAAGGTCAACGGCTGGCAGCAGGGCTGGGTGCTGCCGGCCGGCACCGAAGGCCCCGTCACCCTCACCTTCCCGTCGAACACGCCGTACCGGGCCGGCCTGATCGGCGGGCTCGCCCTACTGCCGGTGCTTGCGCTGCTGGCCTTCGTGCCGGTGCGACGCCGCGCCGAACCGGAGGAACCCGCCCGCGTGTGGCGGCCGGCCATGTGGCCGACGAGTGCGGTGGTGCTGGCTGTCGGTGCCCTCATCTCCGGGTTGGCCGGTGCCATCGTCTTCGGCATCGCTGTGGGTTTGCGGTATTTGCTGCGTAACCGCGAACGGCTTTGCGACGCCCTCACGGTCACGACGACCGCGGGCGGGCTGATCCTGGCGGGGGCGATCCTCAGCCAGTACCCATGGCGATCCGTCGACGGATACGTGGGTCACTCCGCGGGGGTTCAGCTGCTTGCTCTCATCTCGGTGGCGATGCTGGCCGCCTCCGTCGTGCCCGACGATCGCACCCGTTTCACAGCCACGGACTCCGACGAGCCCTAGCATCGGCTATGTGCCGCAGCTGAATACCGCCCGGGGACACATCGCGACCACCGACCTGGGGGTGACGCTGATGCATGAGCACGTGTTCGTGCTGTCCCCTGAAATCCATGCCAACTATCCCGAGGTGTGGGGCGACGAGACCAAACGCCAGGCCGACGCGGTCGCGCGCCTCAACGAACTCAAGGCGCGGGGCGTTGACACGATCGTGGACCTCACCGTCATCGGTCTCGGTCGCTACATTCCGCGCATCGCGAAGATCGCCGAGCAGACCGACATCAACATCGTGGTGGCGACTGGCGTCTACACCTACAACGACGTTCCGATGTTCTTCCACTTCAGCGGACCGGAAACCCCGCTTGGCGAACCGATGGTCGACATGTTCGTCAACGACATCGAGAAGGGCATCGCTGGCACCGATATCAAAGCGGCCATCCTCAAGTGCGCCACCGACGAGCCCGGCGTCACGCCCGGCGTCGAGCGGGTACTGCGCGCGGTGGCGCAGGCGCACCGGCGCACCGGCGTGCCGATCTCGACACACACCCACGCGGCGACCCGTCGCGGTCTCGAGCAGCAGCGCATCTTCGCCGAGGAGGGCGTCGATCTGAGTCGGGTCGTCATCGGCCACTCCGGCGACTCCACCGACCTCGGTTACCTCACCGAGCTCATCGAGGCAGGCTCCTACATCGGCATGGACCGGTTCGGCGTCGACGTCTTCCTCGGTTTCGAGGAGCGCGTCAACACCGTGGCGCAGATGTGCGAGCGCGGCCATGCCGACAAGATGGTGCTCTCTCACGACGCCGCGTGCCTCATGGACTGGCTGCCCGAGGACATGGTGCCGGTGGTGATGCCGAATTGGCACTACCTGCACATCCACAACGACGTCATACCGGCGTTGAAGGAGCGCGGCGTCACCGACGAACAGCTCACCACGATGCTCGTCGACAACCCGCGCCGGATCTTCGAGGCCCAGGGCGCCTACTGATGGCTGACGTTCCACCCATCCCCACTCAGTTCTCCGCCCTTGCCGAATCCGACCCGGACGCCCCGGCGGTCACCTGTGCAGGCCGCACGCTCACACGTCGCGAACTCGACCTGTCGACCAACCGGCTCGCGCGGGCCTACGCCGATCTCGGTGTCGGACAAGGCGATTACGTCACCATCGTCATGCCCAACTCGATCGAGTGGGCGCAGGCGGTGCTGGCCACCTGGAAACTCGGCGCGGTTCCGCAGCCGCTGTCGGCGCGCCTACCCGACATCGAGTTGGCCGCGCTGCTGGAACTGCGGCGGCCGGCCCTGCTGGTCGGACGGGAGGACCCGCACGGTGTCACGCCGAGCTTGGCGCGCGACTTCACGCCCGACCCCGCTCTGTCCGATGCGCCGCTGCCCGAGATGGTGTCGCCGGTCTTCAAGGCGATGGCGTCAGGTGGCAGCACCGGGCGGCCGAAGCTGATCGAGGCGGGTAGCGACAGCCGGTTCCCGGCTGCGGCGGGCTATCCGCTGGGCGCGCAGGAGGGCGACGTCAACCTGCTGTCGGTGCCGCTGTCGCACAACACCGGGTTCACCACGTTCGCCATCGGCCTGGTGCAGGGCCACCACATGGTGCTGATGCCGCGGTTCGACCCGCACGAATTCCTGCAGTTGGTCACCGAACACCGGGTCACGTTCCTGGCGACGGTCCCGACGATCATGCAACGCCTGCTCCCGGTATACCGGGCCGCTTTGGAAGCGGACCGCGACGCGTACGACCTGTCCTCGATCCGGCGGTTCTGGCACCTCGCCGCGCCGTGCCCGCCGGTGATCAAACAGGCGTGGATCGACATCCTCGGGGCCGATGCGATCTGGGAACTGTACGGCGGCACCGAATTACAGGCGCTCACGTTCATCTCCGGCGATCAGTGGCTGACCCATCCCGGATCGGTCGGTGTGGTGGTCGCCGGTGAGATGAAAGTGCTCGACGACGACGGGAACGAATGCCCGCCCGGTGTCAGCGGCGAGATCTACATGCGGCGCTCGCCGGGAAGCTCGCCGACCTACCGCTACATCGGCGCCACCGCGAAGCAGCGCGACGGCTGGGACTCGCTGGGCGACCTGGGCTACTTCGACGAGGACGGCTTCCTCTATCTCAACGACCGCCGCGTGGACATGTTCACCGTCGGCGGGCGCAACGTCTACCCGGCCGAGATCGAGTCGGCGCTGTCGGCGCACCCGGATGTGTTGTCCTGCCTGGTGGTCGGCGTACCGCACGAGGATCTGGGTCAGGTGCCCTATGCGATCGTGCAGGGCGACGGTCTCGACGAGGCCGCGGTGATCGCGTTTCTGAGCGACCGCCTCGCGGGCTACAAGCTGCCCCGAGAGGTGGAGTTCAGCGACACCCCCCTGCGCGACGACGCCGGAAAAGCCCGCCGCTCCGCGGTACGTGACGAGATCATCTCGCGACGGCGGGCTCAGTCGCGCTAACGGGTTGATTGCACCCACCAGGTGCTTGCGATCCGCCTGCTAGGCGGTTATCCACAGCAGCCAGTCGCGACAGGTTGGCCGCTGGCTCGTTCGCGGTCACCCTTACCTGTGTGACGCGTTGGCATCTCGGGCATGCCGATCGTCTGATCTGGGAGCAAGACAGTGTTATTTCGCGTCGCCAAATTCTGGCGGCGGGCGGATCCGATTTTGACATCGCCAGGATGTTGCGCCGTCGCGAACTGACCGATGTCTACCGCGGCGTCTACGTGAGCCATAGCGGTCAGCTCACCCTGCGGCAGCGGCACTGGGCCGCGGTGCTGGCGTACTGGCCGGCCGCGCTGGCGCACGCCTCGGCGCTGCCCGATCCGCCGACGACGGTCCTACACATCGCCGTCGCTCCGGGACGCAATCGGCGGCCATTGCCACGAATCGTGCTGCACCGGACGCCCGACTTCGAGCTACGGGCCGAACTGGACCGCAGCCCGCCGACGATTCGCCTGGAGCATGCGCTGATCGACGTAGTCGGCGGCGAACTCAGCGACAAGAACGTGGCGGCCGCCTTCGCCGTATTGGCGCGGGTGTGCGCCACTCGACGGACCACACCGGAGCGGATACTGCAGGTATTGGCGAATCGCCAACGTGTCTGCGGCCGAATCGCATTGGAGGCAATGCTCGCCGATCTTCGCGACGGCGCATGCTCGGTACTGGAGCGCGGCTACCTGCATCGGGTCGAGCGCGCGCACGGACTGCCTAAAGGCGAGCGCCAAAATCGGAGCACCGCGACTGGTCGGCTCACGTTCCAGGATGTGCATTACCGGGCGCAGAGGGTGGTGGTCGAACTCGACGGCCGCGCGTTTCACGATGCGCCGCGAGACCGCGATCGCGATGCGCTCCGTGACCTATCGGAGTTGAGCCGATCAGACCTCGTCACATCGCGGGTGACATATGGACTCGTCTTCGGCGATGCTTGTCGCACCGCTGTCCTGATCGGCGACCTGCTCCGCCGCCGGGGCTGGCCCGGTCTTCCGCGAACCTGCCCGTCGTGCCGTGCCGCGCACGCCTTAACGGGTTGATCGCACGCGCCAGGTGCTTGCGATCCGCCTGTTAGCACGGAAACCAGCTATCTCGCGACGGCGGGCTCAGTCGCGTCCGTGACCGAGCTGTCGAGCGGGGTGGGATCGTTTCGTCTCTCCCAGCGCCGCAATGCGTTTCGGCAGGGTGACTCGACCAGCGCATAGCTGACCGCCGCGATCGCGAACCCGAACACCACGGTCAGCACCAGCACGATCGGCATGTGCCCGTTGAAGGCGAACTCACCGATGACGGGAAACACCATCGCCAGAGCAGCCAGGTGCCAGACGAACAAGCCGTAGGACCATCGGCCCAGCGTCACCATCGTCGCGCTGCCCAGAAACCGGTGACCGGTGTCGGGCCGGTCGAGCACCAGGGGCGCGATCAGTGCACCGGCGACGACTGCACCCATCGCCGTCTTCACCACGAACTGGCTGACCGTGCCCGGGGTCAGCCCCTCGGGGCCGGCCAGCGGTGAGGCCGCCACCGCGAACGCCGCCACCGCGATACCGGCCATCAGCACCCTCCGCCTGGCGAGCCGGTGCGCCCAGCCGACGGGCGTGACCGTCAGCTCGGCGAGCAGCATTCCGGCGGCGAACCACGAGAAGAACGCCGGCGGCCAGTTGAGGGGGTTGACGCCGTAGGGCGCGGAGACAGGGCTGGCCCCAACCAGTACAGCCCAGGCGAAGCTGGCCACCGCCGTCGCCGCGATGACCGGTATCCGGGCGCGCACCGGCACGCGTCGCGCCAGCAGCGCCAGGAACGGCAGCGCCAGATAAAACGCGACCTCGACCGACAGGCTCCACATCTGGGTGAGGCCGGCGGTCAGCGTCAGCGGCACATATATCTGGGTCAGCGACAGGTTCGCCAGCCAGACCGTCAGGTCGGCCTTGGCCTCGGGCAGCAGCGTCAGAATCACCACGACCGCCACCAGATAACCGGGCATGATGCGCACGATGCGCGATCGCAGGTAGTGACCGGTCGGCGGCTTGGGCCGCAGACCGCGGGCCGCGGCGGCGTGGCCGCGCCACAGCAGGAAGCCCGACAGCGCGAAGAACACCGCGACCGCGAGGTCGAACCTGCCGAAGAACCGGCCGGTGATCCCGCCGGTGTGGCCGGTCTGGAAGGCCACGTGGGTGACGACGACGCCGACCGCCGCGCACGCCCGCATGCCCTCGACGGCGGGCAGGAATCCACGCGTTCCGCCGACGGCGTTTTCGGCGCCGCCGGTGTCAGTAGTGGGTTCCGTCACGACCAACAGTGTGCCGGGAGGAACGAAAGCCGCTGAATACGGGTACTCGGGCGGCTCGGGCTGGCTGCACTCGGAGTAAACATCCAACTTAACTTGTGCTGTTAGGGTCGAACGGGTTTGCGGGACTCACCGCAGGTGAAGGAGGCACGGTTTGAACCGCGCAGTGGCGCTCCGTATTGCGGCTTGCGGCATCATGGGGCTGGGCGCTGGCTTGTTGATCGCCGCGCTTTTGCTGTCCACCTATACCCACGGGAAGATCGCGAAGGTTCCGCTGAACCTGGACTCGACGCTGATCAGTGACGGCACCGGAACGGCGTTCGATCCGGCTTCGCTGAACCGAGAGAAGTTCGTCATCGACCGCGACGTGCCGTTGGCTCTGCAGGAGCAGATCTCCGTCGAGGCGCCGTCGAATGCGGACGTGGTGACACTGCAGGTCGGCAGCACGCTGCGCCGCACCGACAAGCAGCAGGACGATGGCCTGCTGCTCGCCCTGGTCGACACCGTCACGATCAACCGCGAGACGGCGGAAGCGGTCTCCAGCGAGAGCAACCCCGGCGGTGCCGTACAGAAGCCACGGTCGATCGACGATGACCAGCCGCCCACCAATATCGCGCTCCCGCACGAGGGCCTGACGTACCGGTTCCCGTTCGACACCGAGAAGCGCACGTATCCCGTCTTCGACCCGATCGCGCAGAAGCCGTTCGACGCCAACTACGACGGTGAGGAAGACGTCAACGGGCTGACCACCTACCGCTTCAGCCAGAACGTCGGCTACGACTCCGACGGCAAACTCGTCGAACCGATCAAGTACTCCTCACTGCTCGACGACGACGCCGACAGCGAGGTCACCGCGTCCGCCGCGATGTGGGGCATCCCCGGTGAGCCCGACGAGCGGATCACGATGTCGCGCTTCTACGCCGCGCAGCGCACCTTCTGGGTGGACCCGGTGTCGGGCACCATCGTGAAGAAAGAGGATCACGGCTACCACTACTACGCGCGTGAACCGCTCAAGCCCGAGGTGACGTTCGTCGACTTCAAGGTCACCTACAACGAGGAGACCATCGAGACCCAGGTCGCCAGCGCCAGGGACGAGCGCGACCGGGTGGGGCTGTGGGGTCGCATCCTGCCGATCACGTTCATCGCCATCGGATTGGTGTCGCTCGTCGGCGGCGCGCTGCTCGGATCGTTCAGCCTGCGGGCGGAGTCCGCGCTCATCGATCCCGGACTCGACGA
>Ga0075370_10000868_pt1 | contig 12291 bp, 7 predicted proteins | sample EndMethybrTD3035_FD_71398 | JGI IMG/M metagenome (GOLD analysis project Ga0075370, IMG submission 71398) | Populus endosphere microbial communities from Tennessee, USA - Endosphere MetaG P. TD hybrid TD303-5 | ecosystem: Host-associated > Plants > Roots > Endosphere | place: USA: Tennessee... | reverse complement strand
AACTGGGGTTGCATGAACCCGTTGTCAGGGACGCGCAAATCCCGGTCTGCAAAAGTCTGTTTTGAACGCTTGTGGTGATTGACGTGCCGCTCGAATAGGAAGAGCATGACCTGCACTGGTTCATGACTCTGACAGACATGGATCAGCAGGAACTCGCTCGGGTGGAGATTCCGGGACGGAGCCCCTGCACGCTGATGGCCACGTGAGACGCGCAGGCATCGGCGAGGTAAGCGCGGCGGCGCGAGGTTGAAAGGTCCAAGCTGCTTGGCTTTTTTTAGGACCCACCTGACAGCGTTGTCCATAACAAGTTCGTGAAGCGGTAGTGATTGGGGCGGCAGTAGAGCCGGGAGCACCTGCAAAGGGGCCCAGGCGGGCGGCTGCGTGGATGTTCGTGGCCGCCAGTCCATTCAACGAAAACCGGAGACAAACGGAATGAGCACGTTCAACGACGGACGCCGCCTGCGGGCGCGTTGGGCCGCGCCATTGCTGGCGCTGAGTCTGGTGGCCTGCGGAGGCGGCGATGCGGCCCGGCAGGCGGCCTCTTCGACGAGCGCCGACGCGGGCGCCACGGCCAAGGCCCAGGCGGTCACGCCGGCCGCCGCAACGCCGGCCTACAACTACGCCGAGGCCTTGCAGAAATCCATCCTCTTCTACGAGGCCCAGCAGTCCGGCAAGAAGCCCGCGTGGAACCGTGTGAGCTGGCGCGGCGATTCGCGCCTGACCGACGGCAGCGACGTGGGCCTGGATCTCACCGGCGGCTGGTACGACGCGGGTGATCACGTGAAGTTCGGCTTCCCCGCCGCGTGGACGGCGACGCAGCTCGCCTGGGGCGCGCTGGAGTTCGAGGCCGGCCACAAGGACGCCGGCCAGCACGACGCGCTGCTGCGCAACCTGCGCTGGATCAACGACTACTTCATCAAGGCGCACCCCAGCGCCAACGTGTTCTACGGCCAGGTCGGCAACGGCAGCACCGACCACAGCTGGTGGGGCCCCGTGGAGGTCTACCCGAAGGCCGCGCCGGCCTACAAGATCGACGCCACCTGCGGCGGCTCCGACCTCGCCGGCGAAACCGCAGCGGCGATGGCCGCGGCTTCCATGGTGTTCAAGGTCAGCGACCCGACCTACGCCGCGACGCTGCTGACGCATGCCCGCCAGCTCTACACACTGGCTGACACCAAGCGCCAGAAGTACGTGGAGTGCATCACCGATGCGCAGGGCTACTACAACTCCTGGTCGGGCTACAACGACGAGCTGGCGTGGGGCGCCATCTGGCTCTACCGCGCCACCGGCGAGACGGCCTACCTGGACAAGGCCGAGGGCTTCGCGGGCAGCTTCGGCACCGAGGGCCAGACGTCCTTCCCGCCCTACAAGTGGACGCAGGACTGGGACAACAAGCAGTACGGCAGCTTCGTGCTGCTGGCGCGCCTGACCGGCAAGCAGAAGTACAAGGACGCCGTCGAGCGCAGCCTGGCCTTCTGGACGACCGGCACGCCCGAGGGCGAGCGCGTGACGTACACGCCCGGCGGCCTGGCCTGGCTGTCGCAATGGGGTTCGCTGCGCTACGCGCTCAACGAGTCCTTCATCGCGATGGTCTATGCCAAGGACGTGGCCGACGCCACCAAGCAGCAGCGCTACCGTGACTTCGCGATGCAGCAGCTGAACTACGCGCTGGGCACCAACCCGCGCAACAGCAGCTACCTGATCGGCTTCGGCGCCAATTCGCCGAAGCATCCGCACCACCGCACGGCGCACGGCTCCTGGGCCGACAGCCAGACGGTGCCGGCCAACCACCGCCACGTGCTCTACGGCGCGCTGGTGGGCGGGCCTGACGCCAACGACGCCTACACCGACTCGATCTCCGACTACGTCTCCAACGAGGTCGCCATCGACTACAACGCGTCCATCGTCGGCGTGCTCGCTGCCGCTCAGCAGCTGTTCCCGGGCAGCGTGCCGCTGGCCAACTTCCCGCAGCCGGAGGTCGCGACCGAAGACGAGTACTTCGTCGAAGCGTCGCTCAACAGCACGGGCAACACCTACACGGAGGTGAAGGCGCTGGCAAACAACCGCAGCGGCTGGCCGGCCCGCGTGACCGACAAGCTCAGCCTGCGCTACTACGTGGACCTCAGCGAGGTGATCGCCGCAGGCCGCAGCGCGGCCGACGTCAAGGTCAGCTCGAACTACAGCGAGGGCGGCGTGGCCCGCGGCCTGGTGCGTTGCGGTACGAGCAACATCTACTACGCCACCGGCGACTTCAGCGGCACGCAGATCTACCCCGGCGGCCAGTCCGCGTACAAGAAGGAGATCCAGATCCGCATCGCCGCGCCCGACGGCACGACCTTCTGGAACCCGGCCAACGACCCGTCCTACGCGGGCCTGGGCGCGCCCGGCAGCACCCCGGCCAAGGCGGCTGGCATCACGCTGTACGACAACGGCCGCAAGCTGTGGGGCAACGAGCCCGCGGCCTGCGGCGGCGTGGTGGTGCCCGCGCCGGCCACGCCCACGGGCCTGGCGGCCACGGCCGGTGTCGGCAGCATCAGCCTGAGCTGGGCGGCCTCCACCAACGCCACGGGCTACACGCTCAAGCGCTCCACCACCGGCGCGGCCGGCAGCTTCGCGCTGCTCGCGTCGCCCACCGGCACGAGCTACGTCGACAGCGGCCTGGCCGGCAACACGCGCTACTACTACACCGTCAGCGCGCGCAACGACTCGGGCGAGAGCGCCGCCAGCGATGCCGTCTGGGCCAGCACGCCCGCCGGGCCGCCCGCCGCGCCCGCGCCCACGGCGACAGCCGGCGATGCCAAGGTGACCCTCAACTGGGCCGCCGTGACGGACGCGGCGAGCTATGAAGTCTCGCGTGCCACCAGCGCCACCGGCAGCTTCACCGCGCTCGCCAGCGGCCTGACCGCGCTGACCTTCACCGACACCGGCCTCACCAACGGCAGCACCTACTTCTACAAGGTGGGGGCCCGCAACACGGCCGGGGTGACGTTGTCCGACCCGGTCTCGGCCACGCCCGTCGGCGCCGGTGGCGGCACCAGCAACTGCACGCTGACGCTGGACAGCAGCAGCGACTGGGGCAATGGCCAGATCCTGCGCGTGGCGCTCAGCAATGCCGGCACCACGCCCATCGCCGGCTGGGGCGTGAGCTTCACCGAGAGCAACGCGTTCACGATGACCAACAGCTGGAGTGGCAGCTTCGTCGTGACCGGCAACAAGGTGAGCTTCACGCCCGCCAGCTGGAACAGCACCGTGGCTGCCGGCGGCAACACCGATGCCGGCATGCAGATCACCTACAGCGGGGCCAAGCCCGTGCCCGGCGCCGTCGCGATGACTGGCGCGAGCTGCAAGGTCGTCATCAAGTAACCCATCCCGTCTTCCCCTGAAGCCCGCGCGTCCGCGCGGGCCGGGGGCAACTCATGCCCGCGTTTTGTCGGGTTTACAGGAGAGCACCATGTCCCGTTTCCTTCGCAAGGCCGCCCTGGCCGTCGCCATGGCCTGCGCTTTCAGCGCGCAAGCCCAGACCGACTACAACCAGCGCTTCCTGACCCAATACAACAAGATCAAGAACCCCGCCAACGGCTACTTCAGCGCCGAGGGCGTGCCGTACCACTCCGTCGAGACGCTGATCGTCGAGGCGCCCGACTACGGCCACGAAACCACGTCCGAGGCCTACAGCTTCTGGCTCTGGCTGGAGGCCCAGTACGGCCGCGCCACCGGTGACTGGGGGCCGCTGAACGCCGCCTGGGCCAACATGGAGAAGTACATCATCCCGAACACGCGGGACCAGCCCACCAACAGCTTCTACAACGCCAGCAAACCCGCCTCCTACGCCGGCGAATACCCACTGCCCAAGAACTACCCCTCGCCGCTGGAGTTCAACACGCCCGTCGGGCAGGACCCCATCGCCAACGAGCTGGCCACCACCTACGGCACCCGCGACATCTACGGCATGCACTGGCTGATGGACGTGGACAACTGGTACGGGTACGGCTTCTGCGGTGACGGCGTCACCAAGCCGGCCTACATCAACACCTTCCAACGCGGCGCGCAGGAATCGGTGTGGGAGACCATTCCGCATCCTTCGTGCGAAACCTTCAAGTGGGGCCGCACCGGCGGCACGCAGGGCTTCCTGAGCCTGTTCACGGGCGACTCCAGCTATGCCAAGCAATGGCGCTACACGAACGCGCCGGACGCCGACGGCCGCGCCATCCAGGCCATCTACTGGGCCAACGTCTGGGCCACCGAGCAGGGCAAGGGCGCCGCCGTGGCCGACCTCGTCAAGAAGGCCGCCAAGATGGGCGACTATCTGCGCTACGCGATGTTCGACAAGTACTTCAAGCGCATCGGCAACTGCGTGGGCCCCACCACCTGCCCGGGCGGCACGGGTGCTGCCGACAGTAACGGCCTGCGCGACAACCAGCACTACCTGATGTCCTGGTACTACGCCTGGGGCGGCGCGACGGACTCGTCGGCCGGATGGGCGTGGCGCATCGGCTCCTCGCACAACCACTTCGGCTACCAGAACCCGCTCGTCGCCTGGACGCTGTCCACGCAGGCCGCCTTCAAGCCGCAGTCCCCATCCGGGGCTGGCGACTGGGGCAAGAGCTTCACGCGGCAGATGGAGTTCTACCGCTGGCTGCAGTCCGCCGACGGTGCCATCGCCGGTGGTGCCACCAACAGCTGGAACGGCAACCATGAACAGCCGCCGGCCGGCACGCCGACCTTCTACGGCATGTTCTACGACGAGGCCCCGGTCTACCACGACCCGGCATCCAACACCTGGTTCGGCTTCCAGGTCTGGTCCATGGAGCGCGTGGCCGAGCTCTACTACGTGAGCAACGACGCGCAGGCCAAGGCGCTGCTCGACAAGTGGGTGCCCTGGGCCATCGCCAACACCCGGCTGCTCGCCGACGGCAGCTACGAGATCCCGTCCACGCTGCAGTGGTCCGGCAAGCCCGACACCTGGAACCCTGCCAGCCCCGGCGCCAACGCCAACCTGCGCGTGACGGTGACGGAGTTCACCAACGACGTCGGCACCGCTGCCGCTTACGCCCGCACGCTGAGCTACTACGCTGCCAAGGCGAACAATGCCTCCGCCAAGACGACGGCGCGCGAGCTGCTGGACCGCATGTGGGCCAAGTACCAGGACACCAAGGGCGTGGCCGTGGGCGAGAAGCGCAAGGACTACCTGCGCTTCGACGACGCGTACAACGCCACGACGGGTGACGGCGTCTACGTGCCGCCGGGCTGGACCGGCACCAACGCCCAGGGCGCGACGATCGACGCCAACTCCACCTTCCTCAGCATCCGGCCCAAGTACCAGCAGGACCCGGACTTCGCCAAGCTCAACGCCTACCTCGCCGGCGGTGCGGAGCCGACCTGGACCTACCACCGCTTCTGGGCGCAGGCCGACATCGCGCTGGCACAGGCCGACTACGGCCGCCTCTTCCCCACGACTGGCCCGTCCATCGTCGTGTCGCCCAGCGCGCTGACGGTGCCGGAGGGCAGCTCGGCGAACTTCGGCGTCTCGCTGTCGCAGGCGCCGACGAGCAACGTGACCGTGACGCTGGCCAAGGCCGCCGGCGGTGACGCCGACCTCACCACCGCGACCACCACGCTCGTCTTCACGCCGAGCAACTACGCCACGCCGCAGTCCGTCAGCGTGGCGGCGGCGCGCGATGCCGATGCGGTCAACGGCACCGCCACGTTCACGCTCGCCGCCTCCGGCCTGGCGGGTGCGAGCGTCGTCGCCACCGAGCAGGACTCCGACATCGTCGTGCCGGTGACGCTGGTGGTCTCCGCGTCGGCGGTGTCGGTGCCGGAGACCGGCACGCAGAGCTTCACCGTGAAACTCGGCGCGGCGCCCACGGGCAACGTGACCGTCACGGTCGCGCGCACGGCGGGTGACACCGACATCTCGGTGGCCACCGGCGGCAGCCTGGTGTTCACGCCCGCCAACTGGAACACGGCGCAGACGGTGACCCTGGCCGCCGCGAAGGACGCCGATTCCGCCAACGGCGTGGCCACCGTCAGCATCAGTGCGGCCAACGCCGCCACGCGCACCGTCACGGCCACCGAGGTGGACAACGACGTGAAGACCTGCGCCGTGCTCTTCGACACCAGCAACGACTGGGGCAGCGGCCAGGTGCCCACGATCAAGCTGAGCAACCTGGGCACGACGCCGCTGTCCGGCTGGTCGTTGAGCTTCACGGAAAGCAACGCGTTCACGTTGACCAACGGCTGGAGCGGCACCTTCGCCGTCAACGGCCGCACGGTCACCATCACGCCGGCACCGTGGAACGGCACGATCGCGCCGAACGCCTCGGTCGACCTTGGCATGCAGCTGACCTACTCCGGCGCCAAGCCGGTGCCGACCGGCCTGAGCTGGGCCGGCCAGAGCTGCGACATCACGGTGAAGTGAGCCCCGTCCGGGGCGACGCACTGCGCGCCGCCCCGGGCTTTTTTCTCGAGGGACATCCCCATGACCAAGACCCCCATCGCCCTCGCGCTGGTGACGGTGGCCGCCGTGGCAGGCGCCGTCGCCATGGCCGCGCAGGACTTGCAACGTGACGACCAGGTCGTACTCGCCCGCTGGGCCGAACTGCACAGCGCCGAGCAGGCCCAGTTCGCCGAAGTGCCGGCCGTGCTGGCGCTGGCCGACGGCCAATCCGCGCTCGACGTCGACCTGCGTTCCGGTGCACATGCACGCTGTAGCGCGCTCGCCGAGTTCGACGACGGCGCGCCGCTCATCGACGACGCCGAGCGCTTCGACCGCTACAAGCAGGTACGCGCCGAATGCACCGGCATGCTGTTCCGGCTGCTGGCCGCCTTGCGCACCGACCCGCAACTGGCCGCCGACGGCCACGTGCAGGCGCTCGGCCAATCCCTGACGCACGGCCAGGCCCCGGTGGACGGCGCCCGCGAGCGCTACCGCCAGGCGCTCGCGGCCTACAACCAGGGCGTCCACAGCGCACCGCGCGGCGTGGCCGCGGCGCTGCTGGGCTATCAGGAACGGCCTGACTTCGTCCGCCAAGCCGGCGCCAGCCACTGAGGGCTGGCGCGCCGCCGCCGGTGCCCGCCGGCGGTCATCGGCGAGTCAACGCCGCTTGAGGCTCGACAGCAGCGACGAGTACAGCGCGACGGCGACCGCTGGCAGCCCGTACCACGCGTACGACCAGGGGCCGGCGTCGACGCAATACAGGTAGATCACCATGCCAGCGCCGATGACGGAGGACGCGGGCAGCGCCAGCATCGACAGGTCGAGCAGCTGGATCTGTCGCTTGCTCAACGACGTGCCGCTGGCCGCGCCGCCGCCGGCGAACACGGCGAGCATGAGCAGCACCATCGTCAGCATCGCTTCGGCCAGCGTGCCTGCAATCACCCATCCGAGAGACATCGGTTCTTCCTTGTCCGTGAGGCGGCCGCGTTGCTCGCGCCTCAGCTCGACGCTTCCGCGTCGCGCTCCAGCCCGAACTGCATCGCCGCCAACTTCGCGTACAACCCGCCGCGTGCGACGAGTTCGTCGTGCCGGCCGATGTCGACGATGCGGCCCGCCTCCAGCACGACGATGCGGTCGGCCTTCTGGATGGTCGCCAGCCGGTGCGCGATGACCAGCGTCGTGCGGTGCTGCATCGCCGCTTCCAGCGCGGCCTGCACGACACGTTCGCTTTCGGCGTCCAGCGCGCTCGTCGCTTCGTCGAGCAGCAGCAGCGGCGGGTTCTTCAGCATCGCGCGGGCGATGCTGATGCGCTGGCGCTGGCCGCCGGACAGGCGCACGCCGCGCTCGCCGAGGAAGCTCTGGTAGCCCTCGGGCAGTGCGCGGATGAAGTCGTCCGCGAACGCGGCGCGCGCCGCGGCGATGACTTCCTCGTCCGTCGCGCTCGGGCGGCCGTAGCGGATGTTCTCCATCGCCGTCGTCGAGAAGATGACGCTGTCCTGCGGCACGAGGCCGATGTTGGCGCGCAGGTCGGCGAGCTTGAGCTGCTGCGTCGGCACGCCGTTGAGGCGGATCTGGCCCGACTGCGGGTCGTAGAAGCGCAGCAGCAGTTGGAACAGCGTCGTCTTGCCGGCGCCGCTGGGGCCAACGAGCGCGACGGTTTCGCCGGGCTGGATGGTGAGTTGCACGCCGTCCAGCGCCGCCGTCTGCGGGCGCGACGGGTAGTGGAAGCGCAGGTCGTCGAACTCCACGCGGCTGCCGCCGGTCGCGGCAGGCAGCGCCTGCGGCGCCGCCGGATCGGCCACCGGCGACCGGGCTTCCATCAGCTCGACGAGCCGTTCCGTCGCGCCGGCCGCGCGCAGCACGTCGCCCCACACTTCGGCCAACACGGCCACGGAGCTGACCAGCAGCGTCACGTAGACGACCGTCTGCCCGAGGTGGCCGGCGCTGATCTTGCCGGCGATGACGGCCTGCGTGCCCTGGTACAGCCCCCACAGCATCGCGCCGAACACAGCGGTGATGATGAAGGCCACCATGAAGCTGCGGATCTTGGTGCGCTTGCGCGCGGTGTCGAACGCGGCCTCGCTGGCGGCGGAGAAGCGCTGGGCCTCGGCCGCCTCCTGCGTGTAGCTCTGCACGACGGTGACGGCGTTCAGCACCTCGGCGGCGATGGCCGAGGTGTCGGCCACGCGGTCCTGGCTGGCACGCGACAGCTTGCGCACGCGCCGGCCGAAGTACAGCGCCGGTGCGACGACCAGCACGAGCAGGCCCAGCACCTGGCCCATCACGTACGGGTTGGTGACGACCAGCATGACCAGCGCGCCGAGGCCCATCACCGTGTTGCGCAGGCCCATGGACAGGCTGGAACCGACGACGGTCTGCACGACGGTCGTGTCCGTCGTGATGCGGCTCAACACCTCGCCGGTCTGCGTGGTCTCGAAAAACTCCGGGCTCTGGCGCAGCACGTGGGTATAGACGGCGTTGCGCAGGTCGGCCGTCACGCGCTCGCCGAGCCAGGTGACCATGTAGAAGCGCGATGCGGAGAACAGCCCCAGCGCGGCGCCGACCGCGAACATCGCGAGGAAGTGCTCGCGCAGCGCCATCAGCCGCTCACCGGGGTTGCTGGCGCCGAAGCCGGCGTCGATGAGGCCGCGCAGCGCGAGCGGGAAGGCCAGCGTGGCCAACGCCGCCATCACGAGCGCCAGCAACGCCAGCGCGATGCGGCCGCGGTAGGGGCGCAGGAAGGGCGCGAGGCCGCTGAGGGAGCGGGCCTGCTTGGAGGCGGGGCGGTCGGAGGTGGAACTCATCGGGAGAGGTGTTGCTGCAGCACGCTGCAGGTGTGGGCCAGCATCGCGTCGTCAAGGTCCTGGTGGCAGAGCAGCTGCAGCACATGCGTGCGCCAGCGTGCGCCGTGGTCGTCGTGGAAGTCCGGCACGCCCGGCCACACGCGGTCCCAGCGGAACACGGCGCAGCCGGCGGCGCGCAGCGCGGCGTAGACGGGCTCGGGGTCGTCCACCCACAGCGGCATCACGTACGGTGCCGCCTGGGCGGGCAGCGCGCCGAACAGCGGCCGGGCGCCGGGCAGGCCCTCCGTGCGCTGCCGGAGCGTCTCGTGGTGGCGCTGGCGGCGCGCGACGATGCGCTGGCGCGGCAGCTGGAACAGCCGCTGCGCCAGCGCCGTCGGCGCCTGCTCGTTGCGCGTCAGGTCGCACTCGGCCATGTGCTGCGCCTCGCTGAGCGTGCGCGGCGGCGCGCTGGGTGCCAGCGGGCGCGGCGGGCCGTTCTTCAGGCGGAAGAGGGCGCCCAGCACGGTGTTCAGCCCGGTCAACCGACGGTGCTCGGCGCCGCGCTCCAGCAGGTCGACCCATGCCTTGACCTGCTGCCGGGCGCCGGGCGGCTGCAACGCCAGCGCTGGCAGCGGCGTGGCGGACGCCAGCAGGCCGGCTTCCGGCACCGGGAAGAACTTGGTCACGCTGGCCGTCGCCAGGTCGCCCCAGTGGCCCACGGCCCGCTCGCCGGCCTGGCCGAAGAAGGTGTGCGCGCAGTCCTCGATGAGCGCGATGCCGTGCGCGTCGCACCAGGCACGGACGCCGGCCAGCGAGCGTGGCAGGCCGAAGAGCTGCGCCACGACGATGGCCTTCGTGCCGGGCGCCGGCGTGACCGCATCGAGGGCCGGCAGGCCGTCGGCACCCAGCGGGTAGAACTGCACGGTGGCGCCAGCGGCGCGCAGCGGTGCCACCAGCGTGGGGCAGTGGTAGCTGGGAGCCAGCACGCCGTCGCCAGGTTGCACGCCCAGCGCCTTCATCGCCGCGAACAGCGCGGCCCGGCCGCTGGTCAGCAGCCGGCGGTGGGGCAGGTCGTCCACGGCGGGCAGGCCGGCGGCGCGGCCGCCGCCGAGGTTGTCCCAGCCGAAGGTGGGGCGCGTGGGTTGTCGTGTCATCGGGCGCGGATTAGACCAGCGGCGGTTTGCCGGCGTACCCGGTCAGCTCCAGGTAGCCCCAGCCGATCTCGCGGCCGGTGGCGTCCAGCAACCGCGAGGCGCCTTCCCAGTAGACCAGGCCGGTGCTGCGCCGGGCGTCCATCTCCTGGGCGTCGAAGGCGGCGGCGATGAGCATCTCGCCGGCCGGGCTCTGCAGCCGCCACTCGACCGGCCAGCGCGCGCCCGTGGCCGGGCTCACCCAGTGGCGCAGTGGCGTCATGACGACCTCGCCCGGCGCAAAACTGCGGTCGGGGCGGCCGGGCGTGCGCAGGCTGCCGCCGGCCCAGTGGCGCGAGCCGTCCTTGCGGCGCATCTGGAACAGCATCAGCGCGCGGCCGTCGTGCAGGTTGATGCCCAGCCAGTCCCAGCCCACGGCGTCGGCGAGGTAGCTGTCGCTCCATTCATGGTCCAGCCAGGCGCGGCCGGCCAGGCTGTGGCGCACGCCGTCCAGCCGCAGCGCGGCCTGCGTCATCAGCTGCGGGCGCGAGTAGTAGTGGCTGAACTGGTCGGCCTGCGGCCCTTTGCGCGAGATGCCGCCGTCGCCCTGCCGCACCGGCGCGTCGGGCGAGGCCAGCTCCAGCTCGAGCGCGAAGCCGGGGCCGCCGAAGATCGCGCGCAAGCCTTCGCCTTCGCGCTGCAGCGTCCAGTCGCGCAGCTTCACGTCGCAGTCGCCCACGCGGGCGTGCACGGCGCCGGGCACGGTGCGCAGGAGGCGTTGCGTGTGGCGCTGCTGCCTGGCGCCCAGGTCCGACAGCGCCACGTGGCCCAGCAGCAGCTGCCTGGCGGCCAGGGCGCTGGGGTGGTCGGCCGCCACCGGGCCGGGCACGCGGAAGAACGTCAGCTGAAAGCCGTAGCGCGGCGGCGCGCCGTCACGGTCGCCCAGCAGGCCGGTGAGGTACCACCACTCGATGGCCTGCGCGGGGTGGGCGCCGAAGTCGTGCGGAAAGTTCATGCCCGTCTGCGCCAGGGCTTGCAGCGGTAGCGCGGCAAGCAGCAGCGAACGTCGTTGGATCGGCATCAGGCGTCCTCCCTCACGGCGCGCACGGCGTCGGTCCCCAGCGCGCGCCGGCCGGCCAGCAGCGAGGCACCCATGGCCGCCGCGAATGCCAGGCCCACCAGCGCCGCCAGCCGCGCGCCTGGCAGGCTCAGCTCCATGCTCCAATGGAAGCTCTGCGGGTTGACGACGTAGACGAGCACGACGCTCAGCCCCAACCCCAGTGCCAGCCCGGCCAGCGCGCCAGCGCCGCCGGTGAGGCCGGCCTCGATGAGCAGCAGCTTCGTCAGGTCTCGGCGCGACAGGCCCAGGTGGCGCAGCAGCCCGAACTCGCGCTTGCGCGCCAGCGCCTGGGCTGACTGGCTGGCGATGACGCCGAACAACCCCACCGCCAGCGCCACGGCCTGCAGCCAGACGGTGATGGCGAAGCTGCGGTCGAAGATCTTCAGCGACAGCGCGCGCAGCTCGCCGGACGCAGCGGTCTCGACGTCGTTGCCCGCCACGCCGCGCACGGCCTGGCGGGCCGCGTCGGCCGTCGCGCCAGGTCGGAGCCACAGCGCCAGTTCGGTCGTCCGTTGGTCGCCGCTGAGTCGGCGGTAATCGGGCAGGGCGATCCACAACGCGGTGTTCTGTCGCGAGTAGTCGCGCCAGATGCCCAGCACCTGCAGCTTGACGGGGCGGTCGCTGTCCAGCAACTGTGCGCTGAAGACGCGGCCGGGTTGCAGGCCATCGCGGTCCCGCGCGGCTTCGTTGACCCACACCGCCGCCGCATCGGCCGCCACCGCACCCGTCCAGCGCTCGACGAGCGGCAGGTTGCCGTGGCCCATCTCGCGGGCCGTCAGCGCGACGGGATCGGCCCCGGGCGCGAGGCGCAGCCGCGTG
>Ga0075370_10000867_pt1 | contig 12306 bp, 11 predicted proteins | sample EndMethybrTD3035_FD_71398 | JGI IMG/M metagenome (GOLD analysis project Ga0075370, IMG submission 71398) | Populus endosphere microbial communities from Tennessee, USA - Endosphere MetaG P. TD hybrid TD303-5 | ecosystem: Host-associated > Plants > Roots > Endosphere | place: USA: Tennessee... | reverse complement strand
GTCTCGGTGCTGAAGGAGTACTACAAGCGGCCCGACGCGACCGCCGAGGTGCTCGATGCGGAGGGCTACTTCCACACCGGCGATGCGGGCGTGATCGACGCCGAGGGCCACCTGCGCATCATCGACCGCGCCAAGGACGTGGGCAAGCTCTTGCAAGGCGCGATGTTCGCGCCGAACTACATCGAGAACAAGCTCAAGTTCTTCCCGCAGATCAAGGAAGCGGTGTGCTTCGGCAACGGACGCGAACAGGTCTGCGCCGCCATCAACATCGACTACGAGGCGGTGGGCAACTGGGCCGAGCGGCGCGGCCTGCCCTACGGCGGCTACGTGGACCTGGCCGGCAAGGCCGAGGTGCTGCAGCTGGTGGCCGAATGCGTGGAGAAGGTCAACGCCGACCTGGCCAGCGAGGAAGGCATGGGAGACACCCAGATCGCGCGCTTCCTGGTGCTGCACAAGGAGCTGGACCCCGATGACGACGAGCTCACCCGCACGCGCAAGGTGCGCCGCGGCTTCATCGCGGACAAGTACCGGGTGCTGGTGGATGCGCTGTACGGCGGCAAGGCCGAGCAGTACATCGAGACGCAGGTCAAGTTCGAAGACGGGCGCACGGGCGTGGTGAACGCCACGCTGAAGATCGTGGAAGCCAAGCGCTTCCCACCGCTGAAGGCCGCCGCATGAACGCACAGAACATCGCCGAGACCGCCATGCTCGCCAGCGCCACCCATGGCGGCCGCCGGACCGGCGAGGTGATCCTGGACGTGCAGAACATCAGCCTGTCCTTCGGCGGCGTGAAGGCGCTGACGGACATCAGCTTCAATGTGTGCGAGCACGAGGTGCGCGCCATCATCGGACCCAACGGCGCCGGCAAGAGCTCCATGCTCAACTGCATCAATGGCGTCTACCAGCCGCAGCAGGGCTCGATCACCTTCCGCGGGCAGCACTTCAGGCACATGAACTCGCGCCAGGTCGCCGAGATGGGCGTGGCGCGCACCTTCCAGAACCTGGCGCTGTTCAAGGGCATGAGCGTGCTCGACAACATCATGACCGGGCGCAACCTCAAGATGAAGAGCGGTCTGCTCGCCCAGGCGCTGCGCTGGGGCCCGGCCGAGCGCGAGGAGCTCGCGCAGCGCGAGTTCGTCGAACGCATCATCGACTTCCTCGAGATCCAGCCGCACCGCAAGACGCCGGTGGGCCGCCTGCCCTATGGCCTGCAAAAGCGCGTGGACCTGGGCCGCGCACTGGCGATGGAGCCGCAGGTGCTGCTGCTGGACGAGCCGATGGCCGGCATGAACGTGGAGGAGAAGCAGGACATGAGCCGCTTCATCCTCGACGTGAACGACGAGTTCGGCACGACCATCGTGCTGATCGAGCACGACATGGGCGTGGTGATGGACATCTCCGACCGCGTGGTGGTGCTCGACTACGGCAAGAAGATCGGCGACGGCACGCCGCATGAAGTGCGCAACAACGAGGACGTGATCCGGGCGTACCTCGGGACGGAGCATTGACGATGGGCACGCTCTTGAAATCGGGGGCCGAACGCAGAGGGCGCAAAGGTTCCGCAGAAGTCGCAGAAGAAGTCATGAAAAATTTGTTTTCCTTCTGCGTCCTCTGCGAAACCTCTGCGTTTTCTGCGTTCGGTTCCCGCCTCCTTGCCCGCATTCACACCAGGTAAATCCATGGGCTTTTTTCTCGAAACCCTGTTCGGCGGCCTGATGGTCGGCATGCTGTATTCGCTGATCGCGATCGGCTTCGTGCTGATCTACAAGGCCTCCGGCGTCTTCAACTTCGCGCAGGGCGCGATGGTGCTGTTCGCGGCGCTGGCGATGGCGCGCTTCGCGGAATGGTTCCCGCGCTGGCTGGGCTTCGAGAGCCAGGTGCTGGCCATCGTGCTCGCCTTTGTCGCCGCCATGGCGGTGATGATCGTGGTGGCCTGGCTGATCGAGCGGCTCGCGCTGAGCAAGCTGGTCAACCAGGAAGGCATCACGCTGCTGATGGCCACGCTGGGCATCGCCTACTTCCTCGACGGGCTCGGCCAGACGCTGTTCGGCAACGACATCTACAAGATCGACGTCGGCATGCCCAAGGAGCCGCTGATGGTGTTGCAGGGCACTTTCCAGGGCGGCCTGCTGCTGAGCCAGGAGGACCTGATCGCTGCGCTGGTGGCGGCCGCACTGGTGGCGGTGCTGGCGCTGTTCTTCCAGAAGACCGCCACCGGTCGCGCCCTGCGTGCGGTGGCCGACGACCACCAGGCCGCGCAGTCGATCGGCATCCCGCTCAACCGCATCTGGGTCATCGTCTGGTCGGTGGCCGGCTTCGCGGCGCTGGTGGCCGGGATCATCTGGGGTTCCAAGCTGGGGGTGCAGTTCTCGCTCTCGCTGGTGGCGCTGAAGGCGCTGCCGGTGGTGATCCTGGGCGGGCTCACCTCGGTGCCGGGCGCGATCATCGGCGGCCTGCTCATCGGCATGGGCGAGAAGCTCTCGGAGATCTACCTCGGCCCCATGCTCGGCGGCGGCATCGAGATCTGGTTCGCCTATGTGCTGGCGCTGGTTTTCCTGCTCGTTCGGCCCCAAGGGCTGTTCGGCGAAAAGATCATCGACCGGGTATGAAAACGGACTTGACCGAACGCAGAAGACGCAGAGGTCACGCAGAGGACGCAGAAGTGAATACATCAGATCTCAAGGCTCTTTTCTGCGACTTCTGCGAAATCTTCGCGTCTTCTGCGTTCGGCAATCCGATCCCGAATCCGACTTGTGAAAGCAACTGATGCTCTACAGAGAAAACGGCCAGTTCAAGTCCAGCTATCGGGCCGACCAGCAGGTCTTCCCGATCCTGCAGGACCGGGTGTTCATGCTGGCCCTGCTGGCCTTCGCCTTCGCGGTGGTTCCGCTCGTCGCGTCGGAGTATTTCTTCCGCGCCATCCTCATCCCCTTCCTGATCCTCTCGCTCGCGGCACTGGGCCTCAACATCCTGGTGGGCTACTGCGGCCAGATCTCGCTGGGCACAGGCGCCTTCATGGCGGTCGGCGCGTACGCGGCCTACAACTTCCACGTGCGCATCGAGGGCATGCCGCTGATCGTCTCGCTGCTGCTGGGCGGGCTGTGCGCCACCGTCGTGGGCGTGCTCTTCGGCATCCCAAGCCTGCGCATCAAGGGCCTGTACCTCGCGGTCGCGACGCTGGCTGCGCAGTTCTTCCTCGACTGGGCCTTCCTGCGCATCAACTGGCTGACCAACAACTCGGCGTCCGGCTCGGTCAGCGTCGCGGGCCTGAGCGTCTTCGGGTTGCCGGTGGAGACGGCGGTGCAGAAGTACCTGCTGTGCCTGGCCCTGCTGGTGCTGTTCGCGATGCTGGCGAAGAACCTGGTGCGCAGCGCCATCGGCCGCGAGTGGATGGCGATGCGCGACATGGATGTGGCAGCGGCGGTGATCGGCATCCGCCCGGTCTACGCGAAGCTCACGGCCTTTGCGGTGAGCTCCTTCATCGTCGGCGTGGCCGGCGCGTTGTGGGGCTTCGTGCACCTGAGCACCTGGGAGCCCGCCGCCTTCAACATCGATCGCTCCTTCCAGCTGCTCTTCATGGTGATCATCGGCGGGCTGGGCTCGATCATGGGCAGCTTCTTCGGCGCCGCCTTCATCGTGCTGCTGCCGATCGTGCTCAACCAGCTGCCGGGCTGGTTCGGCATCACGATGTCGACCGCGCTGGCCTCGCACCTCGAGTTCATGATCTTCGGCGCGCTGATCGTGTTCTTCCTCATCGTGGAGCCGCATGGGCTTGCGCGGCTGTGGTCCACCGCCAAGGAGAAGCTCCGGCTCTGGCCCTTCCCCCATTGATTCCAGATTCCAACCAGCACTCGCGTGCCTTTCCAAAGGAGATAACCATGAAGCTGAAGTCACTCGCACTCGCCCTTGCCACGCTCTCGGCGCTGGCGGGCACGGCCCCTGCGTTCGCCCAGGCCAAGGAACAGTTCTTCCCGCTCCTGGTCTACCGCACCGGCCCCTACGCGCCCAACGGCACGCCCTGGGCCAACGGCAAGCAGGACTACATCAAGCTCATCAACGCGACCGGCGGCATCAACGGCGTGAAGATCAGCTACGAGGAATGCGAGACGGGCTACGCCACCGACAAGGGCGTGGAATGCTACGAGCGCCTGAAGGACAAGGGCGCCACGATGATCGATCCGCAGGCGACCGGCATCACCTTCGCGCTGACCGACAAGGCCCCCGTCGACAAGATCCCATTGGTCACGCTGGGCTACGGCCTCTCGGCTTCGCAGGACGGCAGCGTGTTCAAGTGGAACTTCCCGCTGATGGGCAGCTACTGGACCGCGGCCGACATCCTGATCCAGCACATCGCCAAGAAGGAGGGCGGGCCCGACAAGCTCAAGGGCAAGAAGATCACGCTGATCTACCACGACTCGCCCTTCGGCAAGGAGCCGATCCCGCTGTTGCAGGAGCGCGCCAAGATGAACGGCTTCGAGCTCGGGCTGATCCCCGTGGCCGCGCCGGGCATCGAGCAGAAATCGGCCTGGCTGCAGGTGCGCCAGTCGCGGCCCGACTACGTGCTGCTGTGGGGCTGGGGCGTGATGAACTCGACCGCGCTCAAGGAAGCCGTGGCGACCGGCTATCCGCGCGAGAAGATGTACGGCGTGTGGTGGGCCGGCGCCGAGCCCGACGTGAAGGACGTCGGCGCCAATGCCAAGGGCTACAACGCGCTCGCGCTCAACCCCTCGGGCACGCAGCCCAAAGTGATCCAGGACATCCTGAAGAACGTGCACGACAAGGGCCAGGGCACGGGGCCGCGCGACGAGGTGGGCTCGGTGCTCTACACGCGTGGGCTGATCATCCAGATGCTGGGCGTGGAAGCGGTGCGCCGCGCGCAGGAGCGCTTCGGCAAGAGCAAGGTCATGACCGGCGAGCAGGTGCGCTGGGGCCTCGAGAACCTCGCGCTCGACCAGAAGAAGCTCGACGCGCTCGGCTTCTCCGGCGTGCTGCGGCCGATCAGCACCTCCTGTCAGGACCACATGGGCTCGACCTGGGCGCGCATCCATACCTGGGACGGCAGCAAGTGGGGCGGCATGAGCGATTGGTACCAGGCCGACGAGCAGATCATCAAGCCGATGGTCAAGGCCGCGGGCGACAAGTACGCAACGGAAAAGAAGCTTCCCAAGCGGGATGCCTCGGACTGCGCGGCATAGCTTCGTGAGCACGCCCAACCTCCTCCTCGAAGTCAATGGCATCGAGGTCATCTACAACCACGTGATCCTGGTGCTCAAGGGCGTCTCGCTCACAGTGCCGGAAGGCGGCATCGTGGCGCTGCTCGGCGGCAACGGTGCAGGCAAGACCACCACGCTGCGAGCCGTCTCCAACCTGCTGGCCGGCGAGCGCGGGGCGGTGACCAAGGGCAACATCACGCTGCGCGGCGAGCGCATCGAGGCGCTGTCGCCGGCCGAGCTGGTCAAGCGCGGGCTGATCCAGGTGATGGAGGGCCGCCACTGCTTCGCCCACCTCAGCATCGAGGACAACCTGATGACCGGCGCCTACACCCGCACCGACGGCAAGGCCGCGGTGGCGCAGACGCTGGAGAAGGTCTATGCCTACTTCCCGCGTCTGAAGACGCGGCGCGCCTCGCAGGCGGCCTACACCTCGGGCGGCGAGCAGCAGATGTGCGCCATCGGCCGCGCGCTGATGGCCAACCCGAGCATGGTGCTGCTCGACGAGCCCTCGATGGGCCTGGCGCCGCAGATCGTCGACGAGGTCTTCGGCATCGTGAAGGACCTGAACCAGAAGGAGCGCGTGACCTTCCTGCTGGCCGAGCAGAACACCAACATGGCGCTGCGCTATGCCGACTACGGCTACATCATGGAGAACGGCCGCATCGTGATGGACGGGGAGGCGCAGAGCCTGCGGGAGAACGAGGACGTCAAGGAGTTCTACCTGGGCGTCGGCGGCGCGGACCGCAAGAGCTTCCGCGACGTCAAGAGCTACAAGCGCCGCAAGAGGTGGCTGGCGTAATGGCTACCGGGGGCAACACCAGCGGCCCGGCAAAGCCGGTTCCGCGGTGTTCCCGAACAGGCCTGATCCAGGACAACGGCTATGAACGACTACTACGATGCGCTTGAAGTGCGCGACCCGGCGGAGCGCGAGCAGGATCTGCTCGCCGCGTTGCCGAAGCAGATCGCCCAGGCCCAGACCGCCGCTCCGGCCTTCGCGAAGATCCTCGACGGCGTGAAGCCCGCCGACATCGTCAGCCGCGAGGCGCTGGCCCGGCTGCCCGTGACGCGCAAGTCCGAGCTGCTGGAGCGGCAGAAGGCCGAGCGCGCGCGCGATCCCTTCGGCGGCTTCTCGGCCATCCGCTTCGGCCCGCGCATGCTGCGCGTGTTCGCCAGCCCCGGCACCATCTACGAGCCCGAGGGCGAGGCGCGCGACTACTGGCGCACGGCGCGTGCGCTGCACGCGGCAGGCTTTCGCGGCGGCGAGCTGGTGCACAACAGTTTCAGCTATCACATGACGCCGGCGGGCTCGATCATGGAAAGCGGCGCGCGGGCCCTGGGCTGCACCGTGTTCGCCGGCGGCACCGGCCAGACCGAGCAGCAGGTGGACGCGATCGCCGAGCTCAAGCCCGCGGGCTACGCCGGGACGCCGAGCTTCCTGAAGCTGCTGCTGGAGAAGGCGGCGGAACGGGCTGTCCCCCTGCCCTCGCTGACCAAGGCGCTGGTCTCGGGCGAGGCCTTCCCGCCCAGCCTGCGCGACTGGATCGCCGAGCGCGGCGTCGCCGGCATGCAGTGCTACGCAACCGCCGACCTCGGCCTGATCGCCTACGAGACCGCGGCGCGCGAAGGCCTGGTGCTCGACGAGGGCGTGATCGTCGAGATCGTGCGCCCCGGCACCGGCGACCCGGTGCCCGAGGGCGAGGTGGGCGAGATCGTCGTCACCACGCTGAACCCTGACTACCCGCTGATCCGCTTCGGGACCGGCGATCTCTCGGCCGTGCTGCCGGGAAGGTGCCCGACCGGGCGCACCAACACCCGCATCAAGGGCTGGCTCGGCCGCGCCGACCAGACCACCAAGGTGCGCGGGATGTTCGTGCATCCGGGCCAGGTGGCGGAGATCGCGCGGCGCTTCCCGGAGGTGCGGCGCGCGCGGCTGGTGGTCGAGGGCGAGATGGGCGAGGACCGCATGACGCTCAGGCTCGAATGCGCATCGGAGCCCGAGGGCCTGGCCGGGCGCGTGGCCGAGGCGATCCGCGATGTCACCAAGCTGCGCGGCGAGGTCGAGCTGATGGAGCCCGGCAGCCTGCCCAACGACGGCAAGGTGATCGAGGACGCACGCAGCTACCGGTAGCCGACGTGCCGGCCGTCCTCAGGCGTTCGCGCGCACGGCCGCGAAGGCCTCCACCATCACGCGGTTGAAGGCCGGGAGGTCGGCGGGCTTGCGGCTCGTGATCAGCGGGCCATCGGCCACCACCTCCAGGTCCACCCATTTGGCGCCGGCATTCTTCAGGTCGCTGCGCAACGACGGCCAGGAGGTCATCGTGCGCCCCTTGACTGCGTCCGCTTCGATCAAGGTCCACGGGCCGTGGCAGATGGCGGCGATCGGCTTGCCGGCCTTGACGAAGTCGCGCACGAAGGCCACGGCCTGCTCGTCGATGCGTAAGGCATCGGGGTTCGCCACGCCGCCCGGCAGGACGAGGGCGTCGTATTCGTGGGCAGCCGCCTGCTGCAGCGGCACGTCGACCTCGAAGCGGTCGGCCGGCGCATGGTGCTTCCACCCGCGCACGCCGCCGTTCCGGGGGGAAACCAGGCTGGTGTCGGCTCCGGCGGCCTCGAGGGCCTTGCGGGGCTCGGTCATCTCGGACTGCTCGAAGCCGTCCGTCACGAGGAGGGCGATCTTCATGCCCTCGAGCTGGCGTTTCATCATGGGGTCCTTTCGTGGGGGTGGTGCCCCACGCTAAGCCCGCCTGCTCCGCGCCGGATGGGCCTGCGTCGCCTCCGTGTGTCGGACAAATCGGCAAGTGTGGATTCGCTCACCCGCGGGGCAAGGCGGCCTGCGGGCCGTCCGGCGCCGGTGGCCTGGACGGCTGGCAAGCGCCCGTCTCCGAAGCATTCCGTAGGAAACCGCTGACAGACATGCGCGAGTCCACGTGGACAGTGGATGGCTTGTGGCTTTCAAGGAGGGATTTGTCCATGCCCGTCGTTTGTGGGGCTTGCGGAAGCGAGAACCGGGAGAGCGCGAAGTTCTGTATCGGCTGCGCGCGACGCCTTCCCGGCTTCGTGCCCACCGGTCCCTCGGCCCTGGAGGCCATCAACCAGGCGCACCCGCGCGCGCCCGCGCGCTCAGGCCGCGTCTGGCGGCGCGACGATCCGCTGGCGCTGCTGCCGGCGGAAACCGCTGGCTTCTGGCTGCGCCTCGGGCTGCTGGGCCTGGCGATGGGGATCGGCTTCATCGGCTGGTACCTGTATGTCACGCGGCAGTTGGAGGAGGCGCCTTTCCTGAACCAGATCAATGCAGCGCTGACGCTGGAGGACCGCAAACCGGCAGCGGAGGAATCGATCGCGCTGGCGCCGCCGAGTGCGTCGACGACACCTGCGCCGGTGTCGGCAGCGCCTGCGGCGCCTGCCAAGGCTGCTGCGGAACCGGCCAAGCCCGCGGCGTCCGCCAAGGGTGCGGCTGCGGAGCCGGCCAGGCCTGCGGAACCCGCCAAGGCTGCGGCGCCGGCACCCGCACCGGCACCCGCTCGCGCCGCCGCGCCGGCCCCTGCCAAGGCAGAGCCGCCATCCAAGGAGACCGCGTCGCGCACGCCGGCGACCGCATGGACGGAGCGCCCTCGCGAGGCTCCGCCCACGTCGCCGCCGCGTAGCCGGGTGCCGTCCTGGGTCGAAGAGCCGGCACAGCGGCCGCTCGCCGTCGTGCCCGCGACCGCCCCGCCCGCGCCGGTGCGGGCGCCCGCCTGGTCCCGCGATGATCCGGGGCCGCCGGTCGTGTCCGGACCGGGACCGGTGTACAGCGCCACGCGCTCACCGTCGTGGGGCCGCGACGACCCAGGCCCCCCGGTCGCGCCCGGCCCGGCGCCGGTCTTCAGTGCGACCCGCAGCGGCTCCGGAACGGCGCGTGACGACCCCGGACCCCCCATCGCGCCCGGCCCGGGGCCGCTCTTCGATTCGACGGCGCGTACACCCAGCTGGGCGATCGACTCGGGCCCGCCGATCGCGGTCGGCCCCGGTCCGGTCTACAACCGCACGCGGGACCGGTAGCGACCCCTCGGACGGGCGCGCTGCACGAGATCGGGAGCGAAAAATCCAGCGAGACTTCCTAAGGTCATTCCACGGGTACACGGCCGGGGCGACGATAAGATCGCGGCCCACTGAACTCGGATTGAACACGGAGAGAGACCATGAAGAAACTGCTCGCCCTCACGGCCATTGCCGCCGTCGTCGCGGGTGCCCATGCCCAGGATTACCCGGGTAGCAAGCCCATCACCATCGTGGTGCCCTTCTCCGCCGGCGGTCCGACCGACCGGGTGGCCCGCGACTTGGCCGAAGCCCTGCGCAAGCCGCTGGGCGGCGGCAGCATCGTGATCGACAACGTGCCCGGCGCCGGCAGCTCCATCGGCGCGGCCAAGGTGGCGCGCGCCGCGCCGGACGGCTACACGCTGCTCCTGAACCACATCGGCATGGCCACCGTTCCGACCCTGGTGCGCAACGTGCCCTTCAAGGTCGAGACCGACTTCGAGTACCTGGGCATCGTCAACGACGTGCCGATGACGCTGATCGCCAAGCCCACGATGAAGGCCAACAACTACAAGGAGCTGTCGGCCTGGCTGGCGGAGAACAAGGGCAAGATCAACCTCGGCAACGCAGGGGTGGGCTCGGCCTCGCACTTGTGCGGCCTGCTGTTCCAGAGCGCGACCAAGACCGAGATGACGCCGGTGCCGTACAAGGGCACCGCGCCGGCCATCACCGACCTGATCGGCGGCCAGATCGACCTGCTGTGCGACCAGACCACCAACACCTCGCCGCAGATCGAGGCCAAGAAGGTCAAGGCCTACGCCGTGACCACCTCGAAGCGCCTGAGCACGCCGCTGCTCAAGGACCTGCCCACGCTGCAGGAATCGGGGCTGAAGGACTTCCAGGTCACCATCTGGCACGGCCTGTACGCGCCCAAGGGCACGCCGCCCGCGATCACCAAGAAGCTCAACGACGCGCTCAAGGTCGCCTTGAAGGACCCCGACTTCATCAAGAAGCAGGAAGGCCTGGGCGCCGTGGTGGCCACCGACGCGCGCGTCGAGCCGGCCGAGCACAAGAAGTTCGTCGCCGCCGAGATCGCCAAGTGGAGCCCGATCATCAAGGCGGCCGGGGTCTACGCGGACTAACTGAGCTCTCCCCCAGGTTGGCTCACTTCGTGTAGCCGCCCACCCCCTCACCGGGGGCAACACCAGCGGCCCGGCAAAGCCGGTTCCGCGGTGTTCCCCGACTGGCGTGCACGATTTCATGCCTTGCGATCCTGCTTGATCATCATGCTGCATGCTCGGCCTGCGCCTTCCCCTCGGGCCGCTTGCCCGCGATGATCATGCCGAGCACCTCGTCCTCGTTCACGTCGGCGGTGCGGTAGGTGCCGACCAGGCGGCCGTTCTTCATCACCGCGAGGCGGTCGCTCAGGCCGAAGACATCGGGCATGTCGTGCGTGATGAGGAAGATGCCCACGCCGTCGGCCTTGAGCTGCTTGACCAGCGCGCCGACCATCGCGGTCTCTTCCGGGCCGAGGGCAGCGCAGGGCTCGTCCATGATCAGGATGCGCGCATTGAAGTAGAGCGCGCGCGAGATCGCCACCACCTGCCGCTGGCCGCCCGAGAGGCGGCGCACCGGCACGCGGATGTTGGTGAAGTTCTTGTTGAGGCGGCGGAACACCTTGCGCGCCTCGTTCTCCATGAAGTGATCGTCGAGCGTGCGCCAGGGCGTGAGCTTTTCGCGCCCCAGGAACAGGTTGGCCACCGAGTCCAGGTTGTCGGCCAGGGCCAGGGTCTGGTAGATGGTCTCGATGCCCTGCGCCTGCGCTTCCGAGGGCGTGCGGATGTGAACCGGCTGGCCCGCGATCAGGGTCTCGCCTGCGTCGATGGGGTAGGCGCCGGCGAGCATCTTCATCAGCGTGGACTTGCCGGCACCGTTGTGGCCCAGCAGCGCGACCACCTCGCCGGCGTAGAGGTTGACGCTGACGCCATCCACCGCCTTCACGCCGCCGAAGGACTTGCGGATGCCGCGCAGCTCGACCAGAGGGGGAGCGGTGCTCATCTCATCGCCCCTCTCCGAACCGCTTGCGATAGAGCACGTCGAACACCACCGCCACGATCAGCACCTGGCCGATGATCACCATGCGCTTGCCGATCGCCACGTCGAGCAGCAGCATGCCGCTGTCGAGCGACTGCATGATCAGCGCGCCCAGCACCGAGCCGAAGATCGAGCCGCTGCCGCCCGCCAGCGCCGCGCCGCCGATCACCGCCGCCGCGATCACGTAGAGCTCCATGCCCGAGCCCAGCGAGTTGGTGCCGGCATTGAGCCGCGCGATGGAGACGATGGCCGCCACCGTCACCAGCACCGAGAGCAGCGCGAACAGCAGCAGGGTCACGCGCTTGACCGGGATGCCCACCAGGGCCGCCGCATCGGGATTGCCGCCCATCGCGAACACGTAGCGCCCGAAGCGCGTGCGGTGGACGATGAAGGACAGCACCACCGCCACCACGGCCCAGATCAGCACGGGAATGGGAATGCCCTGGGGCTCGGTCTTGGATGAGATCTGGTAGCTGTTCATGGTCGCGGCGAAGGCGAGCACCACCACCACCGGCATTGCCGTGAAAAGCACATCGAGCCACAGCGGCTCCACCGGCATCTCGTGGCGCCGGCGCGCGCGGCGCCGCTGCAGCATGCGCGCGAACAGCACGACCGCGACCCCCGCCGCCAGCGCCCAGGTGGCCGTGGTGCCGATGCCGCCGTCGTAGCCGCCGCCCAGGCGCTGGAAGAACTCGTCGTTGACCGGCTGCGTCTTGCCGTCGGCCACCAGGAAGGCGGCGCCGCGGAAGGACATCAGCCCACCCAGCGTGACGACGAAGGACGGCACGCCCAGCATCGCCGTCAGCCCGCCCTGGTAGAGCGACACCAGCAGCGCCACCGCCAACCCGGCCAGGCACGAGGCCGGCCAGGACCAGCCGGAGGTGTACTGCAGGTAGGCCACCAGCACGCCGACGAAACCCATCACCGAGCCGACCGAGAGGTCGATGTGGCGGGCCACGATGACCAGCACCATCACGGTGGAGAC
>Ga0075370_10000862_pt1 | contig 12327 bp, 9 predicted proteins | sample EndMethybrTD3035_FD_71398 | JGI IMG/M metagenome (GOLD analysis project Ga0075370, IMG submission 71398) | Populus endosphere microbial communities from Tennessee, USA - Endosphere MetaG P. TD hybrid TD303-5 | ecosystem: Host-associated > Plants > Roots > Endosphere | place: USA: Tennessee... | reverse complement strand
CCGCAGTTGCTGATGCTCTCGGGCATCGGCCCGGGCGCGCAGTTGCAGCGGCATGGCATCGCGAGCGTGCATGACCTGCCCGGCGTGGGTGCGCATCTGCACGACCACGTCGACGTGGTCCAGGTTGTCAACGCACCGGCGCTGAAGGATCTCTTCGGGCTCTCGCTGGCCGGCGCGGTGCGAACGATCCAGGGCATCTTCGAGTGGCGGCGCGCGCGCAGCGGCATGCTGACGACGAACTTCGCGGAGGCCGGCGGCTTCGTCAAGAGCCAGTCTGCCGAAGTGCTGCCCGATCTGCAGCTGCACTTCGTGATCGGCAAGCTCGTGGATCACGGGCGCAAGACCGTCTTCGGCCATGGCTACTCGTGCCACGTGTGCCTCCTGCGGCCGAAGAGCCGCGGCAGCCTGACGCTCGCGAGCGCCGACCCGCTCGTAGCACCCTTGATCGACCCGAACTTCCTCGGCGAGCGCGACGATGTCGATCGCCTGATCCGCGGCTTCAAGCTGATGCGCGGCATCTTGTCGCAGCCGGCACTGGCCGGCTATCGCGGCCAGGAGCTGCCGGCATCCGCCGGCGCGCGAGACGATGCGCAGATCGAAGCGTTCATCCGCAACCATGCCGACACGATCTACCACCCGGTCGGCACCTGCCGCATGGGCAACGGGCCGCTCGACGTCGTCGATGCGCGGCTGCGCGTGCACGGCATGCAATCGCTGCGGGTGGTCGACGCGTCGATCATGCCGAGCATCGTCGGCGGCAACACGAACGCGCCGACGATCATGATCGCCGAGAAGGCCGCCGACATGATCAAGGCAGACGCGCGTACCTAGTCCGCGTCAGAATGCGGCCTCCCGAGTTCAACGGAGACCGTTCGCATGAAGACACGAGCCGCGGTGGCCTGGAAGGCCGGCGCTCCCCTGACGATCGAAACCGTCGACCTCGACGGGCCGCGCGCAGGCGAGGTGCTGATCGAGGTCAAGGCGACCGGCATCTGCCACACCGATTACTACACGCTCTCGGGCGCCGATCCGGAGGGCCTGTTCCCCGCGATCCTCGGGCATGAAGGAGCGGGTGTCGTGGTCGACGTCGGCCCCGGCGTGACCACGCTGCGCAAGGACGATCACGTCATTGCGCTGTACACACCCGAGTGCCGGCAGTGCAAGTTCTGCCTCTCGCGCAAGACCAACCTGTGCCAGCTGATCCGCGGCACGCAAGGCAAGGGGCTGATGCCCGACGCCACCTCGCGCTTCAGTCTGGATGGCAAGCCGATCCTGCACTACATGGGCACGAGCACGTTCAGCAACTACATCGTGGTCCCGGAGATCGCAGTCGCGAAGGTTCGCAAGGACGCGCCGTTCGAGACCATCTGCTACATCGGCTGCGGCGTGACGACAGGCGTCGGCGCGGTGGTGTTCACCGCAAAGGTCGAAGCGGGTGCGAACGTCGTCGTGTTCGGGCTCGGCGGCATCGGACTCAACGTGATCCAGGGCGCGAAGATGGTCGGCGCCGACAAGATCATCGGCGTCGACCTGAACCCGGCGCGCGAGACGATGGCGCGCCAGTTCGGCATGACGCACTTCATCAATCCGAGCACGGTCGAGAATGTCGTCGACGCGATCGTGCAGCTGACCGACGGCGGCGCCGACTACAGCTTCGAATGCGTGGGCAACACGAAGCTGATGCGCCAGGCGCTCGAGTGCACGCACAAGGGATGGGGCCGCAGCATCATCATCGGAGTGGCCGAAGCCGGCGCCGAGATCAGCACGCGGCCATTCCAGCTCGTCACCGGGCGCAAGTGGGAGGGCTCGGCGTTCGGCGGCGCGCGCGGGCGCACCGATGTGCCGAAGATCGTCGACTGGTACATGGAGGGCAAGATCCGCATCGACGAGCTGATCACGCACAAGCTCGAGCTCGACAACATCAACGAAGGCTTCGCGCTGATGAAGCGCGGCGAGTCGATCCGCTCGGTGGTGATGTACTGATGAGCCGGCGCAACCTCCCCTACGGCAGCTGGCATTCGCCGATCAGCGCCGAGCAGATCGCCGGCGCAACCATCCGGCTCGGCCAGACTGCGGTGTGCGGCGACACGATCGTCTGGAGCGAGAGTCGCCCGGTCGAGCAGGGCCGCAACGTGCTCGTGCGTCGCGGCGCGGACGGCGCCCTGCGCGACCTGAACCCTGCTCCGTTCAACTCGCGCACGCGGGCGCACGAGTACGGCGGCGGAGCCTTCATGCTGCTCGCAGACGAGACGCTGGTGTTCAGCCACGACGACGATCAGCAGCTGTACCTCCTCGCGCCCGGCGCCACGGCGCCGCGCCGCCTCACGGGCGAAGCGCAGATGCGCTATGCAGACGCCGTGCACGACTCCAAGCGCGCCCGCTTGATCGCGGTGCGCGAGGACCATCGCCACGGTGACATCGATGCCGTCAACACGCTCGTGGGCATCGACCTCGCCGACGGATCGACACAGGTGCTCGCGCAGGGCCATGACTTCTTCTCCAGCCCGAGCTTGAGCCCCGACGGCAGCCAGCTCGCATGGCTGAGCTGGGATCATCCCGACATGCCTTGGGACGCGAGCACGCTGTGGCTGGCCGACATCGCAGCCGACGGTTCGCTCGCGAACACGCAGCGTGTCGCCTGCGGGCGAGGCATGGACGGCGACGGTGAATCCATCTTCCAGCCCAGTTGGTCACCGATGGGCGAGTTGCACTTCGTCTCGGACCGCAGCGGCTGGTGGAATCTCCATCGCTGGCATGACGGGAGGGTGCAGCCGCTGCATCCGATGGCGGCCGAGTTCGGCGTGCCGCAATGGGCGTTCGGCATGTCGACGTACGGGTTCGACGAGCGCGGGCGAATCGTCTGCAGCGTGATCCGCGATGCGGCCGCTGCGCTCGCGGTGCTCGATCCGCAGACCGGTCGGCTCGACGAGATCGCCACGCCGTTCGTCGAGATCGAAAGCTTGCGCGTCGGCAACGGCTTCGCGGTGTTCGTCGGCGCCGCGCCGACCGAGCCTCCGGCAGTGATTCGGCTCGAGCTCGCGAGCGGCACTTGGCAAATCCTGCGCAGCACGAGCACCACGCGGCCCGACCCCGAATTCGTCTCGGTCGCCGAGCCGATCACGTTCGAAAGCGGCGCGAACGGCGAGGCCACCGCCCATGCGTTCTTCTACCGCCCCACCAACCGCGACTGCGCAGGTCCGGCCGGTGAGCGTCCGCCGCTGCTGGTGGTCTCGCATGGCGGGCCGACGGGTTCGACCGACGCGGCGTTCAAGTGGTCGTTCCAGTATTGGACGAGCCGCGGCTTCGCGGTCGTCGACGTCAACTATCGCGGGAGCACCGGGTACGGCCGCAAGTACCGGCGGGCACTCGACGGGCAGTGGGGCGTTGCCGACGTCGACGACTCGGTGGCGGCGGCGCGTTTCCTGATCGAGCGCGGCGATGTCGATGCACGCCGCATCGCGGTTCGCGGCGCGAGCGCCGGCGGCTATACGACGCTGGCGGCCCTCACCTTTCGCAGCGTCTTCAAGGCCGGGGCCAGCCACTACGGCATCGGCGATCTCGAGGCGCTGGCGAAAGACACGCACAAGTTCGAATCACGCTACCTCGACCGCCTGATCGGGCCGTATCCGCAGGAGCGCGCGCGCTATGTCGAGCGCTCGCCGATCCGCCACACCGAGCGGCTTGCGAGCCCGATGATCCTTCTGCAAGGCAAGGAAGACAAAGCCGTCCCGCCCGATCAGGCGCGCACCATGTTCGAAGCCGTCAAGGCCAAGGGCTTGCCCGTCGCGCTGCTGATGTTCGACGGCGAGCAGCACGGCTTTCGCCGCGCCGCGACGATCCGGCGCGCGCTCGAAGCCGAGCTGTATTTCTATGGCCGCGTGTTCGGCTTCGAACCGGCGGATGAGATCGAGCCGGTGGAGATCGCGAACCTGCCCCGGTGAGCGACAACCCGCACTACGGTTACTTGCATGTTGAAGCGTCTGCTCACAAGCATTCACGAGCGAAGCGCGATACCGTCGCTCCTCCGAGGAGAAAGTGAATGAGAGCTTCGTGGCGCACCGCCTGGCAAGGGCATGAGATTGTGGTTTTCCGGGACGATGCCGAAGCAGATCGGTTCGATGCCGAACAGATCCAGCGCGTGATGCTGGTACACCGCGGCGACGGAGAGTCACCGGGTGACCTGGTTCAGGCCGTGGTCGAACTGCCCGAGGAATACCTGCTCTTCCCGGCCGATACCGGCTTTGCCGGGCGCGTGAACTTCGAGCGCCAGGCGTACTGGGCGCAGCGGGGCTGCATCTACTGGGTGAACGAGGCACGCGCCCCGATGCCGATGCGGCTGCGCCGTGGCCCCCGGTTTCTGGGTTTCGGGGCGCCGGGTTTCATGCGCGTGCCGCGCGCCGACCTGGCGCCGCTCGTCGAGCGCTGGCCGCTCGAGGGGCCGCAGACTTGGGAACAACGCAAGTGGCGCCGCATCGAGCGCAGTCGGCCGTTCTCGGCTTCGCAGAACCACCGCGATTCTCAGCTCAGAGCCTGATTCCTGATTCCGCCGCAAACAAGAAAAAACCCGGCCAAGGCCGGGTTTTTCACGTGCGCGGGGCGCAGCTTAGGCAGCGGGCTTCTCAGCCTTGGCCTTCTTCTTGGCGGCCTTCTTGGCCTTCTTGGCGGGAGCGGCTTCCTTCTTGGCGGCTTCCGGCTTGGCTTCAGCAGCCTTGGCGGCGGCCGGGGCCGGAGCGGCAGCAGCGGCCGGAGCCGATGCTTGGGCGAAGGCGCCCACGGTGAAGAGGGATGCAACCAGGGCAGCGATGAGCTTGTTCATGAGTGTTTTCTCCTGCAGGGGAGTGAGTGATCGAGCAGATTGCTCGGAGGTCACAACGTGGTCGGTCAGCGATTGGTTGACAAGCCGGCAGGGGAAAAGACCGGATGCCGCAGCGTCTCGTCCAGCCTCAAGACCGGCGTGACGCAGGCGTCGACCTGCTCGAAGACAGCCGCCCAGTGGTCCAGCGGGCGGGTGGCGAGGAGCGCGGCCAGCTCGCCGCGCAGCGCCATCGAGGCGGCGCTGCCCACTGCCAGCCCGCGCGTCCAGTGGCGGTCGGACCACTCCGGACGGCCGACGGCACCGCACAGCGCCTGCCAGAACTTCAGTTCGAGCGCGCCGACGGCCAGGTGCCGGCCATCGGCCGTGCGGTAAACCGCGTAACAGGGAGCGCCGCCCGAGAGCAGGTCACGGCCTGGCGGGGGCGTTCGCCCGGCCGCCTGGAGTGTGAACGCCGCCAGCACGTGGTGGCGAAGCACCTCGTGCGCCATGGAGATATCGACGAACCGCCCCATCCCGGTGCGCTGCGCGGCGAGCAATGCCGCCAGCACACCCGAGACTGCCGCCTGCGTGCCGCCCATCAGGTCGCCGATCTGGAAGTTCGGCAGCGCGATCTCGCCGTCGGCCGTCGCGATCTGCTCGAGCACGCCCGCCATCGCGATGTAGTTGATATCGTGCCCGGCCCTGTGCGACCAGGCGCTTCGCTGGCCGTAGCCAGTGATCGCACAGGCCACCAGCTTCGGGTTTGCCGCGTGCAAAACCTCCCAGCCCAGCCCGAGCTTCTGCATCACGCCTGGACGGAAGCCCTCGACGAGCACGTCGGCACCGCGCACCAGTGCCAAGAGTTCTGCCACGCCATCGGGCGCTCTCAGGTCGATGCGCAGGAGCTGCTTGCCCCGATTCAGCTCGCGAAAAGTCAGGCTCGGACGCTGCTCGGCCCGGTCTTGCGGTGTCAGCCCCATGTGGCGCGAGCCATCGTCCTGACCCTCGGCGGACGGGCCCTCGACCTTGAGCACCTCGGCACCGAGCTCGAGCAAGTGCCGGGTTGCGAGCGGGCCTGGCAGCAGCCGGGTCAGGTCGACAACCCGAATCCCGGCAAGTGGCAGGTCGGCGGGTGATTGGCCGCTCACGTGAAGCGGCCTTCACGCAACCATTTGGTCGCCACCCACTTCTCGCCCTCGATGACCGGCGCGCCGCCATGCAACGAGCGCGTGACCGGATGGGCGCGGTCGTAGCTGAAGAACACGGCGTTTCCCTTGACGGGCGCGACGTCGAGCTGGACGTCGGGAAAGATGGTGGCGCCGCCGCGTACCGGCGTGTTCAGGTAGCAGACGATCGAGGCCACGCGCTGGCCGCCGCGCTTGAGGATGGTTGGCGTGCCGGGTTGGGCGGGGTCGAAGTAGTCGTAGTGCGGCTTGTACTCGGCACCGGGCCGATAGCGCAGCACTTGCAGACCTTCGCCGTTCTCGATCGGCCAGCTCACCAGCGCCGCGATGCGCGCCTCGAGCCGTGCGCACACCGGATGCTCGCCACGCTCGAAGAACATGCCTTCACTGGTGCGGGCCTCGTTCACTTCGCTCGAGCCGGTCTCGGTCTGCACCGTCTCCGATCGGGCGAGGCGCGCCGACGCGAGCTGCACGATCTCGTCGCACTCGGCATCGGAGAGCAGGTTGGAGAACACGACGACGCGCGGATTGCGCATGCTCGTGAGGACCGTGACCTCGCGATCCCCCGCTGTCAGCACCGTGCGCGGGCCATCGGGCATCGGCTCGGGCACAGGCACCGGCGAGGGCAGCTGCGCGGCCTTCTGGCGCTCGGCCAGATGCTGCGACAGAGTCTCTTCCATCGCCTGGATTGCGATGTCTTCGTTCCAGCCGCTGGCGAGCATCGACTTCAGCACCGCCTCGGGCGGCTGGCCCGCCGAGGCCTGCTGGATGATCCATTGGCGCAGTTCGGGGGTGACCAGTTGAGCGCTCATGACGGGATTCTGCGCGAACTGGCGTGTCGATTCACGCTGCGCTGCGGCGCCGAAACACGAAGCGGTCGCGGCTCGAAACAGTCGAGTCGAACGCGTAACCTTCGGCGGCAAAGCGCTTCAGCCCGTCGGGCGTGGCAATGCGCTCTTCGATCGCGTGGCGAGCCATCAGGCCTCGTGCGCGCTTGGCAAAGAAACTGATCACCTTGTAGCCACCGCCCTTCCACTCCTCGAACACGCAATCGATCACGCGTGCCTTCAATGCAGGGCGATCCGCCGCCTTGAAATACTCCTGCGACGCGAGGTTGACGACAACCGGGCTCGCGTTGGCTGCGAGGCGTTCGTTCAGATGCTCGGCGATCGCATCGCCCCAGTACGCATACAGATCCTTGCCGCGCCTGGTGCGCAAAGCGGTACCCATCTCGAGCCGGTACGGCTGCAGACGATCGAGCGGGCGCAGCACGCCATAGAGCCCGCTGAGGATTGCCACGTGCTGTTGCGCCCAAGCAAGTTGCTCTGCGTTCAGCGTGGGCGCCGCCAGGCCGCCGTAGACGTCGCCGTCGAATGCAAGCGCTGCAGGCTTGCTGTTCTCTTCGGTGAACTCCGCAGACCATTGCGCATACCGCGCAACGTTCAGGTTTGCCAGATCGGATGAGATGTCCATCAGCGCGCCGATCTTCCGGGCCGATTGGCGGCGCAGAACGGCGATCAATTCGCTCGAGCGGTCGATGAATGGCGGCAACGTGGCGGCCGCGTTCAGCTCCGGTGCGACCGGAGTTTCGTAGTCGAGCGATTTGGCGGGTGACAGCAGATACAACATGGGCCGCGATTATCGCGGCCCTGTGCTTCGCGCTCCGAACGACTACTTCTTCAGATCGTTCTCGGCCTCCTTGATCGACTCCTTGGCCTTCTCCGCTCTTGCAGGCACGGAAATCGCGGCTGCGATCATCGGAAATCGCGGCTGCGATCATCGGAAATCGCGGCTGCGATTGGCCAGCCCCTGAAGCAGCGCGGAGTGGTCGAGCATGCGCATCGCCACCAGATGCGTCACCTCGCCTTCGCGCTGCCATTGGCCATACACCGTCAGCAGCCGCGCAGCGAGCAAGGCGCGGCGCTGCGCCTCGAACACCTTGGGCCAGACGATCACGTTGACCGCACCGGTCTCGTCCTCGAGCGTGACGAAGATCGTTCCCTTCGCTGTCTCGGGCCGCTGCCTGTGCGTGACCAGCCCGCTCGCGCGAGCGAGCCGCCCACCTGGATAGGTGTGCAGCGTCTTCGCAGTCTGCACCTTGAACTCGGTGGCAAGTTGCTCGCGCAGCAACGCGAGCGGATGGCGCTTCAGCGTGAGTCCGGTCGCATGGTAGTCAGCCAGCGTGTCTTCGACCTCACTCGGCGCAGCCAGCAGCGCCGGCGTTTCGGTGACACGCGTGGCGCGAAGCATCTCCGTCGGCCGAGTGTCGACTCCGGCAACAGCCCACGCGGCCTGATGCCGGTGGCCGCTCAGCCCGCTCAATGCATCGGCCTGCGCGAGCAACTGCAACTCGCGCGCATCGAGTCTGGCGCGGCGCGCGAGGTCTTCGACGCTCGAGAACGGCTCGTCGCCGCGCGCTGCGACGATGCGTTTGGCAGCATCTTCGGACAGCCCGCTGACGCGGTTCAGCCCAAGGCGAACAGGATGCATGTGCCCACCTACCAACGCGCAGTTCGGGCCATCGCGTTGCGCATGCAGCGGCTCGCCTTCGAGCGCGCTGTCGCACTCGCTCACCCGAACGTCGACGGGCCGGATCTCGACACCGTGCTCGCGCGCATCGCGCACCAACTGCGCCGGCGCGTAAAAGCCCATCGGCTGGCTGTTCAGCAGCGCTGCAAGAAATGCATCGGCGTGGTGGCACTTGATCCAGCTGCTGATGTAGGCAAGCAGCGCAAAGCCGGCCGCGTGGCTCTCGGGGAAGCCGTATTCGCCGAAGCCCTGGATCTGCCGGAAGATGCGCTCGGCATATTCGCGCTCGTAGCCCTTGGCGACCATGCGGCCGACCAGCCGCTCTTCGAACGGGCCGAGGCCGCCACGCCGCTTCCACGCAGCCATCGCGCGACGCAACTGGTCTGCCTCGCCGGCACTGAAGTCGGCAGCGAGCATCGCGATCTGCATCACCTGCTCCTGGAAGATCGGCACGCCCTTGGTTCGCATCAGCGCGGGCCTGATCTCTTCGGGGCATTCGATCTCGCTCTCGTCGAGCAAGCGGTTTTTCAGGTACGGATGCACCATGCCGCCCTGGATCGGCCCGGGCCGCACGATCGCGACTTCTACGACCAGGTCGTAGTAGTTGCGCGGCAGCAGCCTCGGCAGCATGCTCATCTGCGCGCGGCTCTCGATCTGGAACACGCCGATCGTGTCGGCCTTGCAGATCATGTCGTAGGTGGGCACATCGGCTCGGGGCACGTCCTGGATACGCACCTGGCGGCCGAGCTTGAACTCCATGAACTCGAGCGCACGCCTCAGCGCGCTGAGCATGCCGAGCGCGAGCACGTCGACCTTGATCAGGCACAGCTCGTCGAGGTCGTCCTTGTCCCACTGGACGACGCTGCGGTTCTTCATCGCGGCATTCTCGACAGGCACCAACTGCTCGATCTGCTCGCGCGCGATCACGAAGCCTCCAGGGTGCTGGCTCAGGTGCCGCGGGAAGTCGATCAGCTGTTCGGTCAGCTCGGACCACAACCTGCTCAACGGCGCGTCGGGGTCGAACCCGTGCTCGCGCAGCCGCTCGGGCGCGATACCGCGACCATCGAACCAGTGCTGGCCCTTCGAGACAGCATCGATGCGCTGCAGGTCGATGCCGAGCGCGCGGCCGACGTCGCGCAGTGCCGAGCGCGGCCGATAACGGATGAGCACCGCCGTCAACGCGGCGCGGTGCCGGCCGTACTTGCCGTAGATGTACTGGATGACCTCCTCGCGCCGTTGATGCTCGAAGTCGACATCGATGTCTGGCGGCTCGTTGCGCTCGGCACTGATGAAGCGGCCGAACAGCAAAGTGGCTTCTTCAGGGTTGACCTCGGTGACCTCGAGGCAATAACACACGAGGGAGTTGGCCGCGCTGCCGCGGCCCTGGCACAGGATGCCTTGCGCACGGGCCCATTGAACGATGTCGGCCACGGTGAGGAAATAGGCCTCGTAGCGCAGCTGCCCGATCAGCGCGAGCTCCTCGTCTACCTTGGCCTGCCACTTCGGAGCACCGCTCGGTCCGAACCGTTTGACGAGGCCTGCGCATGCGAGCTTGCGCAGATGGCTCGTTGGCGTTTCGCCTTCGGGCACGATCTCCTTCGGGTATTCGTATTCGAGCTCGGCCAGCGAGAAGCTGCAGCGCCCCGCCAGTGCCACCGTGTTCTCCATCCACTCCGATTTGTACAGGCTGCCGATCCGTGAGCGCGAGCGCAGGTATTGCTCGGCGTTCATCGCAAGCTGCACGCCGCACTCGCTGACAGGCTTCTTCAGCCGCGTGGCACACAGCGTGTCCTGCAAGGGCTTGCGCGAACGTGCGTGCATCAGCACGTCGCCGGCAGCAACGATGGGCAGCCCAGTAAAGCCGGCAACGCGCTGCACGATACGCGACAGATGCGGGTCGCCGGGACGGTTGAGCAGCTCGATTGCGATCGCGGCGCGGTCCTGGAACCAGGTCTTGAGCCACATCGCGTGCGCGAACACCTCCTCGAACGTCTGCGTGGGATCGGGCACCAGCAGCGCCAAGCAATCGGGCAGGCCAGCCAGCATCGGCGCGTTCGGCACCTTGCCTTCGACGTCGCCGGGGTGCGCGAGGTAACTGCCCTTCGCAGCGCGGCGCCGCGCGACCGTGATCCAGTGAGAAAGGTTGCCGTAACCGCGCCGCGTTTGCGCGAGCACTACGAGGCGCGCGTGCTTGTCGCCGGGCGAAGCGAAGCCGGCGATCTTCTTTGGGCTTGGTGTCGTTGCAGCGGGCAGGTGAAGTTGCATCTCGCTGCCAACGATCAAGTGAAACTTGTGCTCGCGGGCGGCCACGTGTGCGCGCACCACGCCCGAGAGCGAACACTCGTCGGTGATGGCCAGCGCCGCATAACCGAGCCGGCGCGCACGCTCGACCAGCTCGGCCGGATGCGACGCGCCCGTCAGGAAGCTGAAGTTGCTGCGGCAATGCAGCTCGGCATAGCTCGGTAGCATGCGCTGCGTTCCTTCACCTGGAGGCGGCCGTGCATCATCAATCCGTCAAGCGGGCTGGTGGTACCCGCCGCGGCCGACTTCAGCACATGGGTGTAGACCATGGTCGTGCTCACATCCGAATGACCCAGCAACTGCTGCACGGTTCGAATGTCGGTGCCCGACTGCAGCAAGTGCGTGGCGAACGAATGGCGCAGCGTGTGTACCGTTGCCGGCTTGGCGATACCAGAGGCCTCCACCGCAGCCTTGAGATCGCGCTGCAAGCGCTTCTCGTGGAGGTGGTGGCGCCTGCGAACGCCAAGGTCTTGCGAACGCGGGTCGGTACTGATCACACTCGAAGGGAACACCCAGAACCAGGCCCAGCTTTCGGCGGCACGCACGTACTTCGCAGCCAGTGCATGCGGCAGGTACACGCCAGGATGACCGCTCGACCGATCGGCCAGCCAGTAACGACGCGACGCCTCGAACTGATCGCGCAAAGGCTGCTCGAGTGCTCGCGGCAGCATCACGACGCGGTCCTTGCCGCCCTTGCCCTCGCGCACAATGATGACCTGGCGCTCGAAGTCGACATCCTTGACGCGAAGCCGCACACCCTCCAGCAACCGCATGCCCGTGCCATAGAGCAGCCGCCCGAGCAGCCCCGTGACACCCGTGAGATGCGCCAGCACCGACTGAACTTCGGACTGCGTGAGAACAACCGGCAAACGCTTCCTGGGCACAGGGCGGCCGAGTTCCTGCAGCCAGGGCATCTCTACACCGAGAACCTCGCGATAAAGGAACAGCAACGCGCTGAGCGCCTGTCGATGCGTTGACGCCGAGACCTTGCGTTCATTCGCAAGCATGCTCAGGTAGGCTTGGACTTCTTCGGCACCCAACTCGCGCGGATGCCGCATGCCCGACCAGCGCACGAAGCCGCGCACCCAATAGACATACGCCTCCTCGGTCCGTAAGCTGTAATGCAAATACCGCAGACGCTGCACAAGCGTCTCGATCAATCGGGGAGGCTGCTTTGGCGAATCGCTGTCCACTTTCAGGCCGATGCGTTAGTACTGTACGTTTATACAGTATCCGGCGCAGATCGAGCTGTCAACGTCATTCCAGACGCAACGCTCCTCCGACCGTCCGGTTTGATGCCATCAAACACGACTGCGTAACTGGACGAGTTGTGTCGTCGATATCGGGTTAGGTGCCAGTGCTGTTGCACCGAGCGCTAGCAAGCTTGCTTGTGTCGCCCTGAGCGTGGCGCTTGTGCACATCGCAGCGTTAGCACACCCTACTTCGGCCTTGGCAAGCGCACCACCTGCTCACCCGGTTGCAGCATGCGCCAGTCACCTCTGGCGCTATTCGCCTCGG
>Ga0075370_10000861_pt1 | contig 12334 bp, 10 predicted proteins | sample EndMethybrTD3035_FD_71398 | JGI IMG/M metagenome (GOLD analysis project Ga0075370, IMG submission 71398) | Populus endosphere microbial communities from Tennessee, USA - Endosphere MetaG P. TD hybrid TD303-5 | ecosystem: Host-associated > Plants > Roots > Endosphere | place: USA: Tennessee... | reverse complement strand
ATCTGCCCGCGCCAGACGCTCAAGCGCGTGCTCAAGCGCGCCGCCAAGCTCGGCGTGCTGCCGATGTGCGGCATGGAGTTCGAGTGGTTCAACTTCGCCGAAACGCCGCAGAGCTGGGCCGCCAAGCAGGGCGTCGCCCCGGAGCCGATCACGCCCGGCATGTTCGGCTACTCGCTGCTGCGCATGAACCACAAGCGCGAATACTTCAACGCGCTGATGGATGAGATGCCGGCGTTCGGCGTGCCGATCGAAGGCCTGCACACCGAAACGGGGCCGGGTGTCTACGAAGTGGCGATCCTCTTCAGCGAGGCGCTCGAGGCGGCCGACCGAGCGATCCTGTTCAAGACCGGCGCGAAGGAAATCGGTTCGCGCTTCGGCGTGATGCCCAGCTTCATGGCGAAGTGGAGCCAGAAGTACCCGGGCTGCTCGGGGCACATCCACCAAAGTCTCTCAGACGGCAAGACGAACCTGTTCTTCGACGCGAAGTCGCCGCGGAAGATGAGCAAGCTGTTCGAGAGCTACCTCGCCGGCCAGGTGGCGCACCTGATGGAGTTCGCGCCCATGTTCTGGCCGACGATCAACAGCTACAAGCGGCTGGTCGACGGCTTCTGGGCGCCGGTCAAGCCGACCTGGGGCATGGACAACCGCACCGCGAGCTTTCGCGTGATCGCCGGCAGCCCGAAGGCGACGCGGCTGGAGACCCGGTGCCCGGGTGCCGACGTCAATCCATACCTCGCGATGGCGGCCACGCTCGCGGCCGGGCTCGATGGCGTCGAGAAGGGGCTCAAGCTGACCGCGCCGCCGATCACAGGCACGAACGAGGGGGCCGAGAACATCCCGCGCGCGCCGCGCACGCTGATCGAGACGACGCGCAACTTCAAGCAGTCCGATACCGCGCGCGACTGGCTCGGCGACGACTTCGTCGACCACTTCGCTGCCACCCGCGACTGGGAGTGGCGCCAGTGGCTCGACGGCGTGACCGACTGGGAATTGAAGCGCTACTTCGAGATCATCTGAGGCTTTGCGCCATCATTGCCGCATGCGCATCCTTCTGAAGAAGCTGCTCGTTGTCTTTGCGCTCGTGATTGCCGGCCCGCTGCAGGCGGCGGGCCCGCACGTTCTGCGGATCGCGAGCGCGTTCGACCCGCAGTCGATGGACCCGCATGCGGTTGCGCTGCTGTACCACACGCGGGTCGCATTCCAGATTCACGACTCGCTCGTCAACCGCGACGAGCAGTTCCGGCTCGAACCGGGCCTCGCACTGTCGTGGCAAGCCACCGGGCCGACGACCTGGCGCTTCAAGCTGCGCCCCGGCGTGACCTTCCACGACGGCGCGCCGTTCACGGCCGACGACGCCGTGTTTTCGATCGAGCGGGCGCTCGCGCCGCCGTCGCAGCGCTCGTTCCAGCTCAAGGGCGTGAAGGCGGCACGCAAGATCGACGAGTTGACGCTGGAGATCCAGCTGGAGGCGCCCGATGCGGTGCTGCCCGACAAGCTGCAGCAGCTCGCGATGGTCAGCAAGGCCTGGTGCATCAAGTACGGCGTCGAGCGTGCGCAGGATTTCAACGGCAAGCAGGAAACCTACGCGGTGCGCAATGCGAACGGCACCGGGCCGTTCCGGCTCGAACGCTACGAGCCCGACGTGAAGGTCGTGCTCAAGCGCAACCCGGCGTGGTGGGGCTGGAGCGACAAACGATCGGGCAACCTCGACGAGGTGAGCCTGGTGCCGATCCGCTCCGACGCGACCCGGCTCGCCGCGCTGATCTCGGGCGAGATCGACTTCGTGTTCGATCCGCCGGTGCAGGATGTGGCGAGGCTGAAGAGCGAAGCAGCGGTCACGCTGCTGCAGATCACCGACCTCGGCGAGCAGTACCTGACCTTCGACCAGTCGCGCGACGAGCTCGAAGGCAGCGACGTGAAAGGCAAGAATCCGTTCAAGGACATCCGCGTGCGCCGCGCCGTCTACCACGCGATCAACGTCGACCTGATCGTGCAGAAGGTCATGCGCGGGCTGGCGGCGCCGACCGGCGCGCTGCTGTCGCCGCGGGTCGACGGCTCGCCGGCCGACCTCGACCAGCGGCTCGCCTACGACCCGGCGCGCGCGAAGGCGCTGCTGGCCGAGGCGGGCTATCCGAACGGCTTCTCGGTGCCGCTGGACTGCGTCAACGTGCCGTGGCGGGAGGCGGTGTGCCAGGCGATGACGGCGATGCTGACGCAGGTCGGCATCCGCACGACCCTGCGCTCCTCGCCGACCAACCAGTTCTTCCCGAAGCTGAGCATGGGCACGGCCAGCCTGATCGAGTTCGGCTGGACGCCGAATCCCGACGCCTGGGCATCGCTGAACGCGCTCTTGCGCACCTGGGACAAGAGCGGCCTCGGCACCTTCAACGCCGGGCGCTACAGCAACCCGAAGCTCGACGTGCTGATCGATTCGATGCGCGTGGAGCCCGACCTGACGCGCCGCCGCGCGATGGTCGGCACGGCGCTGCGCCTGGCGACCGACGACGTCGCCTACGTTCCCCTCTACCGCCGCACGCTGACCTGGGCGATGGCGAAGAAGGTGCGCGCCGTGATCTGGCCGAACGACACGGCCGAGCTGCGCTGGGTGCGCATGCAATGAACATCAGCTCCGCGAAAGACTCACCAACATGACCATCACCCGTTTCGCCTTCCCCACGACCATCCACTTCGGCGCCGGAGCGCGCAAGCTCGCCGGCCCGCGCCTGCACGAGCTTGGCCTGAAGCGGCCGCTGATCGTCACCGACAGGGGCCTCGCCGAGCTCCCGCTGATCGCCGAGCTGAAAGCCGACCTCGAAGCCGCCAAGCTCGACGTGGCCGTGTTCGGCGGCGTGTTCGGCAACCCGAGCGCGAGCCAGGTCATGAACGGTGCCGCGGCCTACAAGAAGCACAAGGCCGATTGCGTGGTCGGCGTCGGCGGCGGTGCGGCGCTGGATGTCGCGAAAGTCGTCGGCGTGCTCGCCACCCATCCGGGCGACGTGATCGAGTACGCCTGGGACCACCCGAAGGTGCGCGACATCAAGGACACGCGCCCGTACTTCATCGCGCTGCCGACCACCTCGGGCACCGGCAGCGAGGTCGGGCGCAGCAGCGTGATCAGCGAGGAGGGTTCGCACATCAAGCGCATCATCTTCTCGCCGCTGATCCTCGCGCGCACCGTCTACGCCGACCCGGAGCTGACGCTCGGCCTGCCGCCCGCGGTGACCGCCGCGGTCGGCATGGACGCGCTGACCCACAACATCGAGAGCTACCTCTCGCCGGCCTATCACCCGATGTGCGACGGCATCGCGCTCGAAGGCACGCGCATCGCCGCCCGCTCGCTGCTCACGGCCGTGCGCGAGCCGAAGAATCTCGCGGCCCGCGCCGACATGATGATGGCCTCGATGATGGGCGCGGTCGCGTTCCAGAAAGACCTCGGTGCGGTGCACTCGTGCGCGCACGCGCTCGGCACGGTGTGCGACCTGCACCACGGGCTCGCGAACGCGCTGATGATCGAGCCGGTGATGGGCTTCAACCAGGAATCGGTGCCGCAGAAGTTCGACGAGCTGGCACGCGTCGTCGGCGCTGGCTCGGGCACGGCGTTCGTCCCGTGGCTCGCGAGGCTGAAGCAGCAGACCGGCCTGCCCGCCGGGCTGAAGGCGGCCGGCGTGCAGCGCACGCAGTTCGACAAGCTGGTGGAGATTGCGCTTGCCGACGGCTGCCACGCGACGAACCCGCGGGTGTGCACGGCCGACGACTTCAGGCGCTTCTTCGAAGAGGCGTATTGATCATGGCTGCGCCATTGATGATCGGCATCTCGGCCCGCATCCACCACCCGATCGGCCCGGTGCTCGACTTGGGCGGGGTCTACACGAAGACGCTGCATTACCTCGAGCAGTCGGTCGCGCACTGGGTGCTCTCGAAGGACGTGCTCGCGGTGATGATCCCGGCGATCGAAGGCGAGGGCCTGATCAAGCGCAGCGAAATGAGCCTGGCTGCGTACGCGGAGTATCTGGATGGCCTGGTGCTGCAAGGCGGCGCCGACATCGCGCCCGAGAGTTATGGCGAGAAGCCGCTGCATGCCGATTGGGCCGGCGATCGGGTCCGCGACCGCTACGAGATCGACCTCTTCAACTCGTTCGTCGCAGCCGGCAAGCCGGTGATCGGCATCTGCCGGGGCTGCCAGCTGATCAACGTCGCGCTCGGCGGCACCCTGTTCCAGGACATCCCGACCCAGGTCAACACCGCGGTCGCGCACCGCGACACCGACCAGTACGAGCGCGCACTGCACGACGTGAACCTGGTGCAGGGCACGCGGCTCGCGCAGCTCTACCCGGGCACGACGCAGGCAAAGATCAATTCGATTCACCACCAGGCCGTGAAGGACCTCGGCAAGGACCTCGTGGTCGAGGCGCTCGGCGTGCCCGACGGCATCATCGAAGCGATCCGCTGGCGCGGGCCGAGCTACGTGTTCGGCATGCAGTGGCATCCCGAATTTCTTGCGCTCGCTTCGCTCGACGCGACGCAACTCGACGGTGGACCGATCCTGCGCGACTTTCTCGATACGGCCCGCGCGCGCAAGGAACGCTGATCGCGCCGGACAGACAAGGAACATGGCCATGCTCAAGATTCACAACCCCGCCACCGGCGCGCTGATCAGCGAAGTGCCCGAAGCCGGCGAGGCGATCGTCGCCGAACGTGCGCGTGCCGCCCGCGCCGCGCAGCCCGCCTGGGCTGCCCGGCCGCTGGGCGAACGCCTCGAGATCCTGCAGAACTTTCGTGTGGCGCTCGCAGCCGAAGTCGAATCGCTCGCGGCCACGCTGACGGCCGAGGTCGGCAAGCCGATCCGGCAGTCGCGCAACGAGATCAACGGGCTGCTCGGCCGGATCGACTTCTTCGTCACCGAGGCCGAGAAGACGATCGCGACCGAGCAGGTGTTCGCCGACGCGTCGATGCGCGAGCTGATCAGCCACGAGCCGCTCGGCGTGATCGCGAACATCTCGGCCTGGAACTACCCGTACTTCGTCGGCGGCAACGTGTTCGTGCCGGCGCTGCTGGCCGGCAACGCCGTGCTGTACAAGCCCTCGGAGTTCGCGACGCTCACCGGCTTGCACATCGCAAGGCTGCTGCACGACGCCGGGGTGCCGCAGGAGATCTTCGTGCCGCTGGTGGGCGGCGGCGCGGTCGGCACCGCATTGCTTGCGCAGCGACTCGACGGCGTGTTCTTCACCGGCTCGTACGCCACCGGCGCGAAGATCGCCGCCGCGGTCGGCCCCAAGCTCGTGAAGCTGCAGCTCGAGCTCGGCGGCAAGGACCCGACCTACGTCTGCAATGACGCCGACCCGAAGATTGCCGCCGAATCGCTCGCCGACGGCGCCATGTACAACACCGGGCAGAGCTGCTGCTCGGTCGAGCGGGTCTACGTGCACGAGTCGATCCACGATGCCTTCGTCGAAGCCTTCGTCGACACTGTGCGCGGCTTCAAGATGGGCTCCCCGAGCGACGAGACGACCTACATCGGCGCGATCACGCGTGCCCCGCAGCTCGACGTGCTCGAGGCGCAGGTGACCGACGCGCTCGCCAAGGGCGCGACCGTTCGCACCGGCGGCAGGCGCGGCGCGGGCCCGGGCAACTGGTACGAGCCGACGGTCGTGACGAACGTGAACCATTCGATGGAGCTGATGCGCGAAGAAAGCTTCGGGCCGGTGATCGGGATCCAGAAGGTCAGCGACGATGCCGAAGCCGTCGCGCTGATGAACGACACGCGCTATGGCCTCACGGCTGGCGTGTTCACGCGCGACGAAGCGCGGGCGCGGGCGATCCTCACCAAGGTCAACGCCGGCACGCTGTACTGGAACTGCTGCGACCGCGTCAGCCCGCGGCTGCCGTGGTCGGGCTATGGTGACTCGGGCGTCGGCCTGACGCTCTCGACCTACGGCATCCAGACCTTCACGCGACCCCGGGCCTGGCATCTGCGACAGCCCTAGGATGAAACCTATCCGTTCGTCGCCTATCAGCCCGTTGCTGTCGTTGTGTGGTCTTCACCTTTTGACGACCAAGCGTCGCGGCAGGGGGTACCTGGCAGGGGCTCATGCCGGAGCGGTCGGCACTGCGTGCCGACTGCACTGCGCTGCTCGGCTCGGGGTCGCGCCGCAGAACTCACTACGCGAGCTGCGCTCGCTCCGTTCAAACAACCGCGGCGAGTCAGATCAGTGGCTCGGCAAAGGCGCGGGCGGGCAGCCGGCGGCGCGCCTCTGCGCAGCCGAGAAGCGCAGGGCTCGTGGCCCGCGCGCGCAGCGCGCTACGTCGACTGACTTGTCGCAGCTGTTTGAACGTAGCGAGTTCTGCGACAGGGCCACGAGACCGAGCATCGCAGGGAACCCTCGCGCAGCGAGGGCAAGCAGTGAAGCGCCGACGGCTGCCCGCCCGCGCCTTTGCTCGCTCCAGCCGTCAGCGAGCGAGGCTAGATGATCTCCGTGCTCGCGCTGTTCGACCTCGACCACACGCTGCTCAGCGGCGACAGCGACGCGCTGTGGTGCGAGTACCTGATGCGGCATGGCGTGCTCGACCGGGCCGAGTTCGAGCCGCGCAATGCCGAGATGGTGCGGCGCTACGCGGACGCGAGTGTCTCGGTGCAGGAGTTCTGCGACTTCTACGTGTCGACGCTGGCGGGCCGCACGCCGGCCGAGTGCAATGCCTGGTGCCAGCGCTTTCTCGACGAAGTGGTGGTGCCGCGCATTCCGGCGTCCGCGCGAGCGCTGGTCGAGAGTCACCGGGAGAAGGGCGATCGGCTGGTGCTGACCACGGCGACGAATCGCGTGATCACCGAACTGACTGCGCAGCATCTGGGCATTGCCGACCTGATCGCAACAGAGGTCGAGCTGGCGAACGGGCACTACACCGGCCGTACCCGCGGTGTGCTGAACATGCGCGAGGGCAAGGTGGCGCGGCTGCACAGCTGGCTCGACGCCCAGGGCATGCCGCGCGCGCTGCTGGCCGATGCCACGCTGTACAGCGATTCGAGCAACGACCTGCCGTTGTTGGGCGCGGTCGGTCATCCGGTGGTCGTCGATCCTGACGCGCGGCTGCGCGCCCACGCGCTGGCCCAGGGTTGGCCGGTCGTCGAACTGGCGCGTTGAGCGTTAGTCCCCGAGGCGGGTCAGTGCACCGGTGCGGTTAGCATCGCCCCGCCGCACAAGTTTCATTGGAGGAATCGGCGATGGCCATGGACGTGGTGGACTACGAAATCAAGGGCTCGGAGATGCAGTTCGTCGAGGTCGAGCTCGACCCGGGCGAGGCGGCCGTCGGCGAGGCCGGCAGCATGATGTTCATGGACGCCGGCATCCAGATGGACACGGTGTTCGGCGACGGCTCGGGCGGCGGCGGTGGCGGCCTGTTCGGCAAGCTGCTCGGCGCCGGCAAGCGCCTCGTGACCGGCGAGTCGCTCTTCACGACCGTTTACACGAACCAGGCCAGCGGCAAGAAGCGCGTCGCGTTCGCGGCGCCGTACCCGGGCAAGATCCTGCCGATGGACCTGCGCCAGCTCGGCGGCACGCTGATCTGCCAGAAGGACGCGTTCCTGTGCGCGGCGCGCGGCGTGTCGCTGGGCATCTTCTTCCAGCAGAAGCTCTCGGTCGGTTTCTTCGGCGGCGAGGGCTTCATCATGCAGAAGCTCGAAGGCGATGGCCTCGCGTTCGTGCACGCGGGCGGCACCGTCGTCAAGCGCGAGCTGCAGCCCGGGCAGACGCTCTTGATCGACACCGGCTGCATCGTTGCGCTGACGCCCAACGTCAACTTCGAGATCCAGTACGTCGGCAAGGTCAAGACCGCGCTGTTCGGCGGCGAAGGCCTGTTCTTCGCGAAGGTCACAGGCCCCGGCACGGTGTGGCTGCAAAGCCTGCCGTTCTCGCGCCTGGCGTCGCGCGTGTTTGCGGCGGCGCCGCAGCGCGGTGGCTCGCGCGAGGAGGGTTCGGTACTGGGCGGCCTGGCCGTGGGCGGGCTGCTGGGCAGCGTGCTCGGCGGCGGCGAGGACGAGTGAGCCTGGCGCCGCGATGAACCATGCCCGACGGCGCCTGGCCTTCGCCGCGCTCGCCATGCCGCTGATCGCCGCGAGTGGTGCGACGCGAGCTGCGGCCCCGGCGCCGACCACCCCGTACATCGACGAGCTGACCTGGACCGAGCTGCGTGATCGCGTCGCCGCTGGCGCGACGACGGTGCTTGTGCCGATCGGCGGTACCGAGCAGAGCGGGCCGCACATGGTGCTCGGCAAGCACAACGTGCGGGCCCACGTGCTTGCCGGACGGATCGCGGCCAAGCTCGGCAACGCGCTGGTCGCGCCGGTGGTTGCCTACGTGCCCGAGGGATCCATCGATCCGCCGGTCGCGCACATGCGCTTCCCCGGCACGATCTCGGTCAGCGACGCCACCTTCGAGGCGGTGCTCGAGTCGACCGCCAGGAGCTTTCGCCAGCATGGCTTTCGCGACGTCGTGTTCCTCGGCGACCACGGCGGCTACCAGACGAGCCTGCAGCGCGTGGCGAACAAGCTCGACCGCGAATGGAGCGCCGGCCGCAAGGGCGCTGCAACGCCCGGTTGCCGGGTGCACGCGCTGCTCGACTACTATCGCGTGACGCAAGGGGCGTATGTGGATGCGCTGAAGGCGCGCGGTTTCAGCGCCGACGAGATCGGCACGCATGCCGGGCTTGCCGACACCTCGTTGTCGCTCGCGATCGACCCGGCGCTGGTGCGCTCCGGCATGCTGGGGCGTGAACCGAAAGCCGGCGCGCGCGAAGGTGTGTACGGCGATCCGCGGCGTTCGAGCGCGGAGCTCGGGCAGCTCGGCGTCGATCAGATCGTCGCTGCGTCGGTGGCGTCGATCCGCGCGATGACAGGCGCGCGCTGAAGAGAATCTGGAACTGGAGATGAGAGTGATGAAGTTCGGTGCGAAGAAGGCGATCGGCTGGAGCATGTTGATGGCAGCCGCGGTGCTCGGCGCCGCCGCGGTCAATGCACAGAAAGCCGCACCTGCCAGCGCATCCGGGGCGTCCGCTTCGGCACCTGCCGCTGCGGCCCCAGCGGCCGCAGCGGGCGTGACCACCGTGCCGGGCATGCCGCCGGTGATCGACGCGCGCAACCTGTACAGCGAGGTCGGCGCCGGCAAGATCAGCGCGGCGCTGCGCGATGACCTCGAGCGCATCTACGTGCCGAACCTGCGCTCGAACGATGTCTACGTCGTCGACCCGAACGCGATGAAGGTGGTCGAGCGTTTCAAGGTCGGCATCGGCCCGCAGCACATCGTGCCGGCCTGGGACATGCGCACGCTGTGGGTCACCAACAATGCCGAGGGCCGCACCGACGGCAGCCTGACGCCGATCGATCCGCGCACCGGCAAGCCCGGCAAGGCGGTGATGGTCGATGACCCGTACAACATGTACTTCACGCCCGACGGCAAGTCGGCGATCGTGGTCGCCGAGGCGCGCAAGCGGCTCGACTTCCGCGACCCGCAGACGATGGCGGCGCAGTACTCGATCGACGTGCCGGGCTGCCCCGGCATCAACCACGCCGACTTCTCGATCGACGGCCGCTTCGCGATCTTCACCTGCGAGTTCTCGGGCACGATCGTCAAGATCGACCTGGCGAACCGCAAGGTCGGCGCGTACCTGAAGCTGCAGATGCCGAACACGCGCTTCAAGGAGGTCGCCGCGCCGCGCGTGCAGCCGGGCCAGGTGTGGGAGCCGGGCGAGTCCGAGATCTGCACGGTCGAGAAGGGCATGCCGCAGGACATCCGCAGCTCGCCGGACGGCAAGCGCTTCTACATTGCCGACATGCACGCCGACGGCGTGCACATCATCGACGGCGACGCGTTCAAGCAGGTCGGCTTCATCCCGACCGGCCTCGGCGCGCATGGCCTGTACCCGAGCCGCGACGGCAAGAGCCTGTACGTGGCGAACCGCGGCTCGCACAAGATCCATGGCCCGAAGAAGGGCAACGGCGGGGTTGCGGTGATCGACTTCGCGACCGAGAAAGTCGTCGCGCGCTGGGGCGTTCCCGGCGGCGGCAGCCCCGACATGGGCAATGTCAGCGCCGACGGCAAGTACTTGTGGCTCGCTGCGCGCTATGACGATGTGATCTACCGCTTCGACACGGCGAACGGCGATGTGAAGCAGATCAAGGTCGGCGCCGAGCCGCACGGGCTGACGGTCTGGCCGCAGCCGGGGCGCTATTCGCTGGGCCACACGGGCAATCTTCGCTGAACCGTGGGACTGCTGTTCAATTCGTTCTGGCGCGCGGTCGCCTACTGCCTGCACCCGCGGGTGATCCTGCTGTCGCTGTTGCCGCTGGTGCTGATGGCGGCGCTCGCGCTCGGCCTGGGCTACTTCTTCTGGGAAAGCGCCGTCGACGCGGTGCGCGCGACCTTCGAGTCGTGGTCCATCCTCGCCACACTGGTCGGCTGGCTCGAGGCCATCGGCCTCGCGAACCTGAAGACGGTGCTCGCGCCGATGGTCGTCGTGTTCCTGTCGACGCCGGTCATCGTCGTGGTCGCGCTGCTGCTCGTCGCGACCTTGATGACGCCCTCGATGCTCGGGCTGGTCGCGAAGCGCCGCTTCCCGCTGCTCGAGCGCAAGCACGGTGGCTCGCTGTTCGGCAGCCTGTTCGGCGGCCTGTGGGCAACGGCGGCCGCGCTGATCGCGCTGCTGGTGTCGATCCCGCTGTGGTTCGTGCCGCCGCTGGTCCTGATCCTGCCGCCGCTGATCTGGGGCTGGCTGACCTACAAGGTGATGAGCTACGACGTGCTGTCGGAGCACGCGAGCCGCGACGAGCGCGTCGAGCTGATCCGCCGCCATCGCACCACGCTGCTCGGCATGGGCGTGCTGACCGGCTACCTCGGCGCGGCGCCATCGGTCGTCTGGGCTTCGGGCGCGCTCGCGATCGTGTTCGCACCGGTGCTGGTGCCGGTCGCGGTGTGGATCTACACGCTCGTGTTCGCGTTCTCTGCGCTCTGGTTCGCTCACTTCGCACTCGCGGCGCTGCAGGCGCTGCGGGCCGAGCGCGAGTCCACATCCATCGTCGCCGCGGCACCGCGCGGGACGGTCGACGCCGGGCCGGTTGAGATCGTCGACGTGCGACCCTTGCCGCCGCCGTCCACGGCGCCGGCTTCCGCCACCTCCGAACCCCCGTTGCCGCTGAGTCCTCCATGAACTTCGGTCTGATCATCGTCGGCGACGAAATCCTCTCCGGCAAGCGCGCCGACAAGCACCTGCCCAAGGTCATCGAACTGCTGGCCGCACGCGGCCTGGCGCTGAGCTGGGCCCGCTACGTCGGCGACGAGCGCGAGCGCATCATCGCCGACCTGAAGCACGCGTTCGGCAGCGGCGATGTCGTGTTCTCGTGCGGCGGCATCGGCGCGACGCCCGACGACCACACCCGCCAGTGCGCGGCCGCCGCGCTCGGCGTCGAGCTCGCGCTGCATCCGCAGGCGCGCGAGCTGATCCTCGAGCGCATGCGCGACATCGCGGCCGAGCAGGGTACGCCGTACGAGCCCGACCGGCCCGACAACGTGCACCGCCTGAACATGGGCGTGTTCCCGGTCGGCGCGCAGATCATCCCGAACCCGTACAACAAGATCGCCGGCTTCTCGGTCGGCGACGTGCACTTCGTGCCCGGTTTTCCGGTCATGGCCTGGCCGATGATCGAATGGGTGCTCGACCAGCGCTATGCGCAGCTGCACCAGCGCGCGGTCCAGCGCGAGAAGTCGGTGATCGTGTTCGGCGCGATGGAAGCGACGCTGACGCCGCTGATGGAGGCGATCGAGGCGCGCTTTGCCGGCATCAAGGTGTTCAGCCTGCCGAGCGTCGACCACCCCGACTGGGGCCGCCACATCGAGTTGGGCGTCAAGGGCGCGGCCGAGCGGCTGGACGCGGCCTATGCAACCCTGCTCGAGGGCCTGCGATCGCACGGCGCGAAGCTCGGCCCTGAACTGGTGCGTTGACTGCGGTCATGTTCCGATTTGGCGCCTGTCGATGCACCAAGTTGGGTGGTCTCGCCGGAGCCTCGCGAATGGCGCCCTCTCATGGGCGCGCACCGGGCGTACGAGGGCTCTTTGCAGTCTCGTCGGGCACAGGCCGAGGGCGTCGCAGGCATGCTTTCTGCTACATTCCTGTGCGCATTTTTGGGCCTGTCCGCAGGCCTTTCTAAGGCCGCCTCGCCACCTCTCTTATCCCCCCGACCTCAAACAAGCAATCCGCCAAGGAGCACCTGAATGGCCAGCAAGACCGTTGCCGACGTGATGAAAATGGTGAAGGACAACGAAGTCAAGTTCGCTGACTTCCGTTTCACCGA
>Ga0075370_10000858_pt1 | contig 12345 bp, 12 predicted proteins | sample EndMethybrTD3035_FD_71398 | JGI IMG/M metagenome (GOLD analysis project Ga0075370, IMG submission 71398) | Populus endosphere microbial communities from Tennessee, USA - Endosphere MetaG P. TD hybrid TD303-5 | ecosystem: Host-associated > Plants > Roots > Endosphere | place: USA: Tennessee... | reverse complement strand
GCCTTAAGGAGCAGTAACACATGGGACTGAGAAAATATTTTTCAAAACGACAGTTTAGTAAAACTCCCGAACCGCGCGGAACTCCCAAAAAGAAAGCAAGCAAACGATTAGCTTTTGTCGTTCAGGAGCACCATGCATCACACCTGCATTACGATTTTCGGCTGGAGCTTGACGGCGTCTTAAAAAGCTGGGCTATTCCCAAGGGGCCAAGTATGGATCCGCACGTTCATCACTTGGCGGTTCACGTCGAAGACCACCCGTACGAGTACCGGAAGTTCGAAGGTGTTATTCCCAAAGGAAACTACGGCGCTGGCAATGTTATTATCTGGGACGAAGGCTGGTATGAGCCACGCTCAGAAAGCCCGAATCCCCAAGAGACACTCCGAAAAGCATACAGTGATGGCCATATAACCTTTGTCATGCATGGTAAGAAGCTTAAGGGTGAGTTTGCCCTTATCAAGATGCCCAAACAAGGCGATGACAACTGGCTGCTGGTGAAAAAGACAGATACCTTTGCGACGGCTACCGATATAACCAAACAGGATACGTCGGTTAAAAGCGGCAAGCACGTCGATGATCTTGGCAGTCCTGCAGCTACAGCTGAGCTGTCGGAGTACCCCAAGGTCGCCAAGCCTTGGGCCGTCAAACCAATGCTTTGCACACTTGTTGAAGAGCCTTTCGACAAAGATAATTGGCTCTTTGAAATCAAGTGGGACGGTTATCGAGCTATCGCAAGCAAAAAGAAAGACGAGGTAGCGCTCTATTCACGAAATGCCCTCGATTTTAGTGCAAAATTTACTCCAATCTACGAGGCCATTAGGGATCTTGATCACGATGTAATTCTGGACGGTGAGATTGTGGTTGTCGATGAGGATGGCTCACCCCACTTTGAGTGGCTGCAGGATTGGCACCACGAGCTCAAAGGCAGTCTGCATTACTATGTTTTCGATATCCTCTGGTATGACGGTTATGACACTCGAACTATGCCCCTTGTGGAGCGCAAAGCATTACTTCGCTCTGTTGTCCCTGATAAGTCTGCCATTCGCTATAGCGACCATATCCTGAAAAACGGTTCTGATTTGTTTGCTGAAATGCAAAGCCGGGGCATGGAAGGCGTTGTTGCTAAAAATGCAGAAAGTACGTACCAAGAAGGCGTTCGGGGTGAGAATTGGCTTAAAATCAAGACTCATTTACGCCAAGAAGTTGTCATTGGCGGCTTTACCGAACCACGCGGTTCTCGACAATACCTTGGCGCCCTTATTGTTGGCGTATACGACAAAGGTGAGCTGGTCTATGTTGGCCACTCCGGTGGTGGCATTGCCGATGAAGAGCGTAAAAGATTACGAGCAAAGCTCGATAAACTTGAGCGTAAAACATCGCCATTCTCTACCGAGCCAAAACCAAATGCGCCTGTTCATTGGGTACGTCCTGAACTGGTTTGTGAGATGAACTTTGCCGAGTGGACCAACGACGGATCAATGCGCCAACCAAAATTCGTAGGCTTGCGAGAAGATAAAAAACCGACTGCTGTTACACGCGAGAAACCGCACCAGACCGCCAAGCATACAAATAGTCCGAGCGCAGAACAGGCTAAGGAACAGCAGCCCACCTCTCAGCACAAAACACAGATGAATACTCCCCGCTCTAGTCGTACGACCTCGCGGGTAGAGTTTAGCCACCTGGATAAAGTCTTCTTTCCGGAGCACAAATATACCAAAGGCGACCTGATCACATACTACGAGTCTGTTGCTGATGTTATGCTGCCCTACTTAAAAGATCGGCCGCATTCAATGCTTCGCCAGCCGGGCGGCAGTATGGATCATGGCTTTTTCCAAAAGAATAACGAGCATCTGCCAGACTGGGTGCCCTCCACTGATATTTATTCAGAATCAAACCATGGCACCCTACACTGGATTGTTGGTGGTGAGCTCGACACGCTTCGATACATGGTGCAGCTCGGCTGTATCGAGATTAACCCCTGGAGCTCACGCGTACAGCACCTAGATAAACCCGACTGGCTCGTTGTCGATCTTGACCCAGAAGGTGTCACATTTGAAGATGTTATTACTGTTGCACAAACTGTTAAAGTAGTTTGTGACGAATGGAAAGTGCCAGCCTATCCAAAAACTTCCGGTAAAACTGGAATTCATATCTACATTCCATTGGCCGCCCGCTACTCCTATGAGCAGGCCAAAAACTTTGCGCATCTCATGGTAATCGAGGTTAATAAACGACAGCCGAAACTCACGAGCCTGGAGCGAATGCCCAAAAAACGTCCTCACAAAATTTACCTGGACTTCCTGCAGAATCGTGAGGGTCAAACGTTGGCGGCCCCCTACTCTGTTCGCCCTACGCCAGACGCAAACGTGGCCACGCCATTACACTGGGATGAGGTTAAGAAGGGTCTGAAGCCGAGTAACTTCACGATCAAAAACACCACCCAACGATTGGCGCGTACCGGCGACCTCTGGCAGCCAGTTATCGGCAAGGGTATAGATATCGCAGGCATCCTGAGACAGTTCGAATAGCCATGCTAACGCACAAAGCCTAACAGTGTTCGGGCATTATCAACCGCTACCGCTGAGTAGTCGTTATTGAAATAACCATATACCTCTTCACAGCCACCACAATTCTCTGTAATAAACTGCGACCATGCTCGTAACTCATCATCAGTATACCTTGACTTGTATAGCTGGCGACTGCCGTGAAAGCGCAGATAAGCACGAGTTGCCGTAATTTCCCTTGATGCTGGCCAGCGATTCGGCGAATCATTGATAACATTGGCTATATTCCAATTGCGCAATACCCGGTACACCTCGGGCGTAAACCAGCTTTCATGTCGGAATTCTAGAGCCAGCGCAAACGCACAATTCCATTTTTCTTCATTATAGCGGGTTCGTGACGCGAGATTTTCAATACGCGATAGATCAACCTTCATACTGGGCGGCAGCTGCACTAACACTATTCCCAGCTTTTGTCGCAATGGGTGAACCCGTTCATAAAACTGATCGATCGTTGCATTAGTGGCTTCATCAACCATCAAGTGCTTCGTGTGCGTTGCGTAACGGTTCATTTTAATCGAGAATACAAAAGCTTCGGGCGTCACTTCATACCAGTGTTGTACCGTTTTTTGCAGGGGCATGTGATAAAACGTACCGTTAATCTCTACTGTCGAGAAATGCTCAGTATAAAATGGAAGTTTCGCCTGGCCTCGTATACCCTCAGGATAAAATCTTCCCATCCAGTCGTTGTACAGCCAGCCCGATGTTCCAATAAAGATGTGCCTCATGCTGCCACAATACTAGGTCAGCGTAAGTATTGCTGTACGAATCCTTACAGCAACGTGCACGCCAAAAAGCTTATGCTATAGTGGAGACAATGAGATACTCAATCGAAGAAATTGACAGTAGGCTGATCGCCTGGTTTCGTAAAACTTACCTACCTGTGGGGCGTATTGCTATTTTTATCGTCTATTTCTACTTTGGGATACTAAAATTGCTTGATCTTAGTCCGGCTAGCCCTCTGGCAGACGCATTAAGCGCCAAAACAATCGGTATCGAATATGCCCATACTGCGTTTATTATTCTGGCAATTTTTGAATGTGTAATTGGCGTGCTCTTTTTATTCCCCAAGGCAACACGAATTGTGGTACCGCTCTTATTGGCACACATGGCAATCGTGTGTTCACCGCTACTTATCGTGCCCGACCACATCTGGCTACAGCCATTTGTACCAAATCTTGAGGGGCAGTATATCGTTAAAAATGTCGTGATTATTGCGGTAGCTTTGGGTATTGCTGCTCAAACCAAGCCGCTCAAGAAGACTGCGTAGTATTTTTTTGCGCTCCACCATCGGGCGTGGCTGCTAAGGCAAGCGCGCTGAATATTAGTGCGATATCGCGAAAGGTAATCTGAAAAAGCGAAAAGTTCGAGAATACAATTCCAGCCAGTGTTGCGGCACACAATACTGCAACATATCGAATATATAAGCCCAACAGCAAACATACGGCCAAAAATACCTCATAGACCGAGAAAATATGGAGCACCGTATCACTGTCGACATGATCTGTCAGAAGGGGTGGCAAATAGCCGACCCAGTCCTGTGGATTGGCAAACGACGAAATTGCGGCATACAAAAAAATAACAGCCAAACCTGCTCGCAATAAGAGCTGTGGCACCTGGTCACGGGTAATTTTCATAGCATCTCCTTAGGTGATAGGCTTACGCTTATCTATTGACATCATACTACGATACGACGATTATTAAAGTATTAGTAACATGGAGTTTCACATGTCAAAGTCAGCTAAAATTCTCCTCGTGCTTGTTGTTATGGCAGTCATTGCAATCTCAGCCATCATTGGTATGGGCAAGGACGACACTACATCAAACTCGAATACCAATACGAACACCAACAACTCAAACAATCAAACCAGCGATACAGATAACAGCGACGCAGAAGTTGCTGCAACAATCTCATACGACGGCACAACCTTTTCACCATCTACAACCACTATTAAGGCTGGTCAAATCGTTAAGGTTACCAATGATTCAAGTGATGCCGAGTTGGACTTTGACTCAGACCCGCACCCCACGCACACTAACAATCCTGATTTGAATGCAGGCGATATCGAGCCCGGCCAAAGCAAAACATTCTCGACTGACAAAACTGGCACGTGGGGCTTTCACAACCACCACGATCCAAGCCAACATGGTGAACTTGTTGTAGAATAATCCAAATTAACTTCGCTACAGCAAGGAACATAACAATAGCCAGGTGAGCTTCGTTACTAGTAACTTGTTAGGAATTTCATAGAACTGCTGCGCGGGTCTGCCTACAATAGAATGTGCAAAACTAACACAGGAGGACATGGTATGGCAGATAGCCCAGGTCGAGGTTGGCACGGTGATTCAGCAGGTCATGCGGCAGCTGGCCGTCTTGGCGGTCAAAAAAGCCCAGGTAATTTTGCTAAGGACCGTGAGAAGGCAAGTCGTGCGGGCAGTAACAGCGGTGGTAATTTTGCTAAGGACCGTGAGAAGGCACGAGCTGCAGGTCGAACTGGAGGTCAACGCTCCTCACGTGCAGCATCAGCCGTTCGTTCCACCACAGCGATACAAGTTGCTCCGGCGAACTAAGTTCACTACTAATCAAACAGCGTAACCTATGAGGCCCGCCCCACGAGCCTCATTTTTTATGGCCTGTCCTAGACAAAACCAATGGACGAATGTGGTTCAACAGATAAATAGAGCCGGTTACCACAATAATGTCTTCGGGACGTTTCAGTGCGTGCTCAAAAGCCACGTGCGCATCACTCTGATGGTCAATGGCGTAATCTGCTTCAAGCGGTTTTACGATACGCTCCACCTCTTGTGCGAGCACGCTACGATATGGTTCATCCTGTGGACCGCCAAATTCGGTAACAATAACATGTTCTGCCGACGGCGCTGCCGATGCAAGAATGTCTGGAATTCGAGTATCGGCAGCAGGACCATCAAGAAATCCAAGTAATAAAGCAATTGATCTGCCTTGATTTTGCTCGTGAATACTCTCCATAAGAGCCTTCACCTTCTGACCGTTATGCGCACCGTCCAAAATAATTGTCTTTCCAGCTAACTTGAACACCTCCATACGCCCTGGGATAAAAGTTCGGGACGCCTGTCGTATGGCAGTATCGGTTAGCACACCGTTTCGTTGTGTAACAACATGTCGTATTACAGTCAGTGCCAAGCCAAAGTTTCGTTGCTGAAAGAGCGGCAAGTACGCAGGAGCTTCTACTGAGCTCGGCTCAACGATGGTTAGCCGAGCGTGTTTTGCAAGAGCTCGCTCCTTGATAGGCTTCATCACTTCTGCAGATTGGCGATATACAAACACCTCATTGCCATCCTGGATGATCCCTGCCTTCTGTGTAGCAATCTCGCCATACGTCTTGCCAAGAATGCTCGTGTGGTCCAAGCCAATATCGGTAATGATACAGACTTTATCTGGCCGGTTAATAGTGTTAGTGCCGTCCAAAAGACCGCCGAGCCCAACTTCAATTACAGCATACTCAACATCTTGACGGGCAAACTCCCAGTAGGCAAATGCGACCATAATCTCAAAGTACGTTGGCCAAATGCCGCTTGCCTGCAATTCATCCATAAAAAGCTCGAACTCTGCACAAAAGAGCGGCTCGAGCAGCGGCTGACAGTCAATCTGTACGCGATCGTTAACTTCAATCGTATGCGGCGAAACCGTCAAGCCAGTACGATAACCTGCAGCCTTTAATAGTGCAGCGGCGTAATACGCCGTCGATGTCTTGCCAGACGTTCCAGCGATATGCACCGCCTTAAACGACTCCTGGGGATTGCCAAGGTGGGCCAGAAGTTTATGCATTCGGTCAAGTTTATAGGTTGCCGATGAGCTTTGAGTAATATACGGCTTGATTGCCCGTCGTAAATCGTCAAACGACTCAATTGTCATGATTGTATTGTACTCTTACTCTGGTCAGTTAGCTACGCCATTGCACAAGAAGATTGCCGACAACAGGCGCAACCATAAAATGCTGCTCGATCGTCTCTTCGGTACCAAATGGATGCACTTCCGTCGAGCCCCTGTCCTCAAAGCCATGTCTCTGTAGGGTCGACGCCAAAGCAGGCATAAGCTGCGGCCAGATATACGTCGAAACCGGCTGACGCTCATCAACCTCAGGACTCTCGAGTAGACCAGCAACCATACCCGTTGCTACACCGTCTTCTTGATATTCAGGCAATACGACAACATCCCTCAGCCAAAGATATCGTTTTGAGGGCATAAGCAGCTTGGCACGTCGCTCAACGTAAGAACCAGACACATTATGTGCCGTATATGCAAAACCGATTCTTTGGCCAGCATCATTGAATGCCACGGCTACCCGTGGACTTACATATTCTTGCCGTGCATTATAACGACGGCCCCTTTCAGTGTTAGGGTCAAGATGCGAAGCATGGTATCGCTCCGGATTATCCCAGTCTACAAGCTTTTGCGCATCCAACTCGGGCTCATCACGATTAGCCGCTGTCATGCTTTCCGTCAATGAAACCTTTGCGATACCCTGCAATGCACGCCAATACTGTTCATCCAGCTCAGCCGGATGAAAAACTCTTACCTCACTCATCTGCTACTCCATTAGTTAAATTACTGGTCTCGCTTTACAAACAATAGGATAACAGAGACTACTATTGTCACAAGTTCAATTCCCAGGCTCAGCATACTTGTCAGTCCCAAGCCAATATTCGCCCCGACAATACAACTGGAAGCCTCAATCTGCTGCTGTGTATAGTTTGCTGGACACTGTTCGGAGTTGAGGAAAAGAAAGCCGAGCACAAACACTAGTAAGGCGGCCAATGTGCCTGCTAAATATGCTCGAATAAATGGTTTCCTGAGCCAGTACATGCTTTTATGATACCAAGACTTCCCGTTTCTGCTATGCTGTGACCATGATTATAACAACCGTCCAATGGAATATTGGTGGCGCAAAAATTCGCACTGACGATTCTACCGACCCAGATCGTGTCGACTCTTATACCACCGACGGCCTCAGTGACATTATCGTTACGCTACGTGAATTACAACCAGATATTATTACCTTGCAGGAGGTTCACAGGGACAACCAGTCTTCTCAAGTAGCAGAGATAGCCAAACAGCTGAACATGCAATACTATACCGAGGATTATTATGCCGACTCGCACATCGAAGCAGGTCAACAGTTGGGACACGCCATTATCTCACGATTCCCGATACACGACAGTTTATTCACCTATTTTACAAATCCCCAATTCCAAGTTGAATGGGAAGACGGCAGTATCGCAACTTCGCACGACAAAGGACTAACATCCTGTCTTATCGACGTAGGCAAAACACGCCTTGCTGTTGCCACCACACACCTTACACCATTCCGTCGTTTTAATATTCCCGTTGATTCGCCCGAGGCTCAAGCCGTACTTCGTGATGTTCAGCAAAAGTTGGATAATGGCCGCACGCCGCTATTAATTCAGGGCGACTTCAATCTGAATGAGCCCTCGCTTGCCAAGCGATTTGCGTTGCTCGTTAAAAATGGCGTTCAGGAAATCATTCAAGATGAGCCAGTCACTCCAAATGGGCACTTTTTTGATCACATCTTTTACCGGGGGCTGACACTGAAAAATAGTCACGTCATTAGCGAAGGAATTCGTTCTGATCATTTCCCAATAGTTACAGAATTTAGCCTGTAGCACTAACGCTATCTAAAAAGAGAGCCGTTCCAGGCTCTCTTTTTATTACCCCAAGTACCCTAAGGGTTTTTAGTAATCGAGTACTTGTCACCATATACCGACCAGTTCAACGGCGGATCAAGATTCAAGTTGCCAGCCTTCAAGAATACGCGCTGCGCATTTTCGATACGGGTTACATCTTCATGTGCTGCTTCAGCTTTCATAACCTTAATACGTGCATCCATAAACGCATTAAGGTATGTGGTCTCATTACCGCCCTGAGCAGGTGTCTTGGCCACCTTCATAGCTGCTGCGCGGATGCCGCCAAAGCTTTGTGAATCACTACCTGGACCATGGACAACCATAGCGTCATAGTAGATGAACTGACCAAGCGTGTGAATACCGTCGGCTATCCCCTGGTTTACCGCTGGATTAAAGTAAGCCCGATCGCGCTCCTCATTTTGGGCCTGCTGGAACTTAACATCCTTAGCGGCGGTTTTCCAGTCCTTAGTAAAGTTAGGGTCAAGACCGGCATGCGTTGGATTAAATGAGCCTATCTTCTTTAGCGCTGGGAGGTACTTGGCCAACACATTGTTTGGGTTAAGCTTTGTATAGGCGTTGATTAGCGGAACCATGTCCCCACAACCCGTACAGAAACCAATGATGCCAGCGGTATACCCACGGCTATCGCCGATATCTTCAATATAGCCGTATTGTGCCTTCCAATTTAATGAAGAATTTTCCGCACTCGAGACCAGCTGCATGGCGATTTCTTTTTTCACGGGAGTAAAGAGCGTCACCATATTAGATGGGTTGCTAGGGTTCGGTGTGGGGTTTGGGGTTGGCGTAGGTGTTGGAGTAGGTGTTGGCTTGGGGGGTGTGGGTGTTGGCACAGTTACAGCTGCTGGAACAGTCCACTTTTGGGCAGCCGTACCATTACAAGGCCACATCCAAATTTGTGTACCATTTGCTGTACCGGCATACTTATCATCCAAGCAAAGACCCGAATTAGGGTTCACGATGCTGCCATCGGACTTCACAGTCCACTTTTGGGCAGCCGTACCATTACAGGTATACAGTTGTACCAGAGTCTTTGGCGCCTTGCCAGCGCTAGCCACATCCAAACAGTAGCCGTTTGCATTAGTAATGGTGCCGTTATCGCCAATAGTCCACTTTTGCGCATCAGTATTGTTGCACGTATACAATTGGATTTTATTTTTATTTGCTTTAAGGTTACCCCTGTTATCCAAACATTTATTTGCCGCAACGGCTGATGTTATGGGGCCCTGTTTTGAGGCGGCTTTTGTCAAAACCAACGTGACAATACCTCCGATAATAACAAAGGCTGCCACAAAAATAAGCATTGCTTTGCGCCCCAGGAAATTGAGGCCTTGGCTGTTCGAAACAACGGCGGCTTTTGGTTTTTTTGTTGATTTTCCCGAAGACCTAGAGGCGGTCTTCTTGGTCTTTTGCGTCGGCATAGATCATCCTTTTTTGTTTTGCTTTTATAAGCCTATTGTACACGACACAACAGTGACTTCAAGTATGCTTAAGCTTTTCCCAAGCTACGGAGTAATAGTAGCCTGAAGGAGGCGATAGTCTTCTGCCAATGAAGCATTTGTAGCAGCAACCGGCAGGTCAGTTTGGCCAGCTAGAATTGCACAAAGACGTGGCGGCAACGAAGCGTCCGCACCAGCGCACGTTGTAGCCGTGATAACAGGCATCGTTGCGCCTATAACCAATACACCAACAGCATACCGATTGCCCTTGACCTTATTAAAGGTAGTAGTCAGATTTCGTTGGTATGGTGTGTAGGTCCCACTAAAAAGTGTTGCATCATTCGCCGTAGCAGCAACAAGGGTAAGCGTACCCGCGCCATCCACAGAGTAAATTCCCATACGAGCTAAGGTCACTCCAGTCGCCGCAGTTGCATCAGTGAGCATTCGTACTTTTGTAATAGCCTCTGTTTTGCGAGCCGTAAAATACGTCAGATGAAGAGTGCCAGACGCCGCCAAGGGCTGGGCACCAGCTACAGCAAAGCGTGGCAACACCTCCTCACCCGCAGCGATTGCGTTTCCATTATAAATGTCTGTTGAAGGCAGATTAGGGGCAGTAACAACATCTGTTGCAACGATTGAACCTGTCACAGAGATGTCATTTTCAAAATGGTCAACATCAAGCTGGGTGTAGTGGTATGTGCCCTGCACCGTGCCAGCGTACGGCGTAATAGACGTCTCGAGCATGGCGGTGATCTGATTTATACCAGTGTTGCCAGCGCCATAGATAACTCCGCTCGTAATAGGTGCTGTGGCGCCAGAAGGAAATGACGCATTCGAACCGATAATCTCTGCTGATAACTCCTGAGCGTGGGTAAGCAAGAGAATGTTGCCGCCTGTATTATTGGCCTGTATTCGGAGCGATATGTCTTTATTGATGCCAGTGCTTATGGGGCCAACGGCAACCACACTATCAAGTATATGAGTTGTGCCAGTCACCTCGAAGGCTTGGATATCCATCGAGACATTTGAAGCTTCATTATCAATGATAACTCCGTTAGAACCTCCGCCTGCTTGACCACCGGTATCTATGAATAGCCTATTATAGGCAACCTGATTTCCACCATTAATATGCACGGCTGTCTGAGAGCCGATCGCATACGCATAGTCAATGGTAGCGTCCGTGCCAGGGTTATGGTACACCGTTCGCATACCACCCTTGGCAAACAAATTCCCAATCTCAAAGTGATAGCCCATCAAGACAAGACCATCCTGGCTTTGACCGCCCCCACCAGGTGCCGACCCGTCACCAATATGCCACAGGCGAACATTACCCATGTAAATATGTGCCTGGTCAACAGTGCCAATGCCTGCTTGGATGCCATTACCGAACATACATTCCAAGAGGATCTCAGTGATTGCGGTATACGGGTTAAGCAGCACGGCCGGCTGATATCTATCGCTTAACATGTTAACTATCATGCCCGGCGCATCAAGGTTCACACCACTCGGCACATTGAGCTGTGAACCAATCATGTACCCACCATTTCCTGCTTGTGCTGGCAGTACTACGCGCGCCAAACCTGCTCCCATTGGCATATTTGGACCAGTCGTCATGTCGACGCCTGTTGGTGTGGCAGCCGCTAAAGCAGCAGCAATTGCTGCACTGTCGTTTGTTCCGTAAAACAGATAGCCGCCAGCGCCGCTTACCGTAATACCAGCAGAACCACTTAATGTGATTTGCGTGCCTGACTGTACTGATGCAATCGTGCGAATCGTTCCCGCTCCATCTTCAGTAAAGACAACAGCAAGCTTACCGATATCAGCATTCGTAAATGCGCCCGCGGATACTGTAACGCTCGCACTACCTGTAGTAGCCGTGACATTACGCAAACGGGTAGCATCTCCTTTGGCGCCGTAGTCTTTGACATTAAAAACCAGCGCGCCTTCGTCAACCTTAGTCGCTAAATCAGTAGTCAAATTAGTGATTTGACTTTGTGGCAGTGTTGGTAAAAACGATGTCGGCACCTGTGCGCTACCGTTTAGAGGGGCATAGCCATTGGCCTGGCCCTTATTAGCAGTTTGCTCAACGCCACTAATGCTATGTGTCCCATCGAGATTGTGCTCTACACGAAGGTAATCATTAAGAACAGTCCCCCAATCTCCAATATCACCACCCGGAACCGGCAATCGAGCACTAGCCACTTATGCGTCTCCTGTTTTCACCCATTATAGCATGAGCGTCTTAGGCGCAACTATATACTGATAAGATCCTCACGCAATCTCGCCACGCCCTACCGTGAGTACATGACGCCTATAAAATATGATACAATCCGCTCATATGCATCACACAAAATCAGATATTTTTTGGAAATGCTGGCTGTGGTCAGCTATCTTTGGCAGTCTTATCGCAGGCACCTACGCGTTCATCTCGGGTATTGGACCGCGTTGGCTCAGCGCGGGTGACCTCTTTTTTGACCTGCTTATCATTCTAGGCATTGCCGGCGCCTATTTTGGCGCAGGTCTGGTTGGCTGGCGTATTGCCGACAAGTACTACCACGCTCGCGAAAAGCAGTTTATCAGGCGCTATATTCAATACAGCCTAATGACTTTCGTGTTGCTAGTTGCAATTACCTACTCGCCAC
>Ga0075370_10000857_pt1 | contig 12348 bp, 10 predicted proteins | sample EndMethybrTD3035_FD_71398 | JGI IMG/M metagenome (GOLD analysis project Ga0075370, IMG submission 71398) | Populus endosphere microbial communities from Tennessee, USA - Endosphere MetaG P. TD hybrid TD303-5 | ecosystem: Host-associated > Plants > Roots > Endosphere | place: USA: Tennessee... | reverse complement strand
CGATCGGCGTGGGCACGGCGGCGAACATCAATTTGACCGAAAAGCCCTGAGCCGCAAACACTTCTGCCGTGGCAAGCGCGAACTCGTCGGAGCCGTGCCGGGCGTCGCGACCGACGATGACATCGCGACCATGCAGGCCGCGGTCTTTGAGCACCTTGGAGACAGCCCACGTTGCGCGCAGGACGACTGCGAGGTTCATGCCGTTTGGTCCAGCCCGCAACGGACCGCGAAGGCCGGCGGTCCCGAATGTCAGCGGGTGCGCGAAACGCTCATCGAGATCGGCATCGTTGCATTCGAGGAGTTCGGCGGCGGTTTTCGGATCGGGATCGTGTGCGATCCACTCCTGCGCGAGGGTCGAGGTCCGCGCTGTCATTCCGTTAGTGTGCCCACTTTGGAGTCGGCGTATGCCAGCTTGCGCAGCACCGGTGCCACAAGCATCACCAGATCGAACTCGAGTTCCGACAGGTTGTCGCGCATCGTCGCATGCAGCCACGCGTCGCGTTCGGCGCGGTCGGCGTCCAGCAACTGCGTGCCGTCGGGGGTGATCTCGATCAGTTGGCGGCGCCGATCGATCTCGTCGGGTCTGCGCTCGATCAGTCCCCGACCCTCCAACGCGTTGATGCTGTCGGTCAAGGACTGCACGCGGACGCCCAGTCGGGCGCTGAGTTCGGCCGGTGTGGTGACACCGGTGCGGCTGACCTCGGCGAGCAGTTGCATCTGACTGAGTGTCAGTCCGTGGTCGGGGCGGTGCCTGCGCATCTGCTGATTGACCGCGACGATCGACTCGCGCAACTCGGTGGCGGCTGACATGCGCGAAGGCGGGGTTGCGTCCATATACAAGTTATACCTTGGTAATTCTTGTTCATCGTGCATTGAAGCGCGAGTTGCGCATCGAACTTAGTAAGAGGACACTTGTCATTAATGGCGATGAGAAGCGTATTGAAGTGGTCTCTGCTGGTCGTGGCGACCGTCGCTGTCACCTACCCCCTGACTCTTATCGGCGTCCCGTCCGCCGCGCTGTTCGCCGCTTTGGCGGTGGGTATCGCGCTGGCCCTCACCTCGCTAGCGCCCAGGGGGGTGCCCCGGGGGGCGGGCCTTGCCGCGCAGGGTGTGCTCGGCGTCTACATCGGCACGATGGTCGACCACGATGCGGTCGGGGCGCTCGGTCCGCATTGGCCGATCGTCGTCGCGATCGCGGTCGCGACTCTCTTGCTCAGCGTCGTCTGCGGAGCGCTGCTGTCGATGCATCGTGACGTCACCCCGTTGACGGGATCGCTCGCTCTGGTGGCCGGCGGCGCGTCCGGGTTGGTCGCTATCGCCCGCGAACTCGGCGGTGACGATCGCGTCGTGTCGGTGGTGCAGTATCTGCGCGTCGCCCTCGTGACGGCCTCCATGCCCGTCGTGGTGACGCTGGTCTATCACGCCGACAAGTCGCATCCGAATACGACCATGACTCAATCGGACACCGCCCCTTGGTATCTGAGCATCGGCATGCTCATCGCGCTGGTGGTCGTCGGCGCAACGGCAGGCAAACTCGTCCGGTTGCCGGGTGCCGGTCTGCTCGGGCCGCTGGCGTTGACCGTGCTGCTCCAGGTCACCGGCCTGTCCTTCGGACTGTCGGTGCCGATGGTGCTGGTGCAGCTCGGCTATGGGCTGATCGGCTGGCAAGCCGGGCTGGCGTTCACCCGCGACTCGTTGCGCGCAGTCGGCCGCATTCTGCCGACGGCGGTCGGGCTCATCGTCCTGCTGAGCGTGGCAACGGCGGGTCTTGGTGTCGCTCTGGCACACGTCGCGGGACTGACCCCGCTGGAGGGCTACCTGGCCACCAGCCCCGGTGGCGTCTACGCGGTGTTGGCGACCGCCGTCGAGACGGGTTCCAACGTCACCTTCATCATCGCCGCGCAAGTGGTGCGGATTCTGCTCATGCTGTTCGCCGCCCCGCTGCTGGCCCGCAGCATGGTGTGGCTGAGCCGCCGCGTCGGCCTTCAGAGCCGAGAGATGACGCCGGCGAGCAGGGAACCCATCAGCGTCGCGGATTGACGCCCCGCCTCCAGCACCTCCTCGTGGCTGAGGGGCTGACCCGTCATTCCCGCCGCGAGGTTGGTCACCAGCGACACCGCTAGTACCTCAGCACCCGCGGCGCGCGCAGCAACGGTCTCGTGCACAGTCGACATACCGACCAGGTCGGCGCCGAGGGTGCGCAGCATCCGGATCTCGGCGGGCGTCTCGTACTGCGGCCCGTTCAGCCCGGCGTAGACGCCCTCGGCCAGCGCGGGCGCAATCTCGCGGGCGACTGCACGCAGCCGGGGCGAGTACGCGTCGACCATATCGACGAATTGGGCTCCGACCAGTGGAGATCGCCCCGTCAAATTGAGGTGGTCGCTGATCAGTACCGGCTGCCCGACGGCGAAATCCGCGCGAAGGCTGCCCGCGGCGTTGGTCAGCACCATCGTGCGCACACCGGCAGCACACGCCGCGCGGACGGGATGGACGACGTGGCGGAGCTCATGGCCTTCATAGGCGTGAATCCTGCCGAGGAATACGAGTACGCGGCGCTCGCCGAGGCGCAGCGAGAGCAACTGGCCACCGTGGCCCTCTGCCGTCGGAGGGATGAAACCGGGCAATTCGGCGACCGGCACCACGGCCACCGGATCCCCGAGTTCCCCGACCGTAGGTGCCCAGCCCGAGCCCAGGACGACGGCGACGTCGTGCTCGTCCACGCCGGTACGCGCACGGATCTCGGCCGCGGAGATCGCAGCGTCGGCATCCGGCGTCGTCACGGAGGGCAGCTTAGCCGTCGAACCGCCACTCACCGGTGCAGTGAGATACTGCGAGGATGCCCACCGCCACCGCGTCGAGATGCGTCGAGGACGCCGTGAACCGACGCCGTGGCGATCTCGTCGAGTTGTCGCACTCGATCCACGCCGAGCCCGAGCTCGCGTTCGCCGAACACCGCAGCTGCGCGAAGACGCAGGCGTTGGCCGCGGACCACGGTTTCGAGATCACAACGGCTCTCGGCGGCCTGGACACCGCATTCCGGGCTGAATACGGCAGCGGTCCGCTGGTGATCGGTATCTGCGCAGAATATGACGCGCTGCCAGGGATCGGTCACGCCTGCGGTCACAACATCATCGCCGCCTCCGCTGTCGGCACCGCGCTGGCGCTGGCCGAGGTGGCCGACGAGCTGGGGTTGACGGTCGTGCTGTTGGGTACGCCCGCAGAAGAATCCGGTGGCGGGAAAGTGTTGCTGCTCAACGCCGGAGCGTTCGACGACATCGTCGCGACGGTGATGCTGCATCCCGGCCCGCTGGACATCGCGGCCGCCCGCTCACTGGCGCTGTCACAGGTCGCTGTCGATTACCGCGGCAGGGAATCACACGCGGCGGTGGCGCCGTATCTCGGTATCAACGCCGTCGATGCGATCACGGTCTCGCAGGTGGCGATCGGGCTGTTCCGTCAGCAGTTGGCGCCCGGCCAGATGATGCACGGCATCGTCACCGACGGCGGCCAGGCCACCAATATCATTCCGGGCCGCGCGCAGATGCAGTACACGATGAGGGCCAACGACGCCGCGTCGCTGCGAGAACTCGAGAAGCGGATGTCGGACTGCTTCCTTGCCGGCGCCGTGGCCACCGGCTGCGACTACTCGGTGTCGGAGACCGAGCCCGCGTACCACGAACTGACTCCCGACTCCTGGCTGGCCGATATCTTCCGGGACGAGATGGTGCGCCTCGGACGGTCGCCGGTGCCGGCGGACATCGAGGCGGCATTGCCGCTGGGCAGCACCGACATGGGCAACGTCACGCAGGTGATGCCCGGCATCCATCCGATCGTCGGGATCGACGCCGGTGGCGCGTCGGTGCACCAGCCGGCGTTCACCGACGCCGCGGCGGGTCCCGGCGCGGACACCGCCGTCGTCGAGGGTGCGATCATGCTGGCACGCACGGTGGTCAAGCTGGCGGAAACGCCTGCGCAACGGGACCGGGTACTCGAGTTGAAGGCGAGGCGGGCGGCATGATTCTGCACGACGCCGTCGAGGCCTGGCTGGACGCGCACTACGCGGATCTGGTGGCGTGGCGCCGCCACATCCACGCCAATCCCGAGCTGGGCCGTCAGGAGTTCGCCACGACGCAGTTCGTCGCCTCGCATCTGGCTGACGCGGGCCTGAACCCGAAGGTGCTCCCCGGAGGTACCGGACTGACCTGTGACTTCGGCCCGGATCATGGTCCGCGAATCGCGCTGCGTGCCGATATGGACGCGCTACCGATGGCCGACCGCACCGGGCTGCCGTTTGCGTCGCTGGTTCCCAACGTCGCCCACGCGTGCGGTCACGACGCGCATACCTCGATGCTGTTGGGGACGGCGCTGGCCCTCGCGTCGATCCCGGAACTGCCGGTCGGCGTGCGGGTGATCTTCCAAGCCGCCGAGGAGTTGATGCCGGGCGGTGCGATCGACGCGATCGCCGCCGGAGCGCTGGCAGGGGTGTCGCGGATCTTCGCGCTGCACTGTGACCCGCGGCTGGCGGTCGGGAAGGTCGCGGTTCGGCCCGGCCCGATCACCTCGGCCGCCGATCAACTCGAGGTGACGTTGCACTCGCCCGGCGGGCACACGTCGCGACCGCACCTGACCGGAGATCTGGTCTACGGGATCGGCACGTTGATCACCGGCGTGCCGGGGATCCTGTCGCGCCGCATCGATCCGCGCAACAGCACGGTGATGGTGTGGGGGGCGGTCAATTCGGGCACCGCGGCGAACGCGATACCGCAGACGGGGGCCTTGGCGGGGACCATCCGCACCGCGAGCAGGGAGACCTGGGAGACCCTCGAATCCATTGTGCGCGAAGCGATCACCTCGCTGCTCGCGCCGCTGAACATCGAGCACACCCTGCAATACCGACGCGGCGTCCCGCCGGTGGTGAACGAGGAGATCTCGACCCGCATCGTCACCCACGCCATCGAGGCGATCGGTCCCGACGTGCTGTGTGACACCCGCCAGTCCGGTGGCGGCGAGGACTTCTCCTGGTATCTCGAGGAAGTGCCCGGCGCGATGGCGCGGTTGGGCGTGTGGTCGGGTCGCGGCCCGCAGCTGGACCTGCATCAGCCGACGTTCGACATCGACGAACGGGCGCTGGCGGTGGGTGTGCGGTTCCTGGCCAACATCGTCGACCAGGCGGAGCAGTTCTAGGCTTCGCCCCGCTGACTCTGCGCCCAGGGCGTGCTTGTTTCGTGTTGGGCCGCCCTGACCGCAGAGTGAACGAGGTCTCTCAGCTGGTGCCGGGGCCGATGTTGCGGGCCGGCCGGGTGCGCAGGCTGTGTACGTATTCTTCTGGTGCCCCGGCGATTTCGGCCGCGTCGGCCATGACGCCGATGTAGCGCGCCGAGGGTAGGCCGCCCTCCCACGCGTCGACCACGTAGAGCCATGCCAGCACCGGCTCGAAACTGGTGTCCGAAGCGGTGCGGTGCACGCGGCACCGGATCTTCTTGTGGATGCCGAGCTCCGAACCCTCCCAGCGATCGAGGTTGGCCTCGTCCTCTTTGGTCATGTCGTAGAGCACGACGAACACGCTCGCGGTCGGGTCTTCGACGACCGTGGCCAGCGCACCTTCCCAGCCGATGTCCTCACCGCCGAACGTCAGCCGCCAGCCGTGCAGCCAGCCCGTACCCGCCATCGGGGAATGCGGCGCCCGCTCCAACATCTGCTCTGGATGCATGTTGGATCCGTAAGCGGCGTACAGCGGCACCAGGAAACTCTAAAGCTTCGCCGGCAGACTGGGCGATCAACCACCCGCTTGGCTAGCGTTGAGGCTGTGGCAACGCGCATCGTGATCATCGGCGGGGGTCCCGCCGGCTACGAGGCAGCACTCGTGGCTGCCGCTCGCGGACCCGAGGTCGCCGAGGTCACCGTGGTCGACGCCGACGGCATCGGGGGCGCGTGCGTGCTGTGGGACTGCGTTCCGTCCAAGACGTTCATCGCATCGACGGGCGTGCGCACCGAGTTGCGTCGTGCCTCGGGTCTGGGATTCGACATCGCGATCGAGGACGCCAAGATCTCGTTGGACCAGATCCACAACCGCGTCAAGACGTTGGCGAAGTCCCAGTCCACCGACATCGGACATCAGCTGCTGCGCGAGGGCGTCACGGTGGTCCATGGGCGCGGCGAGCTGGTCGACGACACCTCCGGGATGGCCCACCATCGGGTGAAGGTCACAACCGCCGGCGGCCGGGTCGGGACGCTCAAGGCCGACGTCGTGCTGATTGCCACCGGCGCCAGCCCCCGGGTGCTGCCGAATGCCAAGCCCGACGGTGAACGAATTCTGAACTGGCGTCAGCTCTACGACCTCACCGAGCTGCCGGAACACCTCATCATCGTCGGATCCGGAGTCACCGGCGCTGAGTTCTGCAACGCCTACACCGAGCTCGGTGTCCCGGTCACCGTGGTGGCCAGCCGCGACCAGATCCTGCCGCACGAGGACTCCGACGCAGCAGCTGTGCTCGAGGAGGCCTTCGCTGATCGCGGGGTGAAACTGGTCAAGAACGCCCGCGCGGACTCCGTCACCCGGACCGCCGACGGTGTGCTGGTGACGATGGCCGACGGCAGAACCGTCGAGGGCAGCCACGCACTGATGACCGTCGGCTCGGTCCCCAACACGTCCGGGCTGGGCCTGGAGAAGGTCGGCATCGAGCTGGCGCCGGGCAACTACCTGAAGGTCGACCGGGTGTCGCGGACGTCGGCGTCGGGGATCTATGCGGCCGGAGACTGCACCGGCCTGCTGCCACTGGCCTCGGTGGCCGCCATGCAGGGGCGCATCGCGATGTACCACGCCCTGGGTGAGGGGGTGACGCCGATCCGGCTTCGCACCGTCTCGGCGGCGGTGTTCACCAGGCCGGAGATCGCCGCGGTGGGGGTACCGCAGACGGCTATCGACAGCGGGAACGTGCCGGCGCGGACGCTGATGCTGCCGCTCAACACCAACGCGAGGGCGAAGATGTCGCTGCTCCGCCTCGGCTTCGTGAAGATCTTCTGCCGACCGGCGACGGGTGTCGTGATCGGCGGCGTCGTGGTCGCCCCGATCGCGTCGGAGCTGATCCTGCCCATCGCTCTGGCGGTGCAGAACAATCTCTCGGTCACTGACCTGGCGCAGACGCTGTCGGTGTATCCGTCGTTGTCCGGGTCGATCGTCGAAGCGGCACGGAGGCTGATGGCGCACGACGATCTGGACTGAGGCCACGTAACCTGGGACAGGGCGAAACTACCGACCAGTAACTAGGAGCAATTCCAGTGACCGACCCGATCCCCGCGAACGGGCAGACACTCATGGGCCCGGAGCAGCGCGCCGAGGCCTGGGAGCGCCTCGGCAGCGAGCAGTTCGATGTCGTCGTCATCGGCGGAGGGGTGGTCGGCGTCGGTGCCGCGCTGGACGCGGCGACACGCGGCCTCAAGGTGGCTCTGGTCGAGGCCCGCGACTTCGCGTCCGGCACGTCTAGCCGGTCATCGAAGATGTTTCACGGCGGCCTGCGCTACCTGGAACAGCTGGAGTTCGGGCTCGTTCGCGAGGCGCTGCACGAACGCGAACTCTCACTCACCACACTGGCCCCGCATCTCGTCAAGCCGCTACCCTTCCTCTTCCCGCTGACCAACCGATGGTGGGAGCGCCCGTACGTGGCGGCGGGAATCTTCCTCTACGACCAGCTCGGTGGGGCGAAATCCGTTCCACCGCAGAAGCATCTGACGAAGTCGGGTGCGCTTCGCCTGGCGCCCGGCTTGAAGCGGTCGTCACTTATCGGCGGTATCCGCTACTACGACACCGTGGTCGACGACGCGCGCCACACCATGACGGTGGCGCGTACCGCAGCGCACTACGGTGCGGTGGTGCGGACCTCGACGCAGGTGGTTTCGCTCCTGCGCGAGGGTGATCGGGTCGTCGGCGTGGAGGTGCGCGACTCCGAAGATGGTCGTATCACCGAGGTGCGCGGCCATGTCGTCGTCAACGCCACCGGTGTGTGGACCGACGAGATCCAGGCATTGTCCAAGCAGCGCGGCCGTTTCCGCGTGCGGGCGTCCAAGGGTGTGCACATCGTCGTGCCCCGCGACCGCATCGTCAGCGAGGTCGCGATCATCTTGCGGACCGAGAAGTCGGTGTTGTTCGTCATTCCATGGGGCACGCACTGGATCATCGGCACCACCGACACCGACTGGAATCTCGACCTGGCCCATCCGGCGGCGACCAAGGCCGACATCGACTACCTCCTGCAGACGGTCAACACGGTGCTCGCGACGCCGTTGACCCACGACGACATCGACGGCGTATACGCGGGTCTGCGGCCACTGCTGGCGGGGGAGAGTGAAGAGACGTCCAAGCTGTCGCGCGAGCACGCGGTGGCCGTGCCTGCGCCAGGCCTGGTGGCGATCGCCGGTGGTAAGTACACGACCTACCGGGTGATGGGTGCCGATGCGATCGACGCTGCCTCGGAGTTCGTTCCGGCGCGCGTGGCACCGTCGATCACCGAGAAGGTCCCCTTGATGGGCGCCGACGGCTACTTCGCACTGATCAACCAGACCCAAAGCGTCGGTGCGCATTACGATCTGCACCCGTACCGGGTCCGGCATCTGCTCGACCGGTACGGAGCTCTCATCGGTGAGGTGCTGCAGATGGCCGAGGGGAGACCGGACCTTTTGACGCCGATCACCGAGGCGCCGGTGTACCTGAAGGTGGAGGCGTGGTACGCCGCCGTGGCCGAGGGTGCGCTCCATCTCGAGGACATCCTTGCGCGCCGGATGCGCATCTCGATCGAATATCCACACCGCGGCGTGGACTGTGCGCGTGAAGTAGCCGAAGTGGTTGCGCCCGTTCTGGGTTGGAGTGAGGGTGACATCGATCGCGAGGTGAAGACATACCTGGCGCGGGTCGAAGCGGAGGTGCGCTCGCAGCAGGAGCCTGACGACGAGTCCGCCGATGCGCTTCGGGCCGCCGCACCTGAGGCCCGTGCCGAGATTCTCGAACCGGTGCCACTCACTTGAGACGTGCTGCACCGCTTCCGGTGCGCGACGGACTCGGTCCGGCACGGGTCCGGCTACGCGGCGGAGGAGTACTCGCCGAATTGTCCGACCGCTTCGGCGAAACTGCGTCAGCGAAGGTGCGCGACGGTGAAGTGGTGACGGCCGCCGGTGCCGTCGTCGACGCCGACACCGTGTTGCCTCCTGGAGCATTCGTCTATCTGTATCGTGAACTGCGCGAAGAAGTTCCGGTGCCCTTTGTGATGCCGATCCTGCACCACGACGACGACATCGTCGTGGTGGACAAGCCACACTTTCTGGCGACGATGCCGCGCGGCGCACATGTCGCGCAGACGGCATTGGTGCGACTGCGACGTGAGCTGGACATGCCCGCGTTGTCGCCTGCGCACCGCTTGGACCGGCTGACGGCGGGCGTGCTGCTGTTCACGGTGCGGCGCGAGATACGTGGCGCATATCAGACGATGTTCGCGCGCAGTCTGGTGCGCAAGACATATCTGGCGCGCGCCGGGATCAGTCCGGATCTCGAACTGCCGACGGTGCTACGCAGCCGGATCATGAAGCAGCGCGGTCGGTTACAGGCAGTCGAGGTGCCGGGGGAGCCGAACGCCGAGACGCGGATCGAGCACCTTGGAGACGGCGTATACGTGTTGACGCCGCGCACCGGACGTACCCATCAGCTGCGGGTGCACATGGCGTCACTGGGCCTCCCGATCGACGGAGACCCGTTGTACCCGAATGTGGTCGAGGTGGCTCCGGACGACTTCACCCGGCCGCTCCAGCTGGTCGCACAGAGACTCGAATTCAAGGATCCGCTCACCGGTCGGCTCCGTGAGTTCGTCAGCAGCCGGTCGCTAGCCTGACCCGGCGGCGATGACCGCACGGTTTCGCGCGGCCACCACGGGCAGGTCGACCTTCATGACCTGCCGGTCATAGGTCATGTAGCCGTTGACCTCGTTCTCGACATCCGTTGTCTGCGTGTAGATGGCGCCCGACAGGCCGATGTCGCGCACGACCCGCTCGAGGTCGACGCTGACCTCGAGGTACCGCTGCGTCAGCCGTTCTCTGCTGTCGGTCATCTCGTAGGCCATCGGCGGTCCTGGCCACCTGTTGGCCTCTTCGATCAACCCGAGCCCGCCGTACTCGCCATTGACGGTCACCCGGGCGTCGCGCACGACCGGGCGGCCGGGACCCACGTAGGTGTGGTCGTCGAAGATGTCGCCGGCCCTGCTGTCGCCTCGTGACTTGCAGCAGTTCGCCCCACTGTTGGGGACCACCAAGCGCGTGGGATCCTCGGCCTTCACTGCTCTGGCGATCCTGGCCGTGTCATATTCACCCCAGCCCTCGTTGAACGGCACCCAGCCGACGATCGATGTGACACTGCTGAGTTGGTGAACCATCTCGGACAGCTCGTTTTCGAAGTGCGCCTGCGCATCTCGTCGTGGTGTCGGCGCTGGTCCCGTCGGGATGTCAAGCGACACGTCAAGTGACGGCATGTCCTGCCACACCAGGAGCCCGAGCTTGTCCGTCCAGTAGTACCACCGGGCGGGCTCGACCTTGGCGTGCTTGCGGACGAAGTTCATTCCGAGTGCTTTGATCTGCTCGAGATCGAACTTCAGCGCCGCATCCGTTGGTGCGGTGTAGATCCCGTCGGGCCAGTAGCCCTGATCGAGCGGACCGTGCAGGAAGGTGACCTTGCCGTTGAGCGCAATTCGCGACTTGCCCTGACCGTCTTTGACCGTGGTGATCGTCCGCAAACCGCCGTAGCTGGAGACCTCATCGACGACCTTCCCGGAGCGGCTCACCAGTCGCGCGGTCAGGTTGTACAGGAACGGGTCATCCGGTGTCCACAGATGCGGTGACGGCACCTTCAGCCGCAGTGTTGCGCCCGGCTTGCCGGATGCGCGGGCCACCACCTGGCCACCCGGCGTGGAGACGACGACCTCGGTGCGTTGGTCGGTGGAGCCCGAAACACGTGGTGTCACAGCGAAGCTCGTCAGATCGGGGGTGATGTTCAGTTTGTTGATGTACGCACTCGCCACCGGCTCCATCCACACCGTTTGCCAAATGCCGGATGCCCCGGTGTAGAACAGCCCAGCGGGGTTGTAGCGCTGCTTACCGACGGCGAAGCCGCCCCTTTCGTTGCGATCCTCGACGCGCACGGTCAGTTCTTGCGGCCCCGACGGCTTCAGCGCGCTGGTGATGTCGGCACTGAACTCGGTGTAGCCACCCTCGTGGCGCGCCACCTGTTTGTTGTTGACCCAGACCGTGGCGATCTGGTCGACGGCGCCGAAATGGAGCAGCACTTGCTGGTTGTCCCAGTCGTCGGGAATCTCGATCACTTTGCGGTACCACATTTGATCGTCGTGGCGTGCGATCCCGGACAGTGCGGACTCCGTTGCGAATGGGACCAGAATCTGCTCGCGATACTCGCCCTCGGCCGGCGGTGCGCCCGGCTTTGCGGGCTTGCCGGTGTAGCCCCACAGACCGTTGAGGTTCATCCATTTTGTCCGCGCCAGCTGTGGGCGCGGATATTCGGGCAGCGCGTTGTTCGGTCCCACGAGCGGGGTCCACCTGGTCGACAACGGTGGTTTCTTCGGCAGCCACACGTCGGCCGCGTGGGCCGGCGCAGTGGCGATCGTGATGCTTCCCAGCAGTGCCACTCCCACTGCCGCAGCGATTCGCACGAGTCGAAGCCGTCCGGGCGTGCGGGTACGACGCGTGATCTGAGCAAGCAAGATTCTTCCCCAAAGTCGAGATGATTCGGACCGAACATGGCGGCGCCCACCTTGGCAGGTCCCCCGGGCACGCCGTCGCGTCGGCAGCAAACATACCGGCAACTTGTTGCTCACGGAAGTAGGCGAGTTTGGCAATTTGCACAGAATCTTCCCCGGGCGGCTTTGAGCGAGTGCTCAGCGAACTCTCAATCGGGTTGCAAGTGCGGTTACATTCATGGCAGCTATGAAAAATCGGAGCGCGGCGTTGACCGTCTCGCGGTCCGCCGTCCAGATTGCGAAGTGGGGCGACGGGCCTTTCTGCGCAGGTCGGGCAGCAAAGTACGTTGCTGCCCGGCGGAACGTCTCAGGCGACACGCAGGGATCAGCATCGTGCTTTTGGATCACACCGGCCTTTCGAGCTGCGACAATCGCTCCGGGCGGCAGCCCTCGAAGGAGTTAAAGTGCGCAAGATATGGCTCTGTGCCGGGGCAGTTCTGTTCGCCGGCGGTCTCGTGAACTTCAGTACGCCCACCGCGGACGCCACAGTGTGCGGATCAGTCGGTGGCAGGTTCGTCGACGTGAGCGGGTGCAGCGATCCGTTCGCATACCTCAACCAGGC
>Ga0075370_10000852_pt1 | contig 12369 bp, 8 predicted proteins | sample EndMethybrTD3035_FD_71398 | JGI IMG/M metagenome (GOLD analysis project Ga0075370, IMG submission 71398) | Populus endosphere microbial communities from Tennessee, USA - Endosphere MetaG P. TD hybrid TD303-5 | ecosystem: Host-associated > Plants > Roots > Endosphere | place: USA: Tennessee... | reverse complement strand
TTAACACGCGGGAATTCTCTCCAAATCCAGGCCAAATAAATTTTCCCTGCTTATCCTTTTTGAACCAATTGACGGAGTAAATCTTCGGTAAAAGATCAGGCGTTGATTTCAGGCCCATTTGAAGCCAATGTTGGAAATATTGGCCCATGTTGTAGCCGCAAAAGGGAAGCATCGCAAAAGGATCGTGCCGCAATTTCCCCATTTCTCCTTTGGCTGCGGCCGTCGTTTCAGAAGAGACGCTGGCTCCAAGAAAAACACCATGCGGCCAACTGAATGATTCAAAAACCAGAGGCATTACTGAATCGCGCCTGCCTCCAAATAGAATCGCCGAAATAGGAACCCCTTTCGGATTTTCCATCTGAGGATCGTAAATAGGGCATTGTTTTGCAGGAACAGTAAAACGGGAATTAGGATGGGCCGCAGGTTTTCCCGATTGAGGATCCCAAGGCTCGCCCAGCCAAGACGTTAGATGGGAAGGAGGGGGTCCATCCATCCCTTCCCACCAAACATCTTTATCGCTCGTTAAAGCGACATTGGTAAAGATCGCGTTTTTCGTCAAAGTCCTCATTGCATTTGGGTTTGTTTTCATCGAGGTGCCAGGTGCGACCCCAAAATAGCCCGCTTCGGGGTTGATCGCGTAGAGCCGCCCATCTTTTCCAAAGTGCATCCAAGCGATATCATCTCCGACAGTTTCCACTTTCCAGCCAGGCAGAGTCGGCGTCAACATGGCTAAATTCGTCTTTCCGCATGCGCTGGGGAATGCGGCCGCAATGTATTTCTTTTCCCCTTCAGGATTCGTCAAGCCCAAGATAAGCATATGCTCGGCAAGCCACCCTTCATCCCGACCCAGCACAGACGCGATTCGCAACGCAAAGCACTTTTTGCCTAAGAGAGCATTTCCTCCATATCCGCTGCCAAAAGACCAAATGGCTCTTTCTTCAGGGAAGTGGACGATGTAACGGTTTTCAGGATTGCAAGGCCAAGGAACGTCTTTCTTTCCATCAGTCAAAGGGACACCCATCGAATGCACCCCCGGCACAAAATCCCCCTCTCCTAAATGTTCTAGAGCAGAGCGCCCCATCCTTGTCATGATTTTCATATTCAATACTACGTAGGGCGAGTCAGTAATTTCGACCCCTACACGTGAATATTCCGATTTCAAAGGGCCCATGCAATAAGGAACGACATACAAAATGCGCCCTTTCATGCATCCTTGGAAAAGCTTCAATAACTTTTCTTTCATCTGAGCGGGATCCATCCAATTGTTGGTAGGACCTGCGTCTTCTTTCCTCTTAGAACAAATAAAAGTATTCTCTTCAACCCTGGCCACATCATCCGGATGGGAGTGGCACCAAAAGCTATGGGGACGCAGTTTTGGATTTAAAGGAACGAGCGTGCCTGACTGAACCATTTCGGATGCAATTCGGTTATATTCTTCCTCACACCCATCGCAGAAATGGATTTTATCCGGCTGACAGAGCCTTGCTATTTCTTCAATCCAGCTTTGCAAACGCCGATTGCGCAGCCAAGCGGGGAACAAACCATTGATTTCCATTTTGCAGCCAAAAAAGTTTTGAAAAAGATCATAACTGAAGCTGGTATTTTCGAGGAAAAGCGAGAAAAGCACGATTTTACTTAAAAATGAACTGAAGAATTAAAGAGATTAACCTTTGACTAGATTTCCATCTCGATAGATGCGGGTGATGTCTTTTCCTTTGAAAAAAGTACCATTATTAAAAGAAGGTGTTCCACGGCGGTCATATTCGGAGCCAAGATAACCATGAATATCGTCAGAAGAAGCCAGAACAGTAGCCTCAGGACAGAATTTCGAAATACACCGGGCGATGTTTTCAAGTCCTTTTCCTGCTTGGCAAACATCTAAAACAATTGTCCCGCCAGGTTTAATACGGTCGTTGAGCCATTCAAAAAAACCAATAGAGCCTGTACTAATGATATCTCCGGGTCCTAATTGAAGACAATCTGGAGACCCATGATTATGAAAATCGATTCGATTGTATTTTTTCTTCTGAGACGCTAATTGATCTTGCGAGTAATGTCTATCCTGCTTCGAAGAACTTTCAAAAACTTCTATTGAGAAGTTTTTACCTAATTTTTGGTATTTATCCAAATTCGAGTGGGTTTTAAAAGCAATCCAATCGGCCGAAAATGAGCGAAAGATCAATACAGTTTGATCGTTTTTCTTTGAACTTTCTATCACTGCTTGAATTTCCCGCTTAACAAAAGGAATTTTTAAATATTTATGATGGAATGCCATCGTCCCTAAAACACCCACTGCCATAATGCATTCTTTAAGATTAGGAAGCCTAATCAGTGAACTGAAACCCTCTAAAAATACCTGATAACCAGCGCCAACAAATCCAGGACCTAGCAACTCTATCCAATCCAAAGTTCCTGGCTGGATGTATTGTTTTGCTAAATGCATGGCCTTGGCATACAAGTCTTGTGCTTGAGGCAAAGCAGGAAAAAAAGAACTTAAAGAAATCGACACAGACAAATTACCGCTAAATTAAGCAATAATTATATATAAAACTTTGTTATTTTTCAATTATAATAACGAACTATACCGAGATACAAGTATGATAATTACAAGGGCTTGCGTTTCTTGAACTTATCGAGGTATTCCAGAGCCTTTCCCGTTCCAAGGCATACAGCCAGAAGTGGGTTAGGAGCGACGAAAACAGGAAGGCCTGTTTCTTTGATAAGGGCTTTGTCCAGTCCCTTCATGAGGGCGCCGCCGCCGGCAAGCACCATGCCGCGCTCTACGAGGTCGGCAGCCAATTCAGGGGGACATTTTTCGAGAGTGAGCTTAACGCTTTCGATGATTTGCTGGATCGGTTCGGCCAGGCATTCGCGAATTTCAACCGAATTGATCCGCTTTGTGATCGGAAGGCCTGCTACTTGATCTCTTCCGCGCACTTCCATTTCAAGTTCGTTATTTCCGAGCGGGTAAGCAGACCCGATCGTCATTTTGATTTCTTCGGCCGTACGCGGGCCGATCATCAAATTGTAAGTGCGGCGCATGTAATTCATAATGCAATCGTCGAACTCATCCCCTGCAATTCGAAGAGAACGGGATTCCACGATACCGCCCAGTGAAATGATGGCGATTTCTGTCGTACCGCCGCCGATGTCGATGATCATATTGCCCGAAGGTTCATGAACCGGAAGATCGACTCCGATCGCTGCCGCCATGGGCTCTTCGATGAGAATGACTTCTTGAGCTCCTGCATGAAGGGCCGAATCTTCGACCGCTCTTTTTTCCACACCTGTAATGCCAGAAGGGACTGCAATTAAAATCCGGGGACGGAAAAGGCTTCGTGCGGGAGTCACTCGCTTGAGAAGCGCTTTGATCATTCCTTCCGCAATTTCAAAATCAGCGATGACGCCGTCTTTCATCGGACGGACTGCATGGATTTTGCGCGGGGTTTTTCCCAACATCGCTTTCGCTTTGTGACCGACGGCAAGAACTTCATTAGTTAGAGAGTCTACAGCTACTACGGAGGGCTCTGCGAGGACAATCCCTTTTCCTCTTACATAGACCAGAGTGTTCGCAGTTCCTAAGTCGATGCCGATATCGCTGGAAAAAAGTCCTGAGATTCGATGGAATTTTTTGTTTAAAAGAGCTTTTGCTTCACTCAATTTTTGAAGCATTTGTTGATAAGAAGTCGAATTCGGTTTATCCATGGAACTTGTCAGTTACTTTGTCAGTTATTTTCAAGTTTGTAGAAGTTCGAGTACATCTTCCCAAGTCAACTTGGCAATTGCCTCATCATCGCAGCTAACGACTTTCTTGACCAATCCTTTTTTGCGTCTTTGCATCTCAACGATCTTTTCTTCGATTGTATTCAATGTGATCAATTTATAAGAGGAGACGGAATTTTTTTGCCCAATTCGATGGACGCGGTCAGTCGCTTGATTTTCAACGGCAGGGTTCCACCACATATCATAGTGGATAACCGTGTCTGCTCCCACGAGATTGAGACCGGTTCCTCCCGCTTTCAGCGAAACTAGGAACACAGGGATCTTCTGGTTCTCGTTAAATTCTTTGACGATTTCTAGGCGGTTTTTCGTAGTCCCGTCCAAATAGGAAAAGGGAATTCCCCTCTGCTCGAAATCTTCCCGCATGATCTGGAGCATTCGCGTGTATTGGCTGAAAATGACTGTCTTGTGATTGCTTTCGACCAAAGTCTGCAAAAGTTCCAAGAGCATGTCATATTTTGCCGAATCTCCCATTTCTGCTTTTTCTTTTGCGAAAATGGCGGGATGGCAGCAAATCTGCTTCAAACGGGTCAATGTCGCAAGAACGTGAATTTGGACCTTGTCGAAACCATCTCGTTCAACCAATTTGACCAGTTCATCACGGGCAGAAGCTGCGTAAGATTTGTACAATTCCATCTGCACATCGGACAATTGACAATGGTAGACAATTTCAGATACAGGGGGCAGATCGTGAAGCACATCGCTCTTCATGCGGCGTAAAATAAAGGGTGAAACTTTTTTCTTCAGGTATTCGATGTTCTGAACATGGAGCTCGCCAGCCACCCGGATGTATTTTTCAACAAACCGGTCATAAGTGCTCAAGAAGCCTGGCATTAAATAATCCATCAAACTCCAAAGCTCATCGAGGGAATTCTCAATAGGCGTTCCCGTCAGGATCAAACGATGGGCTGCCTGAATCATTTTAACTGATTTTGCATTACGTGTTCCGCGATTCTTAATATGCTGTGCCTCATCCAGCACGGCATAAGAAAAAGGAACTTGGGCATAAGTCTCAATGTCTTTTTGCAAGAGAGTGTAGGAGGTAATGATCACATCAAAATCGCCCATCTTCGAAAGCGTCTTCTTTCTCTGGCTCGGGATGCCATCGATCACAATCACACGCAATTTCGAATTGAATTTATGAAGCTCTTCTTTCCAATTATATAACAGAGAAGTGGGGCAGACAATTAAGGAACGGCTTCCCTTATTTTTAAGATGATTTTGCGTGATTGCGGAAATCGCCTGCAGCGTTTTTCCCAACCCCATATCATCTGCCAAAATTCCGTTCAGATACATCATGCGCAGCCGCTCTAGCCAATAAACCCCTTCGGCCTGATAAGGGCGCAGCTCGGCGTTGATTTCTTTCGGGATCGGAGAGGGGGCCATTACGGTCAACCCCAACATCTGATTGCGGATTTGCAAGATTTTTTCGGACATGAGAAAATCGACCGGCAATCCTTCGAATGCTTTTGGGTCGATGGTCGCTAAATTCCAGAGAGGTTTTTGTTCTTTATGCTCGTCTAGTTTTTTTATCCCGAGTTCATCAAAAAGCTGGACCAGCTTGGAAATACGGTCTAAATCCAACACCAAAATTTTAGAGAAACGGGTCGTGGCATCTTTGCTGCGTACTTTGTTCGCATCGAGTTCCAAATAGGATCGTTTGGCTGCTAAACACTCCCAAAGAAGCTCTAATTTGACTCCCTTGAGCGCACCGTTGACTTTGAGATCGATCGAGTAATACCCTACTGAATCGCTCGCATCTAGACTCAGCTTGAAGGTCGTCTCGTCATAAATAAATTGATCCAGCAAGTTTTGCGGGCACTCGAATTGCACCCGGTGCTGATTGCGAGGGATCACGCCGGTCATGAATTCGACGATTTTCTTTTCTGTCTTGGCATGATAGGTCGAAGTCTGAAGGTTGTAGACAAAGTCTTGGAAAAGCTCTTCGATAATTTGCCGTTCTTCTACTAAGTTACGGGCCAAGATTCCTTGTTCTGTGACAAAAGTTACAATGTGCTCGTAAGTCAATTTGGAAGCGAGCGAAGGAACTTCCTGTCCATCGTAGGCGAAAAATAAAGAAGCTTCCAGCTCTCCATCGAGATAAGAAAGATGGCAGCGGGCTCCTAATTTTCCTGTGAAAGGAAGCGTTACGAACCGCTCGATATTTTCAACGCCAGTCACTTCAGCGAATCGCTTGAGCTCTGGAAGGGCGTTCTCGACAAAAGTGCCGAAAAGAGGCTCCGGAACCGTCATGTCGCGGATGGCAGATAAATTGACTAAATGAGTCCGCTTAATATGGGAAGGGAACCGATAAAAAGTGTCCTGATAGATCATTCCAGGCTGGGCGCATTCAAACAAAATGGTCTCTTCGATGTTTAAATCGGCATCACCAATCACCAGTTTCGGTTTAAATAGAATTTTTGCGGCAGGCGGCTCGATATATTCTAGGCATAAACGGAGGATCACTGGGTGAGGGGCGTAACGCAAAGGAGTTTCCAAAGTCCCTAAATAGAGACAAGGTAAAACGGGGAATTCATCTTCTAAATCTTTAAATCCTCTTGGCCCCGCGTTCCGCATCGCAATTTCGTGAGTTTTTGACAAAAGCAAACCGAATACTTCAGGGTCTAATTGGGCGATCCTGTGGGCTTTTTCATTCTGCGAGCTTTCCTGAATCCGGGCATGGTCGATGACCAATTGCAATAAAGCGCCGCCTAGTTCATCGAAGCTTTTCAAAGAGAAAAAGAGGCGTCTGCCTCCCACAAATAAAGGCTCTTCATATTTGACCGCATCCAGAAAACCCCTCAATTGAGAAATTTGGAGAGGTTTTGAGCGGAAAGGAAGGCGAAGCGCCAGTTGAAAATCGATCTTTCCTTTTTTCTCCCCTTGCTGAAACGATTGAGGATTAAAAATGATGGCCAGCTCTGCAGATGCTAGAGAGCTCTCTTCCTGAGGAAGAAAGAAAGGAGAATGGGAAAGAACTTCAGAAGAGGCGACATATTCTTGCAATACTTGCTTTTGATATCTCGCATCCTGTTTTACGACTTCTTTTGTTTCCGCTTCCTTAATCGCTTCGATGAGTTCCAGTTTTTCCTGGCTATTGAATTGATCGTCCTTCGATATATCGGATTCTTTGGAATATTCAATCAGCAGGGAGTCCATCTTCTCTTCTAAAAAGAAAATGAGCGCGGCCAAGTGCTGGCAATCAAATCGACTCGGGCAATCGCAATTCGTATGGACCGCCTGCGATTCGAATCGGTCGATTTCCATTTCACTTTCATAGGTGCTGTCGTAATTGCTTAAAATCCGGCTGCTGAAGCGAATCACTTCGTTATCAAGGCGGATGATTTTAGCCGACACGATTTTATTTTTATCGAAAAGCTGACGCCCTTCTTTCAAAATCGCCGAAGAAAAATCCTGTTTCAATTTCCGAAAGTTCAACATACACATCCCAAAATTTGTTTAGGGACTGTTTAGGACAGTTTAGTACGAAGTCTTGGTTTTACAGATTTTCATTAACAAGCGCAACCAAAAAATATCTATCTATTTGAAAAATTAATTGCAGAACGATTTAGGACGCCCCCTTTCCCTGCCCATTAACGCAAAGACGCAAAGATTTTTATGGATCATTTTTTTTCTCAGACAGGATTCTCTTAGCTCTGCGCCTCCGCGTCTTTGCGTTAAATCGCTATAGAACACACTGTTTTCAAATAAATTTTTGGGGTTCATTTTTTAAGCTCCTCTTGAACAAAAAACTGAGACTCCCTATATTTATAGCCTTTGAATGCGCGAACATGCGTAAAAAATTTGCGGGCGTAGCTCAGTGGTAGAGCATCACGTTGCCAACGTGAGGGTCGTGAGTTCGAACCTCATCGCCCGCTATCTCAATACTTCGGAGTAGACAGTGTCAGTAATTGCCCCCCCCTTTCAAGAGTTAATCGGCGAAGAAGTCCGAGTCATTGTGCACCGCAAGCCAGCTTGCCGCGTGGAATTGAACGTGAAAACCACCCCCGGCCTAGTCGAAAAAGCAAAAAAAAATGCCGTTAAGGCGGTGAGCAAAGAAATCACAATGCCTGGATTTAGAAAGGGACGCGCGCCTGAAGAAATGATCCTGAAAAAATTCCCCAGCGACATCGAACGGCAGATGCATAAAACCCTTGCCGATCTTGCCTTCATCGAAGCTCAAAAACTTGCCAAGATCCAGGTCCTTAACAACAATTCCCCCGTTTCTTTCGATTTGAAAAAACAATCCGAAGAAGGGGCTGAGCTCGTGTTTTCCTTTGAAACGGAACCCAGCATTCCTTCCGTGGACGCAAAACTCTTTCATCCAAACCCTGTCGATCGCGCGGAAGTTACTGAAAAGCAAATCGAAGAAGCTGTCCGTCAAATGCTCTTTTTTTATGCTCAATGGAAGCCAATTCTGGATCGCCCCGTTCAAAACGGCGACTATATAATGATCGACCTCGACACCATTGAGGGGGATACGCCGCAGCGAGTATTCCACCACATTCGATTTGAAGTCTCCAAAGAGCGGATGGCAAACTGGATGCGAAACCTGGTTCAAGGGGCCAAAATGGGCGATGTCCTTGAAGGGATGAGCGAGGCCGACGAGACCGCTACGGAAGAAGAAAAAGCCACCTTCAAACCTAAAAAAGTACGCCTCTCCTTGTTGAAGGTTGAAGAAGCAACGCTTCCTGAACTCAACGATGAATTCGCTAAAAAAGTCGGCGCGGAAGATATCGTTCAAATGCGTCAATCGATCGCCAATATTTTGAACAATCAAGCAGACGAAAAGGTTCAAAGCGAGATGCGGGAACAAGTCAACGCCTTTTTGATTGAACAATATCCATTTGAACTCCCCCAATCTCTGATCGATACAGAAAAAAAACACCGCCAAACCCAGCACATGCAAGACCCTAAATTCAAGGCGGGATGGGATAAAATGTCTCAAGAAGAGAGAAAGAACTTTGAAAATCAATTAGTTCAAGAGGCCGCGCAAGCTGTCCGTCTTTTTTATCTTTCCAGACAGATTGTCAACGAGGCAAAAATTCCGGTGACCCATAAAGAAGTACAAGATGAGGCGATTGCAGTCCTGGAATCTCATGGCGGCCGAAACATCCAAATCGATCAAATCCCGAAAGAAGTTTATGCGTTAGCCCTATCCAAAGTAATCTTGGCAAAATCGCAAGAAACCATTTTAAAGCAGCAAAAAGCTTGATTAAGCAGTTGAAGACTACTATAAAAGAAAAAAAGCGAACTTTGGGGTAGAATATGTCTTTAACGCCTTATGTCATTGAAGATACCGGCCGCGGGGAACGATCGATGGATATCTATTCTCGATTGCTCAAGGACCGAATTATCTTCATCGGAACCGATATTAGCGATCAAGTAGCCAACGTTGTCGTCGCCCAGCTTTTATTCCTTAAAATGGAAGACCCTAAAAAGGATATCAATTTATACATCCACTCAAGCGGCGGACAGATCACCGCAGGACTGGCTATCCTCGACACAATGCAGTTTCTCGGATGCGATATCAATACCTATTGCATCGGACAAGCTGTATCGATGGCAGCCCTTCTTTTAGCTGCAGGCACCAAAGGAAAACGCTTTGCCCTTCCCCATAGCCGGATCATGCTTCATCAGCCTTATGGCGGGGTCATGGGAACTTCAGAAGATATTGCGCTGCAAGCCAAAGAAATTCTGGAACTAAAGAAAATTACAGCTGCTTTGATGGCTCACTTTACAGGTCAGCCGATTGAAAAAATTCATGAAGACTCAGAAAGAGACTTTTACATGAATCCAGATGCCGCCCTAAAATATGGCATCGTCGACCATATCGCTAAACCGGCTCATTTAAATGCAACTGCCGAGCAGCGAAAACTAGAATTGAATGCAAGTATCACCTAAGAGCCCATGACTAAAAAGCCCCCCCCTGCCGAAATAGCCACCTGCTCTTTTTGCGGCAGGACAGAAGACATCGTTGAGAAGCTGATTTCAGGTCCCAATGCTTACATTTGCGACAAATGTGTAGGGCTCTGTGTAGATATTATCCAAAAAAAACCGGTCAGCTACGAGATGAAACTCCTTAAGCCAAAGGAGATCAAAAACCATCTCGATGAATATATCATTGGCCAGGACTCGGCAAAAAAAACTATTTCGGTAGCAGTTTACAATCACTATAAGAGAATCCGATCTCTATCCAAACAATCAGAGATCGAATACAGCAAGTCGAATGTCATGCTGATTGGCCCGACAGGTTCCGGGAAAACCTTGATCGCACGCACGCTTGCTTTGATCCTTGACGTCCCTTTTGCTATTTCAGATGCGACCACTTTGACAGAGGCCGGCTATGTAGGCGAAGATGTCGAGAATATTATCCTCCGTCTTTTGCAGGCAGCAGACTATGATGTGGCCAAAGCCGAACATGGAATCATCTATGTAGATGAGATCGATAAAATTCGAAAAACTACGGCCAATGTTTCAATCACACGCGACGTCTCTGGCGAAGGAGTTCAACAAGCACTCCTTAAAATTGTAGAAGGCACTGTGGCAAACGTTCCCCCCAAAGGAGGACGGAAACATCCCAATCAGGAATATATCAAGGTCAATACCCAGAACATCCTATTTATCGTAGGCGGGGCCTTCGTCCATCTTGATAAAATCGTAGCTAAACGTTTAGGAAAGAGCACCATTGGTTTCGACGCGGCGACGAAACGTGCGATTGATACCCATGAGACCAATTATCTGCTGTCAAAAGTAGAGTCGGAAGATTTGATCTCTTTTGGAATGATTCCCGAATTTGTGGGACGTTTTAATAGCATCGCTAACTGTAATGAATTGACAGTTCAGGATTTAGTTGAAATCCTGGTCAAACCGAAAAATGCGATTATAAAACAGTATGAGCATCTCTTTGCAGAAGAAAATGTGAAACTGGAATTTACTCAATCTGCGCTTGAAGCGATGGCTAAAAAAGCGAAAGAAACAGGAACAGGCGCCCGTGCGCTGCGTATGATCGCAGAAACATTGCTTCGCGACTTAATGTTCGAAGTGCCTTCCGACCCATCCATAAAAGAGATTGTAGTAGATCAAGAATCGATCGAAGGGCTACGCCCCCCCAAAGTGGTCCGCGACCGGTCCGCATAATTCACTGGCCCTGATCTAATTCCGATCCAAATCGGTTCGATATTTTTTCGAACCGTTCTGAATTTAAGAATTAAAACACCTAACCTATCTGAGATATCAAAATGAGTTTTCCTATTTCTAAAATTTCCACTATTTCATTCAAAGATTTAGCTTTGCCTCGACAAACAGAGAAACCCTCCGCTAAACTTCAATCCAAAGCGGCTCCTACGCAAAACACCGATCCCTTAAAGGTCAACCAAACTGTAAATCTCTTGAAAACATCATTCCACCCATTGCCGATTCGAAATGCAGCTACTGAGGGCAAAGAAAACCAAAGGGTCAATAATCCCGAAGCGCCCAAAAAAATGAACGTTTGTATTAAAAACGGAGTCGTTTTGCAACCATCAGGCGCTAAATTTACTCCCCGCCTTCTTCATAAATTTTTCCCCTCCCCTAACCTTTTTCCTACCAGCGCCCTTCCTGCTAACACTAAATCCTCGAGCAACGCTTTAACAAATCAATGGATATGGAAACAGGTTATTACAGATTGCGCTGAGAGATTCTCAAGTAAAATAAACGGAAAAAATGAGGACTCTAATTCAAGAATTAGGACATTTTCACGCATTGGCAGTTTCAGCTTCTCCCTCCCCCATGGTCCAGCCACCAGCCTTACCCCCCTTCCACTCCCTAGTGAAAAACCAAAAGCGAACGATTCTTTTGAGTTTGCCAAGCCTCTCCCTCGTGCACCCAAACGGAGTGATCTTGATTCTCCTACGAAAGCACTAAATGCGGTTTTATCACTCTCTTCTATTAAATCTACCCAACCTCTCTCTACCAAAGATCCGTTAAAGCTTTCTTCTTTAGGATTTCCAAAACCTCCCCGCCGGAACTTAAATCTGAAAAACCTATTAGAGCTTTCTTCTCCTTATAATAATTCCAAGCGCGCAGCTCTCACGCCAGAAAGAGAGTGGACCCATTTCATGGATGAGATCCACATCCCCAAATCGGCGAGAGTCCATTTTTCAACGCTTCTCAAAACTTACCTGTCTGCAAAACAGGATCTCGGGTCCCTAGCATTCCAAACCGCTCTTTCTGATAGTCCAATTACTCAAGTAAAAGCGTTAGAATTCCTAGACCTCTTTAAGAATCTTTATGAAAAAAGAAGGGCTAATATCGAAGAATTTCTCTCCCAAGCTCCCTAAATCCTTCATTTTAAGAGGGTTATGTTCTACGTAACCCTCTAAGCCCCAATCTCTTATTTTTCAATAATCTTTCAAAAAAAATTTAAAATTATTTAATTTTCTTAACCCTTTAATAATCAATATTAAAGTCTCTTTTCCTTTAATTATTACTAAATAATTTGTTTACAAAGAATTAATAATGGGATAAACTAGAAGAAAGGAGAAAAAGATCTATGACAAATCACTTAGAAAAACTCATTCAGGAAGCCTTTAGCGACCTAAAGACCCT
>Ga0075370_10000850_pt1 | contig 12380 bp, 13 predicted proteins | sample EndMethybrTD3035_FD_71398 | JGI IMG/M metagenome (GOLD analysis project Ga0075370, IMG submission 71398) | Populus endosphere microbial communities from Tennessee, USA - Endosphere MetaG P. TD hybrid TD303-5 | ecosystem: Host-associated > Plants > Roots > Endosphere | place: USA: Tennessee... | reverse complement strand
GCGCTCGATGGGCGCCACCAGTTCCGGCGGCAGCACCAGCCAGCCGAGCCGCCAGCCGGTCATGCTGAAGTACTTCGAGAAGCTGTTGATCGAGATCACGTCGTCGCCATGCGCGAACGCGGCGGCTTCACGATGGTCGACGAGATCTACCTCGGCCTGAGCTTCGACGACGCGTTCGGCCACACCGCGCTCGCGCATGGCGACGACGTGATCTCGATCAACAGCTTCTCGAAGTACTTCAGCATGACCGGCTGGCGGCTCGGCTGGCTGGTGCTGCCGCCGGAACTGGTGGCGCCCATCGAGCGCCTCGCGCAGAACCTCTACATCTGCCCGTCGTCGCTCGCGCAGCAGGCGGCGCTGGCCTGCTTCGAGCCGGCCTCGATCGCCGAGTTCGAACGCCGCCGCGCCGAATTCCGCGCGCGCCGCGATTTCCTGGTGCCGGCGCTGCAGGCGATGGGCCTGCGCGTGCCGGTGATGCCCGACGGCGCGTTCTACGCCTGGGCCGATTGCTCGGCACATGCCGACAGCAGCTGGGACTTCTGCTTCCGGCTGATGCGCGAGGCGCAGGTGGCCATCACGCCGGGCCGCGATTTCGGGCCGCATGCCGCCGATCGCTACATCCGCCTGTCGTATGCGAGCTCGATGGCGCACCTGCAGGACGCGGTGCAGCGCCTGCAGCAATTGCTGTCCGCGTAGCTGTCATCTTTTGCCGGTGTTTTTGTTGTCGGCGTTGTTGTCAGTTTTGGGTTGAACCCCATGCACCATCTCGTCGACTTTCGCAAGCGCATGTTACGAATGCACAGAACGCGGGGTTTTTTACTGCCAGGGCCCGATGCGCTTGCACTAAGCTGCGTCCGTGGTGGACAACCGTGCCACGAACCCAACCCGCCTCATGCCCGGCCCTGTTCCTGATCCTTCCTCCGACCTTGCCAACTCGACGCCGGGTGCGCCGAAGTGGGGCGACACCGACCTCGGGCTGCCCGCACAACCGGCCGCCACCTTCTCCACCACGGTGCCGCCGATGGGCGGCGCCGACCAGATGCCGACCATCGGCCACATCGGCCGGTACGCGCTCAAGTACCGCATCGGCGAAGGCGGCCTCGGCGTGGTCTATGCCGCGCACGACCCGCTGCTGTCGCGGCTGATCGCGATCAAGACCCTGAACCTCGAGATCTCGGCCGAGCAGCGCGATGCGTTCAATGCGCTGTTCCTGAACGAGGCCCGCGCGGCCGGCGGCCTGAGCCACCCGCACATCGTCACGGTGTTCGATGCCGGCGCGAGCGAGCAAGGCGCCTACATCGCGATGGAGCTGCTGAAGGGCCGCGACCTGCGCCAGCTGCGCCAGGAGGGCTGGCGGCCGTCACCGCACCAGGCCGCGCTGATCGTGCGCCGCGTCGCCGACGCGCTCGCCTATGCGCACTCGAAGGGCGTGGTGCATCGCGACATCAAGCCGGCCAACATCTTCATGGTCGGGCGCACGCAGCCGCGCGTGCTCGACTTCGGGATCGCCCGCATCGCGCACCAGCACGATGCGAACGGCGAGGACATCGTCGGCGGCTCGCCCTACTACATGTCGCCCGAGCAGGTGCGCCAGCAGCCGGTGGACCGCCGCTGCGACGTGTTCTCGCTCGGCGTCGTGCTCTACGAACTGCTGGCCGACGTGCGGCCGTTCCGCGGCAGCTCGCTGGCCGAGATCACCCGCGCGGTCGCCGAGTACAACCCGCCGACCGCGCACCAGGTCAACAACAGCGTGCCGAAGGCCTTGTCCGAGATCGCCGCCCGGGCGATGGAGAAGAACCCCGACGACCGCTACCGCTCGGCGCGTGCGTTGTCGCGCGAGCTGCGCCACTGGCTGGAAGAGCATCCGCAGGACGGCGACGGCGCCGACGAGTCCGCCGAGCAACCCGTCGGGCGCCACCGCCTGGCCTGGGGCCTGGTGGCCGCCGCCGGCGTCGGGATCGCCGCGGCCGCATGGTGGACGCTGATGTCGCCGCGCTCCAGCGGGCTGACGGCCGCGGCGCCCCCTGCGGCCTCGGCCGTGGTCGTGGCAGCCGCCCCGCCCGTGCCGGCCCCTGCGCCGGATCCGCTGGCAGCCTCGCAACTGGCCACAGGGGTCACCGGGGCCACCGGTGCCGCGAGCGCAGCCGACCCCGCCGGCTCCGCGCCCGCAGCCGCTGCCGGCGCCTCGGCGCCCGTGAACATCGCCGCGGCCGCCCTGCCGGCGGCCGTGGCCGCCGCACCCGAGCCGGTGCTGGCAGCCGCCTCGGGCAACGACGCCCCCCGCAAGGCACCGGTGCCGCCGAAGGAAACCCTGAAGGAACGCCGTGCCCGCGAGGCCCGTGAACGCGCTGCCGCGGCGGCGCCGGTCGTCGTCGCCACCGGCGTCGTGCGGCTGGCCATCAGCCCCTGGGGCCAGGTCGAGGTCGACGGCAGGTCGGTCGGCACCGCGCCGCCACTGAACGAGTTGACGCTGTCCGAGGGCCGCCATGTCGTGACGATTCGCAACGACGACTTTCCGCCTTACAGTTCGACGGTCAATGTCGTGCCGGGCCAACCGGTCAACCTCAAATACCGATTCGGATCATGAGACTGTTTCCCGTTGTCCTGTTGGCTTCGGCGTTGCTTGCCACCGGCTGCGCGCTGACCCCGCCCCCGCCGGTCGGCCTGCTCGACGTCACCTCGCGGCCCGCCGAACGGGCGCTGCAGGCCGGCATCCGCGCCTATGAAGACGGCCAGTACCCCGAAGCCGAGAAGCAGCTGAACCTGGCGCTGTCGACCGGCCTGGTGTCGCCGCGCGACCGCGCCGCGGCCCACAAGCAGCTCGCGTTCATCTACTGCACCAGCAGCCGCACCAGCGACTGCGAGGCGGCGTTCCGCGCCGCGCGCCACGCGGATCCGGCCTTCGCGCTGAACAAGTCGGAACAAGGTCACCCCGTCTGGGGGCCGGTCTACAAGCGCGTGCAGCCATAATCGGCGCCGCATGGCGCGACCCGCGCCGTGCAGCCCCGCGGCCTGCTGTTCGCGCCCCATGACGTCCACCGAAGCTCCCGCCTTCCTCCATCCGCTGCGCATCTACTGGGAAGACACCGACGCCGGCGGCGTGGTGTTCTACGCCAACTACCTGAAGTTCTTCGAGCGCGCGCGCACCGAGTGGCTGCGCTCGCTCGGCTTCCACCAGGAGCGCATGCGCACCGAAGGCGGCGCGATGTTCGTCGTCGCCGACACCCGCGTGCGCTACCTGAGCCCGGCCCGGCTCGACGACCTGCTGGAGGTCAGCGTGCGTGTGGTCGAATCGGGGCGTGCGAGCATCCGGCTCGCACAGGCGGCCTGCCGCGGCGGGCAGACGCTGGCCGAGGGCGAGATCCGCATCGGCTGCGTGGACACCGGAACCTTCAAGCCGCGACGCATTCCCAACGACATCCTCGACGCCATCGCATGAACCAAGACTTTTCCATCATCAGCCTCGTCCTGCATGCCAGCTTCGTGGTTCAGCTCGTGATGGCCGGGCTGCTGCTCGTGTCGCTCGGCAGCTGGACGGTGATCTTCGGCAAGCTGTTCGGCCTGCGCCGCGTGCGCACGATGAACGATGACTTCGAGCGCGAATTCTGGGCCGGCAAGAACCTGAACGACCTGTTCAGCGCCGCCTCGCAGAAGGCGCACAGCGCACCGCTGGAGCGCATCTTCGCGTCGGGCATGCGCGAGTTCATGAAGCTGCGCGAGCGCCGCGTGGTCGACGGCGGCGCGCTGCTCGACGGCTCGCGCCGCGCGATGCGCGCGAGCTTCCAGCGCGAGCTCGACGCGGTCGAATCGAACCTCTCCTTCCTCGCCTCGGTCGGTTCGGTGTCGCCGTACGTCGGGCTGTTCGGCACGGTGTGGGGGATCATGCACGCCTTCGTCGGGCTGTCGAACCTGCAGCAGGTGACGCTCGCGACCGTCGCCCCCGGCATCGCCGAGGCGCTGGTGGCCACCGCGATCGGGCTGTTCGCCGCGATCCCGGCGGTGATCGCCTACAACCGCTTCGCACGCGACATCGACCGCATCGCGATCCAGCTGGAGACCTTCATCGAGGAGTTCTCCAACATCCTGCAACGCAACGCGACGCAGCCGCTGCCCACGGTCCCGGCAGGCGTGCCCGGCGCGGCAGGGGTGCGCTGATGCCCGCCGTCGCCGGCCGCGGCACGCGCCGCCGCACGATCTCCGAGATGAACATGGTGCCGTTCATCGACGTGATGCTGGTGCTGCTGATCATCTTCATGGTCAGCGCGCCGCTGATCACCACCGGCGTCGTCGACCTGCCGACCGTCGGCAAGAGCAAGCAGCAGCCGGAGCACGTGATCGAGGTCGTCGTCGGCAAGGATGAAAGTCTGAAGCTGCGCGTCGACGGCAAGGAGCCGTCCCCGCTGAAGCTCACGGCGCTGGCCGCCACCGTCAAGGAGGCGCAGGGCGGCAATGCGCAGTCGCCGGTCGTGATCTCGGCCGATCGCCAGGTCAAGTACGAGGCGGTGGTGCGCGTGATGGACACGCTGCAGCGCGCCGGCGTGCTGCGCGTCGGGCTGTCGGTGAAGAACGCCGGAACCTGATGAGCACCGGCTCCCTCCTGCACTTCCGCGAGCACGACGCGCTGCGGCCCGACAACGTCGACAGCGCCGGGGCCGGTTTCGTGTTCGCGGCCGGCGCGCACGTGCTGCTGATCACCGCGCTGGCCTTCGGCGTGAACTGGCAATCGAGCGAGCCGGTGGCGGCCTCGGCCGAGCTGTGGGCCGCGGTGCCGCAGGTGGCCGCGCCGCGCGCCGTCGAGCCGCCGCCTGCACCGCCGCCGCCCGCGCCGAAACCCGCCCCCGAGCCGAAGGCCGAGACGCCTCCGCCGCCGCCCCGTCCTGCTCCCGATCCGCAGATCGCGATCGAGAAGGAGAAGGCGAAGCAGAAGGAACTGAAGGCCCAGCAGGACAAGGAAGCCGAAGAGAAGAAGGCTCTGGAAGCGAAGCGCGTCGCCGATGCGAAGGCCGAGGCCGATCGCAAGAAGAAGGAGCTCGAGCGGCAGACCGCGCAGACTGAAGACCAGCGCAAGAAGCAGCTGGAGCGCATCCTCGGCCAGGCCGGCGCCACCGGCGCGGCAACCAGCACCGGCACCGCCGCGCACGACGCGGCGCCGTCGGCCAACTACCGCGGCAAGATCGTCGGCGCGATCAAGCCCAACATCCTGCTGATCTCGACGATCGACGGCAATCCGCAGGTGGAAGTCGAGGTGCGTACCGGCCCGGACGGCACCATCATCGCCCGGCGCGTCACGAAGGGCAGCGGCGTCAAGGAGTGGGACGAGACGGTGCTGCGCGCCATCGACCGCACCGCCACGCTGCCGCGCGACGAGAACGGCCGCGTGCCGTCACCGATGACCCTCGTTTTCCGGCCGCTCGACTTCTGAGGCCACCGGGGCCACGACCGGGACCGGCAGCGGCGGCTTGCCGGGCCGCGCGCCGGCAGCGCGCTCGCGCCGCCTCAGCAGCCAGGCCACGAAGCGGCCCTCGAACGACCAGGCGCCCCAGCTGACCAGCGCGTCGCCATCGCCGCAATCGACCCAGCGCAGCGCAGGCTGGGCCAGCTTCGCAGTGACCAGCGCCCCGCCGGCCACGAAGCGGCGCAGGTTGATGGCGAGCGTCGCGGGGTCGTCGTCGCCGCGGAACACCTCGGGATGCGAGGTGCTCTGCAAGGTCGGGCCGACGGCCGCACCGCCCTCGGGATCGAGCAGCAGCCCGCTGCCGTCCACCCACGACGGTGCGCGGCCCGGCAGCACCAGCAACGGCGCGTCGCAGACCAGGCGCATGCCGTCGCCGACCATCGCCTGCCGCCCGCCGAGGGCGACGCAGCGCTCCTCGAACAGCGTGACGTTGCGGCGCTTCAGGATGCGGTGCATGCGGACCTGCGCGGAGGACGGGAAATCGGGCAGCGGCGGGCCGCCGTTGGTGACGAGCGCAACGCGCGCCCGCTTGCCCAGGCGCCGCTGCACCGCGAGCGACAGCTCGACGCCGGCGATGCCCGAACCGACGACCACGACGCTCAGCGTGCGCTGCTGCGCCAGCGCCAGCAGCGCGTCCCACAGGAGCACGAACTGCTCGCCGGGCTGCATGAAGAGGGCATGCTCGCGGGCGCCGGCGATCGCGTCGCGGTCCATCACCGGCGCGGGGTCCAGGCTCAGCGCGTCGTAGTCGATGACCTGGCCGCCGGCGAGCGTCACGCGGCGCGCGGCGGCATCGAGCGAATCGACCTCGCCTTCGACCAGCGTCACGTGGGCCTGCTGCGCGAGCGGCAGCAGCGGCGTGACGCTGTCGTCGAGGCTGCGGCGGCCGGCCACCCAGCCGGGCAGCGCCGCGCCCGCCATCGGGCGCAGCGAGGGCGCCACCAGCGTGACCTGCGCCGCGGGCAGCGCCTGCGCCGCGAACTCGCGCAGCACCTGGAGGTGGGCGGGCCCGGCGCCCAGCAGAACGAGATGCTTCATCGAGGGCAAGGGGTAGGCGGGTGCAACCCCGCATTGTGCCCCGGCCCTTGCCCGGGGGCGTCAGCGCGGCGCCAACCCGGGACGAATGCCCCATCGGGTCGAGATCAGCCGGTCGAGCGACAGCGCGCCCGGCCCCCACAGCGCCAGCCCGATCAGCAGGCTGCCCCAGAACTGGTGCTGCTGCAGCGCGGCCGGTGCGATCTCGGCCAGGCTCAGCACCGCGACGACGTTCATCACCGACAGCCCGAGCGCCGCAAAGCGCCCGGCCAGGCCCAGCGCCAGCAGCACCGGCAGCACCAGCTCGCCGCCGGTGCCCATCACCGCGGCCAACCCGGGCGGCAGCAGCGGCACGTGGTATTCGTCGTTGAACAGCGCGAGCGTGGTGTCCCAGTCGCGGATCTTCGTCAGGCCGGACAGGAAGAAGGCCTGCGCGACGTACAGCCGCGCCGCCAGCTGCGCGACCGGCTGCAGGGTTTCCAGCAGCGCGACGAAGCGGCTCCACAGGGTCAGCAAAGGGGTGAGGCTCATGGGGGTCTCTTTCGATTCGATGGGCCTTGGTCGGCGGGCAACGTGCTTTCTTTCGCAGCCCGGGTTGCCAGGTCAGCAGCGACGGGCGCCGGCCAGCCAGCCGTGCTGCAAGGCCTGCAACAGCCAGGGTTCGAAAGAGAAAGTCTCGCCTGCGCGGTCCAGTGCCTCCGACAAAGGCCTGCCGTCCAGCAGGGCCCGCGTCCAGCGTGCCTCGGCCTCGCCGATCGCCTGCACCCGCGGGCGCCAACCGTCGCGCCACGCCAGCGCGTGCTCACCCCGGCCGGCATCGAGCGCCTCGCGAGCGGCCTCGAGGTGGGCGGCCGCATCGTCGCCGGGGCGGTGCGCCAGCCACAGGCTCGCCGCCGGCCAGGCGCTGGAGAGCAGGCCGACCGACGGCATCAGCGCGAGCGTCAGTCCGGCCGGATCGGTCTCGGCCAGCAAGGCGAGGCTCGCGGTGTCGCATTCGGTGTCGGCCGCCCGCTCGCAGCGGGCCACCAGCGCATCGAGCCGCGCGCTGTCGGCCACGTAGGACACGTCGGCCAGCTGATCGCTCTCGGCGATGAAACCGGGCAAGGCATCGCCGAACTCGGCAAGGTCGCCGCGCTGCGGCGGATGCGCCTGCCAGAACGCCCGCGCCAGCGCCGCGAACGACTCCTCGCCCAGCAGCGCCTGCACGGTCGGGTAGCGTGCCGCCAACGCGCGCTCGGCCGAGGCACCGCCGTTCGCCTGGTAGGCCTGCCAGCCGCGCAGCAGCCGGGCGCCTTGCTCGCCCACCGCAGCGGCCAGCGATGCGCCTTCATCGCGCGTCCACAGGCTGCGCAGCAGCGCCTGCTGGCGTTCGAGCTCGTTCATCGTTGGCCTGCCCCGGCGATCACGCGTTCGGCGTGCGCCGCTTCTTCGAGCAACACCGCCAGCGGCGGCAGTTCGGTGTCCCACTCGACCAGCGTCGGCCGCGGCCCCAGCCGGTCGATCGCATGGGCGAACACACGCCACACCGGCTCATGCACGCGGCTGCCATGGTCGTCGATCACGATGTCGGGCAGTTCGAGGTAGCCGGCCAGGTGGATCTCGCCGACGCTGGCGGCATCGATCGCGTCGATCCAGTCGCACGCGTCGCGCACCGCATCGGCATTGGCGTCGCGTGCACGGTTCAGCCCGTTCACGACCAGGTTGTTCACATCGAGCAGCAACCCGCAGCCGGTGCGACGCGTCAGCTGGTTGAAGAACTCGGGCTCGCTCATCTCCCGGTCCTGCCAGGCAAGGTAGGCCGACAGGTTCTCGACCAGGATGGGCCGGCGCAGGCGCTCCTGCACCTGCGTCACGTTGCTTGCCATCACGTCGAGCGCCTCGCGCGTGAAGGCGAGCGGCAGCAGGTCGTTGGCGTGCAGCAGTCCGGCGCCCGCCGGGCCGCCCGGTACGCGGGCGAAGCTGGCATGGTCGGAGACGCGCACCGGCTCGATGCGCTCGGCCAGCCGCGCCAGCCGGTCGAGGTGCCACGGATCGAGCCCGCAGGCCGATCCCAGCGACAGCCCGACGCCGTGCAGGCTCACGTCCCAGCGCGAGCGCGCCTCGTGCAGCACCGCGATCGCGGCGCCGCCGTCAGCGAAGAAATTCTCGGAATGCACCTCGACGAAACCGAGCGGCCGGCCCTCCCACGGGCGGTCCAGCAGCTCGGCATAGTGAGGCTGGCGCAAGCCGATGCCGACCGGGCGGTCGAGCGACGGCAGCGCGGCGGCACTCACCGCCGGCTCACTGCTTCTTGGCTTCTTCGGCGGTCTTGCCGCCCAGGCTCTTGCAGGTGCCCTTGGCGACGTACTTCCACTCGTCGGCGCCGTTGTCGACCTTGGACTGGCCAGCACACGAATGCGTGCCCGATGTGTTGGCGCAGTCGTTCTGGCCGGCCTTCGCGATGCCGAAGCACTTCTCCTTGGCCTTCTCGTCGGCAGCCTGGGCCTGGCCCAGCAAGCCCAGGGCCAGCACGGAAGCGAGGGCGGATGAAGCGATCAGACGGTTGTTCATGCGGTTCTCCTATCGGGGTTCAGGGATGGCGTCGCCATCGGTGAAAAGATGAAACGACCCGCCTGAGTCGCGCTCGGGCGGGTCGTCTTACATCGGCCGACATCATGCCCGCATGAACGGGCCCCGTGTCACTGGGTGGTTTCCCAACCCCCGCCGAGCGAGCGGATCAGGCCGACCGTGGTCGTGGCCCAGGTGCCGCGCAGCTTCACCGCCTGCCGCTCGATGGTCAGCAGGTCGCGCTGCGCTTCGAGCAGCTGCAGGTAGCTGTCTTCGCCGGCGCGGTAGCGCTTGTCGGCCAGCTCCGCGGCGCGCCGCGCCGAGGCCACGGCCGCATCGGTGAAGCCCACCTGCTCGCGCACCGAGCGCAGGCCGGACAGGTTGTCCTCCACGTCGGCGAAGGCCGTCAGCACCGATTGCCGGTAGTCGGCCACCGCGCCTTCGAGCTGCGCCTCGGCCCGCTTGACCGCGGCCTTGTTGCGCCCGCCGTCGATGATCGGCAGCGAGAACACCAGGCTGGTCAGCCAGGACTGCGCGTTGGTCTTGAACAGCTCGCTCAGCTCGTTCGACGCATAGCCGCCGTTGGCGGTCAGCGCGAGTGCCGGGAACAGCGCCGATTTCGCGACGCCGACCCGTGCCGTCGCCGCCGCCATGCTGCGCTGCGCGGCCGTCACGTCGGGCCGGCGTTCCAGCAGCGCCGACGGCAGGCCCGGCGGCACCACCGGCACGCTGGCGTCGAGCGCGAGCGGCTGGTTCTCGAAGCTGAAGCCCGACGGGGCCTGGCCGAGCAGCAGCGCGAGCGAATGCTCGATCCGCGCGCGGCTGCCGCGCAACGCGACCACCTCGGCCTGCAGCGTCGACAGCTCGGTGCGCGAGCGCGCCACGTCGAGCTCGGCGACGTCGCCGGCCTGGAAGCGCTTGCCGATCAGGCGAACGTTCTCGGTGCGCAGCGCGAGCGTCGCATCGAGCTGGGCCGCTTCGGCATCGAGCGCACGCAGCGCGAAATACGTCTGCGCCACGTCGGCCTGCAGCGCGAGCAGCACCGAGCGGTAGCTCGCCTCGACCTGCTCGGCGTCGGCCCGCGCGGCATTCACGCCGTTGCCCACGCGCTGGAACAGGTCGACCTCGTAGCTCGCGCCCAGGCCGGCCGTGTAGACGGTGGACGGCGACACCGGCGTGCCGGCCGGCACGCCGGCCTGCGCCGGCGCCGAGCGGCTGCGCGTGGCGCCGGCATTCAGGCCGAGTTGCGGCCAGCGGTCGGCCTCGGCACTGCCGAGCGAGGCACGCGACGCCTTGACGCGGGCGGCGGCCGACGCGAGCGTCGGGTTCGCCTTCGCGGCCTGCTCCTCGAGCGCATTCAGCTTCGCATCGCCGAACGTCGCCCACCAGGCGCCGCGCTGCTGCGCCTCGGACGGCGCGGCGGCCTTCCAGCTGCCTTCGACGGCCGTCACCTCCTTGTAGGCCGACGGCACGCCCACGTCGGGCTGCGGCACCGTCGGGGCCAGCGAGCAACCGGCCAGCACCAGCGCCGTGACCAGCGCGGAAGTCTTGAACAATGTGTGTGTCATGGTCTTGTCGTCGCTCAGGTCGCCTCGTGCGCCACCGGCGCCGCGGCGGCGCCGGAGCGCCCTTCGATCGCCACCGCGAGCTTGCGCAGCAGCACGTAGAACAACGGGGTCAGGAACAGGCCGAACAGCGTCACGCCCAGCATGCCGGCGAACACCGCCACGCCCATCGCGTGGCGCATCTCGGAACCGGCGCCCGACGAGAACACCAGCGGCAGCACGCCCATGATGAACGCGATCGACGTCATCAGGATCGGGCGCAGGCGCAGGTGGCAGGCTTCGAGCGCGGCTTCGACGATGCCCTTGCCCTGGTGCTCCAGGTCACGGGCGAACTCGACGATCAGGATCGCGTTCTTCGACGCCAGCCCCACCAGCACGAACAACGCGATCTGCGTGAAGATGTTGTTGTCGCCCTTGGTCAGGTAGACGCCCAGCAGCGCGCACAGGATCGACGCCGGCACGATCAGGATCACCGCCAGCGGCAGCGTCCAGCTCTCGTACTGCGCGGCCAGCACCAGGAACACCAGCAGCACGCACAGCGGGAACACGATCACCAGCGTGTTGCCGGCCAGGATCTCCTGGTAGGTGAGGTCGGTCCACTCGAAGCTGATGCCGCGCGGCAGCGTCTCGGCCGCGAGCTTGGCCATGATGTCCTGCGCCTGGCCCGACGACACGCCCGGTGCTGCGCCGCCGTTGAAGTCGGCCGCCATGTACGAGTTGTAGCGCTCGACGCGGTCCGGCCCGTAGGTGTTGCTGACGTTCACCAGGCTGCCCAGCGGCACCATCTCCTGCGCCGCGTTGCGCACCTTGAACTGCCCGATCGCCGAGGCGTCCGAGCGGAACGAGGCGTCGGCCTGCGCGATCACCTGGTAGGTGCGTCCGAACTTGTTGAAGTCGTTGATGTAGAGCGAACCGAGGTTGATCTGCATCGTGTCGAAGATGTCCGACAGCGGCACGCCCAGCTGCTTGGCCTTGGTGCGGTCGACGTCGGCCTTCAGCTGCGGCACGTTGATCTGGTAGCCCGAGAACACGCCCGCCAGCTGCGGCGTCTGCCACGCCTTCATCTGCAGCGCCTGCACCGCCTGGTACAGCGCGTCGGGGCCGAGGTTGGCGCGGTCTTCGACGTACAGCTTGAAGCCGCCGATGGTGCCGAGGCCGTTCACCGGCGGCGGCGGGAACACCATGATGAAGGCGTCCTGGATCGCGCCCAGGCGCTTGTTCACCTCGGCCGCGATCGCGCCGCTCGACAGGTTGGCGGTCTTGCGCTTGTCGAAATCGTCGAGCGTGTAGAACACGATGCCCGAGTTCGGCGCGTTCATGAAGCCGTGGATCGACAGGCCCGGGAAGGCCACCGAGCTCTTGACGCCCGGCACCGATTGCGCGATCTCCGACATGCGGCGGATCACGCCTTCGGTGCGGTCCAGCGAGGCCGCATCAGGCAGCTGGGCGAAGCCGACCAGGTACTGCTTGTCCTGCGCCGGCACGAACCCCGACGGCACGATGCGGAACATGAACACCGCGCCGACGATCAGCAGCACGTAGACCACGAGGGTCGCGCCCTTGTGCGCCAGCACGCGCTTCACGCCACCGGTGTAGCCGTGCGACGAGCGGTCGAAGAAGCGGTTGAACACGCGGAAGAAGCCGCCGAAGGCCCAGTCCATCGCCTTCGCGAGCTTGTCCTTCGGGGCACCGTGCGGCTGCAGCAGCACCGCGGCCAGCGCCGGCGACAGCGTCAGCGAGTTGAAGGCCGAGATCACGGTCGAGATCGCGATCGTCAG
>Ga0075370_10000849_pt1 | contig 12381 bp, 7 predicted proteins | sample EndMethybrTD3035_FD_71398 | JGI IMG/M metagenome (GOLD analysis project Ga0075370, IMG submission 71398) | Populus endosphere microbial communities from Tennessee, USA - Endosphere MetaG P. TD hybrid TD303-5 | ecosystem: Host-associated > Plants > Roots > Endosphere | place: USA: Tennessee... | reverse complement strand
CCCGAGGATCAGGCCGAGGGTGTCGTAGGCGTCGCCCCGTGCCGGCGCCCGCGCGATCGCGGCGCGGAGCGCGTCCGCCGCGCCTTTCCAGTCGGGGACCGGCTGCGACGACGCGGGCAGGTTGAGGCCCGCCTCGAACTGGCCGATCGCGTGCTCGAGCTCCCCGCCGCGCGCGAACAGGATGCCGAGGTCGACGAACACGGACGCTGTCGGCGGCAGCAGCGCGATCGCGCGCTGCAGGCTGAGGCGGGCGCCGGCGGCGTCGCCGGCGTCGCGGAGCGCCGTGCCGAAGAACGCCTGCGTGATGCCGGAGGAGGGATCCAGCGTCGCGCTGCGGCGCAGGTTCGTCAGCGCGTCGGTGCGCCGGCCGGCGTACCACTGCGCGGCGCCGAGGTGATACCGGGCTTCGGCCGACGCCGGGTCGAGCGCGACGGCGCGCTCGAGATGCGGCAGCGCCGCCTCGAGTTGGCCCTGCTGCCCGAGCGCGATGCCCTGCGCGAGCTGCTCGGCGGCGTCCTTCGCGGCGGCTCCGGCCGGCTGCCGCGCCGCCGCGGCCTGCTGCCGCAAGGCCTGACCCAGGCCGTAGTAGCCCTCGCGCAGTTCGGGATCGAGCGCGACCGCCTGCTCGAACGCCGCGATCGCGCCGGCGAGATCACCGGCCTGACGCAGCGTCTGCCCGAGCTCCTGCTGCACGCCCGCGTCCTGTGGCTCGGCCTTCGCGACCAGCCGCAGGTGCGTCAACGCCTCGTCGACCTCGCCGGCTTCGCGCAGCGCCATGCCGAGGTTCATGTGCGCCGCGTGGCTGTTCGGCTCGAGCGTCAGCGCGGTGCGGAACACCTTCACCGCCTCGGGATAGTCGCCGCTCTTGACCAGCGCCGCGCCGAGGTTGGTGTGCGCCCGCCCGTTCTTCGGATCCAGGGCGATGGCCTTGCGCAGCGCGGTGATCGCGCCGGGCAGGTCGGTCTTCTCCATCAGCGCGACGCCGAGCCAGTTGTGGGCGTCCGCGTTGGTCGGACCGACCGCGACCGCGCGCTCGAAGGCGGCACGCGCGCCGGCGGCGTCGCCGCGGTCCCAGCGTGCGAGGCCGAGCGCGACCTGCAGCGCCGGATCCCGCGGCGAGCGGGCCACCGCCGCCTCGAGTTCGGCGAGGGTCCGCTCGGGACGCCTCCCGAGCTCGTCCCGAGCGGCGCCCGGCCGGGGCGTCTGGGCGCGCGCGGGAGCTGAGCCCGTCAGGAGGACGACGACGCCGATGACGGCCAGGCGCATCGCGGTCATTGTCCCGGATCCAGGAGGCGGAGCTGCAGACGGGACGTCGCGGCGTCCTGCTCGCGCAGCGTCTTGGCGTGCGCCAGCTGCTGCTCGCTCTCCGCCTTGCGGCCGACGCGCGCCAGCAGCAGGCCGAGCTGGTAATTCGCCTTCACCGAGCCCGGATTGCCGGCGATCGCCGCCCGCAGGTGGGTTTCGGCCTCCGGAAGCTGCTGCGCGGTCATCAGCAGGCCGCCGAGTGCCTCGTGCGCGCCGGCGTGATCGGGATGGCGCTGGAGGAAGCGCTCGAAGCGCGCGATCGCGTCGGCGTCCCGGCCCTGATCGCGCGCGACCAGCGCGAGGTAGTAGGGCGCCGCGATCTGATCCGGCATCAGCCGGACGCTTTCCTCGAGGCGGATTGCGGCGTCGTCCAGCTTCCCCTGCGTGTAGAGGATCGCCCCGACGGCGTACTGCAGGTGCGCGTCGGTCGGGTTGGCGCGCACGAACGGCTCGAGGATCTGCTGGGCCGCCTCGAACTGCTTCTTGCCGACCTTGGCGGCGGCGAGGGCGTACTGGTGCGGCAGGCTGTCGGGCCGCAGCCCCGCGGCGCGCGCCAGCGCCGGCTCGGCGTCCTCCAGCAGGTCCATCCGCAGGCAGACGCGGCCGAAGCCGAGGAGGATCTCGGGGTCGTCGGGTGTCAGCTTTCTGGCCCGCATCCAGTAGGACAGCGCGCGCTCGTCCTCGTGCGTCCGCTCCGCGACCGCGGCGGCCTGCCGGAGAGCCGGAAGCGACGCGGGATCGACTGCGAGCGCGGCGTCGTAGGCCGCGAGCGCCTTCGCCGGCTGACCGTTCAGGAGTTGCGCGCCCGCCAGGTTGAACGCGAGCGCGAAGGTGGGCGGACCGGCGGCGGCGAGCCCCTCGAGGATCGCGACCGCCTGCGGCGCCGCCCCGGCCTCGGCAAGGCGCAACGCGAACGTCATGGCGTCGGCGGGCGCCGTGCCGCCGAGCGCCTCCCACTTGCGCGCGAGCGCCTCCGCCGCGTCGCGATCCTTGGCCGCGCCGGCGCGCGTCGCCGCCGCGAGATACGCCTGGGCGAGATTCAGCTGCGCGCCGCGCAGCCCGGGCTCCAGGCGGAGCGCTTCCTCGAGACACCGGATGCCGTCGTCGACGCGCTGCTGGCGGAGACGGATCGCGCCGAGCACCGAGTAGGCCGCGGCGCGCGCCTGCGGATCCGCGAGCGCGAGCTCGGCTTGCCGCGCCGCGTCGTCGAGGCGTCCCTGTTCGACCAGCGCCGCCGCGCGCTGCAGCGCCGCCGCGGCGTCCGCGTCGGCCGCGATCGGGGACGTCCCGGCGGCTGGCCGGCCAGTCGATTCGCCGGGTACCGCCCATACCGCGAGACACACCGCGACGCACACGGCTGACATGCGCCGGTCGGGTCGTCTCGTGGTTCCGTCCATCAGCCTGCTCGAGGGCCGCCACGGCGGGAGCGCAGGCCGGCTCCCGCCGCGGATGCGGCCGTCGGCTACCTCAGAAGTCGTACCTCAGCGCGATCTGGATCGAACGCGGCGAGTTCGCCTGCGTGAACACCTGCCCGAACGACGGTGCGCTCCAGTTGGTGTTCGGCTCGCCGAACAGCGTGCGGTTGAAGATGTTGCCGAACATCGACTCGAAGCGCATCTTGTGCCCGTTGGGCAGCGCGAAGACCTTGAAGACGTTGAGATCCTCGCTGTAGATCGGGAAACTGCGCACCGTCGTGTCGCGCTTCGGCGCGTTGCCGAACTGCAGCGGCCCCGGATCGCTCCACGCCGCCGCGTCGAGGTAGCGGTCGGCGTTCGGATCGAAATTGCCGCTCGCGATCACGCCCTCCACGCTGCCGTTGCGGTTCGGCCGCTTCTGCCCGTTGAAGAGCAGCCCGCCGAGGTCGTTGTTCATCGTGATGTTGAGCGGCCGCCCGCTCTCGTAGCGCAGGATGCCCGAGACGTTCCAGCCGCCGAGGAGCGCCTTGGCGACCGGCTTGTTCCAGCGGTTGGTGCCCGGCACCTCCCACGTGAAGCCGGTGAGGAAGACGTGCGGCGTGTCGTCGGCGCTGAGCTGCGATGGCAGCGGATCGGCCGGGTTCTGCACCCCGGCGTTGATGCCTTCCATGCCCTGGGCGCTCTCGGCGCCGTTGTTGGTCAGATGCGAGTAGGTGTAGCCGAAGCGCGCCTGCAGCCCTTTGGCGAACCGGCGCTCGAGCACCAGCTCGATGGCGTGGTACTGGCTCTCGCCGGTCGGCACGCCGCGCCAGTCGATGCCCTGGTACTGCGGGTACTTGCGCAGCGCCTGCGCGACGGTGCCGTTGAAGCCCGGATACGGCACCGCGATGCCGGCGTTGCGCGCCACCTGCGAGTTGATGTTCGACTGCAGCACGTTGGTGCCGAGCCCGAGGACGCTCGGGTCGTTCATGTTGGCGTCGACGCCCAGCGTCTGCGCGTGGTGATTCAGCCGGCTGCCGTGGTTCCCGATGTAGGAGACGTCCAGCATCATGTTCTCGGTCAGCTGGCGCTGGTAGGTCACCGACCAGTTCTGGAAGCGGGGCAACGTCAGCCCGTCCGGGGCGACGCCGATCACGTTACCGCCGTTGGCGAACGCGGGATCGATGAACGGCGGCTGCACGACGCGATCCTGCGGGAACCCGTTGTCCAGATAGAACGCCGGCTGCACGCCGTTGCTGGTGTTCGGCGCCAGCAGATTCGCCTGGAAGCCCAGGGTCGGCTGGCCGACGAACTGGTCGAAGGCGACGCCCGAGTAGTAGATGCCGTAGCCGCCGCGCACCGTCTGCTTCTCGCCCAGCCGGTAGGCGAAGCCGGCGCGCGGACCCCAGGCGTCGAGCGGCGGATCCTCGAAGGTTCGCGTGCCGGCGCGGCCGGCGCCGTCGCCGGCGAAGATCAGCGCGCCTGGGATGCCGCCGGCCCCCGGGTTCGGCGTCGTCGGGCTGAACGTCGAGTACAGATTGTCCACCTCGCGGCGCGCCGACTGGTAGTCGAGGCGCAGGCCGAGGGTCAGCGTCAGCTTGTCGTTCACCTTGAACTCGTCGTTCACCCACGCCGCGGTGTAGAACTCGCGGAAGGTCGGCTGGGCCGGAATCGTCTGGCTCGCGTCCTGGACCTGGCCGAGCAGGAACGAGGCGAACGGATCGCCGGTCGCCGCCAGGTTGTTGCCGGCGGCGTCGTAGCCGGCGGTGCCGACGCGGTTGAAGTTGAACTGTCCGCCGACCGAGCCGGCGGCCCAGCCGCGGAACGGGAAGTCGTGGTAGCGGAACTCGATGCCGCTCTTGACCGAGTGGCGGCCCTTGACCCACGTCAGGTCGTCGGAGAACTGCCAGCGGTTGTTGACCAGGAAGCCGAATTTCGGCCAGTTCTGCCCGACCGTCGAATAGGGGATGTTGCCGCCGAAGGTCATCACCGGTGGACCCGCGTCCTGGGCGACGAGCCCGCCGCGGTTGGCGCCCCACAGCCGATCCGGCCAGTTCGCGTTGGCGGACAGCGAGTTGCCGCCCATGAACCAGCGGTCGTAGGCGACGGTGGAGTGATTCAGCAGGTTGTCGCGGATCACCCAGTCGAACTGCTGGTGCGCGTGGTGGGTCGAGATGCGCTGGTAGAAGCCCTCGCCGATGTAGGACGTGTTCTTCTCCGGCTCCGACTCGCCGCTGAACTCCGTGGTGCAGCCGCCGACGCCGCCGCAGTTGCGGATCGAGGGACGGCGGTTCCAGTAGAACGTGTGGCTCATGCGGAAGTTCGGCGTGAACACGTGATCGACGCGGGCCAGGATGTTGCGCGCGTTCAGCTCCCAGGTCTGATCGCCGGCCGGGTTGCCGGCGACGTTGAACGACGTGCCGCCACGATCGGGCGGGACCATCAGCGCGGCGATCTGCGCCGCGACGTGGCTGCGCAGCGGATCGCCGGCCGGAATCTGGTTGTTGGGGTACGGGTCGCGGACCGGCACGCCGTTGACCAGGCGGGTCGTCGATGGGTTGAAGATCTGGCCGCCCATGATCGCCCGCCCCAGCGCGTCGACGCCGACCTGCTGGCCGGTGAGCAGCGCGCTGAAGTCGCCGTTGCGGAAGGCCTCGATGGGCGTCGTGTTGCCGAAGCCCGGAAGGACGCCGGAACGGATCCGCGTGTAGTCGACGTTGGTGAAGAAGAACGTCTTGTTCCGCCCGTCGTACAGCTTGCCGAGGACGACCGGGCCGCCGAGCACGCCGCCGAAGTTGTCGTTGCGCAGCGGCGTCTTGTCGATGGCGAAGAAGCCCTTGGCGTTCAGCGCGTCGTGGGCGAAGTACTCGTAGAGGCTGCCGTGGAAGGCGTTGGTGCCGGACTTCGAGGTGTACTCGATGAAGCCGCCGCTGGTGTGGCCGTACTGCGCCGAGAAGCTGGTCGTGATGACCTTGACCTCTTGCACGCTCTCGACCGGCGGCGTGCTCTCCTGGCTGCCTTGATGGCCGACCGCGTAGCCGAAGGCGGCGCCGTCGAAGACGTTCTCGGTCGCGCGCGCCTGGCCGCCGTTGATGCGTGAGTTGAACTGGCTGCCCCGGAACATCGGCTCGCCGTTCGGCCGCATCGGCAGGTAGCCGGGCTGGATCTGCAGGACCGCTTCGGCCAGGCGCACGTCGCTCGCGGTGACGATCGGCAGCTCGCGGTAGTACTTCTCGTTGACGGTGTGGCTGACGTCGGGCCGCGTGTCGCTCAGCCCGCCCTCGGTCGAGACGACCTGCACCGTTTCGGACATCGCGCCGACCTGCAGCGCGACGTCGTGGCGGATCGCGTCGCCGCCCTGCAGCAGGATGCCGGAGGTCAGCGAGCGCTTGAAGCCCTCGATGTCGACCGTCACGGTGTAGCGGCCGAGCACCAGCGGCGGCACCGTGTAGGCGCCCGAGGCGTTGGTGACGGCCGACGTCGTGACGCCGGTCTCCTCGTTCTTGATGCTGACGGTGGCGCCTGGCACCGCGGCCCCCTGTGCGTCGGTGACGACGCCGCTGATGGTGGCGCGATCGGACCGCTGGGCGCCGGCGATGGCCGGCAGGCCGAGCGACCCCAGGCAGACGGTCGCGGTGACCAGACAGTGCACGAGACGTCGAGCGTTCGGCATGGCCCCCCCTCCCGGCACGCGCCGGTGGCCTCCCGATGCCGTGAACGTACACGAATTTCGCCGCGCGACGAGCTCAGGCGTAGCGATTTCGCCTCAAACGGCTGAGTTCGTGAACGTTCACGGGATTGAGCGGCTGAAGCCTAGGCCTCCCGTTTGTCGGTGTCAAGCTATTTCGTCCGAGGCCGCGAAAATCACCTGTTTCCATCAGGCACGGTCCCATCGACCCGCTGGCGGCAGGCTAAGATGCGCACACCATGCCCCGCGATCCGAAGCATCGCCAGCCGGGCGCGCAGCCGGTCGGGATCAAGGACATCGCGCGCGAGCTCGGCATTTCGATCGGCACGGTCGACCGGGCGCTGAACGGCAAGCCCGACGTCAGCGCGGCGACCCGGGCCAGGGTGCTCGACCTCGCCAAGGCGCTTGGCTACACCCCGAACCTGGCGGCGCGCTACCTGCAATCGCGCAAGCCGATGCGGATCGCGGTGCAGCTGCCGCACCGGATTGCGCTCTTCTGGGACGCCCTCCGCGAGGGCATCCGCGAGGCGGCGGCGCCGTTCGGCCAGGCGCTGCAGGTGGACTTCGCCACCTATCCCACGCTGGGCGATGGCGACGTGCCGCTGATCGAGCAGGCGCTCGCCGACGGCGTCGACGGGCTGATCATCGCGCCCGGCAACCCGACCGCGCTCGCGCCGCACCTGAGGGAAGCGTCGCGCCGCAACATCCCGGTGGTGTGCGTCGTCACGGACGCCCCCGACAGCCCGCGGCTGATCTCGGTGTCCGCCGATCCGTTCACGGTCGGCGCGGTCGCCGGCGAGTTGCTCGATCGCTTCGTGTCCGGCGGCGGACAGGTTGCCTTCGTCACCGGCTGGCTGGCGACGCAGGATCACGCCGACAAGCTGCGCGGTTTCGTCTCGAGCCTGTCGATCACGAGCCCGGGTCTCGCCATCGGCCCGATCATCGAGGCGCACGACGACGAGCGCGAGGCGCACCGGCGCACGCGCGAGATGCTGCGCGCGCACCCGCACCTCAAGGGGATCTACGTCAGCACCGTGAACTCGCTGCCGGTGCTCCGCGCCGCCGAGCAGGAAGGCCGGCTCGCCGGCCTGACCGTGGTGACGACCGATCTGTTCCCGGAGCTCGTCGACTGGATCCGCGCCGGCAAGGTCGCGGCGACCGTCTATCAACGGCCGAAGACGCAGGGGCGCGTCGCGCTCCAGTCGCTCTACCAGTTCCTGCACCACCGCCAGAAGCCGGCCGTGCGCCAGCCCGTGGTCCCGTACCTGGTGATGCGCAGCAACCTCGACATGATCCTCGAACGCCTCCGGGTCGACCGCGGGGTCGGCGGGACGTCCGAGGCTGAGCGGCCCGCGCGCCAGGGCCGGCCGCGTCGCCCGCGATCGGCCTGATCGCGGGCCACGCCTCGGCGCGGCGTTCAGGCGGTCGCGACGTGCGCGACGGTGTAGGACCGCGGCGGCAGCTTGAACGTCATCCGGGCGCCCGGCGCCGGCGCGTCGAGCGGACGCGGCGCCACCGCGGTCGGCTGCGCGAAGGTGTTCGCGGCCTTCAGGTCGGTCCCGGTCAGCGTCTCGCACCGCAGGACCTTGGCCGGCACCGGCGCCTGCCACTCGATCACCAGCTCGCGCTCGTTCTCGAGGTCGCGGTTCAGCATCAGCACGCACGCCTGCTTGTTCGGCGCGTCCACCGTCACCGTGACGTCGACGAACGGCACGTCGTCGTTGCGGGCGAGCTCGCGCTGCAGCCCCTGCGCCTTGATCGGGTAGACCTCCGATTCGACGACGCCGAGATCGACGACCCGGCCGCGCGCGTACTGCAGCGCCCAGGCGTAGGGGAAGTAGGTCGTCTGGCGCAGCGTGCCCTTCTCGTTGGTCATCAGCGGCGCGATCACGTTGACGAGCTGGGCGAGGCAGGCGACCTTGACGCGATCCGAGCGGCGCAGCAGCGTGTTGAGGAAGCCGCCGACGAGGAGCGCGTCCTCGAGGTTGTAGACCTCCTCGAGCAGGTGCGGTGCCGGCTGCCGCTTGCCGTTGGAGAAGTCGCCGCCGCGGGCGCGGTACCAGACGTTCCATTCGTCGAACGAGAGCCAGAGCCGCTTGGGCGACTTGCGCAGCCCCTGGACGTAGTCGGCGACCGCCTCGATTTCGAGGATCTGCCGCTCCATGTCGAGGTTCATGGCGAGGTAGCGCGCGCTGCTGTTGCCGGTCGTCGGCGGCGTGTTGCCGTAGTAGCAGTGCAGCGAGATGCCGTCGACCATGTCGAAGCACTCCTCGAGCACCTCGCGATCCCACACCAGGTAGGTCGGCATGCCGGGCGAGCTCGAGCCGCACGCGATCAGCTGCAGCGACCGATCGAAGACGCGCATCTGCGCCGCGACGTCACGCGCCTTCTTGCCGTAGTCGCGCGCCGGCATGGTCCCGATCTGCCACGGACCGTCCATTTCGTTGCCCAGGCACCACGTCTTCACGTTGTGCGGCTGCTCGTAGCCGTGCGCCCGGCGCAGGTCGCTCCACTTGGTGCCGCGCTCGACGTTGCAGTACTCGGCGTAGGCGACCGCCATCTCGGCGGTCCCGGTGCCGAAGTTCATGCCGAGGAGCGGCTCGGTGCCGACCAGGCGGCACCACTCGATGAACTCGTTGGTGCCGAATTGGTTCGTCTCCAGCGTGTTCCAGGCGCGGTCGAGGACGGTCGGCCGATCCTTCTTCGGGCCGACGCCGTCCAGCCAGTTGTAGCCGGAGACGAAGTTGCCGCCCGGGTAGCGCACCATCGGCACGCCCATCCCCTTGATCTCCTTGGCGACGTCGGTGCGGAACCCCTTGGCGTCGGCGAGCGGCGAGCCGGGATCGTAGATGCCGGTGTAGACGGCGCGCCCGAGGTGCTCGATGAACGATCCGAGCAGCCGGCGATCCAGCTCGGACTTCCACCGGGCCTGATTGACGATCGCGCGCGCTGGTCCGCGCGTCTGGGCGTAGCCGATGGTCGAGAGCCACGAGCCGGCGGCCAGCGCGGCGCCCGAGCGGCCCAGGGTTTCGAGGAATCTCCGCCGTCCGGCATCCGTGAGGCTCATAGGCCGGCATCCTAGCGTCAACGTTCACGGTTGCGCAAATGCCCGGCGCGGGCCGCCTCGCCGGGGCCGCTAGCGCTGCAGGGCGCGCACGAAGGCGTCGAGGTCCGCGGCACCGAGGTCCGACACGGCGCGGAACGACATCCCGCCGCGTGACCATCGCCGGAGGTTGAAGCCGCGCAGGGTGGCGGTCTCGTCGGGGCCGCCCGCCGCATCGGGCCAGACGAACAGGTCGATGGTGTGCTGGCGGCGTCGGTAGACGAGCGCCGCCGCCGGCCGCCCTGCCACGTAATCCAGCCGGCCGCCGGCCAGCGGGAACCCTTCCGCGGACAGGTCGGTGACCGGCGGAGCGAAGTCGATCTTGCCGACGAACCACGGTTTGACGGTGTGCTGATCGGAGGACGGCACGTCGAGGAGGTGATCGCCCATCAGCGCGCGCACGTGGGCGTCGACCACGGCCTCGGTGAGCACCTCCGACGCGGTGCCGGCCTCGCCGCGCCGCGCCAGCACGGCGCCGGCGGCGCCGAGCGAGACGCCCAGGAGGAGCGTCGCCGCCCAGGCCAGGAGCGGACGGATCGAGCGGCCCCGGGGCGCCGTCGCCACCGCCGCCCGCAGACGCTCGGGCGCCGCGCGATAGGGCACCCGGCGGATCGCCCGTCGGAGCGCGCGGCGCTGCTCCAGGCGATCGCGGCACGCGGCGCAGGTCTCGACGTGCTGCTGGAAGGCCGCCGCCTCGTCCGGCGCGAGCTCGCCGTCGACGTACGGATCCAGGGCGTCGGCGGCGTCGTTGCAGGTCATGCGGGGCCTCCGGTCGTGCCGTCGGATGCGAGCAGATCCTGCAGGCGATCGCGGCCGCGCGCCAGCCGCGACATCACCGTGCCGATCGGGATGCCCACCACCGCGGCGATCTCCTTGTAGGAGAGGTCTTCGAACTCGCGCAGCACGATCACCTCGCGGAAGTCGACCGGCAGCGAGGCGATCGCCTGCTGCACGCGGTCCGAGGCTTCGCGCTGCATGACGCGGGCCTCGGGATCCAGGGTGCCGTCGGACCGATCGTCCCTGGTTTCGTCGAACGGGACGGTCGTGGCGGCCGGCGTCCGGCCGAACCGGTCGTACCACGTGTTGCGCACGATCGTGAGGAACCACGCGCGCGCGCTCTCGCCGCGCAGCGCGGCGACGAAGCGCCACGCCCGGATCGAGGCGTCCTGCACCAGATCTTCGGCATCGGCGTCGTTCCGGGTCAGCCATCGCGCGTAGTTGAACGCCGCGTCGAGGTGAGGCAGCACGCTCGCCTCGAAGCTGTGAGACGGCATCGTCCATCCGGGAGACGGTCGCGTCGGCATCTTTATTCCCGGCCTCGGATCGGGCCCATCCTCCGGAATATACGCGCCAGCAGCGCCGTCTGTGTCGGTGTGATGACCACCAGAACTCAGGAGGGTTCCGTGAAGGACGACATCGACGGCGGACGGCGACACTTTCTTTCGTGCATGGCGTGGGTCGGGACAGGGGCACTCTGGACGATGTCCGGCGGCGTGCTCAAGGGGACGCCCATCGAGCACGCCATGGGGGCGGCTGGCCACGGCGGCATGGCCGGAATGGGCGGCCTGCGGTTCGCCCAGATCAGCGACACCCACATCGGCTTCGACAAGCCGGCCAACACCGACGTGACCGCGACCCTGCGGGAGGCGGTGGCCAAGATCAAGGCGGCGCCGGAGCCCCCGGCGTTCATCCTCCATACCGGCGACTTGACGCACCTCTCCAAAGCGGCGGAGTTCGACACGCTGCAGCAGGTGCTGCGCGAGATCTCGGTGCCGGTCTTCTACGTGCCGGGCGAGCACGATGTACTCGGTGACAACGGCGACGCGTACCGCGAGCGGTTCGGCAAGGGCACCCAAGGCGACGGCTGGTTCAGCTTCGACCAGGGGGGCGTCCATTTCATCGGGCTGGTCAACGTGGTCGACCTGAAGGCCGGCGGGCTGGGCGCGCTCGGGGCCGCCCAGCTGGAGTGGCTGAAGCGGGACGTCGCGCATCTCAAGAGCAGCACGCCGATCGTCGTGTTCGCGCACATTCCGCTGTGGTCGGTCTATCCCGAGTGGGGCTGGGGCACCGACGACAGCGCGCAGGCGCTCGGCTTCCTCAAGCGGTTCGGATCGGTCTCGGTGCTGAACGGCCACATCCACCAGGTGATGCAGAAGGTGGAGGGCAACGTCACGTTCCACACCGCGATGTCGACGGCGTTCCCGCAGCCGGCGCCCGGCACCGCGCCCTCACCGGGGCCGATGAAGGTCGAGGCCGACCGCCTGCGACAGATTCTCGGCGTGTCGCGGATGGCGTTCCACGACGTGCGCCACCCCATCGCGATCACCGACCTGCCGCTCGCAGAGGGATCGACCGCCGCGGCGACCGGTCACGAGATCGCGATCGACAACTTCCAGTTCAACCCGACGACCACCACCGTGCCGATGGGGACGACCGTCTCCTGGACGAACCACGACGACGTGCCGCACACGGTCGTCAACACCGAACGAAGATTCAAGTCGCCGGTCCTCGACACGGACCAGCAGTTCGCGCACACCTTCGACACCCCGGGTACGTATCCCTATTTCTGCTCGCTGCACCCGAAGATGACGGGGCAGATCGTCGTGAGCTGAGCAGCCCTCGCTGAAAGGAAGGACAGATCATGCGGAGACTGAGTGCTCTGACGGTCGTGGTGTCGCTGGCCCTGGCGGCCGGCGCGTGCAACGGTGTGGGCTATCAGGGTGGCGATCCTCCAGGGCCGACGGGGCCGACGCCCCCCGCGGGCGGCGCGGTGACCATCGACGTCCTTGGGATTGCCGGGAACAGGTCGTTCGGGCCGAATCCGGCGACGGTGCCGGCTGGCCAGACGGTGGTGTGGCGCAACACCCACGACACGGGGCATCGTATGGTCC